>WNFR01004633.1_pt1 | contig 14116 bp, 9 predicted proteins | sample 5400221 | NCBI WGS metagenome assembly WNFR01 (sample SAMN13153357, study PRJNA577476) | soil metagenome | isolation source: 40 cm soil under Madrone tree | place: USA:California | collected 2016-06-14 | reverse complement strand
AACGAAGCCAGATTGATATCCTACATAAGCTACGAGATGGGAACAGTTACTGTGTTGGCGGTGTTGACCCACAAAGAGTACGACAAAGGAGGTTGGAAAAATGCCTGCAATTGCTGAACGACTGCCAGCCAAATATCTTGTCAAAGCGGAGGCTCCGAAGATCATTGCGTCTCGTGAGCAGCACGAAGCCTATATTCAGAGGCTTCTGGAACTACAACGCAAAGCACATCGAAGCGCGGAAGAAGCAGAAACGGCCAAACTGCTGGTCGTCTTGATCGCGGACTACGAAGCGAAGCAGTTCACTATCGAAAAGGCCTCAGGAGTAGAGGTGCTAAAGGAACTAATGGATGCCAACGGACTCCGACAAAAGGACCTTGCGGACGACCTGGGCGGCGAGAGTATTGTGTCCTTGATTTTGAAGGAAAAGCGGCAATTGAACAGACAGCAGATGGAAAAACTTAGTCACCGCTTCCACGTTTCTCCGGCAGTGTTTTTCTAAGTGATTCAGTCGGCACGGTCTGCTTGTGCTTTTCCTCGTATGCGTTCCTGCCACTCCGTTTCAACCAACGGAGAAGCTGGCGAACTAGGCACAGAGAATTCTCTTCACAGATTCATAGCGGGCGAGGCGGTGGACGTAAGAGAAGTCAGGCTAGTCCGCCCGTGATACGCTATTCGCCATTATGCCCGCAGCGATAACCCCTTCCAATGGCGTGCTCAGATGAAGGCTCTGACGCGTTTTGAAGGAAGAAGCTGCAGCGGCAGGCCCAGAGTAAGTCAAGACGCGGCGGGCATAGTGAAAAAACTTAACATAGGTATCAGTGAGAACAAGAATTTAGGGGAAGCTTGCTGAGCCGTAGTGGTTCCTACCAACGATGGTAGCCAATTATGAACCGATCGAAAAGCCATGTGCGCGAATTGTCTCCACTGCTTCGCTGCGGCTCCCGGCATCCACTTGTTTCAAAATCCGATGGATGTGATTCCTCACTGTGAATTCGGAAAGATTCAAATGAGAGGCGATTTCCTTATTTGTTAGCCCTTTGGCCACGAGGGTGACCAGTTGCTGCTGGCGCAAAGTGAGATCTGGCCGTGAAGAATTCTGGAGAGATGTTTCGCGGGACGTTTTGGCAACGACACGGAAAAGCGCGGAGCACAGCCGCGGCGGGCAAACCGCTTGGCCGCGGTGAACCGCACGGACAGCGCTCACGGCATCCGAAGCAGAAGCGTCTTGCAATAAGTATCCGACCACTCCCGAGCGCACGGCGGCCAGGAATTGTTCCTCATCGGGCTCCATGCCAACGAGCAGGATTTTACAGCCACGAGTCTTTCCCTCATTGGCCGCAAGGATTGAAATCGCTCCATCGGGAAGTAAGCAGTCTCCCACTAAGACGTCGCAATCAGTTTCAAGCGAGGGATGAAACGCTTCTTCGATCAGAGAAGCTTGGCCGACGACGCTGAGATCTGATCGTTTGCGGAAGAGTCGGACCAAGGCTTCACGCAGAAGGCGATTCTCAACCAACAAGAACACACGTATGGACGAACTAGGGACGCAATCGTTCATCGAGTGGCCAGCCCCAAACCGGAAATAGTAAACAAACAATGTCGAGAAGCCAAGATGACCAAATCTTGGCTATTGTTGTGCGGCGCCAAGCGTAAACTGTATTTATGATATATGTCAATAGTAAGTAGTTCAAATTCCTAAAATTACGCCAGCGGAAATTGTCTTCCACGTGACCTGTGGCGGTACATCGTGCTGATGGTACGAATGCAGGACTTCTTAGCGAAAAAGCGCCAGAAAAGAACGTCAATTAGGCATTCTAGCGAAGTATTTGGACTTCCATGTCGCTTTTCGACGACATTTGCTATGTGGTGACGGCAAGATCTGGCATAGGTCAAGATTGGTGTATATATCTAAGTTTGTACTATCGCTCGCCTGAGCGTGGTAGTCCCGCGGCGTGAACACGTTTTGATGCTTACCCCAACCTGCTGAGTTAGGGACACTTAGCGAACGCGGAGCGTGCCATGGAAAAATCCATTCGGGTCCTCGTGGCGAACCATCCCCGCCTCATGCGGGAGATTGTACTCACAACCTTTGCTGATCAGCCTGACATAGAAATTGTAGGCGAGATAGAGGATGAGTCACAAATTTCCGAGAGCGTGAAAAAGACCTTGCCCAATTTTGTGGTGGTCGCGCTCGATCAGCCTGGCGTGCGACCCCACATCTGTGACGTTTTGCTTCGCGAGCACCCGGGAGTACATGTGATCGCAGTCGCTCCGGAAAGTAATTATATCGTTTACTACTGGGCTTCGTTCGAGATTCATTCCAACAAGATTGAAGCGTCCGAAGAAGGAATCTTGAACGCAATGCGAAGAAAGCTAGTCGCGAATGGCGCGAATTGAACGATTTCATGCCCAGCACTAGGGTGAAACTATGCTGAACTTCGGGAAATTGAAGAATATTTTCTTGGCACTCATCGCGGCGGTCTTGTTTTGCTGGCCGGCGTTTGCACAGCAACAAACAGACAGGCCGCGGCGAGTGAGCGAGCAAGATCGAAACGAGTATGGGGCGGATCAAACTGCCGACTTGAGCCAGGAAAACCTACGCCGTGTTGCGGCTTCCGCGATTCAGATTCGCGGAGTTCTGGTTAAGGATGAAGGGCTTATGGTGGAGTTGAAGCGGTGGGTAGCCAAGGAGTCAACGGACAACGGCCAGGTCGTTGAGGATTCAAAGCTAACCGACCAGGCCATTTTCGACCGGTTGGAGCGGGACGTTGCGTTTCGATCCGTTGCGACGCGACTCTTGCAGCGATACGGATACCTCGTGCCCACGACTAATCCGGATTCAGACTTTGCAAAGGAAAAACAATTAGTCCTCCAGGAACGGGCGCGAAGGCTGGTTCAGATTGAGGCGCAGGAGGATTCGGAGTCACTGCGGCCGCAAAAGAATGATCGAGATCTAGAACGCACGGGGACCTGCGATCCGCGCCGCGATCAAGATTGTCTGCCGCAGTCGCCAGCGAACCGCCAAAATACTCGCGTTCCCAATGGGATGTCCACGCCTGAGACGAATCCTCAGGCGACGCCAGAGCAAGCACCCACTCAGCGTCAGCCGCAAATCCTGCGAGCCGATGGACTGCCGCCAGATACCGATCTTTTGGGCGGCACTAGCGCTGACAGTTTGGCCCCAAATCTCCAGATGACTTCTGGTTTGGTCAAGCGCGACGCAAATCCTTTGACGGGCTTCCAATCTCAGGGGCAGGGACTGAACGACACTTTGCCGCTCACAAGGAGCTTGCCCTCCGCTCCCGTCGATCGTAGCGCAAATACCGGCGTTTCGATGGGCAAGAGCGGAATAGAGCAGCCGTCGCGCGGAAGGTATCCAAGGGGAACGGAAGAAGAAATAGCGCCGGTAAGAATGGTCCATCGCGCGAATCCGTATTCCGATATCCCTTCGCTCTACGATATGTACGTGCAGGCGTCAACTCGTCAGCATCCTACGGAGCGTTTTGGTTTGGATATTTTTCGTAACGGTACAAATGACCCGCAAGCAATTCCGATGGACCTACCGGTCGGGCCGGATTACGTGATCGGCCCTGGTGACACTTTGGAGATCGATCTCTGGGGTGGAGTTTCGCAGCGGTTGTTCCGCGTCGTTGATCGTCAAGGCCGAGTCTCTCTACCTGAAGCCGGACCCCTGCTCGTCAGCGGAAGAAATCTGGGAGATGTACAACAGGCAGTGCAACAAGCACTGCGGACCGAGTACAAGGACGTTTCAGCCGATGTTTCCCTTTCGAAATTAAGGACAGTTCGTGTGTACGTCGTCGGAGACGTTGCCGAGCCGGGCGCTTATGACATCAGTTCGCTCTCCACGCCATTGAACGCACTGTTCGTGGCGGGTGGCGTTACGCCGCGTGGTTCGCTTCGAGCGCTCAAACACTATCGTGGCAAGCAGCTTGTAGAAGAGGTGGACGCCTACGATCTCTTGCTGCATGGCGTGCGTTCCGATATGCACCGATTGGAAAATGGCGACACTCTGCTCGTTCCATCTTTGGGACCGCAGGTAACCGTGGACGGAATGGTCCGCCGGCCTGCGATCTATGAGTTGAACGGTGAGAGCTCGCTTGCAGATGTGCTCGAACTCGCGGGCGGAATCCTGCCAACGGCTACGTTGAGACATGTAGAGGTCCAACGCGTTGAAGCGCACGAGAAACGCACGATGCTTGCACTTGACCTTTCGCCTGGGGGGGACGCCGATTCAAGCAAGAAACAGCTTGATGCATTCAAGATCAGCGACGGCGATGAAATTCATATCTTTCCAATCGCTCCCTACAACGAAGACGCAATCTACCTTCAGGGGCATGTATTGCGTCCAGGAAGATATTCTTACAAACAAGGGATGGGCCTGTTGGACTTGGTTGGGTCCTACAAAGACTTGATGCCTGAACCCGCGCCGCATTACGCCGAAATCGTCAGGTTAAATCCCCCTGACTTTCATCCAAGCGTGGAGAGCTTCGATTTGACGGCCGCCCTGGCAAATCCAGACTCAGCACCGAAACTCCAGCCGCTCGACACCGTTCGCGTATTTAGCCGGTACGATTTTGAACCTGCTCCCGAGGTCTGGGTTGGCGGAGAGGTTCGCGTGCCGGGGAAATACCGGACTTCGGGGCAGGCGCGCCTGAAGGACGTTGTCTATCTGGCGGGTGGTGTGACGCAGGATGCGTCTCTTGACTCGGTGCAGTTATTCCGCACGCAGCCAGACGGCACAATGAAAATCCTAAGCGTCAATCTCCGCGATGCTCTTGCGGGAAATCCAGTTGATGACATATTGATCCAGCCTCGCGATCGCTTGCTTGTGCACCGCAATTCGGCGCGGGTTGATCCGCCGACCGTCTATATCAACGGTGAGGTAGCCAAGCCGGGGCGTTATCCGCTTACTACAAACATGCGGGTCGAGGATTTGGTCCGCGTAGCCGGCGGAATAAAGCGAAGCGCCTATACGGAAAGAGCTGATCTCACGCGTTTCGACCCGAATGCCTCTCGAACGACTCCAAGCGACAGGCTGGACGTCAACGTTACCGCGGCAATGAGCGGAGACGAGAAGAACGACGTTCCTTTGCGGGACGGAGACATTCTTACGATTCGCCAACTTCCGCGATGGAACGATATTGGCGCGTCGATGACCATTCGAGGAGAGGTTTTGCATCCAGGCACATACGGTATCGAGCCCGGAGAACGATTGAGTTCAGTTTTGATGCGAAGCGGAGGATTTGGTCCGGAAGCATATCCTTATGGCGCTGTGTTGGTCCGAAAAGAGGTTCGCGATCTTCAGGTGAAGTCACGCGTGGAACTTGTTCTGCGGCTCAAGGCGGAACAAAACTATTTGAGATCCTTGCCTGAAGGTGATGTGGATCAGAAAAATGCAAAGCTGACTGCGATTTCGCAAACGCAGTCCACTCTAGATCAGCTTCAGACTGCCGCTCCGATTGGACGAGTAGTCATTCACGTTCGATCGGATGTGCAATCCTGGCGCAACACGACCGCGGACATTCCCGTGCGGGACGGCGACTTACTTATCATTCCGAAGACCGCGAACTACGTGACCGTGACTGGCCAAGTCTTCAATCCCACGGCAGTCGCGTATGTCGCTGGCAGGAGCGCTAAGTGGTACCTCAGCCAAGCTGGCGGGCTGACACAACTCGCCAACAAGAAGGCCGTTTTCGTCGTCCGTGGCGATGGATCTGTGCTGGGGGCCAAAAACAATTCAGATTCGTGGTGGTCCGGGAATGCTTTGAACCAAACGTTAAGGCCGGGCGACTCGATCGTCGTGCCCGAGCTTGCGCCAAAGATTGGCGGACGCAATTGGGCGCTAATTATGCAATCAGCGCAGGTGGCTTCGTCTGTGGCATTGGCAGTGGCTTACATCCATCCGTAACCGGGAACGTTCATGAGTCGGAGGTATTTTATCGTGCTGGCGTTTAGCTGGGTGGCGTCGAATTTGACGCTGACGGTGCCTGTTTCTAGGCCCGCCACGCCGCAAGCACAGGCACAAAGCGGGAATGACGCGGAGCATGACAGCTCGAGCAAAGAAGGAAAGGAAAAAGCCACGGTCAAGAAATTCCTAATCGATCCGGAGCCAGATCCAGATCCGACCCCCCCGTCTCGGGGCTTCAGGGGGCTGGGGAAAGAATTCTTGCTTGACCAAGAGCAGATATGGACGAGTCCCGCCAAGATCCGATTTTCGGATACGCAATGGCTTGTGCCTTTGAGTGGCATCACAGCTGGACTCTTCGTGACGGACACCAGCTACAGTAAACATCTTTCTAACGGCCCCAACACGATAAGTCACTACAAGACTCTTTCAAACGCCGGAGTGGGAGCGCTGATAGGCGGAGCAGGGAGCATGTGGCTGCTGGGCCACGTCCGACACAACGAGCACTGGAGCGAGACGGGGTTTCTCGCCGGCGAGGCTGCCCTGAACAGCTTGGTGGTGGTCGAATCATTTAAGTACTCACTTCGCCGCGAGCGGCCTTATCAAGGCGACGGAACTGGGCCTTTTTTTCAAAGAGGCGGAACCTCCTTTCCTTCGGAGCATGCGGCTGCCGCCTGGTCTGTCGCCGGAGTAATCGCGCACGAGTATCCCGGCCCGCTCACCAAAATCGCGGCCTATGGTCTTGCGTCTTTGGTGGATATTTCTCGTGTGCGCGGCCATCAACACTTTCCCTCCGATGTACTCGTGGGCAGCATCCTCGGTAACCTTGTGGCACAAAACATCTATAGCCGCCGGCATGATCCTGAACTTGGCGGCGGAGAATGGCGGTCCATCAGCCAGATCTTTCGTGGTGATGGAAACTCTTCTCCCGCAAATCAAGGCTCGCCCTATGTCCCACTCGATAGTTGGATCTATCCCGCGTTTGACCGGCTGGCAGCAATGGGTTTGATCGATAGCGGATTCGCGGGAATGAAGCCGTGGACCCGGAATGAGTGCGTTCGCCTTCTGGGCGAAGCGAGTGAGCGTGTCAACGCGGGCGTTGGTGGACCGGAAGCCGAGAAAGTCTATCAGCTGCTTGAAACGGAATTCGGCGGCGAACTCGAACGGGCTGGGGGCCCGGACCGCGCTCGCGCCAAAGTGGAATCTGTTTATGCCCGTGTAACTAATGTCTCTGGCCAGCCACTCACCGACGGCAATCATTTTGGTCAAACGATTACGAATGATTTTGGCAGGCCGTATCAGGAAGGGTTCAACTCAGTCGAGGGCTTTTCGGCGTGGACAACCAGCGGGCGATGGGTGGGATACATACGAGCCGAATATCAGCACGCTCCCTCGGCTCCGGCAGATTCCTTGGCCGCTCGGCAGTTCATCGGCTCGGTAGATAACGTTCCAGCAATTCCACCGGCGACTCCATTCTCAACCGTGAACCGTGCTCGCCTGCTAGACGCTTATGTAGGTCTGACTTTCGACAACTGGCAAGTGTCTTTCGGCAAGCAAAGCCTATGGTGGAGTCCCATGCAGGGTGGGCCGTTGATGTTTAGCGACAACGCCGAGCCGATCAATATGTTCCGCATAAGCCGCGTCTCGCCATTCCGCCTTCCCAGCATTTTGGGTTGGCTGGGACCGATTCGAATGGAGTGGTTTCTCGGGCAACTTGCTGGACATGAATTCGTCTTTCGAACGGATACCGGAGTTCTCGGACAGTTTGGACAATCCATCAGCCGGCAACCATTTATCCACGGAGAGAAGTTCAGCTTCAAACCTACTTCGAACCTTGAGTTCAGCGTTTCACTTAGCGTAGTTTTTTCTGGCGGACCGACTCCCCTGACTTGGCACTTCTTGCTCCAAAGTTATTCTGGTCTTCCCCATTCCCAAGGCGCCGTAATTAGGGATGAAGGGGACGGTCGCTCGGGTGTGGACTTCAGTTACAAGGTTCCGGGACTACGAAAATGGCTCACCTTTTACGGGGATGCTATGACGGAAGACGAAATTTCTCCCTTGGGGTATCCGCGCAAATCTGCCATTGAGGCAGGAATTTATATGCCGCGGATTCCCGGTATCCCCAAGTTGGATCTTCGCGTCGAGGGCGGAACTACGGCTCCCGTGGATTTCCCCACCTGTCAAGGATGCTTCTACGTGAACAGTCGCTACCCGGATGGTTCTTACATTAATTCCGGCAACCTTATTGGAAGCTGGTTGGGACGCGCCGGGCAGGGTGAACGGGCTTGGAGCACCTACTGGTTCACGCCTCGCAATAAGATTCAGTTCCAGTATCGCCATCAGAAGTTGGAAACGGATTATCTGCCGCGCGGAGCCACGCTGAACGACGGAAGTGTGGGCGTGGAGTTTCAAGTCCGGCCCAGCGTTACATTTTCGGGATCAGTGCAGTACGAGAAGTGGAACTATCCAGTGCTCGACCCTGAGAAGAAATCAAACTGGGTGACCAGCGCCGGGTTCACTTTTTGGCCGAAGAGTCGGTAAAAAGCAATTGAAGTTTCAGCAAGTGAACGAACGGGTGGAGCGGAGAGACGTGACGCAGACAGCCACAAAACAGCAACCTGAGGCACAGCTTCCGCTGGTCGCTGGAGAAGCTTCGCTACCCGAAACGCCGCTCGATGATTCGCGCGAGTGGCAAGCGGACCAATTGCGTCTGCTTTGGGGGCGACGCCGGCTGTTTTTCCGAGTTGGAGCCGTCGGTCTCCTCCTTTCGACTCTAGTGGCTTTCCTGATTCCAAAGTCGTACACCGCGACGACGCAGCTCATGCCGCCGGATCCGCAATCCACTTCAGGCATGGCTATGATGGCCGCCATGGCGGCGAAGGCCGGCGGTGGCTTAGGAGGTGTGGCTGGAGATTTGCTCGGGCTGAAGAGTTCGGGTGCGCTGTTTATTGGTGTCTTGCGAAGTCAGACGTCGCAAGACCGCCTCATCGAGCAGTTTGATTTAAGAAAGGTTTACAGCGCGAGCCTCGTCATGGATGCGCGCAGGAAACTGGATGAAAACACATCAATTTCGGAAGACAGGAAGAGTGGCATCATCACGATTAGTGTGACAGATCACAGTCCGCAGCGGGCCGCAGCGTTAGCAGGCGCCTATGTCGACCAACTGAATACGCTGGTTTCCGAGCTCTCGACTTCCTCCGCGCACCGTGAACGCGTGTTTCTTGAAGACCGTCTCAAGGTTGCAAAGCTAGATCTAGACGATGCTTCCAGCCAGCTAGCGCAGTTCTCCAGTAAGAACGGCACGCTCGACATACAGACGGAAGGAAAAGCGATGCTGGACGCGGCGGGCACGCTCGCTGGCCAGTTGATTGCCGCACAGTCTGAGCTCGAGGGACTTCGTCAAATCTATACGGATAACAATTCACGTGTCCGGGCTTTGAACGCGCGCGTCGGCGAGCTTCGCAAACAGCTCCAGAAACTTAGCGGTACGCAGGAGAGCAGCCCAACTGGAAATGTTGCTACGACGAACGGTTCGAATGGAACTGCGCCGGCTGGCGCCGATCCGTTGCACACGCAGGTTGCTGATGCATCGCAAGGCGGGAAGGTCGGGGGACTTCCGTTTCCTACAATCCGGAATCTACCGTTGCTCGGTGCGAAATACGCCGACCATTACCGCCGCGCGAAAATCCAGGAAACGGTCTACGAACTGTTGACCGAGCAATATGAGCTCGCAAAAGTGCAAGAAGCAAAGGAAACGCCGAGCGTCAAAGTGCTCGATCCTGCAAAAATTCCGGAAAGAAAATCGTTTCCTCCGCGTTTGACGATCATGTTTCTCGGAACATTTCTGGCGTTCGCTGTGTCCGTGGTTTGGGTGCTGGGCTCGGCACGCTGGAAAGAGACGGGACAAGATCCGCGCAAAGTTTTGTTGCGCGAAGTGGCCGGCACGCTGAAGGCGAGGATTCCATGGGCGCACTCGAATGGAGCGAGTCCCAATGGGGCGGGAGCCGTCGTAGAGGGCCGAACGGAAGACAGTTTTTTGCAGGACAGCGATTTGAAGGATAAGTAGTCTCGAATCGTCTGTAACATGTTGTAGATAGACAGGTTAATGAGAATTCGGCCCTGTGGCTGACAGGGCGAAGCTGCATACGGAGTGTGGCAGGTGGGTCTATCCATTGTGACTCCAGGGACAACAAGGCAACACAGCTTGAGTGGAGTTATTCTGCCGGATTCATTTATCGTACCACACTGGTATGCGGCGTATACGCGCGCACAGCACGAGAAGCGTGTAGCGGCGGAACTGGGGATGCGCGAGGTCGAACATTTTCTTCCGCTGTACAGTTCCGTGCGGAGATGGAAAGACCGGCGAGTCCAATTGGAATCGCCGTTGTTTCCGGGATACGTTTTTGTCCGGCTGGCGCTACGTGACCGACTGAGCGTGCTGCAAATTCCGAGCGTAGTGCGGGTTGTCGGGTTTAACGGACAACCGACGGCGCTTCCGGACACTGAGATGGAAATCATGCGGTCAGGCCTCTCGCAGAGCTTGCGCGTGGAACCGCATCCATTTCTGACCGTTGGCCGGCAGGTGCGGATAACCGGGGGACCATTCGCAGGACTCGAGGGCGTGTTGAGTCGCAAGAAGAGCGGGACGCGGGTCGTCGTTTCGCTGGGACTGATCCAGCGATCCGTTGCGGTGGATGTGGACATCGCGGACGTACGGCCTTCGGATGCCTGAAGTCAAAGACATGAAAGCGACGCGGAGTGGCACAACGCCTGGCGGACCGCCACGGCTCACGCCGGGGTCTCTGTTGGCTCGCAATGCGACGCTGAACCTAGCGACCGAAGCCTGGACATTTATTGTCCTGCTGATTGCCATGCCGAAGCTCATATCGTTCCTGGGCGAAACGCAATTCGGTTTGTTTTCTTTGGCCTGGGTGGTCATCGGGTACTTGGCTTTTCTGGATGTGGGAGTCAACCGAGCGGCTACGAAGTTCGTTTCCGAACATCTCGCCGCGCAGGACCATGAATCCACGCGACTGATTGTGCGAACGGCCCTCGCCACAAACCTGATGTTGGGCCTGGCAGGGGGCTTAGCGGTTGCATTCGTTTCTCCGTATCTAATTCAGTCCGTGTTCAGGGTTTCTGGCGATCTACAAAGTCAAGCACGCCTGGTTTTTTATGGCGTTGGCCTAGCAGTGCCAGTTTTGCTGGTACAGGGAGTTTTGCGAGCCATTCTGAGTTCGTACCAGCGCTTCGGCTGGATCAACGCGGTTAACGCTGTGACGACGACAGCGCAGTGGGGCGCGGCAGCGCTACTGGCGTGGAGAGGGCACGGTGTAGCGCTGGTCGTATTCTCAACGGTTGCCGCTCGCGTTGCGGCAACAGCAGCCTACGGTGTGGTGTTGTTCCGGCTGGTCCCCAATCTTCAGCTTTTCCGACGACACGACCTGCACGGATTGCCCAAACTCCTGAGATTCGGAGGCTGGGTAAGCGTGTCGCAGTTGGTGAGCCCCTTGCTGGTTTACCTTGACCGCGTGCTTATCGCTTCCTTTGTTTCATTGGCGGCGGTCACGCTATACACCGTGCCAACCGAAGTCATGACCCGCTTGCGAATCATCCCTTCCAGCCTTACGGGGACTCTCTACCCCGCGTTCAGCGAGCGGGGCGCAGAGAATCAAGGAAAACAACTCCAGCGGCTCTACGAAGCCTCGGTGCGATATTTGCTGATTGTCATATTGCCTGGAATCCTTTTTCTAGTGGTTTTTGGCACGGATCTGCTGTCGCTCTGGATGGGTCCACAGTTCGCAAGCCGGACTTCGCTCGTTCTGCAGATTCTCGGTTTTGGTGTTTTGCTGAACTGCATGGCGAACATACCGTACAACGCTGTGCAAGCCCTCGGGAGACCAGACATTACGGGCAAGTTTCACCTTCTGGAACTTCCCTTGTACGTTGCTTTGTGTGTGATCCTGATTCCCCGCTGGGGGATCGTTGGAGCAGCCCTGGCAAATTCGCTGCGCATTTCTTTGGACTCTGCATTGCTTTTCTGGGCGGCCCAGCGGTATTGCCACTGCTCCATTGGATCGCTCTGGAACAAGACCATTCCGCGGGTGCTCGGCTTGAGTGGAACACTTGGGGTGAGCCTTGTTGTGATTCGCCTGGCTATTACTTCTTCCTGGAGCCGGCTGGTGATGGGGGTTCTTGCGGTCGCAATTTACTTTGTGGGCGTGTGGCTGCTACTGGTCGATCAGGATGACAAACCGAGAATTGGGCAGGCGGTGAGACTGCTGATCGGGCAGCCGGCATCATGATAGGTTAGGGCCGTACCCAACGAATCGTCCTTCGTAATTCTGTTCGTGCTTACGACCTTGGGTGGCCGTCAGAGGTAATACACACGAGGATTCCAAGCTAAAAGCTTCTTATGCCCAATTGGTTGGCTATTTCGTTCTTGATTCCGCTTACATGCTTCGCGACGTGGCTTAGCCGAAAATTTCTGCGGCGATGGGTAAATCCTCTATCGGCTTACTCGGTCGTCTGGGGATTTTGTCTCATTATGAACCAGCTCCATTTGATTCAGTATGCGCCCGTAAGTACAGCCGCTTGGTTCTATATGTTTGCTGCATGGGCTTTCTTGTATTGTGGGGGCGTTACGGCTTGGCTCCTACTTGGCGTTGGTCCGAAGGAGCCGCGGGTCGTTTTAGGAATCCAGCCCATTCGCAAGGCATTGATATACGTAACCCTGTTGGCGGCTATCGGCGTAATCGATCAAATAAGAGTTGTATCAAGTCGCTTCGGTGGCGTTATTCAAGCGATCGTTTTTAATGCCGGGGAAATCTATCTCGAACGCACAGCCAATGAATTATCGTGGCTCCCTTATCTTGGATCCGTCCTTTACGTCGCCTGCGTTCTCGCAGCAGTTTATGCCATTCAAACTGGGTCTTGGCGGCTCGCGTCGTGTCCTATAATTCTTATCGTCCTCACCAGCCTTTTCTCAATGTCGAGAGGCGGCTTAACCGTATTTGGGCCATTTGTTCTTATTCCTTGCCTCTATACCCCACGGCCGGTTCGTACGGTGGTCACAAAGCGCACAAAGGTAATGGCGGTGGCGGCAGCGGTATTAGCTATTGGAGTGTTCTTTGCTGTGAATTCCCTGCGCGGTCTAGAAACAGATTTTCCAGGTAGAACTGATGCCATTGATTCGATCTCTGCATATATGCCTGACTTCCCCTCAATCTATTCCAACTTTTCTGCGGAGCCTGTCGCCTTCAGTATCTACCTCGATAAGTCTGGGTCGCAGACGGGAGAGTTTTTCGGAAGATACACTTTTGCTCCGGCTTTTCGACTTGCTGCAAGGCTGGGCTTCCCAACTAAGGTTCCCACGTACGAAGAGAACTATTACACGCCCGTTCCTATGAATATAGGTACTTACTTGAAGAACGTCTACTCAGACTTTGGTATTGGGGGAATCGTCTTATTCCCGTTTTTCCTAGGGGCCATTTGCACGACGTTGCATCTTAACCTCCAACGGTCATGGGACATTAGAACGCTCCTGATTCTTACGCATCTCTATGTGTATATAATCTTCTCGATTCTGACCAGTTTCACCGTATCCGGCGAGTGGTATATCTCCCTAATTTCGAGCGTATTGCTGGGCACCATTCTGCGTCAGAAGGTCAATGCATTGGTGTGCGAGACTGCCGACAAGCAGGTCGTCCCGCCGCCCCTTATTGCAACTTAAAAAAGTACGGTGCAGCTGGATACTATCGCAGGTAGCGCTGCCAACTTGACGTGGTGGACTGCGACCGGCAACCGGTTCTAATTAGTCAGTTAGCAAAAAAAATGGAAGTTTTAGTCTTGAGATGAGGTCAACAGTGGGACTGGCACAATTCCAAGATCAGCCCGCACGCGTGAGTGTCATCACTCCAACGTACAATCACGAAAAGTACATCCGTGCTTGCCTGGACAGTCTGCTGCGTCAAACTTATGAGAACTGGGAACAGATCATCATCGATGACGGGTCGACGGACCAAACCGCCGAAATGATCCGATGGTATAAAGATTCACGCATCAAATATGTTTTTCAGGAAAATCGAGGTATTGAGGCCCTAGCGCATACCTACAATCGAGCGCTCTCCCTGTCGAAGGGAAGCTTAGTTGCTATTCTCGAGGGTGATGATACTTGGCCAGCAGACAAAC
>WNFR01011061.1_pt1 | contig 14118 bp, 11 predicted proteins | sample 5400221 | NCBI WGS metagenome assembly WNFR01 (sample SAMN13153357, study PRJNA577476) | soil metagenome | isolation source: 40 cm soil under Madrone tree | place: USA:California | collected 2016-06-14 | reverse complement strand
CATCGACGCCGGTCTGATGTTTCCCGAGGCCGAACTGCTCGGCGTTGATATCGTCGTTCCGGATATCTCCTACCTGATCGAGAACCGGCAGAAGGTTCGCGGGATCGTGCTGACGCATGGCCACGAAGATCATATCGGCGCGTTGCCGTGGATTCTTTCTGAACTCAATGTCCCCGTCTGGGGCACGGAGTTCACGCTGGCTTATGTCGAGGACAAACTCGACGAGCACGGCCTGCTCGATGACGCCGATTTGCGCGAGATCCGGCCGGGTGAGCGCTTCAAAATGGGAGCGTTCACCATTCATCCCATCCAGGTAACGCATAGCCTGGTGGATTGTGTGGCGCTGGCTGTGCATACGCCCCTGGGCGTGGTGATTCACACCGGGGACTTCAAAGTCGATCCTACCCCGACCGACAACCGGCTGTTCGATCTGCACGGCTTTGCTGAGTATGGCAAGGAAGGTGTGCTGGCGCTGCTGCAGGATTCGACCAACGTCGAGCGCAAGGGCTACACCCCCAGCGAGCGCGCCGTACGACGGAAGTTCGACGAGGTGTTCGCGCGCACCGAGCGCCGCCTGTTTATCTCGTGCTTTTCGTCGTCCATCCACCGAATCAAGCTGGCGGTGGAACTGGCGCACGAGCATGGGCGCAAGATCGCGTTCATCGGGCGGTCGATGAACAGCTCGGCCGAGATCGCCGAGGATCTGGGCTACGTCGAGATTCCGCAGGGGATCCTGATTCATCCGGGGGAGATGAAAAATTTCCCCCCGGAGAAGGTCTGCATCCTGATCAGCGGGACCCAGGGCGAGCCGATGTCGGCCCTTTCGCGGGCCGCGGTGGATAACCACAAGCACGCCAAGATCGAGAAGGGCGACACGGTCGTGTTGTCGTCGCGCATCATTCCCGGAAACGAGAAGGCGATCTACCGGATGATCGACCACCTGTTCCGGCGCGAGGCGCACGTGATTTATGAGGACGGGTCGTCGCCACCGATCCACGTGAGCGGGCACGCCAGCCAGGAAGAACTCAAGCTCATCATCAACCTGGTCAAACCTCGGTTTTTTATCCCGGTGCATGGAGAGTACCGCCAACTGAAGTTGCATGCGGAGATGGCGGGGGCAATGCACGGGTCGGTGGGACAGGTCGTTCTGATCGAGAGCGGCGACATCCTCGAGTTCGACGAACTGGGGGCGCGCAAAGTGGGACGGGTTAACGTGGGCCGGGTGTGCATCGATTCGGGCTCGCGCACCGATGTGGTGGAGGATCTGATCATTAAGGACCGGCGGCACATCAGCGAAGACGGGATTGTGCTGCCCATCATCGCGATCAATAAACTGACCGGCGAGGTCGAGACCGCACCCGAGATCGTGACCCGCGGGTTTAATCCCGGCGAAGATGGCCTCATGGCGGGGGCCAAGCAAATCGTCATGCAGACCCTGGAAGCATCGAGTGGTGAAGAGAAGGCGGACTATGGTGTGATCAAGGAGAAGATCCGCGCCGATCTGAAGCGTTACATTTCGAGACAAACGCAAAAGCGTCCGCTGATCATGCCCGTAATTCTGGAAATTTAGCCGACGGAGACATTCCCCATCGTTACCCTGGACGACATTCGACAGGCGCAGGCTCGCTTGCGCGGCATCAGCGTGCACACCCCGCTGCTTGAGACCCGCCTTGCCGATGCAGATCCGCTCGACGGCCGGCGTCTTTTCCTGAAGCTGGAGAACCTGCAGCCGATCGGGGCCTTCAAGCTGCGCGGCGCTTACAACAAGATTGCTTCGTTATCCGACGAAGAACGGCGACGCGGTGTAATTTCCTACTCCAGCGGGAACCATGCGCAAGGGGTGGCTTACGCCGCGCGAGCGCTGCACACAAAAGCAGTCATCGTGATGCCGGGCAGTGCGCCGGCGATCAAACTCGCGGCTACGGCGGCGCTGGGTGCGGAGATCGTGAAGGTTGGTCCGGGCAGCCTGGAGCGGCAGGTGAAGGCCGAGGAACTGGCTTCCCAGCATGGCTACGTGATCGTGCCGCCCTACAACGACGAGAAGATCATTGCCGGCCAGGGAACGATAGGGCTTGAAATTCTCGAGGAACTGCCCGAAGTGGAGACGGTGCTGGTCCCGGTGGGCGGCGGAGGCATGATCAGCGGCGTCGCCACGGCCATCAAACTGAGCAAGCCGTCCGTCAGGGTTATTGGCGTGGAGCCGGAACTGGCCGCCGACGGGCAGGCCAGCCTGCGCTCTCTGAGCCTGGTCAGTCTCCCGGCGGAACAGGTCACACAAACGATCGCCGACGGGTTGCGCACCCAGAGCATTGGTCCCATCAACTTCGAGCACATCAAGAAATATGTGGACGACATCGTGACGGTCTCCGAGGATGATATCCGGGGAGCGATGCGGCGGCTGGCGCGCAATCCGAAGACCGTGGCGGAACCGAGCGGCGCAGTCGCGGTCGCGGCCTACCTATTTCGGCCTCGCCAGTTGCCCCGCGCCGCCATCCACGTGGCGGTCCTGAGCGGGGGGAACATCGATCCGGCGATGCTGGACGAGCTTGGCAGGCAATAGATCTCTGGTTGCGGGCAACGAGCCTGCGGCCTGCGCCATCTACCTCGGTGTAGAATTCGAGTTCCGCTCCCATCTTCCCATTTGAGGTCTGTCGATGCTGGTTTCCGCGAGAACGCGGATCTTCGCCGCGGTGGTCTTCCTGGTTCCTTTCTCCGGTTTGTTCTTTCAACCTGCGGGTAGCGTCGCTTATGCGGGGGGTGAGCGCGGGTCACTGGTGCGGGTGGCCAATATCTATCTCTCGCCCGATACCAATTCATCGAAGCTGGCAGAGATCGAGCGCGGCCGGGAGTTGGTGGTGCTCGAATCAAGCCGCGGGGACTGGGTACACGTGGAGGCTTTGCTGAGCGAGGAAAAGACGCTGTCGGGATGGATTCTGGACCGAGGCTTCGTGCGCACCTCGAATCCGAACGGCGACAAGATCCTGTTCGGAGCGGGCGCGGAATCGGAGGACGAAGCCAGCCGACGACATGGCCGAAGGGGCGCAGATCAGGACGCTCTGCGCCTGTATTACCGCGTGTACGACCTGTTTCCGGCCTCGCCCCTGGCCGGAGAAGCCCTGTACCGGGCGGCCGACATCCGGTGGCAGGTCGAGCGCGCGGATGTGATGTCGCGTCCCTCGGCGCGGGAGCGCGAACCGATCCTGCGCGAAGGAATGAACGAGGAGTGGATGAAGGAGGTGATGAAGAAGTTTCCCGGCACCAAGTGGGCGGACCTGGCCGCCTTCCACCTGATCGAGAACAAGCTGTGCGGCGACTGGCAAGGATCCTCGAAATGCCCCGACAAAGAGGCCGACTACTACGAGAAATACGCGAATGACCGGCCGCAGTCTCCGGCGGCCCCGCAGGCCTTGTATCTGGCGGCGTCGCGGCGCGCGGCCCTGATCGATATCTACAAGACCGAAGAACAGAAAAAGAAAATCGAGGAGTCGCGCGCCAAGGCCGCGGCCCTGGCGCAGAAGGCCGTGCAGCAGTATCCCCAGTCCGATTGGGCTGCCCGGGCCCAGGCTTTGCTGTTCCTGGTGCAGCAGGGCGTACCGACGTATGGGAATGCGGTGGAGTAGCAAAGCCAGCTCTTGAGTCTCAGGGTGGCGGGTCTTGGCAAGCAGGTGTCAGGGCTTCTCGCCCGAGTCCCGGGCGGCACTTCTCGATGATCCTTGACGTGTCCAACTTCGCAATCTGCCTGCCAGCCATCTCTGGGATACTGGTGCTTGCCTTCCTGGAGGAAGCTTGAACGATTACCTGCTCTCTTTGCTACTGGGCATCATTGAGGGGTTGACCGAATTTCTGCCGGTGAGTTCCACGGCGCATCTGCGCATTGCGGAACGCTTGCTGCACCTCTCGCTCTCCGACGGCTACTGGAAGATGTACTCGATCGTGATTCAACTGGGGGCAATCCTGTGCCTGCCGGTGTATTTCCGTGCGCGGATTGCAAAGTTTCTCTCGACCTTCCCGGGAGGCGATCGGGGCGACAGGACAGTTTTAACCCACCCGCTCGGCCTCACCACGATCGCCTTTGTCGTGACGGCCGTTCCCTCTTTTCTGCTGACCAAGGTGATTGGCAGGAACCTCGAAAGCCTTTCTGTGATCGGCGCGTCCCTTTTGATTGGCGGCATCGTGATGTGGGGAGTGGATGCCATGAAAGCGCCGTGGGAAAAAGCGGGGCCGGGCGCGCCGGGGAGCACGATTCATACCTGGAAGATGGAGGACATGAGCCTGGGACAGTCGGTCTGGATCGGCGCATGCCAGATTCTATCGGCGGTCTTTCCCGGGACCTCGCGCTCGATGTCGACGATTGCAGCGGGCCAACTGGCGGGCATGTCGCGGGCGTCGGCGCTGGAATTTTCGTTTTTCCTTTCGATTCCGACGATGGTTGTCGCCACCGGCTACACCCTGCTGAAATCGCTGCGCGGCAAGGGCGAGAACCCGATGGGCGTTTCCCAGTTGACGTCCCACCAATGGGTGATTCTCGGCATCGGTTTCGTGGTCTCTTTCCTGGTGGCCTATGCGAGCGTGGCGTGGTTCATGGCCTGGGTCCGGAAGCGGGGATTTGCGCCGTTTGCGGCTTACCGGATCATTGCCGGAATCCTGGTGCTGGCATTTAGGTCCCGACTGGCAGGCTAGACAGCATCAAAGCGCCCGGATCCGTACAAAGCCTTCTGCGAGACGAGCCTCCGGACGCGAGGTTTGCCACGTGTTCGCCCCTGGAAGCTAATTCGATACGGGCTGTGGATTCCGCGATTGTCGACGGTGCCCGTTCTTGGCATAATCGAAGGGCTCTGGTGCGCTTCGGACACTGGTGGCTGTTTTGTCTTCCACCGCAGCCACAGGTGCAGAATACGCCCAAATGAAGTTCTTTTCGCGCATGTTCAATCCGACCAGCAACCGGCGGCTCAACGAGCTGATCGGGTTTCTGCTGGGAGTCTCCGCGCTCCTGCTACTGCTCGCACTCGCCTCCTACTCGCCCCTGGACCCATCGTTCAATAGCGCGTCGGTGCTGACCACCGCGCGCTCCGCCCGGAACTGGATTGGGATCGTGGGGGCGGTCATCTCCGATCTGTGTTTGCAGAGTTTCGGGATCGGCGGATTCCTGTTGCCCCTGTTCCCTGCCCTGCTGGGAACGCGTTGGTTCCGATCGCGCAAAGTGCAGTCGCCGGTTGCGAAAACCCTGGGTGGCCTGTGGCTGATTGTGTTTGTGCCCGCCTTCCTGGCACTGCTGCCTGGGCATTTTCGCTGGCTGCACGTGATCCCGGTCGAAGGACTGCTGGGACGAATCGTCGGGGACGTGCTGATCCACTACCTGAACCTGGCGGGAGCCTACATCGTCTGCGCCACGGTGCTGGCGGTGGCACTGTACCTCTCGACGGCTTTCTCGTTTTCCAGCATGCAGGTGTGGATCCCGACGCGGTTTGCCTTTGTTCTGGCCTTGCGGGATCGCTGGCGCGACTGGCGGGAGCAGCGCGCCAAGCAAAAGATGCTGAAGGAACTCGAGAAGCGCCGCGCGATTAAGCCGGTGGTCAACACCCAGTTGGTGCCGGGACGGCCGGCCGTGGCCCCAGTCGTCGAATCTCGGATGGGGCGCTCCCTGGACAGCCGGCAGGATGCCGGCGCGGCTCCGGTACGGACCGGTATCGATCGCATGCTGGGTCCCGAGCCGGTCCCAGCCGCCGCGGGCGTTGCCAATTTGCCGGCGGCTTCTTCCAATTCCAAGGCCGAAGCCGGAGTCATCGTTCCCGAGGTCACGGAGCGGGCCGACAGTGCCACGAAAGCCAAAACGACCATGCCTCGGATCGCTGGGGGCTACAAACTGCCCCCCAGCGCGCTCCTGCACCGGGTGGACGGCCAAACCGCGGTCGATGCCGATGAACTGAAGATTCTCGCGCAGGTGCTGACCGCGAAATACGCCGAGTTTGACGTTCACGGGCAAGTCACCCAGATCAATCCCGGGCCAGTGGTGACCACGTTTGAGTTCAAGCCCGAAGCCGGGGTCAAGTACAGCCGCATCACGAATCTGACCGAAGATCTCTGCCTGGCACTCAAGGCGGAGAGCATTCTGGTCGAACGCATGGCCGGCAAATCGACCGTCGGAATTCAAGTGCCGAATCGCGAGCGGGAAATCATCTGGCTGCGCGAGAACATCGAGGCCCAGGAGTTCCTGGGATCGAAGTCGAAACTGACGCTCGGTCTGGGAAAAGACATCAACGGGCGAATCGCCGTCGCCGACCTAGCGACCATGCCTCACCTGCTCATCGCCGGCTCGACCGGCACGGGCAAGAGCGTGGCCATCAACGCCTTCATCATGTCGATTTTGTACAAGTCGACCCCGGACCAGGTGCGCTTGATCCTGGTGGATCCCAAGCGCCTGGAGCTGGGCAACTACGAGGGCGTGCCGCATCTGTTCACGCCCATCATCACCGAACCGAAGCTGGCGGCCAACGCCTTGCGCAATGCGGTTCGGGAGATGGAGCGGCGGTTGAAGCTGCTGGCGGAAAAGGGTGTGCGCAACATCGACCAGTACAACAAGCTGTTTGAGGATGACGGCACACCGAGCTTGTTTGGCGAGGACTCCGACGAGCGACCACTTCCCTGCATCGTGATCATCATCGACGAGTTGGCCGATCTGATGATGCTCGACGCGGGAAACGTGGAAGAGTCTGTTACGCGACTGGCGCAGATGGCGCGCGCGGTGGGAATTCACCTGGTGCTGGCGACGCAGCGGCCCTCGGTCGACGTGATTACGGGCCTGATCAAGGCGAACTTCCCGGCGCGTATTTCGTTCCGCGTGGCCACGAAAGTGGATTCGAGGACGATTCTCGACGCCAATGGCGCCGAAGCGCTGCTGGGACGCGGCGACATGCTCTACCTGCCGTCGGGATCGGCGCGCGTGCACCGGTTGCACGCGCCGTTTGTCACCGAAAAGGAAATCGCTGCCGTGGTCGAGTTCTGGCGTGCCCAGGGCACCGCCGAGTATCAGGAGGCGTTCCTGCAGGCCCCGCGAGAAGAGCGCCAGGCGGGCGATGCCGCGGGCGATGCCGGAGAGGACGGCGAAGCCGAGAACGATCCGCTGTACAACGACGCGGTCCGGCTGGTGGTGGAGTTCGGCAAAGCGTCTACTTCCCTGCTGCAGCGCCGGCTGCGCATTGGCTATGGCCGAGCCGCCCACCTGATCGACCTCATGGAGCGGGACGGCATTGTGGGGGCAGCGGACGGGCCGAAGCCGCGAGAAGTTTTGAAGCGTCCCGACTGGATCTCCGAAGTGGAAGAGTCGATGCGCTAATCAGCGCTCTACGACCCGAGAAGGAACAGCGTTATCGGGAGGGCGACTTCGAACCGTCGCCCTTTTTCGCTTTTTCCTCAAACGGCATCGATCCGGGAAACTCTAACCGCCCAAGATCGCTGAGCCTCGCTTGAACCTTGTTGGGTCCAGGGTGACGGCATGTGGATTTGCTTCCCGCTATACTCCTTGCGTGAGTTCTGCGAGCGATCTGTTGGAGGCTCTGCGACGGTATTGGGGATACGCCTCGTTTCGTCCTCTGCAGGAACGCATTGTGAGCAGCCTCCTCGGCGGGCGCGACACCTGTGTGGTCATGCCGACGGGCGGCGGAAAGTCGCTCTGCTACCAACTGCCCGCGCTGGTGCTGGGCAAAACGGCGGTGGTGGTCTCGCCCTTGATCGCGCTGATGCAGGACCAGGCGGCGCAACTGGCGCAGATGGGTATCCCTGCTGCCGTCCTCAACAGCACGATGGCGGCGAGCAATCAGTCGCAAGTCGTGCGCAACGCCCGCGACGGTCGGTATCGCCTGCTCTATCTGTCCCCGGAACGATTGGCTCGGGAAGACACGTTGCAATGGCTAAGGGGTGTACCCATCGCGTTTTTCGCGATCGACGAGGCGCACTGCATCTCGGAATGGGGGCACGAGTTCCGGCCGGAATACCGTCAATTGAGCCGGCTGCGCACCCATTTCCCGGATCGGCCGATTGCGGCGTTCACTGCGAGTGCGACCCGGCGCGTTCGCCACGACATCCTGCATCAACTGCAACTGCGCGATCCGGACAAATACATTGCGAGCTTCCACCGGCCGAACCTGCGTTACGTGGTGAAGCAGTGCGACGGGACTTCTCAACCGCAATTGCTGGTGCGCGCCCTGAAGAACATTGGCGAGGGCAACGCGATTGTATATGCACCGACGATCGCGCGGGTGGAACAGACCGTGGACTTCCTGCAGGAGGAAGGGATCCCGGCGATTGGTTACCACGGGAAGATGGAACCGGACGAGCGCCGGCGCAATCAGGAACGCTGGATGTCGGATGAAGTGCGGGTGCTGGTGGGAACGATCGCCTTCGGCCTGGGCATCAACAAGGCCACCGTGAGGGCGGTGATTCATCTTTCGCTGCCGAAATCGATCGAGCAGTATTACCAGGAAGCGGGGCGGGCAGGACGCGATAGCAAACCCGCCGACTGTGTTCTGCTGTGGCAGAAACGCGATGCCGCGCTGCTGGCACACTTCATCCAGCAGATCACCGATCCGGCAGAGACCGAGCGGGCCTGGGCACGCTATCGACATATTCGCGATTTCGCGGAGTCGAATCTGTGCCGGCACCGGCAAATTTGTCTGCATTTTGGAGAAACCCCCAAGTGGAGTTCGTGCGGTGCGTGCGATGTCTGCGGCTCCAGGCCGGAATGGATGGCGGTGCCGGTGCCGAGGCCCTGGCGGATTTTGCGCGGGGCGCTCGCCCTGTCCGGGCGACCGAGAAACGGACCGGCCCTGCCGAAGAAACCTTGCAGCTGCTGGCACAGGGAAAGACGCTGGCCGAAATTGCGAAAGTTCGGGAGCGTCAGTTGGGAACGGTGGTTGGAATGGTCGCGACCCTGGTCGAGTCAGGAGAAGTAGGATTCGACGCGAAATGGGTGGAACCGATCCGGGTCATCCAGATTGAAATGGCTTGCGCGCGCCTTGGGACGCGGTGGCTGAAGCCGCTCAAGGAGGCTCTGCCCGCCGATATTCCCATGGAGGACATCCGGCTGGTGGTCGCAAAACTGCGGCGCAAGCAATCCCTGGAGAAGCAGGCGGCCACCGGTTGACCGCCTCCGCCAGCGTTCGAGCTGCCTATGGCAACTAACTGGACGTCGGCTCAGAGCGCAGGCCGCGGACGGCCAATGTGGCGAGCGCGGCCAAGGCCAGCAGCATCGCCGCCCATAGAATCCACTTGTGACGCTCGGACCAGGGACGATCGTCGGGACGCCCGGTGTAGGCAGAGTTCTGCAAGTCCGACCCCAGTTGCGCCTGCACCGCGCCCGGTTCTTCGTGAAAAAGCCTGGCATAGTCGTACACCGGAACAGCCAGCTTCTGGTCGCCGTAGTACAGCTTGAGAGCCGGGCTCCCTTGGGGATCAAAGTACAGGCGTCTCTCCAGCGACTCCGGTTGTATGGCTTCGAACTTCAGCGGCGGATCGTCTCCGTTCTCGACGGTGATCACAAGACGAGCGTGACGTTCCCCAAAGACACTCACCATCAAGTCTTCGGTCTCGGCGACCGTCCCCCCACGCTTCATACGGATACGGCTGATTGTGCCTTCTGCCAGGTGCTGGCCTTGGTCGTCCGCCACCCTGACGATTCGGCGAAAGTTGATTTCCGAGGCCGGCAGGTCGAACCGGATATGGTCGACCGGCACCCTGGGGGGAAGGCCGCAGTGGATGACTGTGACGCGTGGCTGCTGTCCGGCTGGCTGGCAGGAACCAGCGGCGGTCCAACTGGCCCGCTTTTCCTCGAGATGGGCCACCATCGCGCGCTGCACCTGGCTGGGCAGGATGCCCGGGGACAGGTGCACGTGCACATAACGGAAGCTCCAGGTGGGGAGGCTGATGGCGGAGTTTGAACCAAGGTTCTCGCGGGAGAAGTCGAACAGCGTGGACGGACTCGGCCAGACGAGCATGGGCCCACCGACGAGCAGGTCGCGTCCCTCGACCCTGGCAGTGACGAGGAAGTCCTTGCGGTCGAGAACGAGCGTGATGCGGTTGTAATCGGTGACCGGCGATACGTCCAGATCGAACTCGGTGTCGTCGCCACGGCGGGCAAGATTGAAGATTCTGACTTCGACTTCCTCGCTGGACGAGGCGGCCTCCTGCGCAACCAGTCTGTAGGGCACCTGACGGGAGCGATCGTAGAGTCGCAAATCGGCGAGGTCTTCCCGGGAATTTGCCCAGATGGATGGGTCGAGGACAACGTAATTCTGGCGGTCGGGTGCGGCGATGGTCACCTCGCGCATACGCGCGAAGTAGGGGATCGCCGGCTCTGGCACGCCACCGGGTCCGAACGACAGCAAGCCAACAATGGCGGCTAAGGTTTTCATGCCGTCCGAGTCGCGTCTCTGGCACTCCTTCGGCTGTTCGAAAGGTGCAGCCAGTCACGCTGGTACACGAAGGAAATCACCAGCAGCAACACCCCCAGCACGATGAAACTGATAATCCGGTAGCCGTGATCGAGTCGGGAGACGTCGCTGATGAATACCTTGACGATTGTGACAGCAATCAGTACCAGCGCCTGCCAGCGGACGAGAGCGGACCTGCGCCAGAAACCGACCACCATGAGCAGCGCTCCATAAGCCATCCACAGCGCGGAATAGGTAAAGCTTTCCTCGATTTGCAGGCTGCGCAGCGCTGTCGGGTGTGCTGGGTTGTAAGGACCGGAGGCGGTGGTCGTAGCGGCCCATTCACGAGCGAAGTAGTCGGAAACTTCGTAGCTGAGAGCAATCAGTGTCAGCGCGTTGAGCGCTACCAAGGCGACGGCGGCGCCCTGCCGGCCCAGTTGGTCACCTCGACGCAGGCCATGCCAGGCGGTCCCTGCCATCACCGCGATGGCGACCGCAAAGGTGGCCATGCGGCTGTTGAAGAGCAAGGTCGTCACGTGGAAGCTATCGATGCTCAAAAACAGCTGGAGAACACCGAGCGCCAACGCGCCCACGGCGAAAGCGCTGATGAAGGTGGAGCGGATACGATCGGCCAACCAGAGCAACACGCCCGCCTCGACCAGCCATCCGATCGAGATCCAGTGTCCGTCGAGGCGGATCGGGATTGCCACCGTGATGAAGCCGATCGCCAGCGCAAGGTGCAGAAAGCGGAGTCTCTCGACCGTCTCCGGATCGGGAAAGCGTTCGCGCGCCTGGCGGCTCAAGACGATGTAGACCGCCGCCAGCCCCAGGGCAAACCACGCCATGGCGCGCTTGTCGATCTCCTCAACCATGGCGTAAACCTGGAGGAAGTAGACTCCCGCGTTCACCAACGCCAATGCGAGCGGGATCGCCCCCAAAGGAGCCGGTTCGTTCCCCGGACGGCGAGCGATCAAGGGCGCCACCGCAAAGATTGCGAAGAACAGGGTCGCGAAGGCGACGGTAAGGTCCAGCTCCCCACGGTTGTAGAACTGCGCATACCAGGCCAGATAGAGCACGAGCGTGGCTGCGTAGCTGAGGGCCAGAAGACGACGCCAGGGTTTGCGAGCGACCATGACCAAGGTCGCCACATCCAGAAGCACCAGGTAGGCGAACAGTTGTAGCTCGCGATTCTGCCCCGTAGAAATCAGGAAGGGAGTGGTAAAGCCGCCCGTCAAGGCAAAAGCCGCCAGGATCTCGGCATCCTGGGCGAGCGCCAGGGAGACGGTGGACGAGGTCACCAGCAACATCGCGACCAATGCCGTGCCCGAAGCAATCAGGGCGTAAAGATGAAACGCAGCCCACAGCGAGAGGTACATCACCCCGATGCCTACCGCCTTCAGCGAGTAGGAGAACAGCGCGTAACCATGCGAGCGAAAGCGCTCGCTCCACAGTACGACAGCGATTCCCGAGACCAGGCCAATGGCGACACGTCCAGAGGGGCCGATCCAGTTGTTGTCGAAGGCGAACTTCAGAAAGTAAGAGACCCCGATCAGCACGGCAGCGATCCCGATCCGATTCAACCAGTGCGAACCGATGCGGGACTCCAAATCGGCTTCGCCCCCTTGCTCGATCGATGCGCCGGAAGGCCGCGGGGTGGATGAGGGTGCAGACCCGACAGTCGGAACCGGGACGGGCGCGGGTTCGGCCGGGCGCGGGGGAGGCGGGACGGCGCCCGAAACCGGGTGCGCAGGGAGCGCGGAATCATCCCTCGCGTCCAGCCTGCGCTCGAGGCGCTCCACACGCGCGATGAGATCTCGGACGATTCCGCGCAGCGCTTGCAGCTCGTTCTCGGGACTGTCCACTGAACTCCTTGTGGCCGGATTTCTAGGGCATTATCTGCGAAACTAGAAACGGTTTCACGTCATTTTTCCTGAAGGCAGGTACCATGAAGGTTTTCACCGACTATCTCAAATTCCATACCCGCACCCACCGGGCCTATGTTCACATCACCCCGCAGGTGGAGGAGATCGTACGGAAGAGCGGCGTCAAGGAAGGCATGGTGCTGGTGTCCGCGATGCATATCACCGCCGGGGTGTATGTGAACGACAACGAAAAAGGCCTGATTGAGGACATTGATCAGTGGCTCGAGCAACTGGCGCCGTTTCGCAAAGACTACAAGCATCACGACACCGGCGAGGACAACGGGGACTCCCACCTGAAGGCGTTGCTCATCCATCATGAGGTCATCGTTCCCATTACGGCGGGCAGACTTGATTTTGGGACCTGGCAGCGAATCTTCTATGCGGAGTTCGATGGTGAACGAGACAAGCGAGTGATTGTCAAGGTGATGGGAGAGTAGCAGAGCGGTCATTGCTCGCGGGTCGTATGCCTCGGTGCATCGCGTGGCTCACTCGATAAAATTCATGGGCTAGGTCCGGATGAGCACCACGTAGATCTTTGCCGACACGCAGCATCGCCTGCTCTAGCGACAAACCGCCTTCCAGACAGATCACTGTGAGATCCAAGGCATCAGCCGGGCCGGCTCGCATGCGCTCCTTGCGGTGCACATTGATCAGGCCGCCCGGCTCAACGCGCTGCACTTTTGACAGAAACATTTGAACTCTGGTTTCCCCGGCATCGCGATGTGGCCGCACTTCTGACAGATAAACGAGTATTCCGCGCGAGACAACATCGGTCGGAACTCGTCGCCCAGAACGCAATACGGGCAGCGAACCATCTTGTCAGCCATTTTTAGCCTTCCGCTCCTTTGCCTTGCGTTTGCGGGCTTCCGCCGCGGCCTTGGACGCCTTCGCCGCAATCGTCTTACGTTCTCTGGAGGTTAGGGCTTTCGCTCTGGCCTGGCCGCCACGGCGTCCCAGTTCAACGGCAGCAGGATTTTTACCGTTGGTTCCATGCTTTTCCATAAACGGGGGAATAATAGCACCACCTTAGCGTTAAGGGGTCTGAAATTTCGCTTGATAACCTTAGCGCTAAGGTGAGATTATCCGCACGTCCAAGAACGGGCTGAGCAGGTGCTTGCAACACCCACCCAGCCCTAACCAATGGGAAACACAGGAGGTTTCCAATGGCTACAGCTACCCTACCAGTCCCCTTCTTTCCCTCAATTCACAATCACCGCCGCGGAAGTCGCCAACTCTGTCATCTCGGAATATTCGGTCATGAGGACCACGGATTCTTCACAAGCGGAATCGCAAATGGTACTTAGTGGACACGGGTGTCTTCGGTGACTGGGTGACGTAATAATCCCGCTGAAAAGCGAGATTGGCGGTTTCGAACCAAACCCCGCTTCGCTCCCGGGAAACATCGCTTCCCAGGAACGGTTCGATCAGGCCGTGTCCTCTGCCGCTGCGAACTACACCCGGCGAAACAAGGTCCATTGCTCATAGAGCCAGCTTTCCTTGCCCCGCAGCTTGGCCGCCAGGACTTCCAAATGTCTTTCCACAAAATCATCGACGTTGAACACGGTGCCGCCGCGGCTAAATTTCAGTGGGGCTGACTTGAGGTCCCATCGAACGCACTCCACCCCTGGCGGTATGGTGAATCCGGGGGGCACCAGGACATCGTCCGGTTCCGGCCGGGCAGGAGTGTGAGCATCACAGGAAAGGTCTGAGTCGCGCTGGCCTCTGGCGGGCGCTTCTTCCACTTCGTCCGCCCTCGCACCAAAGGTGCTCAC
>WNFR01004632.1_pt1 | contig 14118 bp, 12 predicted proteins | sample 5400221 | NCBI WGS metagenome assembly WNFR01 (sample SAMN13153357, study PRJNA577476) | soil metagenome | isolation source: 40 cm soil under Madrone tree | place: USA:California | collected 2016-06-14 | reverse complement strand
GGCCCCGAAGGCCCGTACCACTTCTATTTCAAGCAGCTGATCCGCAAGCTGGTCGGCTTCGGCGGGCGCTCGAACCTGTTCAAGCTCGACCCGTCGGAGCCCGACGCGAGCATCACCGCCGACACGATGACGCCGAGGCTGGTGCTCGCCGGTACGGTGGCGAGCGTCGTCGACCAGATCCTCGCCTTCCGCGAGACGACCGGCGACTTCGGCACGCTTTACTACGCCTGCCACGACTGGGTGGACCCGGCGCTCGGCCGGCGCTCGATGCAGCTGATGGCCGAGGAAGTGATGCCGCGGGTGAACGCGGCAATCGCCAAGTCAGGGGTTAACCGCCTCCAGAACCAGGTGCACCAGCGCTAGCTGGCCTTTCGCAACCGATTGGAATCCTCTCAGCAAGGCAGGCCGTAGCTCGCCGGCCTTCTCCACTTTCTCGCCATGGCCGCCGAAGGCGCGCGCCAGCGCGACATAGTCGGGCTTCGGTTCGATCGAGGTGCCGGCAAACTTCTTCGTGCGCACTGCGTTCCCGTCCGGGTATTCCCTGACGACGTCGCCTTTCTGCGAAAGGTATCCCGCATTGTCGAAGAGCAGGATCAGGAGCGGCAGCCGGTGCTCCTGCGAAGCCCCAAACGATGCGGGGACCGGGTTGTAGTGGAACGCGCCGTCGCCGATCGCCATGATCACCGTGCGCCCGGGGAGAGCGTGCTTGATGCCCAGAGCCATCCCCAACCCCATGCCGAGCCCGCCGTAGCTGGTCTCGAAGAAGCTTCCCGGCTGCAGGCGATCGAGCAGCCGCACCACGTCGAGCCGATGGGTGATCGTCTCGTCGACGAAGATCGCGTCGGGCGGCATGACCTCGTTCAGCTCGTACCCGACCCAGCGGTTATCGAGCGTCTTCCTATCGCCGGCCGCGCGGGCCTGCGCGCGCAGCTCGTTGCGCCGTTTTTCATGCCGGTCGCGCCAGCGCTCGGCAGACGCCTTGCGGGAGCCTGAAGGGACTACCTCTTTCAGCTGCGTGACGAGCGCTGCGAGCGAAGTGTCGAGCTCGCCCGCCACGATCAGGTCGGTCCGAAACCCCCAGAAGGGCAGCTTGGAGTGCAGCGGGTCCTCGCCCAGGACGGCGACTCGGGTGTGCGGCCCGGGAAGCGCCGACGGCGGATGCCACGGCGCCACGGCTTCGACGAGAAACACCAGGTCCGCCTCGCGCAGCACCTCCGCCATGTCCTCGGCGACCACGCCGCCATAGAGCGGATGGTCGCGCGGGAAATTGACGTAGTAGGGCTGCCACGCATCGAGCACCGGCGCCCCCAGCAGCTCGGCGATTGCAACCAAAGATTGAACTGCCGAAGCGCTTTTGCCCGCCTCCTCGGTGACGATGACCGGATTCCTGGCCTCGCTCAGCACGCGCGCCAGGTTCTCGGTCGCGGCCGGCTGTGCTGCGGGCGGAGCGGCGAGCACGGCCGGGGGCGCATCGGCGCTCATCACCTCCATCAGGAATTCGGTCGGCACCGACACGAAGACCGGCCCTTTCGGCGCCGCCATCGCGAGCTGGCAGGCGCGCTGCACGGTATGCGGCAAGAGCACGCTCGTGTTGAGGCCGAAGCTCCACTTCACGCAGTGCTCCATGAGGCGCGCCGGCCCGCCGACGTCGGTGAGCAGCCGCAGCCACTGGCGCCCCATGACCGAGTGCGCGCCCTCGGCAAAGTCGATCGATTCGCCGGCCAGCACCACCATCGGAATGCGCTCGTGCAGCGCGGCGCGCACGCCCATCGTGGCGTGAAGCGCGCCGACCGTGGTGTGCAGCACGACCGCCGGAAGCTTCCCGGTCGCCTTGGCGTACCCCGTGGCCATGCCAACCGCGGTTTCTTCATGGCGCGAGGAAAGATATTCCGGCACATCGGGCCAATGCAGCTTGGCAAGCGCCTCCCAGAGGGGCGCCCAGTCCGAGCCGGGCGAGGCGAAGATCCGCTCGACGCCCATCGCGCGCAGCACGCGCAGGAGGGTTTCGGCTCCGCTCAGGCCCTTCATTGGCCGATGCCGAGCTCGGGTATCAGCTTCGCGTAACGCTCGCTCTCGGCCCGCACGTAGGCCGTGAATGCTTCAGGACTCATCGGCTCGGCCATCTCGACCGCGAGCGCGTTGAAACGCTCGCGCACCGTGGGCTCCTGCATCAGCTTCACCACCTCCCGGTTCAGCCGCTCGATCACCGCTCGCGGCGTGCCGTTCGGCGCGTAGAAGCCGAAATGCGGGCCGCCGTCCACGCCTCTGATGCCGTTCTCCGCGAGCGTCGGCACGTCGGGGAATTCGGGATGGCGCTGCGCGCCGGCCACCGCGAGCATGCGCAGCTTGCCCGCCCTGGCCTGCGCCACGCCGACACCGGGGTCGAACATCAGGTCGATGACTCCTCCGAGCAGATCCTTCAGCGCCGGGCCGGCGCCCTTGTACGGCACGTGGTTCATCTTCACCTTGGCTTCGCGGCTGAAGACTTCGGTCGCGATATGCGGCGATGTGCCGTTGCCCGGCGTGCCATAGTTGAGCTTGCCGGGATTGGCGCGCGCATAGGAAACGAACTCGGCGAAATTGGCGACCGGCACGCTCCGGTGCGTGAGGACATAGAGCGAGACGCGTCCGGTTGCGGCGACCGGCGTCAGCGCCTTCAGCGGATCGAGATCGGCGCGGCGCACGATGTGCGGCGCGATCATCATGCTGCTGCCGGGAGAGTAGACGAGCGTGTAGCCGTCGGGCTCCGAGCGCGCTACGGCTTCGAAGCCGATGTAGCCGTCGCCGCCGGCGCGGTTCTCGACGATGAACGCCTGGCCCATGGTCTCGGTAAGGCGCGCGCCGAGCACGCGCATCGTCACATCGGCGACGCCGCCCGGCGCGACGTTGACGATCACCCGAACCGGCTTTGCGGGCCACTGCTGAGCATGCGCCGCGGCGCTAAATGCGCCGGCGGCGCAGAGCGCCAGGATCACATTTCGCATAACATGTTCAATCCCATCGTAAAGCAGGCCCAGCGTGGCGTCCAGAAAAGTTGCTCTCGTCACCGGCGGCGCGACCGGCATCGGCAAAAGCGCCGTCCTGGCGCTGGCCCTCGCCGGCTACGACGTAGCGATCAACTACAGCTCCAGCGAAACGGCGGCGCGCGAAACCTCGCGCGAAGCCGAAAAGCTCGGCGCGAAAACCTTGCTCGTCAAGTGCGACGTGTCCGACGAAGCCGGTGTCCGCTCGATGCTCGATTCGGTAAAGAGGGTCTTTGGGCGGCTCGACGTGCTGATCAACAACGCCGGCACCACCGCCGCGTGGAAGACGCGAGACCTGGACAGCCTTTCGCTCGACGAATGGGACCGGGTGTTCGCCGTCAACGTACGGGGCTTGTTTCAGGTGACCAGAGCTTCACTGCCGTTGTTGCGCAAGGGGGCCCACCCTTGTGTCATCAACACTGCCAGCATCGTCGGCCTGCGCCCCGGCCCGCAGCCTCCGCCCTACGCCGCGAGCAAAGCCGCGGTGGTGAACCTCACCAAGACGCTCGCCTGGAATCTCGGGCCGGAGATCCGCGTCAACGCGGTGGCGCCCGGCTGGATGGAAGGCGACTGGATGAAGCGCATGCTGAAGGACAAGTACGAAGACCTGATGGGCAAGCGCGCCAGGGCGACACCGCTCAAGCGCGTCGTTACCGCCGACGACGTCGCCCAGACCATGATGAGCCTGATCGAGTCGAACCGCTTCGTCACCGGCGAAGTCATCGTCATCGACGGCGGCTACTCGAGCTCGACCTAGATGCTCGAAGGTGTCGTCCCCTTTCCGCCGGATTTCGCGCGGCGCTATCGCGACAAGGGCTACTGGCAGGACCTGTCGCTCGCCGAGGAATTTGCCGCCGGTTTCAATCGTTTCAAGGAAAAGATTTTTCTTGTAGATCAAAACCGCCAGTACACCTACGGCGAAATCGACCGGCTGACCGACAATCTCGCGCTCAACCTGCTCGAGCTCGGCCTCAGGCCGCTCGACCGCGTGGTGCCGGCGCTGCCGAACTGCGCCGAGTTCGTGCTGCTCTACTTCGCGCTGCAGAAGATCGGCGCCATCCCGATCGCCGCGCTCGCCACCCATCGCTACGCCGAGATCAGCCAGTTCGTGAAGCTCTCGGGCGCCAGTGCCTGCGTCTACCCGGAGCGGCAGGGCGACTTCGAGTTCGGGCCGATGGTCCGCCGCGTCCAGCAGGAGAACCCGTCGCTGCGGTTCTGCATTTCCCTTCCAGATCTTCGGCAGCTAATGGAAACAAAGGCCAAAAGCGCTGACCCATTGAAGACCATCCGCATCGACCCCGCCGATCCCTGCGTCTTCCAGCTCTCGGGCGGCACCACCGGCATTCCGAAGCTGATCCCGCGCACGCACAACGACTACGCGTACAACTCGAAGACCGCCGCGCGAGTGTGCGGCGTCACGCCGGACTCGGTGCTGCTGCTCGCGCTGCCGATCGCTCATAACCTGCCGCTCGCCTGTCCCGGCCTGCAAGGCTATTTCTTTCAGGGAGGCAAGGTCGTGCTTTGCGCCAGCACCCGGCCCGATGAGATGCTTTCGCTCGTGGAAAAACACCGGGTGACGCATATTAAGGTCGTACCGGCGCTTCTGATCCGGTTGATCAACGATCCTTCGCTCGCAAAGTTCGATTTATCAAGCTTGAAAATCATCCAGAGCGGCGGGCAGCGCATGCAGCCCGAGGTGCGGCTGAAGGCGCAGCGGCTGATCCCGAGCTGCTTCGTGCAGGAGAACTTCGGCATGTCGGAGGGGATGCTGTTCTTCGTGCGGCCCGACGACCCGCAGGAGGTCAAGCTCGAGACCTGCGGCCGGCCGATCTGCCCCGACGATGAAGTGCGCCTGGTCGACGACGAAGGCCGCGAGGTAGCGCCCGGCGAGGTGGGCGAGCTCATCTGCCGCGGCCCCTATACGCTGCGCGGCTATTACGGCGTGCCGGAATACAACGCCAAGGCCTTCACGCGCGAGGGCTTCTACTGCTCGGGCGACCTCATGCGCCGGCATCCGTCGGGCAACTACGTGGTCGAGGGGCGCAAGAAAGACCTGATCAACCGCGGCGGCGAAAAGATCAGCGCCGAGGAGATCGAGAACCTGATCCTTTCCCACCCGGCGGTGCAGAACGTCGCCTGCGTGCCCGTGCCCGACGCGCACCTCGGCGAGCGGATGTGCGCTTGCGTGATTTTGAAGTCAGGTTCCAATCTCTCTTTGAATGAACTGGTCGAGTACTTGAAAAGCAAGGAAATCGCCAAGTTCAAGCTGCCCGAGCGGCTCGAACTGCTCGATGACTTCCCGGTGTCGACCTTCGGCAAGGTCTCCAAGAAAGCGCTGTCCGAGATGGCGGCCCGCAATGCGCATCATTGACCTGCACTGCTACCCCGGCACGAAGGAGTGGATCGCCTGTCAGGGGCCCTACGTCGAGGCGCTCGCGAAATACTGGAACCGCGGCTGGACCGGCAAAGCCGAAAACGAGGTGATCAGGGATTTCACCGACGCCGGCGTGCAGGCCGTTCTCGTCGCGCTCGATTTGGAGACCACCATCGGTACGCCGCCGGTCACCAATGAATACGTGAAGGCGATGTGGCAGCGGCACCCTGACCGCATCATCCAGGCCTGGGGCGCGGTCGAGCCGGCGAAAGGGGACCTGGCTTTGATTCAAGCAAGAAAAGCTGTTCGGGAGCTCGGCCTTGTTGGCTTTCATTTCCACCCGATCATGCAGCACTTCGCCGTGAACGACCGGCGCTACTACCCGCTGTTCGAGGTGATCGACGAGCTGAAGGCGGCGGTGATGATCGACGTCGGCACCACCGGCATGGGCGCCGGGCTGCCCGGCGGATTGGGCGCGAAGATCCGCCATGCGCACCCCTCGTCGATCGACGAGCTCGCGGCTGACTTTCCCAATCTCAAGATCGTGATGGCGCATCCCGGCTGGCCGTGGGTCGACGAGACCACCGCCGTCGCCCTGCACAAGGGCAACGTCTACTGGGAGATGTCGGGCTGGGCGCCGAAATATTTCCCGCCGGGCCTCAAGGTCGACATGCGCGCGCGGCTGCAGGACAAGATCATGTTCGGCAGCGATTACCCGAGCCTGCCCTACGCGCGCATCCTCAAGGAGTGGCAGGAGCTCGGCTATCCCGACCCGGTGATGGAGAAGATCTTCCACCAGAACGCCGAGCGCGTCCTCGGGCTTTGATCACGCCATCACCTTGACGATCCGCTCCGGCGTCAACGGCAGGTCGCGCACGCGCACGCCGAGCGCGTTGCACAGCGCGTTGGCGATCGCCGCGGCAGTCGGCCCCATCGCGCACTCGCCGGCGCCGACCGCGGGACACTCGTTCCTGAGGAGGTGAACCTCGACCGGCGGCGCCTCGCTGAACTTGAGGATCGGATAGTCCTCCCAGGTCTGCACTTCCGGCCGCATCTCCTCCTTGAGCGTCCAGCTCGCCGCCTGGATGCAACCGCCTTCGATCTGGTTCACCACGCCGTCCGGATTGACCGCGATGCCGACATCGACCGCGGCGACCAGGCGCGTCACACGAAGCTCGCGTCCTGCCTCGACCTCGGCCACGATCGCGCAATACGCGCCAAGGTTCTTGTACTTGGCGAAACCAATGCCGTGGCCACGGCCTTCGGCCGGCTTCCAGGAATTCCAGCGCGATTCTTCCACGACCTTTTGTATGACTTCCCGCGCGCGGGCGTCCTGCAGATGCTTCAGCCGGAAAGACACCGGATCCGTGCTGGCCGCAAGGGCACATTCGTCCATGAAGGACTCGATCGCGAACACGTTGCCGAAACCGCCGAGCGAGCGCAGCGAGGAGCTGCGCACCGGCATTTCCCTCACGTAGTGATGGGTGACGCGCAGGTCCGGGAAGTCGTAGAGCGGGATGGCGTTGCGCTGCGCCCCGCCCGCCGGCAGCGCCGGGTCGACCGCGGACGCGAGCTCGAAGGGCTTCTCGAGATGCGCCGCCGCGGTGAGCGTCGGCCGATCGAGCCTGCCCGGGCGGTGCGTGTGGCCGTTGCTCCACAGGTCGTGGCGCCAGGAAACGATGCTGCCGTCCGCGTCGAGGTGCGCTTCCAGCTCGAAGCACATGGCGGCGCCGCAGGGCTCCCAGGCAAACTCGTCGCCGCGCGTCCACTGCAGCTTGACCGGGCGGCCCGCCGCGGCGCGAGCGAGCAGCGCGGCATCCAGCGCCGCGTCGTCGGCGCCGTTGTGTCCATAGCAGCCGGCGCCTTCGGCATGGGTGACGACGATGTCCTTCTCGTCCATGCCGAGTATCTTGGCGAGCTCCTGGCGCAGCCCGAAGATACCCTGGCTGTGGGTCCAGACCTCGAGCTTCGCGCCCCGCAGGCGCGCGACGGCGCACGACGGACCGATCGAGGCATGCGCGATGAAGGGCTTGGTGTAGGCCGCCTGCACCCGCATCGCGCTTCTCGCCTTCGCCTGCGCGTCGAGCTTTTCCTTGGCGATGTTGTGCTCGGCGACATGCTGCTTCAGCCAGCCATGAAAATCGGCCGGCACGTCCGGCGCGAGCTCCCAGGCCGACTTGTCGCGCAACCGCGTCGCCGCCGCGACAGCGTCTTCCTCGCGTTCGGCCAGCACGCCGAGGAAGCTGCCGTCACGAACCAATGAAGCTCGCCTTAAATCGATCTTCCCGACTTGCTTCAACTTCTTGAAAGGCCGCGGCGGCCTGACCACGCGGCCGAACAGCATGCCGGGCAGCGTCATGTCCTGCACATAGCTCGGCTTGCCTGCAATCTTTGCCGGCAGCTCGATGCGCCGGGCGCTCGTGCCGACGACGCGATAGGCGGCGGCCTGCTTCGGGGGCGCGCCGCGCAGCTCGGCGCAGGCTTTGCGCAAGCTGCTGCCGCCGTCCTGGATAGAAAGGCTGCCCGAGGTCACGCCCTCGTCTGGGCTGTAGGCCGTGCTCGGCGACAGGATGCGGACGCGCTCGAGCGGCACGTCGAGCTCTTCGGCGGCGATTTGCGCGAGCGCGGTCAGGATGCCCTGCCCGAGCTCGACCTTGCCGGTGACGATCGTTACCGTGCCGTCGCGCTCGAGGCGGACACGGCGAATGGCAGATTTTTCAGCGAGCACGCAGAATCGCCCTGACAACCCGGTTGTGCGAGCCGCAGCGGCAGAGATTCTTGTCGAGGGCTGCCCTTACCTCCGTTTCCGTCGGGCATGGGTTGTTTTGCAAAAGCGCTGCGGCGCTCACGGCAATGCCGCTCATGCAGAAGCCGCACTGCGCCGCCTGCTCCTCGATGAGCGCCTTCTGCACCGGGTGCAGCTCGCCGTTGCCGCCCAGACCCTCCACGGTTGTAATCTTCTTATCAAGCACAAAGGAAACAGGAAGATCACAGGAGGCCATGGCGCGGCCGTCGATCAGCACGAAGCAGGCGCCGCACAGGCCGCTGCCGCAGCCGAAGCGGCTGCCGACCAGCCCGAGGTCGTTGCGCAACACGTTGAGCAGCGGCGCGTCTGGATCTGCCTCGACCGTGCGCGTGACTCCGTTGACCTGGAGCTGCATGGCTCAGTCCGCGGTGATCCCGGTCTCGCGAATGAATTTGCTCCAGCGCTCGATGTCGTTGCGGATCTGCGCCGAGATCTCGTCCGGACTGCCGGGCGCCGGCACCATGCCCTGCTTCATGAGCGTTTCGCGCACCTCCGGAGCCGAGAGGATCGACGCGATCTCCTGGTTCCATTTCCGGACGATCTCGGGCGGCAGGCCCGCCGGACCGGCGATCCAGAAGTACAGGTCGATGTCGAGGTTCGCGAGCCCGAGCTCCGCGAAGCTCGGCGAATCGGGCGCGAGCACCGAGCGCCGCTCTCCCGACACCGCGATCACGGTGAGCCTGCCCGCGCGCGCGTGAGGCAGCGCGGTGTGCACGGGAAGGACCGCAAGCTGTACTTGGCCACCCAAGAGGTCGGTGAGCGCCTGAGCTGCGCCCTTGTAGGGCACGTGCAGGATGTCGATCCCGAGGCGCTGCTTCAGGAGCTCGACTGCCAGGTGTTGCGGCGTGCCGTTGCCCGGCGACGAGTAGTTAAGCTTGCGCGTACGAGCGGCGGCCTTGAGCTCTTCCAGGTTCTTGACCGGCAGGACCGCCGGGTTGGTCACCAGCGCGACGTTGCCGTTCGCAACGCGCCCTACCGGCGCGAAGTCCTTCACCGGATCGTACGCAATCGATTTATAGAGCGCCGGCGTGATGGTGAAGGTATTGACCGTCACCATCATCGTGTAGCCGTCGGGCGGGGCCTTGGCGACGATCGCCGCGCCGATATTGCCGCTCGCGCCGGGCTTGTTGTCGACGATCACGGGCTCCTTCCAGCGCTGCGTGAGCCTGGGAGCCACGGTGCGCGCAATGATGTCGATACCGGTTCCGGGTGTGTAAGGCACGACCAGCGTAATGGGGCGGCTGGGATAGCTTTGCGCGGCGACATCGAATGCGACCAGCGCGAGCGCCAGGGCCAGGAATCCGTTCATGGCTTTCCTTCCATGCGCAGCAGCTTGAGGGCGTTGTCGAAGTAGATCTTGCGTTTGTCGTGCTCGGGCAGTCCGAGCTCCTCTACCGAGCGGATGCCCTCGCGGATGAACATCGGCCCGCCTTCGGGATCGAACGGGCAGTCGCTCGCGAACACCACGCGGTCGGCGCCGAAGAACGCGATGCCGCAGGCGAGCGGCGCCGCGGCGCCGCCGAGCACGGTGTCGCCGTAGAACATCTTGAAATATTCAATTGGAGGTCTTTGAAGCCGCTTGAGTATTTCGGTTTCCTCGCCATCGACGCTTCGAGAACCCAGTTGGGCCCACAGCGTCTCCGCCCGGCCAGCGAAGTACGGGATCATGCCGCCGCAGTGGTGCGTGATGATGCGCATCTTCGGCAGCTTGACGAACATGCCGGAGAACACGATGCGCGCCATCGCCACGCTGGTCTCGAACGGCCAGCCGAGCACCTGCCAGATCTCGTACTTCGACCTGGGTTCGTTGGCGTAGTCCGCCCGCGACGCGGGCCGCACCGGGTGCAGCCAGATCGGCAGGTCATGGTGGTTGGTGATGCGCTCGAACAACGGCAGGAATTCAGGCTCGTCGAGCGGCCGTCCGGCGGCGCTCGAGCACATCTGGACGCCACGCGCCCCGAGCTGATTGATGGCGCGGTCCATCTCCTCGAGCGCGGCCGGCACGTTGTTCATCGGCAGCGAGGCGACGAAGGCGGGAAACTCTTTCGGCCATTTCCTGCACATCTCGGCCATGCCGTCGTTGGCGATGCGCGCGAGCTCGGGCGAGAAATCCGGCCCGCCGAGCAGCTCCGGCGGCGGCAGGCCCAGAGTAAGGACCTGGCGCACCTCGCGGAACTTCTCGCGCAGCATGGCGACGCGCGCGTCGATGTCCCACAGCAGCCGCAGGTTCGACATGCGCTTGACGATGCCGGCGTCCTTCGAGTGCTGCTTGAGCAGCTCGAGGTAGCGCATCGGCATGACGTGGTTGAAGATATCGATCTTCACGCGATCGATCCTTTGCGCTCGCGGATCGCTTGCCAGACGCGGACCGGCGAGTAGGGAAAGTCGAGGTGATGGATGCCGAGCGGCCGCAGCGCATCGATCACCGCGTTGGCTATCGCCGGCAGCGCCCCGGTGGTGCCGGCTTCGCCCGCGCCCTTCACGCCGAGCGGGTTGCCGGGCGCGGGAATCGAGCGATCGTAGAGGCGCGGCTCGGGCTGGTCGTCGGCACGCGGCATGACATAGTCCATGAAGCTGCCGTTGAGCAGCTGGCCGCTGTCGGCGTCGTACACGCCCTGCTCGCCCATCGCCTGCCCGAGCCCCTGCGCGATGCCGCCGTGCAGCTGCCCCTCGAGCAGAGCGTGGTTGATTACGCGCCCGCAGTCGTCCACCGCGACATAGCTCAGCACAGCCAGCTTGCCGGTGTCGGGATCGATTTCCACCTCGGCGACATGCGCGCCGCTGGGGTAGGAGCGCGGCTGCGGAATATCGCCGCGCGCATCGAGCGGATGCGGCGACTCGCCGGCGTAGCGGCGCGCGATTTCCTCCAGCGTGATCGAGACGTCCGTGCCTTTCACGCCGTAGCTTCCGTGATGAAACTCCAGGTCCTGTCGAGAAACCTCCAGCGCCCTGGCGGCGAGCTCCGTTCCCTTGCGCACCACCTCGCGCGAGGCCACGGCGATCGCGCCGCCGTAGGCCATCATGGAGCGCGAGCCGATCGTGCCGTCGCCGATCAGGGCAGGGCCGTCGGGGTCGCTCGCGTGCAGGAAGATCTTCTCCACGTCCATGCCGAGGATTTCCGCGGCGACTTGCGGATACACCGTCTCGTGGCCCTGCCCTGAAGGGCCCGCGACGGCGAAGATGCTGGCGTTGCCCGAGTCGCCGAAGCGGATCTCGACTTCTTCCTTCGGGCTGCTGCCGGCGCCGGCCGGCTCGACGAACATCGCGCAGCCGATGCCGCGCAGCTTGCCGCGCTTGTTTGCCTCCTCACGCCTGCTTTCGAATCGCTCCCAGTCGGACTGCCTTAGAACCTCGCGCAAAAGCCCGGGCGGGTCGCCGCTGTCGTAGGTCGACATCGCGATCGGCGTCTGGTACGGAAATGCTTCCTTCGGGATCAGGTTCCTGCGCCGCAGCTCGACCCGGTCGACGCCGGTTTCGCGCGCCGCCTCCTCCACCAGCCGCTCGATGAGGTAGGAGACGTTCGGGCGGCCGGCGCCGCGATAGGCGGTGGTCGGCGTGGTGTTCGTGAGCACCAGGCGGTGGCGGCCGTACGCCACCGCGATGCGGTAGAGGTTGATCACGTGAAACGCCGGCACCAGCGTGTTGATCAGGGGACCCGGATGCGAAAGGTAGGCACCCGAGTTGCAGATCCACTCGACGCGCAGTGCGAGGAATTTCCCGTCGCGGTCGAGCGCCAGCTCGCCCTTCAGCCGCGCCGCCCGCCCGTGGTAATCGCTGAGGAAGGTTTCCGAGCGCGATGCCACCCATTTGACTGGCTTGCCGAGGATCTTCGCGGCGAGCATCAGGGCGCAGTACTCGACATAGGCATCGGAACGGATGCCGAAGCCGCCGCCGACATCCCTGGCATGCACGCGGATTTTCTCGCGCGGCGCACCGGTGATGGCGCTCAAGCCGCCGAGGATCAGCGAAATTCCCTGGGTCGGCGAGTAGAGGTCGTAGGTTTCGCTCGCCGCGTCGTACGCCGCGAGCGCCGCCTTCGGCTCCATGGGATTGCCCACCACCCGCGTGCTGTCGAGCGATAGCCGCGTGACGTGCGCGGCGCGCGAGAACGCCTCGTTCACCGCCGCCTCGTTGCCGTATTCGTAATCGAAGCAGACATTGCCCGGAATCTCCGCGTAAAGCAGCGCAGCATCGCCCGCCATGGCCGCCTCGGCGTCGACCACCGCCGGCAGCTCGCGGTACTCGACCTCGATCTTCTCGGCCGCGTCCTGCGCCGCCGCGGCCGAGGTGGCGACGACCAGCGCCACTTCCTGCCCGACGCAGCGCACGCGGCCGTTCGCCAGCACATCGCGGTGCGGCTGCTTGATCATGGCGCCGCCCTTGCCGGGATAGCGCACCAGCGGCGGCTCGGTCTTGTAGCCAGCCCTGGCGGTGTCTTCGCCGGTAAGGATTTTCACCACACCCGTCGAGTTCCCGGCTGCCTGCGTATCGATGGAAAGAATGTCCGCATGCGCACGATCCGAGCGCAGGAAATGGCCGTAGAGCTGCCCCGGCAGGTGCCAATCGGCCGCGAAGCGCCCGTGACCGCCCAGCAGCCGAGCGACCTCGCGGCGGCCCTTGAAATCCCCCCTCACGCCGGCTGAGGCGTGGATTGCCAGGCGACGAACTGCCATCCTTGCGGCGTCTTCGCCCAGGCGTTGAGGAACATCAGCCTGAGGGTCCTCGGCTGGCCGTTGATCTCCGCCTCGATGTGCCCTTTGCCGGTCACCAGCGCCACGTCGCCGAAGATGCGCACCTGCCGGCCGCTGCATTTCACCGACTTGTAGCGCGTCTTGCCGGACCTCATCGACAGCAGCCAGCTCGCCTTGGTGTCCATCACTCCGGAGGAGTGCGTGTAAAGCAGCTCGTCGTGCAGCAGCTTGTCGAGCGACGCAAGGTCGCCCGAGGTCATTGCCGCGCAGCGCTTGTCCTCGAGAGCGAGGATTTCCTTTTCGGTGCTCATCTCCAGACCCCCCTGGCGGTTTCGACCACGCGCTCGAGCTTGCGCCACTGCTCGTCCTGCGACAACTGGTTGCCGTGATGCGTGCTGGAGAAGCCGCATTGCGGCGACAGGCACAGGTTTTCGAGCGGCACGTAGCGTGAGGCGTCGTCGATCTTGCGTTTCAGCTGTTTCATCTCTTCGAGTGAACCCGTCTTGCTTGAAACCCGGCGCAGCAGGCTCCCCACGTGGTCGGCGCGAAACGGCGGCTTCATCGGTTCAATCGGCCGTGGCGCCCGAGTCCTTGACGGCCCTGGACCACTTCTGCACCTCGTCCCTCAGGAAGGCGGCGAATTCTCCCGGCGTGTTGCTGCGCCAGTCGAGGCCGAGCTGCGCCAGCCGCTCGCGCACGTCGGGCGCGGAGAGCGCGCGGGTGATCTCGGAGTTGAGCCGGTTGACCAGGTCCTGCGGCACGGCGGCCGGCGCGAAAAACGCCGTCCAGGTGAGGTCATCGAAGCCGGAGAAGCCCTGCTCGTTCACCGTCGGCACGTCGGGCAGCGCCGGCGAGCGCTGCGCGCTCGTCACGGCGATCGCGCGCACTTTGCCGGCTCGCGCGTGCGGCACGGCGGGAGGCATGGACGTGCTCGAGATCTGCGTGTGCCCGGCGAGCGCCGCGCCGACGGCCTGCGCCGGCTGGTACGGCACGTGGGTGATGTCGACCTTCGCCGACATCTTGATCCGCTCCATCGACAGGTGCGTCGTCGTGCCGACGCCCGAAGACGCGTACGAGAGCTTTTCCTTGCGCGCCAGGTCGACCAGCTCCTGCAGATTTTTCACCGGCAGCGCGGGATTCACGGTGATGATGTTCGGCGTGCTGGGACCGAGGATCACCGGCGCGAAATCGGTGAACGGATCGTAGCCGGCGTTGGCGTAAAGG
>WNFR01004631.1_pt1 | contig 14119 bp, 12 predicted proteins | sample 5400221 | NCBI WGS metagenome assembly WNFR01 (sample SAMN13153357, study PRJNA577476) | soil metagenome | isolation source: 40 cm soil under Madrone tree | place: USA:California | collected 2016-06-14 | reverse complement strand
GATGTCGCCAGAGGTTCGTTTGCCATTGTGCGAAATGAGCGAAGCGAACCAGACACGTCTGCGCAAGACGCTGGAAGACTTTGAATCGAAGCGATAACTCGCTGCTCGCCACCATGAAGAATTCGCCTGTGCGCGTACTGCTCATCGGCGCGGCGGGACGCATGGGAAAAACTGTGCTCGAGCTGGCGGACACCGATCCGGACATTCAAATCGCCGCGCGCTGCGATCTGGGCGATCCAATCGAGCCGGGGATGAAAAATTGTGATGTGGCAATCGACTTCAGCCATGCCGACGCGACAGACGAAATTTGCCGGGCAGCGCTCGCCCACGGCAAATCGCTCGTCATCGGAACGACGGGTCATTCTCGGGAACAACGCACGATAATTAAAGAAACCGCTCGCTCGGTGCCGGTCGTGTTCGCATCGAATTTCAGCGTCGGAGTGAATGTGTTGTTTTGGCTGGCGCGCAAAGGTACCGAACTCCTCGGCCCGGATTTCAGCGCTGAGATTGTCGAAACGCATCACAAGATGAAAAAAGATGCGCCCAGCGGGACAGCCAAAACGCTCGCTGAGATTTTGCAAGCAGGACGGAAAAGCGAAAGCAAAATACCGATTCAATCAATTCGCGAAGGCGACATTGTCGGTGAGCACAGTGTGATTTTCAGCGGTCCGGCAGAGCGCCTGGAGTTGACGCATCGCGCGGTAAGTCGCGAAATCTTTGCGCGAGGAGCATTGCGGGCGGCGAAGTGGATCGTGCATAAACCGCCAGGACTCTACTCGATGCAGGATGTGCTGGGACTATAGTAGCACGACCCTCTGGGTTGCGAGACTTGGAACGCAAGCGAGGACGCATGCGCTACCATGAGAACCGCAGTCGCGCTTGGATCGAATCTCGGTGATCGACTTGGTAATTTGCACGCCGCGCGGGAGGAAATTCTCGAGCTCTCAAACGTGAGTCCCCAAATTGTTTCTTCGCTGGTGTACGAGACCGAACCCGTGGATTGCGAAGCTGGAGCCGGAAAATTCTTAAATGCGGTGGTTGAATTCGAATATCAGGGTGATCCCGCAACCTTGCTCGAGCAACTCATTCGGATCGAAGAAGCATTGGGCCGCAAACGGGATCATCCAAAGAACGTTTCGCGAATTATTGACATCGACCTCCTGTACTACGGCGATCAAGCGATCGATATTGGACGATTGCAACTGCCGCATCCGCGGATCGACTCAAGGAAATTTGTGTTGCGACCCTTGGCGGATATTCGGCCGGATTTGGTTTTGCCCGGCATGAAGAAGACGATACGTAAGCTGCTTGAGGAACTCGACGAATCTGTTGAGGTCGTTCGGGTCGCGGACGAATGGTAAGCGACTGCTTTTGTGGCGGCCGTGCCGGTTGCATCGTCGGGTCATTCGCAGGGCGACACGCGTGCCGCTACAGTAGGAGAGCAAGCTTGCGTTCTCCAATCGACAGCTGATCTTCCGACGAACCCGCAATGGAAGATTTCCGCCAAATGAAGCAGCGCGGCGAGAAGATTACCGCGCTGACGGCTTATGATTATCCGACGGCGCGTCTGCTGGATGAGAGCGGCGTCGACATCATTCTCGTGGGCGACTCGGTGGGCATGGTCGTATTGGGTTATCAGGATACGACCGCTGTGACGTTAGACGAAATGTTGCATCACACCCGGGCGGCCGCGCGGGGAGTGAAGCGGGCGCTTCTTGTCGCAGACATGCCGATCCGCACTTACGAAACGCCGGCACAAGCTCTGGAGACCGCCAGGAGATTTGTCGATGCCGGCGCGCAGGCGGTGAAGCTCGAAGGCGGCGTGAATCGTGCCGCGCAGATCGAGGCGATTACCCAGGCGGGAATACCGTTTATGGCGCACATCGGTATGCTGCCGCAAACGGTGCGAGAACAAGGCGGCTACAGGATCAAAGGCCGCACGCAAGCGGAGATCGACTCGTTGCTGGTCGACGCCCGTGCAGTAGAAAAAGCCGGCGCATTCTCGGTAGTGCTGGAAATTGTCATCGCCGACGTGGCGAAGCAGATCACGAATGCGATCGGTATCCCGACAATTGGGATCGGCTCGGGCGAGAATTGCGATGGACAAATTCTTGTCACGCATGATTTGATCGGGTTGTTTCCATGGTTCACCCCAAAGTTTGTGTCCCCGGAGGCGCGGGTTGCTGAGGAAATACGTCGTGCTGCACGCGCTTTTATCGAACGAACACGCGGCGGAGAAGGAAGATAGGGTTGCAACCAAGCTGGCTATCTTCCAAATCGAAGTGTGATATTTTTCATAGCTGATGAGGGTTTCCGATTTTGACGATCTCGACCACTTCGCGACCGAAGGTCTGCTTACCGGCAGCAAAGAGCGCAACTGGCTTTGGCTCGGATTAATTATTTCGCTGCTCATACATTTCGGGTTGTGCACTTACTTTTACCGGACGCGTTTCGCGTCTGCGGATGCGGTGTTCACCCCAAACGAGCAAACGCCGACCTTCAAAGTAAAGCGCGTCTTGGATTCAAACCTGGAGAAGAGCAGCGCCGATCAAATCAATCCGGCGGCGAAACCGAATCCCGATAACACGGATGTGCAGTTGCCGGATGAGAAGAAGTCGTTCGACAAGTTGTTGCAGGAAGTTCAGGCGAGTACGGCGTTGCCGGACGATATGCGGGACGTTTTGCCCGACCAACCAAAGGTGGACCAGCCGGACGTTAATTCTGTCCTGAACGAGATTGAGCGTTCCACGGCGCAAACGCTTTCCAACGATCCAAACGCAGTGCATGAACAATCATTGCTGAATAACAGCTCCGTCTCGGGCCGTCCGCAGCCCGCTCTCAGCGGAACAGAGTTGGCCACGAGCACGGCGATCAAACGACCAAATACTTTCACAAGCAAGCTGCCCGCAGACAGCGCCGGCCCGAACAAAGGGCACGCCCCGGGATTCAGCGATCTCGACCAGTTGCTGGCCCAAAAAGGTCCGCTCGGGTCGGGAACAAAATTGCGTCTGCCGGATGATCAGCTGTTTGAATATGACAGCGACGTGCTACAGAGCAGCGCTATCGGTCAACTGCAAAAATTGGGTACGCTTATCCAGCGCAACCCAAAAGCGACATTTTCGGTGGAAGGTTATACCGACTCATTCGGCACATTTGAATACAATCTTGCTCTGAGCCAGCGCCGGGCCGACAGCGTCAAGCGCTACCTGGTCGAGGCGATGGGAATCAATCCGGCGCAAATTCAAGCGCATGGATTCGGCGCAACGAAATTTCGAGCCTCGGCGAACGGCTCAATCGAGGAACAAAGCCCCAATCGTCGCGTCGAAGTGGTAGTGCGCACGACCGAAGGGTAGTCGTCTGTCGGCCAATTCCGCGGAGGCTATGTCCAACGCCATGGCGTAGGCGCCATGTTCAGCCCTCGATCGTTGTAGAGCAAACGTGCTCCAGTTGAGTATTGAACGTTCAGCGTGGAACATTGAGCGTTCAAATTGGGTTCCTTTAGCATGAGCCAACTTTCTATAACTCCGATTAACCATGCACTACAGAGCACTGTGCCCATGGATAAGATTCGCCTTGGAGGATGGGTGCGCACGCGCCGGGATTCCAAGGATTTCTCCTTCATCGATCTGAACGACGGCTCGTCGCTGCGCAATCTTCAAGTCATCGCAAAGAGCGACACACTGCAGAACTACGCAGACATTCAACGGCTCAGCACTGGCGCTTCGATTAGGGTGACCGGTGCGCTGATTCCGTCTCAGGGCAAAGGCCAAAAATGGGAACTGATCGCGCACAACATCGAGATCGTCGGCGGCTCGGATGAAACTTATCCGCTTCAGAAAAAGGGACACACACCTGAATTCCTCCGTGAAATCGCGCATCTGCGTCCGCGCTCAAATCTTTTCGGTTGCGTGTTTCGTGTACGCAGCCGGCTCGCGTTCGCGGTTCACCAGTTTTTTCAAGACCGCGGTTTCATTTATGTCCACACGCCGATCATCACGGGAAGCGATTGCGAAGGCGCGGGCGAATTGTTTCGCGTTTCCACGATCGATGTGAAAAACCCGCCGACAAAGAACGGCGATGTCGATTACGCGCAGGACTTTTTCGCGCGGCAAACCTATCTCACCGTCAGTGGACAACTCGAAGCAGAAGCGTTCGCCTGCGCGCTCACCAACGTTTACACCTTTGGTCCGACCTTTCGCGCAGAGAATTCAAATACTTCACGACACGCCAGTGAATTCTGGATGATCGAGCCGGAGATGGCGTTTTGCGATCTCACAGGCAACATGGATCTCGCCGAAGAGTTCGTGAAGTATTTGATCGCCGACGCGAAAGAGCATTGCTTGGAAGAGATGGAATTGTTTGGAAAATTCGTGGATAAGGAACTGCTTCCGCGACTCGATTTCGTGCTTGAGCGACCGTTTCAGCGCATCACGTACAGCAACGCAGTGGAACTTTTGAAAAAGAGCGGCGAGAAATTCGAGTTCCCGATCGATTACGGTTTAAATCTGCAATCGGAGCACGAGCGCTGGCTCACTGAGAAACATTTCAAGTGCCCAGTCACGGTTTTCAATTTCCCCAAGGAGATCAAACCGTTTTATATGCGGTCGAACGAGGATGGGAAAACCGTAGCCGCAATGGATTTGCTCGTGCCCGGCATTGGCGAAATCGTCGGCGGCAGCCAGCGTGAAGAACGACTGCAAATGTTGGAGGACAACATGCGGCGTCACAACATGGATCCCGCCGATTACAAATGGTATCTCGATTTGCGTCGCTACGGCACAGTCCCACATTCCGGCTTCGGCCTTGGCTTCGAACGGATGCTGATGTTCATCACCGGGATCCCGAATATTCGCGATGTCATTCCGTTCGCGCGCACGCCCGGCAGCGCCGAGTTCTGAGTCGTCGTGACGCCGCGGTGGGGCGTCCAGCCGGCAACGCGCCGATCCGCCATTACTGCTGCGCTTCTTTTATTCTCGTAAACTCCAGCTTCGAACCACCAGGCTCTTGGAGCACAAGCTGGTCACTGGAAATTTTCACCAGATAAACTGCGGTGGAGAATGGCGTTTCAATTTTGATACGGTCCTGATCGCCAAACTTGTATCTGCCGGGAATATCTCCGACTTGCACCGAGCCGTTGCTCGAAAATTCCCAGATCGTTTGATTTTCAATCCCCGACATTCGCCATTTGCCGACGATGCTGGAATTCCCGCACGCAGCCAGCAAAAGGATCACAGCTGCGAAAGCGATTAAAGTTAACAGCCGCTGGCGAAGGGCAAAAACAACTCGCATCAACTCCGGGTTATAAGCGTCTGCCGCTGTGGCGTCGAGCCAAAGCGAAGGGAACTCTCATTTGTGGGATCGCCTGGACTTGCGCCTTTGCGCGCACGTACGCATAAAAGAGGTCTCTGCTGCGCCAAGTATTACTATGGACTGTTGGCTGCCGGGAAAAGCTCGTGGATCATTCAGCGCTGCGCTGTCTATCCTGCTGCCACAATGAGTGGCGAAACAGCCCGAGACCGAGCGCGAGCGCGAGCATTGAATTAAATAAACGATCGTCCTGACCCAAGACCCTGGGGCAGTACGGCGCGCGCATTGTCCGCGTACTGCTAAACAGCGACGGAAAGCTGGAACTATTTCTTCTTTGATTCCGTCTTCGGTTCGCCGTTTGGTTCGCCCGATTCGTTGGCAACACGTTTGGATTCGCCGGGGCGATATTCTTCCTGTTCCGCAGCGGCGAAAGCTTTTTCCAATCCAACCATGTCTTCGCCGGGACGTAGCGTGTCGAACGACTCGACTTCCTTGCGGAGTTGTTCTTCGGAATAATTTGCTGCTTTGATGGATAGCCCGATGCGGCGCTCGACCTTGTCCACCTTGATGACACGCGCTTCGACTTCCTGGCCCACTTTGAGGACGTCCTTAACCTTGGCGACATGATCCTCACTCAACTGGGAGATATGCACGAGGCCATCGATGTCGTCCTGCAATTGCACGAAAGCGCCGAAGCTGGCCAGTTTGGTTACTTTGCCATTCACCAAATCGCCGATCTTGTATTTCTCATCGATCGTCCTCCACGGATCTTCGCTCAGTTGTTTAATCCCAAGACTGATTCGCTGGTTGACTTTGTCGATGTCGATAACAACCGCTTCGACCTCGTCGCCTTTCTTAAACATCTCGCTGGGATGATTGATCTTGCGGGTCCAGCTTAAATCCGACACGTGGATCATGCCGTCGATGCCTTCCTCCAATTCCACGAACGCGCCGTAGGCGGTCATGTTACGAATCGTGCCTTTAACCTTGCTGCCAATTGTGAATTTCTTCTCGATCTCATCCCACGGATTTGGCTCGAGCTGACGGAGCCCGAGGGAAATTTTTTGTTCCTCTTTATTCACGCCCAGCACCACCGCTTCGACTTCCTGACCGACGGTAAGGATGTCGGAAGGTCGCATGATGCGTTTGGTCCACGAAAGCTCTGACACGTGAATCAGACCTTCCACGCCCTCTTCGATCTCAACAAAAGCGCCGTAGGGAACAAGATTGGTGATCTTTCCTTTAATGCGCTGTCCGGCGGGGAATCGTTCTTCGATCTGGTCCCACGGATTTTTCTGAGTTTGCTTCAGTCCGAGTGAGACGCGCTCTTTTTCTTTGTTGATATCGAGAACAACGACTTCCAGTTGCTGGCCAACCTTTAACAGCTCGCTGGGATGTCCGAGCCGGCCCCAAGTCATGTCGGTCACATGCAACAATCCATCCATGCCGTCGAGATCAATAAATGCACCGAAATCGGTGATATTTTTCACGGTCCCAACTACTCGATCGCCGACGTTCACGCTCTCCAGGAACTTCTGGCGCTTTTCACTGCGCTCTTTTTCGATTACCTCGCGCCGGCTGAGCACGACGTTCTTTCGATCGTCATTTACTTTAACGATTTTGAAATCGTAAGTGTTGCCGACGAACTGCTGTAAATCCTTTGGGGGAACGACGTCAATCTGAGACGCTGGCAGAAATGCCTCAACCCCGATGTTCACCATCAAGCCGCCTTTAACGACCGATCTGACCTTGCCTTTGATCAGGCCGTCTCCTTCGAAAACGGTAACGATCTTGTTCCAGTTTTGGCGATAGGCCGCTTTCTCCTTTGAGAGGACAACCATGCCTTCTTCGTTTTCCAGTCGTTCCAAAAGCACATCCACTTCATCCCCGACCTGGAGCGACTCGGGGTCTTCAAATTCGCTCAATGGAATAATACCTTCGGACTTGTATCCGACATCGACGAGCACTTCGCGCGGGCGGATTTCCAAGATCTGTCCTTTGATGATGCTTCCTTCACGGAAATCCGGCATCGCCTTCGACATCACGTCCTGCATTTGAATCATAAATTAAGTAGGCCTCCTCTGCAGCACAGCGGCGCTCTCAATAGAACACCGATGTTCCGCGCATCCGGCTGCTGCCGGAAGCGGAATGGGGATGGCATACTAGGCGTTTTTGTGTGCGAGGTCAACTGACATGCGCGGCGCTACCGCCGCATGTCATCCTGAGCGCAGTGCAGCGGAGTCGAAGGATCCCGCGAAGTTACCGAATCGTATCGCCACGGGATTGAAAGCCTGGCCGCGCCCCGAAAGCTTTCGGGGCTGCGTTGCAGCCTCGACTTCGCTCGGAATGACAGTATTGGGATTGAGCGTCTCGTCTTTTTCTCTTATCCTATTTCGGAATGTCGATCGTTCGGTTCTCCACCTTGTTCGTTGCGCTGGCGGCTACGTTGTACGCGCAATCGCCAACCGAGCAAAAGATTCAGAGCGCGATCAAATCACCAGAGCTCACTGTTGTTCATCTTTGGGCGCCGTGGTGCTCGAATTGCCAGGCGGAGTTCAAAACCGGCGGCTGGAGCAAAATCATCGCCGAAAATCCGCAGGTGAAATTTTGTTTCGTCTCTGTTTGGAATGATGGGCAGGACGGGCGCGCGATGTTGAACAAGTTCGGCATTTCCGATAAGCCAAACGTGACAATCCTCGCTGATCCCGGTCCGCGCCGCGGTGAAAACAAGATCAAGCAATTTGCCGGTCTGCCGCTGTCGTGGATTCCGACAACTTGGATTTACAAAGGCGGTGATCTCCGCTACGCATTGAATTACGGCGAGGTTCGTTTCCCTGTGCTCCAGCAATTTCTAGCAGACAGCCAGTCGGAGTGGTCGCACAAAGGCGAGCCTTCGACCGAGTAATCTTTATGACTGAGAGTTCCGCAGCGCCCGCTGTCGCACATAACAAGCCGCCAGAAATTCTTTCGCTCATCGGCGATACGCCGCTGGTTGAAGTGACGCAGTTCGACACCGGGCCGTGTCGCCTTTTTCTCAAACTAGAAAATCAAAATCCGGGTGGCTCGATCAAAGATCGCATCGCGTTGTCGATGATCGAGGCGGCCGAGGCCGAGGGGAAATTAGAACCCGGTGGCACGGTCATTGAAGCCACCGCAGGCAATACTGGTCTTGGTCTCGCGCTCGTCGCGGGTGCGAAAGGCTATCACGTCTTGCTCGTGATTCCCGACAAGATGTCGCAGGAAAAGATATCGCATGTGAGAGCGCTCGGCGCCGAAGTGCGGATCACACGGTCGGATGTGACGCGCGGCCATCCCGAGTACTACCAGGATGTCGCATTCCGCCTCGCCGAAGAAATTCCCGGCGGTTTTTACGTGAACCAATTTGGTAATCCGGCGAACCCTCTCGCGCACGAGCGCACGACCGGTCCGGAAATTTGGGAGCAAATGCGGCACGATGTCGATGCAGTCGTGGTGGGGGTCGGTTCGGGGGGAACACTGACCGGCCTGGGTCGATTTTTTAATCGGGTCAAACCACGACGCGGCATCGAAATGGTTTTGGCCGACCCAAAAGGGTCTGTTTTGTACGAGTACGTCAGGACCGGCCAGATGGTTGAATCCGGCAGCTGGGCCGTGGAGGGGATAGGTGAAGACTTTATCCCGGAAATCGCTGACATGTCGTTAGTGACAGAAGCCTTTGAGATTGATGATGAGGAGAGTTTCGCGACGGTGCGCGAGCTTTTGCGTAAGGAAGGAATCTTCGGCGGCTCCTCCACTGGCACGCTTCTCGCTGGCGCACTGCGTTATTGCCGCCAGCAAACAAAACCGAAACGCGTCGTCACTATCGTTCCGGACACGGGCAACAAGTATCTCTCCAAAATGTATAACGATTTCTGGATGGCCGAACAGGGGTTCATTCATCGTCCACCGCACGGCGACCTGAGCGATTTGATTTCCCACCGACACGAAGCCGGGGAAGTGATCACGGTAGGGCCGGACGATTCATTGCTCACAGCATTCAAGCGAATGCGCGACTCCGACCTCTCACAGCTTCCGGTAGTGGACAAGAGCGGACGCGCCGTTGGCATCATCGACGAATCCGACCTCCTGGTGAAAGTGCACCGGGAGCCGTCACATTTTAATGACCAGGTAAAAAAAGCGATGACGGACCAGTTGGAAACGCTGCCCCCTGACGCGAAACTAAACGACTTGTTAGGCGTGTTTGACCGCGGCCGAGTCGCTATCGTGATGGATCACGACAAATTTCTTGGGCTGATTACTCGCACTGATTTGCTTTCCTATCTCCGGCTTCACATGCCGAAGTCGATCCAGGTGCCGGAACGCGACTTTGCCTAGGGTAGCGCATGCGTCCCGCTTGCGACTAATTTTGGAGCGCAAGCCAGAGGCATGCGCTACCATCTTGCAATGAAAAAAGAACAGGGCTTCTCAACGCGCGCCATTCACGCGGGGCAGCAGCCGGACCCCACCACTGGCGCGGTGATGACGCCAATCTACGCGACTTCGACATACGTGCAGGAAAGCCCCGGTAAGCACAAAGGCTACGACTACGCGCGCTCGATCAATCCCACCCGGCTCGCGTACGAAAAGTGCATAGCCGATTTGGAAAGCGGGTCGCGCGGGTTCGCGTTTGCGTCCGGCCTGTCAGCGATGGCGACGGTGCTGGAGGTGCTCGACAGCGGCTCGCATATCGTCGCGAGCGATGACCTGTATGGCGGCACATTTCGCTTGTTCGATCGCGTGCGCCGGCGTTCTGCCAACCTTGATTTTACCTATGTCGATTTGACCGACGCGAAAGATCTCGAGCACGCTATCAAGCCAAACACGCGTATGGTTTGGATCGAAACGCCGAGCAATCCGCTGCTCAAGTTGATCGATCTTGAAGCGATCACGAAAATCGCACGCAAACGGAAATTGATTTCCGTTAGCGATAATACGTTCGCTACTCCATGGATCCAACGACCGATTGAATCGGGGTTTGATATCGTTGTGCATTCCGCAACGAAATATTTGAACGGTCATTCGGACCTTGTCGGCGGCGTGGTCGTTGTTGGTAAAAACAAGGAACTCGCTGATCAAATTGCGTTTCTGCAAAATTCGGTCGGCGCAATCGCCGGCGCGTTCGATAGTTTTCTCGTTCTACGCAGCTTGAAGACCCTGGCGCTTCGTCTGGAGCGGCATTGCTCAAACGCGCTTGAAATTGCGCGCTGGCTCGAAGAACAGCGCGAGGTCAAGTCAGTCCATTACCCGGGCCTCAAAGCGCATCCGCAACACGATCTGGCTCGACAACAAATGCGCGGGTTTGGCGGGATGGTCACAATCGTCTTGAAGACAGACCTCGCCGGGACCCGGCGTTTCCTTGAGAACACTCATCTGTTCGCGTTGGCAGAAAGTCTGGGCGGCGTGGAAAGCCTTATCAATCATCCTGCGCTCATGACGCATGCTTCTGTGCCGGAAGAACAACGGCAAAATCTCGGGATAACTTATTCGCTGGTGCGTCTCTCGGTTGGTGTCGAGGATGTTCGCGATCTTATTGACGATCTTAAAAGCGCACTCGAAGCGATCGAGTAACTCAGGCATCTCTGCCTGACATGTCGGGCATGCTTCCAGCTTGCCCAAAACGCACCCAGGCTGGAAGCTTGCTCGCCGACACAGCCAAGGATGGCTATGTTACGTCCGCACATGTCGAACACATTCGGCCAGCTGTTTCGCGTCACGACTTTTGGCGAATCACATGGCGGCGGCATCGGTGTAGTGATCGATGGCTGTCCGCCGCGCATCGAGATTACCGAAGCGCAGATTCAACAGGAGCTGGACCGTCGCCGGCCGGGCCAGAGTAAGCTGACTACGCAGCGCAAAGAGGAAGACCGCTGCGAAATTTTGTCGGGCGTGTTTGAAGGGAAAACGCTCGGAACTCCCATCGCAATCGTTGTCCGGAATAAAGATGCTCGACCCGAAGATTACAGCGACATCGCGCGCAAATTCCGGCCATCGCACGCCGATTACACTTACCAGGCGAAATACGGAATCCGAAACTGGCAGGGCGGCGGCCGCGCCTCTGCGCGGGAAACGGTCGGTCGGGTCGCGGCGGCCGCAATTGCAAAGAGGATCCTGTCAAATTTCTACGCCGATTTCGACATCGTTGCTTACGTAACACAAATCCACGGAATCACGGCCAAGGTCGATCGTTCCATCCTGAAGATGAAAGACGTGGAAAAAAATGTTGTCCGCTGCCCGGACACTGCGGCTGCGAAAAGGATGATCTCACTCATCGAGCAGATTCGCGATGAAGGCGACTCCATCGGCGGTATTGTTGAGTGCGTTGCGCGCGGTATCGCACCGGGACTTGGGGAGCCAGTGTTCGACAAGCTCGAAGCCGATCTTGCGAAAGCGATGCTGAGCATTCCGGCAGCAAAAGCTTTTGAGATCGGCTCCGGTTTTGCGGCGACGCGGATGCGCGGCTCGGAACACAACGATGCGTTTGAAGTTCGCGACGGAAAAATCCGGACGAAAACGAACTACTCCGGAGGCGTGCAAGGTGGTATCAGCAATGGCGAAGATATTTACTTTCGCGTCGCATTTAAGCCACCTGCAACGATTGCGCTCCAGCAAGAAACCGTCACCAGCTCAAAACAGCGAACCGACCTTACCGCTCGCGGACGCCACGATCCGTGCGTTCTTCCACGAGCAGTGCCGATAGTGGAAGCAATGGCTGCGCTCGTCCTTTGCGATCACGCGTTGCGACAAAACGCGATTCAAGGATGATTGCAAATTGCAAATCTCAGATTGCAGATTGTGAGCTGTGACAGCTGACGAATTAAAGCTGCGGACGAAGGAGTTCGCATTGCGAGTTATCAGGCTTGTGGCCGCGTTGCCAAAAACAATTGAGGGACGAGCAATTGCCAACCAGCTCGTTCGGTGCGGCACGTCCGTCGCTGCAAATTATCGTGCAGCTTGTCGCGCTCGCTCGAGAAGCGAATTCGTGGCCAAAATGGGCGTGGTTCTGGAGGAGGCGGATGAGACTCAGCTGTGGCTCGAATTGATCGTCGAGTCGAAATTGGTCCCAATAAAACGAGTTGAGCCCCTGCTTGAGAAAGCGAGCGAATTGGTCGCGATTTTTGTAGCCTCGCGTAAGTCGGCATCCTCAAATTTGAGATCTACAATTTGAAATCTGCAATTCCGTACATCGCCACGATCGGCCTGGAAGTGCACGTGCAGCTTAAAACGCGCTCAAAGATGTTTTGCGCTTCTCCCGTTGAATTTGGCGCTGAGCCGAACACGCACACTTGTCCGATCTGCCTCGGCTTGCCGGGCGCGTTGCCGGTGATGAATCATGAGGCATTGCGGTTGACGGTCCTGACCGGATTGATGCTCGGATGCGACATCGCGCCGATCAGCCAGTTCGATCGCAAAAATTATTTCTACCCTGACATGCCGAAGAATTATCAGATTTCACAGTACGACATGCCACTGTGCACGAATGGCAACGTGCCGCTACATGATTTGGCTTACCCGAAGGATGCGCAAAAGAATATCGCAACGCGCGATAAGGAAGTGCGTTTGGTGCGCATCCATCTCGAAGAAGACGTAGCAAAGAGTTTCCATTTCGAAACAACAACGGGCATTGATTTTAACCGCGCGGGCACGCCGTTAATGGAAATCGTCACGCAACCGGAAATCAATTCGCCGGAAGAAGCATTCGCCTTCCTAACTGCTCTGAAACAGATCCTGATTTACGGAGGTGTAAGTGATGCTGATATGGAGAAAGGCCAACTCCGCTGTGATTGCAACATTTCGGTGCGGCGGGAAAACCAAATAGAGTTCGGAACAAAAATCGAAATCAAAAATCTAAATTCGATAAGCGGTGTGCGGCGCGCACTCGCCTGCGAAATCCGCCGCCAGGTTGGTATCTTGGAACGCGGCGAAAAACTCGAACAGGAGACGCGTGGCTGGAACGATGCCGCGGGTGAAACGTTTCTCCTGCGGACAAAGGAGTTCGCGCACGATTACCGTTATTTTCCAGATCCAGATCTCGTGACGGTGAAAACGGATGTGGTGGTGGCCCGGGTGCGGGAACATGTGCCGGAGTTGCCAAAGGCGAAACGCACACGGTTCGTTGCGCAATACCGCGTAACTCCCTACGATGCCGCCGTGCTAGCCGACGATCTTGAGTTAGCAAGATACTTCGAGACGGCTGCCAATGGCGCAAAAAAACCAAAGAACATAGCTAATTGGATCTTAAACGATTTGCAGAATGCGCTTAATGCTGCTGGTAAAGGAATTAAGGATTGTCCCATTTCACCCGAGGCCCTCGATGAATTGGCCAACTTAATCGAGAGCGGAAAAATCAGCGGGAAACAGGGCAAGGAAGTTTTTGCTGAGATGTTTGCAACTGGAAAACCCGCAGCCGTCATCGTAAAGGAAAAAGGAATCGAGCAACTGAGCGATATTGGCTCGATTGAGGCGCTGTGTGAACAAGTGATGGAGGAGAATCCCAAGCCGGTGGCGGATTTCAAAGCGGGCAACGTTGCATCGCTGAACTTTCTCAAGGGACAGGTCATCAAGTTGTCAAAGGGGAAAGCGAACCCTCAGTTGGTCGGCGAAATTCTGGACAAGAAACTAAGGTAGCGCATGCCTCCGGCTTGCGCTTAAGACTCGCAAGCGAGACGCTCGCGCTACGATGAAAATCCTCATAGCTCCGGATAAATTTAAGGGCGCGCTCGACGCGCGGGACGTTGCGCAAAACATCGCAAGAGGATTGCTCGATGTATTGCCCGATGCGCAGATCGAAATTGTG
>WNFR01004630.1_pt1 | contig 14120 bp, 11 predicted proteins | sample 5400221 | NCBI WGS metagenome assembly WNFR01 (sample SAMN13153357, study PRJNA577476) | soil metagenome | isolation source: 40 cm soil under Madrone tree | place: USA:California | collected 2016-06-14 | reverse complement strand
GCGGTCGGTGTCTACCGTTTCGCGGACGGCTCGTCGGCGGCGCTCGTCGAGCAGGACGGTGCGTTGCGGCTCGTCGACTACCGGACCGGTGCGCTGCGCTCACTCGAGCCCCGCTCGCGCACGCTGCTCGTCGGCGGGCCCGGTGTTTCGGTGACCGCACCCGTTGCGGTGCGCGTCACGCTCGTCGCCGGGCCTCGTAATGCGGTCACGGCGATCCGCCTCGACGGGAAGCTCGCGACACGCATCCCGGTCCAGACATTGTCGGCGGGCTACGCCGACGGCGGCGTGCGGCTCGCCGGCAGGCTTCTGCTCCCGGCCGGGCGCGGCCCGTTCCCGGCGGTCGAGCTCGTACCCGGCTCGGTGCCCGCGACACGCGACACGTACGACCTCTGGGCGATGTTCTTCGTCTCGCGCGGCTTCGCCGTGCTCTCGTCCGACAAGCGCGGGATCGGCGCGTCGACGGGGACGTACGTGCGCGCCGCGACCGATGCGAATCTGCGCAACCTCGCCGCCGACGCAGTTGCGGGAGTCGAATGGCTCAAGGCGCGGCACGACATCGACCCGCACCGCATCGGGCTCTCGGGCGGAAGCCAGGCGGGCTGGGTGATCGAGCTCGCGGCGTCGCAGTCGCCCGACGTGCACTTCGCGGCGCTCCAGTCCGGTCCGGCGATGTCGGTGGGCCGCCAGCTCGCGTACAGCGGCGTTACGCACCAGGGTGCGGTCGACCCGACCGACGCGGAGATCCACGCCGCGCTCGACGGCGCACCGGACAGCGGCCTCGACCCGCGACCGCTGCTCGCCGCACTCCGCATCCCGCTGCTGTGGCAGCTCGGCTCGGTCGACAAGCGGATGTACACGCCCGAGACGCTTGCGAACCTCGCGACGATCGATGCGTCCGGGAAGCACGACTTCACGATCCGCGTGTACCCGGGGGGCGCGCATTCGTTACGCCTCACGGCGCACGGCACGATCGCCGAGGAGACCACCTCGCCGGGCTTCGTCCCCGGTGTGTTCGCAGATCTGGCCGCCTGGCTGCGCCGTTTCGTTTCGGCGTCTGGACAAGGGATACGAGGACCAAGGTGGCAGTGACGAACTTCGAGGTCGTTGCGCACACGCGCGCGGGCCACGAGCGCGTGCATTCGTACGCGGTCGACGAGCCGCTCGAGCCCGGCTCGGTCATCCGGCTCGAGGGCCGCTTCTGGCTGGTCGAGCGCGTCGACGGCAACCGCGCGTTCGTCGAGCCGGCGCGCTACCGCCTGCGCTTGCGCCATCCCGACGGCCGCGAGGAGCAGGGCGTCTTCCGCCGCTACCGCATCGACGCACCGCAGCTCGGTCACGTCTTCACGACGCTCGAAGACCGACAACCCGTCAGCTGGGCAGTCGTGGACGAGCGGCTTGCGCGTGACGCAGACGGTGTGCCCTACCTCGACCTCGTCGCCGAGCGCGACTTCACCGAGGTCGAAGAGCTGCCCGACCACGAGCTCGAGCATGCGCGGTCCGAAGAACGGCTCACGCAAGCCGCTGACGCCGGCCTCTCCGTCGAGCTCGTCTCGCTCGAGCCGGGTGAGCTGCCGAACTGGGACGACGCGCGCCGGTATCTCGACTCGCTGACGCTCGACGAGATCGAGGACGACCTGCTCGAGCTGTGCGGTGTCGACCCGAATCGCGATCCGCGCGAGACGTGGCTCGAGACGGTGCACGAGCGGCTCCGCACCGACCTCGAGCGCTTCCGCGCCGACGTCGAGGGCGCCCAGGACGAGATCGAGGAGTGGGAGTTCCTCGACGGGAAGGTGTTCGCTGCTTTCGGGGACGTCGACGACGAGGCGAACCCGGACGTCGGCTTCGGCTGGCTGTCCAGGCTCGTCGACAGCGGCGTGTCGACGGCGGCCGGGTTCACGCGCGTGCGCAAGCCCGAGCTCGATCTCTCGGAGTAACGGCCGCAGGCACTGCGTCCCGCTCGGCGAAGATCGCTTCGTGCTCGCCTGGAGCCATCGCTACCGCGTCAATCCGGGGCGTCTGTGGACGCGCGAGCGCGGCCTCGCGCTCGCGCTCGTCGCCGTCGTGGGGCCGGGGATCCTCGCCGGACTCTCCGACGACGATCCGGCCGGGATCACGACCTACTCGATCCTCGGCGCCGACTTCGGGTACCGGCTGCTGTGGACGCTGCTCGTCTCGACGCTCGCGCTCGTCCTCTTCTACGACCTGACCGTGCGGCTCGGGATCGCGACGGGCAAGGGTCTCGTCAGCGTGATCCGGATGCGCTACGGCAGGAAGGCCGGGTACTCGTCCGCCGTCTTCCTGATCGCCGCGAACCTCGGCACGACGGCGGCCGAGATGGCGGGCATCGCAGCGGGGCTCGAGATCGGAGGCGTCTCGCGTTACGTCAGCGTTCCGATTGCCGCCGCCGCGGTCACGACGCTCGTACTCGCCGGCAGCTTCCACCGGGTCGAGATCGTCTTGCTCGTCATCTCCTCGGTGTTCATCACGTACATCGTCTCCGGCCTCCTCGCACATCCGCACTGGGGCGAGGCGGCGAAAGGGCTCGTCGTCCCCGACCTGCCGTTCCGCCGGCATGCGATTCTCGTTGCGACGGCGACGCTGGGTACGACGCTCGCGCCGTGGGGCCTCGCGTTCATCCAGTCCTACGCCGTCGACAAGAAGCTGAAGCCGCGCGACTGGAAGTTCGAGCGGCTCGACGTCGTCGTCGGAGCCGTTTCGACGGGCGTCATCGGCTTCTTCGTCGTCGTCGCGTGCGCCGAGACGCTGCACCACACGCACACTCATATCCACGACGCGTCGAACGCCGCGGTTGCGCTCGCTCCGCTCGCCGGGCACCTGGCCTCGACCCTGTTCGGTGTCGGGCTCGTCGGTGCCGGCTTGCTCGCGGCGGCCATCCTGCCGCTCTCGACCGCGTACTCCGTTGCCGAATGCGTCGGCAAGGAGGGCAGAATCGACGGGAACCTCAGGACGGAGCCGGTCTTCTTCTCGACCTTCATCGGGATGACCGCCGTCGCGGCCGCGATCGTGCTCATTCCCGGTGCGCCGCTCGTGCCGATCCTCTTCCTGACGCAGGCGCTGAACGCCGTGATGCTGCTGCCGTTCCTCGCGATGATCGTGTACCTCACCCGCGACCGCGACCTCATGGGCGAGCTGCGGATCGGTAGCGTCAGTGCCGTCGCGGCGTGGGCCACGACCGCACTGATCGCGGTCGCGGTCGTCGCGCTCGGCGTCTTCAGCGTGCTACCGGGTCATTGACCGATGAGCAGCCACCACCACGACCACGACGACGAGCAAGGGCACGGGCACGGGCACACGCACGGGCTCGTGGACCGCTCGATCGTCCGCTCGCGCGAAGGCGTGAAGGCCGTCGCGCTCAGCCTGCTCGTCCTCGGTCTCGCCGCCGTCGCGCAGCTGCTCATCTTCCTGTTGACGCACTCGGTCGCGCTGCTCGCGGATCTGATCCACAACTTCGGCGACGCGCTGACCGCGGTGCCGCTCGGAATCGCGTTCTTCCTGCGCAGCGTCCGCGGCGAGAAGCTCGCCGGGCTTGCCGTCGTGCTGGCCATCTTCGTCTCCGCCTGTGTCGCGCTCTACGAGACGATCCGGCGCTTCATCCATCCGCAGACGTTGACCCATCTCTGGGTACTCGCCGCCGCCGGCGCGATCGGCTTCGTCGGCAACGAGCTCGCTGCGCAGATCAGGCTACGCGCCGGCAGGCGGCTCGGCAGCGCGGCGATGACCGCCGACGGGAACCACGCGCGCATCGACGGCTTCGTCTCCCTCGGCGTCGTCGCGAGTGCGATCGTCGTCGGCCTCGGCGCGAAGATCGCCGACCCGATCGTCGGGCTCGTGATCACCGTCGTGATCCTGCAGATCACGTGGAGCTCGTGGCGCACCGTGCGTGCTGCGACGATCGACCTCGAGTACGTCGAGAGCGACTAACCGCATCACGCGGCTTCCTCCAGTGCGAGCACCGGCGCCGCAGCCGGCTCGATCGCGAGCTGCGGCAAGCGGCGGTCGAGCCAGCGCGGGAACGCCCAGGTGCTGCGGCCGAACAGCTCGAGCACCGCGGGCATGAGCACGCTGCGAATCACGATCGCGTCGAGGAAGACGGCAGTCGCCATGGCGACGCCGAAGAGCTTGAGCACGCGGTCGTCGCCGGCTGCAAACGACGCGAAGACGACCACCATGACCGCTGCGGCGGCGGTGATCACCCGGCCGGTGGTCGCGACTCCTTCGCGCACGGCCGCGCTCGCGTCGTCGCGGTGCTGCCACTCCTCGTGGATGCGCGAGACGAGGAAGACCTCGTAGTCCATCGAGAGCCCGAACACGATCGCGAACACCATCACGGGGATGAACGCGTCGATCGGCCCGGCCTGCACGCCGATGAGCCCGCCGAGCCAGCCGCGCTCGAAGACCGCCTGCACGACGCCGAGGGCCGCGGCGATCGAGAGCAGGTTCATCAGTGCCGCCTGCAGCGGAATCAAGAGCGAGCGGAAGACGATCAACAAGAGGAGCGCGGAGAGCAGCACGACGAGGCCGATGAAGAGCGGCAGCTTTCCGGAGAGGACGCGTGCGAAGTCGACCTGCGTCGCGGTCGCACCGCCGACGTAGACCGTCGTGCGCGTCGCCCGCGCGAGCGGCGGCAGGACGTCGCTGCGGAGGTGCTTGACGAGCGCCGTCGTCTGAGAGCTCTGCGGTGACGTCGTCGGGTAGACCGCGATTGCGGCGGTGTCGCGTGCGGGGTTGAGCTGCGGCGCGGCGACGGACGCGACGCCCGGCGTATGCCGAAGTGCGCTCGTGAGCTGCGCAAGACCGGCGGTCTTGCCGGTGCCGGGTAGATGGACGGCGACGAGCAGCGGGCCGTTGAAGCCGCTGCCGAAGCCCGCGGCGAGCAGGTCGTACGCATGCCGCGTCGTCTGCTTCGCCGGATCGTTCCCGGAGTCGCTCGCGCCGAGCCGGAGGCCGAGTGCGGGCGCGGCGAGCGCGAGCAGCAGAACCGTCGACGCGAGTGCGGCCCACGCCGGCCGGCGCTGGATGAGCCCGACCCAGCGGAGCCAGAACCCCGCGCGGGGCGCTCGTTCGCGCGAGCGGCGGCGCGTGCGCCCGACGCGCTTGCCCGTGAACATCAGCAGCGCAGGCAGCAGCGTGAGCGACGCGGCGAGCACGAGCAGCACGCCGAGCGACGCAGCGATTGCGGCGCCGTACAGGAAGCTGACGCCGAGCGCGAACATGCCGAGCAGCGAGATCACAACGGTCGCGCCTGCGAAGAGGATCGCGCGGCCCGCGGTGTTCATCGCGAGCTCCACCGCGGCCCGCACGTCGCCGCCGTTCTCGCGGTACGCGTCGCGGTAGCGCGTGACGATGAAGAGGGCGTAGTCGATGCCGACGCCGAGGCCGATCATCAGGGCGAGCTCCGAGGAGAAGTCGACCATGTCGACGAGGTGGCTGCCGAGCCCGATCACGCCGAGACCGGCGCTCAGCCCGAGCAGCGCCGTCATGATCGGCAGGCCCATCGCGAGCATCGAGCCGAAGCTGAGGAGCAGGACCGCGACTGCGGCGAGGAGACCGACTCCGGTTGCAAAGCCAAGGCTCGACTGCTGCGTCTGCTTGATCGCCTGGCCGCCGAGCTCGACCTGCAGTGCGGGGGAGCGCACGGCATCGGCCGTCTTGATCACGCGGTCGATGGCGGACTTCGGCAGGTCGTTCGCACGCTGGTCGAATTCGACCGTTGCAAACCCGATCGTCCCCGCGGTCGAGATCGCCTTCGCTCCGGCGTCGTAGGGGCTGACGACGCCCGCGACGTGAGGCAGCTTGCCGATGCGGACGAGCATCGGCGCAATCACGGCGCGCACCGACGCGTCGGTCAGCGTGCCGGCACGCGTGCGGAAGACGATCTGGTCGGCGTCGCCGGCCCGCGCCGGGAAGCGGCTCTGGAGCAGGTCGACCGCGCGCTGCGAATCGGTGTTCGGGAGCGAGAAGTTGTTCGCGTTCCGCTTGCCGACGGCCTGCGAGACCGCGAGGACGCCGATGGCAAGGACGATCCAGGCGAGGACGACGAGTCGGCGATGTGCGATCGTCCAGCGGGTCAGCTTCAACATCGGTGAGCTCCAATCGGCGGAATCTTCACGCTTCGAAAACTTGCACGAGGTGCAGAGATTAGCCGAAGATTGCACGGAGCGCAAATATTCTTCGAATGCAGGTATACTGGAGGGCGATGATCGAACAGCCTGGCCTCCGTGAGCGCAAGAAGCAGCAGACGCGCGAGACGATCGCCCGTGCGGCGCACGAGCTCTTCGCCCGGCAGGGCTACGGCGCGACGACGCTGCAGGAGATCGCCGACGCCGCCGACGTCTCGACGCGGACGATCTTCGCCTACTTCCCGAGCAAGGAAGACATCCTCTTCAGCGATTTTCCCCTCATGCGCACCGCGCTGGCTCAGGCGCTCGCCGACCGGGCGGAGGGCGAAGAGGCGCTCGAGACGATGCGCACATTCATCCTCTCGACGGTCGGGCAGAAGCGGAGCGACCTCGACGAAGATCTCGACCGCTGCATCCATGGCGACGAGACGCTGCGCACCCACCTCCGTGCGCGGATCGCGGACCTCCAGGAGGTGATCACCCCGGAGATCGCGAAGGATCTCGGCCTGCCGGCGACGGACATCGAGCCGCAGATCGTCGGCGCAGCATTGACCGCGGCCTTCACCGTCCTGTCCGACCAGCGTGGGAACGAGCACAAGGAGCCGAAGACGCTCGACGCCGTCGCGGCCGCGATCGACCCCGTGTTCGCGTTTCTGCGCGGCGGCCTCGCCGCGCTCAAGGAGCCCGGCCCGGACTTCTGAAATCTGCGTCGCTGTGCGAACATGTGTTCGTGTCGGGCGCAGCGACGATCCTCCACGCCGACCTCGACGCGTTCTACGCGTCCGTCGAGCAGCGGGACGATCCGCGCCTGCGCGGGCGGCCGGTGATCGTCGGTGCGGGCGTGGTGCTCGCCGCGAGTTACGAGGCGAAGGCGTTCGGGGTGCGCACCGCGATGGGCGGCGCGCAGGCGCAGCGGTTGTGTCCGCGCGCAGTCGTCGTCCCGCCGCGCATGTCCGCCTACGCCGAGGCGAGCAAGGCGGTCTTCCGTGTGTTCGACGACGCGTCGCCGCTCGTCGAAGGGTTGTCGATCGACGAGGCGTTCCTCGACGTCCGCGGGCTCGAGCGGATCGCGGGGACACCGGTCGAGATCGCCGCGCGGCTACGGCGCGACGTGCGCGAACGCGTCGGCCTGCCGATCACGGTCGGCGTTGCGAGAACGAAGTTCCTCGCAAAGGTGGCGAGCGGCGTCGCCAAGCCCGACGGGCTGCTCGTGGTGCCTCCCGACGGTGAGCTCACGTTTCTGCATCCGCTGCCGGTCGAACGGCTCTGGGGGGTCGGTCCGGCGACGGCCCAAAAGCTCCACGAGGTCGGGCTCTCCACCGTCGGGGAGGTTGCGCAGATCGGCGAGGCCGCGCTCGTGAACGTCGTCGGCCGCGCCGCCGGCCGGCATCTGCACGCGCTCGCGCACAACCGAGACCCGCGGCCGGTCGTGGTCGGCCGCCGCCGCAGGTCGATCGGCTCGCAGTGCGCGCTCGGCCGCTCACGCAAGACGCGCGAGGCGGTCGACTCCGTGCTCGTCTCGCTGGTCGATCGCGTCACGCGCCGGCTGCGGCTGGCGGGCCGCGTCGGCCGGACCGTCGTGCTGCGTGTGCGCTTCGCCGACTACTCGCGATCGACACGATCGCACACGTTGACACGGCCGACCGCCCACACGGAGACGATCCTCGTCACCGCGCGCTGGCTGCTCGCCGGCGCAGCGCCCGAGATCGACCGCCGCGGCTTGACGCTCGTCGGCATCGCAGTTGCGAATCTCGAAGACGACGACGCGCTCCAGCTCGTGCTGCCGCTCGACCGCCACGCCGGCGCCGAGCTCGACTCCGCCCTCGACGAGGTGCGCAAGCGCTTCGGGTCGAGTGCGGTGACGCGAGCCGTGCTGCTCGGCCGCGACCCGGGATTCACGGTGCCGCTCCTCCCGGACTGATCTGCGTGGCAGCATCGTCTCTGTGCCCACGCTCGAGATCGACACGCCGTTCGGCGGCGCAAGAGCGCACGTCGACGCTGCGGCCGATGCACGCGCGGCCCTCGTGCTCGGACACGGCGCCGGCGGCGGCGTGAATGCGCCGGATCTCACGGCGGTCGCGGGCGTTGCACGGTCGCTCGGGATGATCGTGGTGCTCGTCGAGCAGCCGTACCGCGTGGCAGGGAGACGCTCGCCCGCGCCTGCGCATCAGCTCGACGCGGCGTGGAGGGCGGTGATCGAGCATCTGCTCGCCGGCGAGCTGCGCGGCCAGGCGCTCGTCACGGGCGGCCGGTCATCGGGCGCACGCGTCGCGTGCCGCACCGCGCCGGCGACCGGCGCGATCGGCGTGCTCTGCCTCGCGTTCCCGTTGCTGCCCCCGCGCCGCTCGGGCTCTGCGCAGAGCCGCCTCCCCGAGCTCGAGGCGGTGACGGTCCCGACCCTGGTCGTGCAGGGGAAGCGCGATCCGTTCGGGATTCCACCCGCGGGCGAGCTGCGCACGGTGGCGCTCGTCGGGGCCGATCACAGCCTGCGCACCGATCATGTCGCGGTTGGCGAGGCCGTACGCGCCTGGCTCGACTCGCTCCTGGGTTAGGTGTCGAGCGCCGCGCGCTCCGCAGCCGTCAGCGGGCGCGGCCGGCCGTTCTCGTCACGTGCGACGAGCACCGCTTCTGCACGCGCGGCGAGGTCGCCGCCGACTGTCGTGATCTGCTCACTTGTTCGAATGCTCGACGTTCCGAGGCGCATCAGGCTGCAGTGCGCGAGCACCGCCTCGTCGTCGAGCGTGAGCTCGCGCTCGAAGTCGATCTCGACGTGCACGAGCACGAAATCGTCGACGAGCTCCCGCGTGCCGAGACGCTCCTCGACCCACGCGCTTCGCACCTGCTCGAGATACGTGAGGTACACCGCGTTGTTGACGTGCCGCGACGAGTCGAGGTCGGCCCAGCGGATCTCGACGCGGCGTTCGAGCGCGCTCAGCGCTTGTTCCATTCGTCCGCGCGCTGCTTCGCATCGTCCGTCTGCGCGAGCATTCCGTACGCGAGACGCTCGATGAGCACGCCGGCTTCGCGGGAAGCTTCCGGCATGACGTCGATCGCCTGCTTCGTCAGCGACGCGGCGAGGGGCGGCAGCTCCGCGAGCTGCCGCGCGAGCTCGCATGCGCGGTCGAGCGCCGCGCCGGGGCCGACGACCTCGGTGACGAGACCCGCCGCGAGGGCCGCCGCCGCGTCGAAGCGTCCGCCGAGCAGGAACAGCTCCTTCGCGCGTCCGGGACCGACGAGCCGGACGAGCCGGTGCGTGCCGCCGGAGCTCGGGACGATGCCGAGCGACACTTCCGGAAAGCCGAACACGGCCGTCTCGTCGGCGATGCGGAAATCCGTTGCGAGCGCGAGCTCGAGCCCGCCGCCGAGGCAGTAGCCGCCGATCGCGCTGAGGGTCGGCTGCGGCAGCGACGCGACGCGCTCGTACACGTCGCCCGTGTCGCGGTAGTAGGCGATGACCGCCTCCGGCGTGCGGTCGCGGAACTCGCCGATGTCCGCGCCCGCCGAGAACGCGCGGCCCGCGCCTGTGAGTACGACACACACGCTCGAGCGCACCTCGTCGCCCGTCAGCGCCGCGCCGAGCTCGCGCTCGAGCTCGCTCGAGAGCGCGTTCAGCTTCTCCTCGCGGTTGAGCGTGAGGACACAGACGGCGCCCTCGCGGCGAACCTCGACGAGGCTCACCGGAAGAGGCTCCGGGCCACGATCAGCCGCATGATGTCGCTCGTTCCATCCCAGATCTCGTCGAGCTTTGCATCGCGCAGCCACTTCTGCACGGGCGAGTCGCGGACGTAGCCTGCACCGCCGAGCGTCTGGCTCGCGGCCCACGTGGCGAAGAACGCCGCCTCGGACGCGGCGAGCTTCGCCATCGCCGCCTCCGTGCCGAACGGCCGTCCCTCGTCGGCGAGCCGCGCGGCGTGGCCGGCCAGGAGACGCGCCTGGTCGAGCTTCACCTTCGCGTCGACGAGCCTGAACGACACGGCCTGGTACTCGTGGATCGGCTTCCCGAAGGTCTCGCGCTGCTTCGCGTGCTCCACCGCGTGCTCGAGCGCGGCGCGGCCAATGCCGAGGGAGTTCGCGGCAAGCTGCACGCGCGCGCGGTCGAAGACCCACATCAGGCCGGAGAAGCCCTGCCCCTCCTCGCCGAGCCGGCGGTCGTCGCCGACGAAGCAGTCTTCGAGGTGGAGCTCGCCGGCGGGGAAGCAGCGGCTCCCCATCTTCGGCAGGCGCTCACCGCGCCGGAACCCGTCGTCGCCGTGCTCGACGACGAACGCGGTGATCCCCTTCGCGCGCGTCCCCGGTGCGACGGTGGCGAAGACGACGGCGCGCTCGGCGATCGGTGCGTTGCCGATGAACTTCTTGTGGCCGTTCAGCACGTAGCCGCCGTCGACCCGCCGCGCTTCCGTCGCGATCGCCGCGGCGTCGGAGCCCGCGCCGGGCTCGGTGATCGCAACCGCGACCGCGGGCGGAGCGCTCGAACAGAGCGGCGGCAGCCAGAGCTGCTTCTGCTCTTCGCTCCCGAGCGCGAGGATCGGCCAGGCGAAGAACCCGCCCTGCGTGATCACCATCGCGATCGGACTGTCCCCCCACGTGAGCTCCTCGAGCACGCGGATGCCGTCGGCGAGGCCTGTGACGCCGCCGCCGCCGTACTCGGCCGGGAGGTCGTAGCAGGTGAGTCCGAGCTCCGCTGCACGCGTGAGCTCCGTGTGCGGGAACTCCTCGCTCTCGTCGTACGCCAGTGCGACGGGCCGTAGCTCGCGCTCCGCGAATTCGTGCGCGGTCGCGACCAGCGCGTCGATCACGTCGGCGTACCTGCGGGCAAAGCGATCTTGCGACCCGCTCGCTCGGGCCACGGCATCCCGGCGTGCGCGTCGACGAGTTGCTGGACGCGCGCGAGGATCTCCGGTGGCGCGGGCGCCGCACGCCCTGCGTTCGTGTCGACGTGGAGCAGCATCTGCTCCGTCGTCGCGAGCAGCTCTTCGCTTTCGGCATTCTCGATCCGGACGAAGACGTGGATACGTTTCTCGTCCGCGCCGAGCACCTGTGTCGTCACCTCGAGTCCGTCTCCCGCCTTCGCCTCGCCGAGGTGGCAGATGTGCGTCTCGACCGTGTAGTAGCTCCCGCCGCCACGGAGATAGTCGGCGTCGATCCCGATCGCACCGAGCAGCGCGTCTGTGGCGTGGCTCGTCATCAAGAGATACGAGCTCTCCGTCGCGTGGCCGTTGTAGTCGACCCACTCCGGGAGCACGCGCGTCTCCCAGCGCAGCGGATCGGCGGCGTCGGCGGATGTCTCACGCTCGAGCAGCGTCCGCTCGTAGTCGGCAAGCGTCGCGCCGGCGGCGTCGCCGGTGCCGCGTAACGCGTGCAAGATCGCGACGAGCGAGTCGTCGCGAATGCGCTCGAGCTCGCGGACGCTGCGCCCTGCAGCCTGAGCGTCGGACTGCTGCTCCAACAGGTCGAGCAGCTCGGGCGTCAGCTCCGGCACGTCGGTGAGCTTCGACCACGGCCATTGCAGCGCCGGGCCGAACTGCTCCATGAAATGCCGCACGCCGGACTCGCCGCCCGCGATGCGATAGAGCAGGAACGTGCCCATGCTCGCCCAGCGGAGGCCCGGGCCGTAGCGCACGGCGTCGTCGATCTCCTCGACGGTCGCGACGCCGTCGTTCACGAGCCAGAGCGCCTCGCGCCAGAGCGCTTCGAGCAGCCGGTCGGAGATGAAGCCGTCGATCTCGTGTCGTACGACGAGCGGATGCATCCCCACGCTGCGGTAGAGGTCGGAGGCACGCGCCAGTGTCTCGGGCGACGAGGAGCAGAGCTCGACGAGCGGGAGCAGATAGACCGGGTTGAACGGATGACCGACGGTGAAGCGCTCGGGATGCTCGATGCCCGCACTCAACACGGACGGCAGCAACCCGGACGTCGACGAGGCGATCACGACGTCGGCCGGCGCAACGCGACTTGCCGCCGAGAGCAGGTCGCGCTTCAGCTCGATGCGCTCGGGCGCGCTCTCCTGGATGAACTCGACACCGTCGGCCGCCGCCTCCGCCGTTGCGGCGAACGTCAGCGTGCCTTCGGCGGGCAGCGGCGCGTACGTGAGCCGGCCGTAGGCGCGGCGTGCGTTCTCGAGCATCTCGTCGACCTTGCGCGGCGCGTCGGGATCGGGGTCGTAGAGCGCGACGTCGAAGCCGTTCAGCAGGAACCTCGCCGCCCAGCCGCCGCCGATCACGCCGCCGCCGAGCAGGCCGACGCTGCGGGTCATGAGCGAGCCGTCAGCTTGAGCTTCTCGCGCACCTCGTCCGGCCCGAGCACTCGGGCATTCATCCCCTCGAGGATGTGCACCGCGCGCTCGACGAGCTCGCCGTTCGACGCGAGCCGGCCGCGTGAGAGGTAGAGATTGTCCTCGAGGCCGACGCGCACGTTGCCGCCGGCGAGCGCCGCCATCGCGACGAACGGGATCTGCATGCGACCGATCGAGAACGTCGAGAACACGGCGCCTGGCGGCAGCCGGTGCACCATCGCGAGCAACGTCAGCAGGTCGCCGGGCGCGCCGTAGGGGATGCCTGTACAGAGCTGGATCAGCACCGGGTCGTCGATCAGACCTTCCGCGATCAGCTCGTGCACGAGCGTGAGGTGGCCCGTGTCGAAGACCTCGAGCTCCGGCCGGACGCCCAGCTCCTGGACGCGGCGCGCCATTGCGCGCAGGATCCCGGGCGTGTTCACGAGCACGTACTCGCCGCCGGCCGCGAAGTTCATCGAGCCGCAGTCGAGTGTGCAGAGCTCGGGCAGCAGCTCCTCGACGTGCGCGAGCCGCTCCGTCGCACCGGCCATGTCGGTGGCCGCGTCGTCGAACGGCAGCGGCGATTCGACTCCGCCGAGCACGAGATCGCCGCCCATGCCGGCGGTGAGGTTGATCACGACGTCGGTGCTCGAAGCGCGGATGCGCTCGACGACCTCGCGGTACAGCGCCGGGTCGCGGCTGCCCTTGCCCGTCTCCGGGTCCCGGACGTGAATGTGCGCTACCGCAGCCCCGGCCTGGGCCGCCTCGATCGCGGCCGCGGCGATCTGCTCCGGGGTCACCGGCACGCGATCGCTCCGGCCGGCGGTGTCGCCGACGCCGGTGACGGCGCAGGTGACGAAGACCTCCCAGTTCATCGTGTGCACGATAATCCCACGCTGTGGACGATGTGAACAGACCGCACCTCGTGGTGATCGTGGCCGACCAGCTCGCCGCGTCGGCCCTGCCGGCGTACGGGAACCGGGTCGCGCTGACGCCGAACCTCGATCGCCTCGCGGCCGAGGGCGTGACGTTCGAGCGCGCGCTCTGCGCGTCGCCGCTCTGCGTGCCCTCCCGCTCGGCGCTCATGAGCGGCCTGCTGCCGTCGTGCACCGGCGCGATCGACAACGCCGGCGAGCTGCCCGCCGGCGTGCCGACCTTCGCGCACCGGCTGCGTCTCGCCGGCTACCGCACAGTGCTCGTCGGGAAGATGCATTTCGTCGGGCCCGACCAGCTGCACGGATTCGAGGAGCGCCCGCTCACCGACGTCTATCCCGCGGGCTTCGACTGGGTGCCCGACTGGCGGCTGGCCGACGACGAGCGGCTCCCCTGGTATCACGACCTGCGCAGCGTGCTGCAAGCCGGCCCGGTGACGGCGACGCTCCAGACCGACTACGACGAGGCGGTCGTGGCGCACGCGCTCGACACGATTGCGGCGCATGACACGGCGCAGCCGCTGCTGCTCGTCGTCTCGTTCACGCATCCGCACGATCCGTACGAGGTTCCGCACGCGTACTGGAACCGCTACGACGCCGTCGAGATCGACGCGCCCGCGTTTCCCGCGCCGCAGGACGATCCGTCGACGCGGCGCCTGCGCACGATGCTCGGTGCCGATCGCATCTCCGTGTCCGCCGAGCAGGCGCGCGACGCGCGACGCGGCTACTACGGCGCGCTCGCTCTCGTCGACGACCACGTCGGCACAGTGCTCGACG
>WNFR01004627.1_pt1 | contig 14123 bp, 14 predicted proteins | sample 5400221 | NCBI WGS metagenome assembly WNFR01 (sample SAMN13153357, study PRJNA577476) | soil metagenome | isolation source: 40 cm soil under Madrone tree | place: USA:California | collected 2016-06-14 | reverse complement strand
TGCGCTTCTCTGATCAAACGGTGCCTCGCCGTTTCAGAGTTCGCCCCCCTGGCCCGGTCCTGCAAGGCCTCTGCGGACAACAACTTAATTGCGACGTGCCGGCCAAGTTTTGTGTCCTCGGCCCGGTAGACCTCGCCCATTCCACCCTGGCCGATCTTCCCTATGATGCGGTAATGCAGAAGTGTTCGTCCCGGATCCAGCGAGCTCATGATGCCTCCCCAAATACGAAGGACGGCAAAACAAACGGATATTTGCGCTACTCAACCCAATTTCGCCAGCGTAGAGCAATCTAGTGGTCAAATTCTGTGGACAGTATATTCACAACTCGTACAGGCCGTCCCGTGAGCAATTCACTTCAATATTGTGCGCTCAATCAACCAATATCCACCCAGCAAGGTCACTACGAGCGAGAACGCCGGAGAATAACGCAATACAAAAGCAGGGTTACGCCGCATTCGCCAGATCAGTGGCAAGACAACGGCCGCAATCGAAATCTGTCCGAGTTCGACTCCGAGATTGAAGGAAAGCAAAGGCACCAAAGCCCGACCCGCCTGAGCCCCGATTCCAAGCTCGTGCAAAACTGAAGCAAAACCCAAACCATGAATCAGACCGAAGGAAAAAGCCAACAACCAGCGCCAGCTTAGTTGGTGGCGTACCAGGTTCTCAATTCCGACATAGACAATCGAGACGGCAATTAGCGGCTCGACCATCGCAGGTGAGATCTGCACGACATTGAATGTTGCCAGAGCCAATGTCAGAGAGTGCGCTGCAGTGAATGCCGTAATGATCTTTGCCACCTCGCGAAATGCGGCGCCCGCCAGTAACAGTGCAAGCAGAAAGGCCAGGTGATCGTAACCGGTGAAGATGTGTTCAATGCCCAGCAGCAGAAACCGCTGAACCGGCGCCAAGACACCTGGTGCTGACATTCCATGCTCGAGGCTGACGTTGAGTTGATCTCGAGTCGCATCGAGCATCTGCTCGGCTAAGACTTTGCTGCGTTCATCCTTTAAAGAAAAGTACTGCTTATGTCCGAGCGCGAGACGCGCAAGAATTACCGAGCGCACAGTAAGGCGCGAGCCGGGAATCGTGGAAAAGATCAGATGGAAATGAAAGGCATTACTGTCGTCGAACTCGACCTGAGCGTATGTGGCATTTGCAGTATTGCCATCGATGCTGACTTCAAGAGCATTGCGTGCCAGTTCTTCCAGCGCCGGCATCGCGGCGTCAAACTCGGCCGCCGAAAGATTGCCATCATTATCGGAATCGATCCGGCAGAGTTGTTCAATGTCCGTGCCAGCAAAAGTAAGACTGGCAATCAGCTCGCGATCGGTGAGGTGCAGTTCCGCAGCACTGAGTCCGGGATCGTGTGCCCAGACGACCGAGAAGGAGGTAAATAAAAGGCAGCAAGCAGCCAGTAACAAGCGCGGCGAGAACTGCAAACTTTGAAATGCCGGACTGCATGTTCTGATTTCCTGATTTCGAGTCATTGTTCATCCACCTTCTGCTTGTTTACTCGCTGCCTTCCACCTCAATGCCGCACCGCCCCAACCTGGCGGCTTATGGGTGCTTGTGGTTGCGGCCGTTCTGAGGAGTGGACTCGTATGGAAATACCTTGTTGTAAGCCATGTCGTTCGAATCAACTCCGTCGCCCGCGGGCGAATGGATGATAAGATTATTCGGGTCACGCAGATCGCTTAAGATGGCCGTGACGGCAATGTCAAGAACGTCATCGCCAAATCGCCGGCCGTTGGGCCAGCCACCTGGAATGAAACCTCCATTTTTAAACGGATCCTGTATGCTGCTCTTTAACACGTCGCCCCCAAAGATGCTCAAGCGCGAGAAACCGGGATCATCGGGATTCGTGGGGTTACCTGCTCCACCACCTGCAAGTCGCACAGCAGTTGTTGAGAGATCGACCTTGATGACGTCGGGAATAAATATTCCGGCGATATCCGTGCGGTTAGTCTCAACAGCAACCTGCGAATTGAAAACCAGAACGTTGAGTAAATGGGCCAGCTCCGGTGTTTCCGCATACTTGCGAAACAGCAGGTTGTCCACAGTGGGACTGGTGCGGCTGTATAGATCTTTATCAGCAATCGCCACCAACGCTTCGTTGAACAACGGGTTTCCCTGGCGTGCGACCTGCACTAGCGGACCCTTATTTTTCCGTTCATTTGTATCCTCACGGTTATTCTTACTATCGTCGTCCAATATTTTCACGGAACGACGGCTGGTGGTTGCATAAACGCCGACTATCTGCTGGTCACCGCCCAGTTCGCTAACTGGAATCTCAAGCGCCATAAGGTGAATATTGAATCCACCCTGAGAATCCTTGCCGGGATTGCGTAGCCGGAGCAGGTCGAAAATCGATTGCACGTCGGCATAGAAACCGTCGTCGCGCTGGCCGGCAAATGATGTGTAGCCGTGGCTGAGCCGGGCAATTGATTCCTTCGTATAAAGGTCAAGTTGAGCTTCTGAAGCGACGCCATCCTTCGCCGGGTTTTCGCCATTGTCGACCCGGTTGTAGTGGGGTGTTGCGTTACCCTGATTGTTCGGCGGCACAATGCCAGTGCCCAGCACGGTCTTTCGGCCGCCGTGCTCGTCTACCTTTGTCACCGTGTAAGTCTGAACCAGATTCTGGTTTGCGTCGCCGACGTCCTGAATTACGCCCAAATACGACTGCAAAATTGTGTTCTTGTTCTTGAAACTCGTCTTGAATCGAAACTGATAACTGATCGTGGCGCGTCCGGCGGCCACGTCCGGCCCGGTGGCGAGGTGAATCTCGTAGACCACGTTGTCGTCAAAGTTGTATTTGTTCGGACCAATACCCGGCTCTTCGAAGGGATAAACACCCAAGGCAACGACCAAAGATTTTCGTCCATTATCCTGGTCAACAAAAGCGTACACGTCGGTCGTATTCGCTGCCGGGTCGAGGGTAATCAACGGCGCATCCATGTGACTGGAAGCAAAAACTAACGAGGGCAGCAGGGTCCCCGGCATCAACGCCAGCAATAACAGCGCAATACCGCGCCGCAATCTTCCAAATAGCGTCTTCATGACCTTAGATCTCCTTATACTGAAACTGGTCTACGTTGAGGGCGCATCCAAAGCCGGCGGGCACTTGCTGCGCCTCGTTCGGAACTGATTCACAGCTTCTCCAGGAGCTGTTTAAGTTGATCGCGCTCGCTGGGCAACAGCATCTGTCGGATCGCTGCGGCATGTTTGAACAAACGGAGTGCCTCTTGCTTCTGGCCTGACCGTTCAGCAATCACACTCGCGTGAAAAAAGAGTCGCGCGTCTTTCGTTCCTTCTGCCAGAGCCTGTTTCATCTGCGCCTGGGCTTCCGCGTCCCGGCCGACTGCAGCGAGAGACCACGCCAGCGCATCGCGCGAGAACACATCCTGCCGCAGACGCAACTCGTTTTCGGCCAGGCGCAGGGCCGTCTCCAGTTGCTCGCCGCGGGTGGCAAGATAAAGCGCAAGTGTTCGTGGGTCGTTTACCGCGCCTCGCTGCAGAATCTCGCTTTCGATCGACTGCGCGGCAGCTACGTTTCCGGTTGCGCGCAGTGCGTCAGCCAGATTCCACTGATACTCGGGTAACGGATTGAGAGACGCGGCTCGTTCCAGGGCTTCCACGGCTTCGGCGGTCTTGTTCCGGGCCATCAATACGCGACCACGCACGAGTAACGCTGCCGCGTAGTCGTTTTGAAAACTCAATGCTGTATTGCAGGAAGCAAGGGCCTTTGTGAATTTGCCAGCCTGGAATTCGTAAAGTGCGAGACGAGTATTAGCCCACGCAGCGGATTCCGGGTCGCGCGGGCTGCCCGCAGTAGCAGCTAGTTGCATCAACTCGATAGCTCCATTCAAATTACCCGTCAGCCAACGCATGTGAGCCGCGCGCGTGTATGACTGGAGGTCCGGACGGAGGTCCACCATTTTCTGGTAAGCAGCGACCGCTTCATGCAACTGGCCTTGCTCCATCAGGGTGTCTCCCAGCAGACCATAGTCGAATGGGAAGCCACGCCTTGCGACCAAGTCACGCGCCAGCTTTTCGGCCTCGGCAAAGCGGTGCAGACTGTCGAGCACATGACCGTGCAGCAACAGCGCTTCAGGGCTATTCGCCTGCATCGACTCCATGCATACAGCGCACTGTTCAGCTAACTTGTAATAGCCCGCGTCGTACGAAATACGGGCCTTCTTCACAAAAAGCCAGCCGAGCTGTTCCAGCGGGCGACTCGGATCGCTTGCTTTCTTTGCCTGTTGTTGTAATCTCGCGATTTCGCCGTCGATACTTTCAGTCCCTGATGTCGGCGTCAGCGCCAGAGTGCACGGGGTGAGGGTGCCAGGTACTGCGATTTCGGGTTTCGATTTGCTCCAGGGCCGCAGCCTGGACACGCCCCAGCCGGTAAGTCCCAACAAGGCTAGCGCGATTGCCACCCACGCTAACCGCGAAGTCACAAAGTTTGTGATCTTATGTCGTTTAGCCATAATAAATCTCCGGCTAGTTGACTCTTCGATTGGTTTGCGTTTGCCCGTTACAATAGCAGTTTCGCAGGCAAATTGATAACTTTTCTCAAGGCGATTTGTCTGAGTTCCACTACGTGCCAGGGACATTGTGCTTGCGGTCGACGACTGGCGCATCGATTCCCTGCCCCAGTTTTCGTTTTCTACCTATCTGCATCGCCCAGAACAAGTGCTCGAAATGCGGGTACAACGAGGGGCCGACAAAATCGAGCTTCATGTTGCGGGGGCTCAGTTGTCAGGTAGTACTGAGCAGTTCTCTGAGACCGTGAATCCGCTAAAGAACCTCATTCCACAGTTCGGGATATTCTTTCTGGGCGTAAATGAGCCCCTGCCTGGGACATTTCCAGGGCTGCGAATCCTTGACTTTCAAATAGAGTGACCCCTGATTGTCGCTTCGGCAGAGAGCTGACTGGCCCATCCAGGCGGTTTAATGAGAAATCAAAGCTACTATCCCATATCCTCGACGTCCCGCCCAATTCATGGCGGTGACGCCACAGTCAATACTTATAATTCCAGAGCGGCTACTATCTCCGATATTCTATTGACGGTGGAGATCAGTAATGTCTCTATCGCCAATTCCTGGTCAATCGTGAGCTTGCCCAACCTTCGCCGCCGCCGGACCAACTCTGATAGAGCAATATCCTGCATTTCGACTAACCCCACTTCTCTTCGTTCGGGCTCGGCGCCCTCATGAATGTGATCTTGTTCCAACACCCCGCCGCCGTCGAGAATAAATGAACCCATGGGTCCCGAAACCGATGCATCACGACCAGGTTCGTCGATTGTTGAAATTCGAACGCTCACGATTTGCCCCCAGGATCAGAACGGTGAATCGAGTGACCAAATATCACCGTCTGGTAAAACATGGACACTATGGCAACGCACGTACCAAAGGGACCGTGATTATTAGAAGTTGCTTTAGGAAGCAATCTGAAAGGTGATGAAGAGACTTTGTCGGAAATGTCGGGCACATTGAGGCAGCAGTCAGTTTCGTATTCGACAAAATATTCCCTGGTCGCACGCCGAAATAGATTCAACTCGCTGTAATCACTCACTTTTTCGCTCATATAAAGCTCTGGCCAACTTCTTGCGTCGCACTTGCCCGAGGGACCGATACTCGCGTCGGCTTGCAAGCCTTAGACCGTTCTCGTTCTTGCCAGGTCGTCCGACTGGAATTGACCGGCAGGCGGATGTTAGCTCAGCGGAAAGTGCTTCGAATCCCTCAGAGGACGGAATTTATTGGAATGATAAGCATGAATTCGGTCCGTAAATTAAAAAGCCGGCTAATCCGTTTTCACGGGGGTGGCATGTGGGTACGTTTGCCTCTCCCTCACGGAACGAGTCGAGCGCTGACTCTCCTGACTGTCGCGGCGGTTTGGATTATCATCGGAGGGCACATTGAGCCTGTCTTCGGCAATCCGAGCGGAATTACGAACATTTTCAAACCGCTGTCGGAGCCGGCTCAAGAGATCAAGGAAGTCTCGCTGCTGGTGATAGCTATCTGCACGACCATCTTTCTGATCGTCACAGGTCTGCTTGTCTTCACTGTCATCCGATTTCGCCACAGGGCCGGAGATGACGCGAGCGAACCGCCCCAAATTTACGGCAGCAACCAGATTGAACTGGCCTGGACAGTTCTGCCGCTGCTTATTGTCTTCGTGTTAATCCTGGTCACGTCGCGCACCATCGCTGATATACAGAACCGCAAAGCGGGCCCCGGCGCGGTACATGCGACTGTCATCGGACACCAGTGGTGGTGGGAGATACGCTACCCCGAATTAGGCATAGTGACGGCCAATGAATTGCACGTTCCTGCAAGCAGTGTGAGCAGCCAGCAGCCTACCTTTCTCAAGCTTGAGTCAGCAGATGTCGCTCACAGTTTTTGGGTCCCACAACTCGCCGGCAAAACCGATGTCATCCCCAACCGTGAAAACCAAATGTGGATCGAGCCCACACAACCTGGAACATACCTGGGCAACTGTGCGGAATATTGCGGCATGCAGCACGCCCGGATGTTGATCCGCGTCATCGTGCATCCGCCGGGCGAATTCGAACATTGGGTAACACAGCAGCAACAGGCAGCGGCGGAAGAGACGAGTGCGCAGGCGGGCCGCCAGATATTCTTTTCCAACACCTGCGTCAACTGTCACGCCATACACGGAACGTCCGCGCACGGGGCGTTCGGCCCGGACCTGACTCATCTGATGAGCCGCGGAACCCTTGCGTCGGGAACAGTGCCGAACAATCCTGTGACGCTGCGCGCCTGGGTCCGCGATCCGCAAACGCTCAAGGCAGGATGCCTGATGCCGAATATGCAATTGACGGACAACGAAGTAAATCAGATGGTCGCTTATTTACAAACTCTGAAATAGGACAGGGAGAAAAGGATGGCGACTCAAGAAATCGCACTATCAGGCACCACGCAACCAGAACTGTCGTTCATCGACCGACTGCACGGGCTGGTCGTCACCGTCGACCACAAAAAGCTTGGACTGATGTATATCGGCACGGCCCTTGTCTTTCTGCTGGTCGCAGGACTGATGGCTGCGGCCATCCGATTGCAGCTTTCCCTTCCAAATAACAACATCATCGCCCCAGATGTCTTCAACCGTCTCTTCACCATGCACGGTACGGCGATGATCTTTCTGGTGGGTATGCCGCTTGTCGCCGGTTTTGGCAATTATCTCGTTCCGCTGATGATCGGCACGCGCGACATGGCCTTCCCTCGCCTGAACGCCTTCGGCTATTGGATGTTTCTCTTCGGGGGGCTGCTGCTCTACTTCAGTTACCTGGGCGCGCCTGGTATGGCGAATCACGGCTCTGCGCCGGACGTCGGTTGGTTCGCATATGCCCCCCTGACAGGTAGTGCATTCTCGCGCGGTCATAGCACCGACTATTGGATTTTCAGCCTGCTGCTTACAAGCGTGGGTAGCACAGTCTCGGCTATCAACGTCGTCGTGACCGCTTTCACGATGCGCTGTCGGGGCATGACGTTAATGCGAATGCCGCTGTTTGTCTGGATGATGATCGTCACAAACTTCATGATACTTCTGGCGCTGCCGCCTCTTTCGGCGGCGCAGATTATGCTACTGATTGATCGCTATCTCGGCGGACGTTTCTTTGATACGCAGGCGGGTGGCTCCGCCGTTCTGTGGCAGCACTTCTTCTGGATCTTCGGTCATCCGGAGGTCTATATCCTGATAATTCCTGCATTCGCATGTCTGTCAGAGATCGTTCCGGTATTTTCGCGCAAGCCCATCTTCGGCTACCCCGCCATGGTCGGGGCAACGACGATGATCGCGATCATCAGCTTCGGCGTTTGGGCGCATCACATGTTCTCGGTCGGGATGACTTCAGTCGGCAACACCGCCTTCGCCATCTCAACCATGCTCATCTCAGTACCGACCGGCATCAAGATTTTCAATTGGCTCGGCACGATGTACGGCGGCAAGATTCGGCTTGAACTGCCGATGCTGTTCTGTCTTGGTTTTCTCTTTCAATTTCTGATCGCGGGCTTGACGGGCATTATGCTGGGAGTCGCTCCCTTCAACTGGCAGCTCACTGACTCGTACTTCGTCGTTGCGCACTTTCACTACACACTGGTAGGCGGAATGCTTTTCGGACTCTTCGCTGGCTTCTACTACTGGTATCCGAAAGCCAGCGGCCGCCTGCTCAACCGGAAGCTCGGGCTGTGGCATTTCTGGCTTTTCTTCATCGGCTTCCATCTAACCTTTGATACGTTGCACTTCGCCGGCATGCTCGGTATGCCTCGACGCATTTTTACATACGATCCCGGACGCGGCTGGGAGACGCTGAACTTTGTTGCTTCTGTCGGAGCGCTCTTTCAAGGAGTTGGGGTTCTCTGTCTGGTGGTGAATCTAGTTCACTCATGGAAGCGCGGAGAATTGGCAGGCGACGATCCCTGGGATGCGTGGACGCTCGAATGGTCAACGACTTCGCCGCCGCCCGAATACAACTTCGAAATTGCTCCCGTAGTGCGCAGTCGCCGTCCGTTGTGGGACCTGAAGCACCCGGAAGACCCGGATTGGAAGTACGACTGAAGAAGGAAAAGAGGAGATAAGAAGTGATTAATGAAGCAACTTTGCCACTTGCCCAGGAAGCAATCGAGTGGAAACTGCCGTCGAGCCGTAAAGTAGCGATTGCCTGTCTGGTCCTTACAGAGACTTGCCTATTCTCGATCTTTCTTGCCGCGTACGTCTTCTACCTGGGCAAGAGCCTGGCAGGCCCGACTCCGCGCGAAGTGTTGGAGTTACCAGTGCTCTCAACTTTCTGCCTGCTGTCGAGCAGCGTAACGATCGTGCTTGCGGAGCGCGCATTCGATCGAGACCGGGTGGGCATCTTCAAGCTATGGTGGCTGGCCACCATACTCCTCGGAGCCTTTTTTCTGAGCTCGACGGCGGTGGAGTGGCACAGGCTGATTTATCAGAAGGGGCTGACCATCAGCACCAACCTCTTCGGGACGACGTACTACTCGCTCGTCGGTTTGCATGCCAGCCACGTTATCGTAGGGCTGTGCCTGTTGACGCTGGTCTTTATCCTCAGCCTGGGTGGGTACGTGACGAAGATGCATCGTGAGCGCATAGAGATGATCTCGTGGTACTGGCATTTCGTCGATGCCGTGTGGATCGTCGTCTTTACAGTTGTTTATGTCATTGGGCGTTGAGTTGAGTATATCCATCGCGGCACAGGAATGTGGAGGGAAAAGATGCAGTCTGAACAGGAGAGAGCGCACAAATCGGAGACGATCGAGGTGCCGGCGCCGACTCCGTGGCCCTTTGTTGCAGCGTTCGGTCTTGCCCTGGTGTTTGCCGGATTAGTGACGAGTCTTGCGGTTAGCGTCACCGGACTTGTCGTAATGCTCTCCGGCGCTGTCGGTTGGATTCGAAACGTGCTGCCGGTGCCAAAAGTGGAGTGGGTTCCTACACTGGGTATTGAACCGGCCATCTCAAGAGTTCAGCCATCGACGAGAACAGTGAGCCAACTGATACCCGGGCCGGAAGGCCATCGCGTCTATATCCCCATAAAGGTTCATCCTTACTCCGCCGGCCTGCTGGGAGGCGCTGTCGGCGGGGTCGGGATGGCGATCATCGCCTGCCTATACGGGCTTATCGCTAACGGCAGTTTGTGGTATCCAGTCAACCTATTGGCGGCGGCAGCTCTGCCATCATTAGCGGACGCAGGACCAGCAGAGTTGGCCAAATTTCACATGGCGGGGCTAATCGTAGCGCTCATCAGTCATGGCATCATCTCTTTGCTTGTTGGATTGCTTTATGCCGCGATACTCCCGATGATGCCGTCCCGTTTCACGGCTTTCTGGGGAAGCTTTCTAGCCCCGGTTTTTTGGACTGCCCTGATCGCCTCGACACTTCACATCATCAACCCCGCGCTTAACGCAAGGATCGACTGGGAATGGTTTATCGCTTCGCAAATCGCTTACGGCCTGATTACCGGTTACGTTGTCGCCCATTCAAAGACAGTTGCGACCGCGCAGGCCTGGCCGCTGGCCGCCCGAGCCGGACTGGAGGCCCCAGGGCTGATGGCTCGGAAGGAGAGTGACGATGAGTAGGTATCCAATCGGACTCTCGTTGGCCAGCATTCTCGCTGTCTTTCTATTGACGGGCTGCAATGCTCGTCTTCCGGGCCAACCAACTGAGGCCGAGCGCTGGCGCGCGCCCGCGGATATTTCCGATTTCAATCAACTTTACACCCAGAATTGCGCCGGCTGTCATGGGACTGAAGGTAAGCTCGGTGCAGCAGTCGCGCTTAATGACACGCTCTACCAGTCATTCGTATCGGACGACTCACTACGCCAGGTCATTGCAAATGGCAGTCCCGGCACGAACATGCCTGCCTTCGCTCAGCACCTTGGCGGCAGCCTCACAGACCCGCAGATTGGGATCCTGATTTCGGGGATGCGGGCGCAATGGTCCAGGCCCGATGATTTCAAAGGGGTAATGCTTCCTCCATACAGCACCAGCGGGACAGCGTCAAACAGCCCTGCGGATAATGCAAGCGCTAGCGGTAACACTGTTAGCGCTTCGCAAACCGGCGATACTCTCCGGGGTTCTGCTGCATATCAAACTTATTGCTCTCGTTGTCATGGCACCGATGGTGGAGGTGGATCTGCAGGCTCAATCGTTGATCCGAACTTCCTGAATTTGGTTAGCGATCAAGGCTTGCGCACGACAGTCGTCGTCGGCCGGACCGACCTGGGAAAACCCGACTGGCGCTCGGATCTCCCCGGGCATCCCATGTCGCCGCAAGAGATCGATGATGTCGTCGCATGGGTTGCAGCACACAGAAAAGCGACAAGTGTAGCAGCGATAGAGGGCAGCCAGTTGTCCCGTTCGAACTCGAAATGAACTAATTGGAAAAGGATGTTGGAGGCATAACGATTATGGCGATCAATGGGCTTGACGCAAAACAACAGGAAAAAGCGGCGGCTCAAATCAAGGGTACACCACGGCGCGCGTTTCTGCTGCAACTCGGCTTCGTCCTTAACGGTATTGCCGCGGTATTGGTGACAGTGCCGGTGCTCGGTTATCTCCTCTCCAGTTTTCGTCGCGAAGGCCCTTTCAGGTCGTGGATTGCGCTTGGTCCGGTCGAGAGTTTCCTGGAGAACCAGACGAGCCTGGCGAAATATCGTAACCCTTACACACGCGCCTGGGACGGTCCGACTGCCGACATCCCTTGCTGGGTTCGGCGTATGGGAGGAGAAAAGTTTCAAGTCTTCGCCATCAACTGCACGCATCTGGGGTGTCCGATTCGGTGGTTCCAGGAGTCGCACCTCTTTATGTGTCCCTGTCATGGGGGAGCCTTTTATGAAGACGGCTCGCACGCCTCGGGCCCGCCGCCGCGCGGCCTCTATGAATACCAATACAAAATCGAGAACGGCCAACTGTGGGTGTACGGCGGCCAACTTCCGACTCTTTCCCAGCCGGTTTGAGTATGACCGCGCAAGGAGCTAATCCCTTGAGAGAGTGAAGACGGGCATGATCGAAAGACTAAGAAACATCGCGCTCTGGATTGACGACAGAGTCTACATCAGCAGGATTTTCGCGGCCACGGCCGGCCACAAGGTCCCGCGCACTTCAGGCAGTTGGTTCTACGTGTTTGGGAGCGGAACACTGCTGTGCTTCATGATACAGATCGTGACCGGCATCTGCCTCGCGCTCGTCTACGTGCCTTCGGCGAACGAGGCCTATGGCAGCCTGGAGTACCTGAACTATCAACAGCAGTTAGGCTGGTTTTTACGCGCCATGCACAACTGGGGTTCAAACTTCATGGTCGCAATCATGCTCCTGCACGTGGCCCAGGTCTTCCTCTTCGGCGCCTTCAAATACCCGCGCGAGATGACATGGATTTCCGGAGTCATATTGCTGCTGTGCACGCTCGGCATGGCCTTCACGGGCCAGGTCCTGCGTTTCGATCAGGACGCATATTGGGGACTTGGAATCGGGGCGGCCATGGCAGGGCGGGTGCCTCTGATGGGACCACCTATTGTTCACATGATGTTGGGTGGACCGATCATCGCGGGCGAGACGCTTTCACGATTCTTCACGCTGCACGTCTTCGTGATTCCCGGCACCATTATTGCCATAGTCAGCTTGCACCTGAGATTAGTGCTTACAAAAGGGATCAACGATTATCCGGTTCCCGGCAAGCTAGTGAACAAGGAGACTTACGTCGAAGAGTACGAGGCCGAGCTGAAAAAAGATGGCGTGCCGTTCTTCCCGAAGGCGATTAGCAAGGATCTGGTATTCAGCGGACTCGTTCTGCTCGGCATACTGTTCTGCGCGGCGTACTTCGGCCCCGCCGGCCCGCGCGGCGTTCCCAATCCAACCGATATCAACACCGCTCCGAAACCAGATTTTTTCTTTCTATGGATCTATGCAGTGCTGTCGCTGATGCCGGACTATCTGGAGACGGTACTAATCCTGACTGTCCCGTTCATTGCGATTGCCATTCTTTTCGCCGTGCCATTTATCTCCAACACAGGTGAGAAGAGTGCGCGCCGGCGGCCAGTGGCCGTGTTAAGCGTGCTTTTCATGTTCATAGTCCTTGGCGCGTTCAATTACCTGGGCACATTTGCGCCCTGGTCGCCGAAGATGGACGCATGGACGAGTGATCCGATGCCTGTCAGTTATCTGGAGGGGCGGTCGCCACTCGAACGGCAGGGCGCTTTGGTGTTCCACAACAAGCAATGTGTTAACTGTCACAGCATAGGCGGCGCAGGGGGGTTGCGTGGGCCCGCGCTGGACTCGGTCGCCGCGCAATTGACCGGCGACGAAATGGTGCGACAAGTGATTCAGGGCGGTGGCAATATGCCGGCTTACGGCAAGAACCTGGACCCGTCGGAGGTCGCCGCGCTAGTTGCCTTCATGCGTACATTGCACTCATCCACGGAAGCGCCCGCGCGCAATTCCACACAGCCCAAGCGCGCTGCTGCAGTGCAGACAAAGCAGATCGCACCGGCGCAAATGGAGCAGCCCCAGTAACCGTATGAGCGTGAGCAACGAAATATTTACGTCGAAGCCTGTTTGTGCATTGGAGGCGGAGATGTCTACCGGACTCATGACGCTTGAAGAGGAGGTCATCTCTCAACGAAAAGGGCTTGAGTCCGTTGAAGTAAGCACAGGAATTCGCGGAATCCGAAGGTTTATCGTTCTCACGAAGCCGGAAATAACCCTGATGGTGATTATTTCGGCGGTCGTTGCGTGCCTGATGACCTCAGGTTCGTTGAAGTTAACTATTCTGCTGCATACGGTTCTGGGGACGGGACTGCTTGCGGCCGGTGCGTCCACTCTCAATCAGTATTTGGAGCGCGCACTGGATGGCAGGATGCGGCGGACCTCAAGGCGCCCCTTGCCATCCGGCCAACTGACGGCAACTGCAGCACTGATATTCGGACTTTCTCTGTCAATGGCCGGAACCATTTACTTGTTCCTATTTCTCAACGCTTTGACCGGTCTATTGGGTCTGTTCACCCTAATTAGCTATCTTTTTGTCTACACGCCACTGAAACGTAAGACGACGCTCTGTACCTTTGTGGGTGCAGTCCCCGGCGCTGCGCCCATCCTGATTGGTTGGGCTGCTGCTAACAACAGTCTCGCGCCGGAAGCCTGGACGCTCTTTGCGATTCTGTTCTTCTGGCAGTTCCCACATTTCTTAGCAATCGGCTGGCTCTACCGCGAGGACTACGCGCGAGCCGAGATGCTTATGATACCCGCCTTAGACACAGATGATGGAGCAAAGACATTTCGCCTGATTCTGATTTATACACAAGTGTTAATCATTGCCACACTTCTGCTTACATTTGTCGCGCAGACCAGCACACTCTATTTCCTCCTGGCCTTTATATTAGGGCTTTCCTTTTACTACGTCGCTTATCGAGCTCAAGTCACGCGGTCGAAGCCTGCTGCCAAACGTCTCCTTCACGCATCGGTCATCTACCTGGCGCTGCTCTATATTGTCATGGCACTGGATAGGCTCATCCTCCAGACTAAGACGAAATAAGGCGAGATGCCTGAGCGGTTGGGAGGATGGTGATGGATACGAACTTAGATGCGGTCTTCAGTT
>WNFR01005804.1_pt1 | contig 14124 bp, 12 predicted proteins | sample 5400221 | NCBI WGS metagenome assembly WNFR01 (sample SAMN13153357, study PRJNA577476) | soil metagenome | isolation source: 40 cm soil under Madrone tree | place: USA:California | collected 2016-06-14 | reverse complement strand
TGCTCTTTCATGGGCTGGCCGCGAACAAAAAGATCATGTCCTATCTCGCGCACGGCTATGCCGATCAGAATCTGCGCGTTTTTGTGCCGGACCTGGCGGGTCACGGGCGCACGCAAGGGCCATTTTCGTTCGAACGGGCGGAGTCTTGCGCGGAGTCCATGGTGCGCGAGTTGATTGCGCATAGGGCGATTGAGCCGCAACGCGCGATTATTGCCGGGCATTCGATGGGAGGCGCGATTGCGATTCGCGTAGCGGCGCGCGTCGGGGTCGCGGGCGTCGTCGCGATTTCACCAGCGCCGATGCGCGCGGCGCATGGCGTTCCCGGAGATGCGCTGCCCTATACCAATCCGCCGCCGCTGCCTCCACATACGCTGGCGATCAGCGGCGCCTTCGAGCCATTCGGCATTCGGGAGACTACGCGCGACTTGATTACGGGCGATGCAGCCGCGACGGGCAAATATCTATTAGTGCGAGGGGCGACGCACGTCAGCGTGCTCTTCGACGATCGCGTCGTGCGCGCCTCGCAGGAATGGAGCGCAGAGACATTGCACTTTGCAGCGGAGCCGACCGCACCGTCTAACGCCGCGCTGACTGGCTCGTTTGCCGGACTCGCCGGCATTCTGCTTCTCGCGGGCCCGTTTCTGCGTGAAACGGTGGGCATGCAGACGGCAGCGACGGGCTCTCCGCAGGCCGCCGCGCCTGTTGTCGAAGATGCAAGCGCCGCATCAACGAGGGTACCGGTTTTCCGCGCATTGCTTGAAGTTGCGGGTGCCTCTTTCCTGGCTGTGGTGCTACTGCGATTCTGGAACCCGCTTTCGTTTGTCCGGCTGTTCAACGGATCCTATTTCGCCAGCTTCGGACTGATCGTTGGGCTCATTTTGCTGCTGATGCACCGCAAATTGGTACGCGCGCTGTGGCCGACCAAGGCCAGCATCCTGTTGCGGGCAGCGCTGGCTGGATTCCTGCTGCATTTCCTGGTTACCGGTTGGCTGGACTCCACGCTTACGGAATCCTGGCTTACGTGGGCACGATGGGCGCGCTTCCCCGTCCTGTTTGTGGCGGCGCTTGCGTATCTGGTGGCTGAGGAATTGTTGCTCGGACCGCTCAGCGTGCGCAGCAGCGCGGCGCGCATCTGGCTGGCCTTCGCTCTGGGCCTGACCGCTTTTATCGCGCTCGTCTTTGGGATTTTCGTGCTACACAGCGGGGCCATCCTTCTGGTCCTGCTCGCGCTGTACCTTGCGCTCTTTTTCTTCTTCCAGCGTCTCGGGATGGATCTTGTGCGCCGCCAGACGGGTTCTGCGATTGCCGCAGCCGTCTTCGGTGCTATACTTCTGGCTGGATTCTGCCTGGTGATTTTCCCCGTCACCTGAACAGGCTCTTTGGACGGAAAGGGCCGTTCGCCCGCAAATTCGCGCGCGTGGAGCGAATGCGGGGCCCTCAGCGAGCTACCAAAAATGACAGATATTGCGATTGTCGGTGGCGGGCCATCGGGAGCGATGTGTGGCGAGCAATTGGCGAGCGCCGGCCACAGCGTCCATATTTTTGACGAACATCTAGCCTGGGAAAAACCGTGCGGCGGCGGGCTGACGCACAAAGCCGTCGAGTGCTTCCCTTTTCTGCTGGATAATCCCTATCCCAAAAAGCTGGTGCGGTCGATCGAACTGATCAGCAGCAACGAGCAGAGCGTGATGCTCGATATGAGCCATCCCATCGTCATCTATTCGCGCACGGTGCTGAATGGCATGCTGCTCAACCGCGCCGCGGAAGCGGGGTGCAAGGTGCAGCGGTCGCATGTGATGAGCGTGGACACCGCGGGGGCCAAGCCGCGTTATTGCGTTGACGGCGAGTGGCACACCGCGGATTTTCTGGTGCTGGCAGCCGGCGCTCGCAATCGCTTGCTGCCGGAGACGCGGCCGCTGGAGCGCGACGAATTGGAAATGACGCAGGGCTACTTTGTCCCGGAGACCTGCGATGCGATCACGGTAAAGTTTCTTCCGCACTTCGAGGGGTACATCTGGTCGTTTCCGCGCTGCGATCATTTATCGGTGGGCATCTGCGGCAGCATGTCCTCGCACACGAGCACGGAGCTGCGTTCGCACTTGCAGAGTTTTGTCCACACGAAAAATATCTCCACAGAGGGCGCGCAATTTTATAGTCACGTTTTGCCGTCGCCCCAGGAGCGAACCTTTTCGGAGCGCACGGTGGTGGGGAGAAATTGGGCGATGATTGGCGACGCGGCGGCATGGGTGGACCCGCTGACCGGCGAGGGCCTTTTCTACGCGATGCGTTCGGGCGAATTGCTTGGGCGGGCGATTGCAGAGGGCTGCCCGGAAAAATATCCGGCGCGAGTGAAGGCCGCGTTCTCGGCGGAGCTGGAATTCGCGGCTCGCATCGTAAGGCGCTTCTATCGCGGCTCGTTTCTGGGCACAGCGGTGACCACGCGCATGGTGCAGTTTCTGCGGCGCAGCCCGGTGTTCAGGCAGCTTATGGGCGATCTCTTCAGCGGCACGCAGGATTACACCGGCCTGAAGCGCCGGCTTTGGGGCCACCTGGGCTTCACGGTGAGCGAATTCATCTCCAGCGTCCTGAATATCGAGCGCCCTGCCGCGGCCCACGTTCCTCGCGGCGGAGCTGCCGCGGATTAGCGCGAGTTCCCTTCCCACTCGATTAGCGACGAATGCGGCTACCTAGCCGATTGGCTAGGGTCGTTCGTTTTATATAGTTTTTGCCCCGCCCGCCGCATCCAAAGGGCTAAGATACTCGACAAATCCAAATGAGCATGGAAAACGAAGAGAAAAAACAGAAGCGCAAGAACGCCTGGAAAAATCTGCCGGACGTCTGGGCGCTGATCAAGCCGCGGCGGGGTCTGCTGGCTCTGGGATTTCTGTTGATGGCGGTGAATCGCGTTGCCGGCCTGGTGCTGCCGGCCTCCACAAAATATTTCGTCGACAATGTAATCAGCAAGCGGCAAATCCAGCTGCTGACGCCGATTGTGCTCGCGGTGCTTGCCGCGACGATTCTGCAGGGGCTCACTTCGTTCACCCTGACGCAGCTTCTTTCCAAGTCCGCGCAGAAAATGATTACCGAGCTGCGCCGCCAGGTGCAGGCGCACATCGGACGCCTTCCTATTTCGTTTTATGACGCGAACAAGACCGGCGTGCTCGTCTCGCGCATCATGAGCGACGTGGAAGGCGTGCGAAACCTGATCGGCACGGGCTTGGTGGAGTTTGTCGGCGGGGTCATGACCGCGATCTTTGCGCTGGTGTACCTGATTCACACCAGCGTGACGATGACGGCACTGGCGTTCGGCATCCTTTTGGTTTTTGCTGTGGGGATCAACAAAGCCTTCAAGACGATTCGGCCGATTTTCCGGGCGCGTCCCAAAATCAATGCCGAAGTGACGGGGCGGCTGACGGAGTCTCTTGGCGGGGTGCGCGTCGTGAAGGGCTATCACGCCGAGGAGCGCGAGGAAAAAGTCTTCTCTTCTGGGGTGCAGCGGCTGCTGGAAAACGTGTTGAAGACGCTGACAGCGACTTCACTGATGAGCCTTTCGGGCGCGGGGCTGATGGGACTGGTGAGCGCGCTCATTATGGAGTTTGGCGGGCACAAAGTCCTTTCCGGCGGCATGACGCTGGGGCAATTTTTTGCGTTTAACATTTTCCTGGGCCTGCTGGTGGCGCCGGTTTTCCAGATTGTCGCGATCGGGACACAAATTACCGAGGCGATCACCGGGCTGGAGCGCACGCGAGAAATTCTGAGCGAAGCCCAGGAGGATGCCGATCCGCGGCGGAGCGTCACGCTGGATCGCATTACCGGGTACGTGGCGATGGAAGACGTGAGCTTCGCTTATGATTCGCGCAAGGAAGTGCTGCGCGAGGTGAGCTTCCAATCCGAGCCGGGGACGGTGACGGCGCTGGTGGGGCCATCGGGCGCGGGAAAATCGACCATTATCGGGTTGATCGCGGCGTTTTATGTGCCGAAGAGCGGACGCGTGCTGGTGGACGGCGTCGACCTGGCCACGGTGAAGCTGAATTCGTATCGCACGCAGCTTGGCGTGGTGTTGCAAGAGACGTTTCTGTTTGACGGAACGATTCGCGAGAACGTGGCGTTTGCGCGGCCCGACGCGACGGATGACGAAATCATGGCGGCTTGCCGTATCGCGCGTGTGGATGAGTTCGCGGAATCGTTCGAGAAGAAGTACGACACTGTGGTCGGTGAACGCGGCGTGAAGCTTTCCGGCGGGCAAAAGCAGCGCGTTTCCATCGCGCGCGCGATTCTGGCCGATCCGCGCATCCTCATACTTGATGAAGCGACTTCCAGCCTCGATTCCGAATCGGAGGCGCTGATTCAGGAAGGCCTGCGCTACCTGATGCGGGGGCGCACCACGTTTGTGATCGCGCATCGACTTTCGACGATTCGGCGCGCGGAGCAAATCCTGGTGATTGAAGGCGGACGCATCATCGAGCGGGGCACACATGAGTCGCTGTACGCCTCAGGAGGCCGCTACTTCGACCTGTACACCAAGCAGCACGCCGTGGAGACGAATTTGTTTCTTGCGCCGGGCGAAGGCGATGCTGTCCCTGCTGACGCCACTGGCTCCGAAGCCAGTGCAAATGGCCGCGGTGATGCCGGTGTCCCCGATCCCATCCGAATTATTCGCGGGCAGAGCTAGCGCGCCATTCCAGAATAAGTCTCGTTACGCCGTTGGGCGACGGACGAGCGGCTTCTTTGCTGCGGGTGGCGGAACCAACGTCGCCATTTTGCGAATCATGGCGAGGACGAGGCGCTTGTCGCCGTCGGATAGCGTGGTGCTGAAGCGCTTGATTTCGCCGAGGAAGCGAATTTCGTCCTGCGAAAGCTCGCCGAGCATTTTCTGCGTCTCGCGGTCGCGCGGCGTTTCGGTGCCGGGGAAAAAGTCGGCGAGCGAAATGTCCATGGCTTCGGCGATTTTCGCCAGCGTCTCCAGCGACGGCACTGTGTGGCCGTTTTCCACGCGCGACAGGTAGCAGCGCAGCAGGCCGGTGCGGCGCTCGATGTCGCCCTGCGACAAACCCCGCTGGCTGCGATAGGTTTTGATGACTTCGCCGATGTTCACGCGCGGCTTTTCTTTTGGCATGTTCGATGACCCTCGTACTGCGAGGGGGGTAGCTTAGTGGCTAACAGTAGAACTGGCAAGGGGGAATTCCCCGGGCGTGACACTAATTTGACAACTCCCCCATTTCGCGGCTAACTCTGCGTTTTGCGCGCTAATCCGGCCGGCCGGGAACTTAACGGAAATATTTAGGGAATTAAATTGGGGTGTTTAGCGAATACATAGATGGGCGTTCATGCGGTTGGCTGCCCAGGCTGGTCGTCCTCCGCTCGGAAACGTGGCGCTGGCCGGGCGGTCAGTCCAACGAGTGGCCGGTGTGGCGGTGCCTGATGAACAAAGTAATTGCAAAAACGGCGGTGCAGGCAACCAATTTGCGATTAAATCTATCTTCTCAGAGCGTGCTGTAAGTTGGGGTTGTTGTTGCTCGACGTCGTTTCGGTGTGCCGTGGAAACAAATTTAGACTTGGGCGGACTATGCGAATCCACAGAAATGGTTTGTGTCGGGGTGTAGTAACGGGGTCTTTACTGCTGGCGCTTTCCAGTTTAAACGCAGGTGCGCAGACGGCCGCCGCGCAATCGGGCGCGGAGCAGAAGAATCGAGTAGCGGCGCGGGTAACGGACCAGGTGGACGACACTAACCGCACGGTGCTGCGCGGGAACGTGCATCCAAAGGCGCGCGCGGAGTTTGACGGCGGCGCGGTGGCGGACGCGCAACCGGTGACGCGCATGGTGCTGCTCCTGCAGCGCAGCGCGGAGCAGGAGGCGGCGCTGCGGCAATTGATGGAAGAGCAGCAATCGAAGGGTTCGCCGAATTACCACGCATGGCTGACGCCCGACCAGTTCGGCGCGCAGTTCGGTCCCGCGGACGCCGATGTGCAGGCCGTGACGGCCTGGCTGACCTCGCACGGATTCCAGAACATCAAGGTGGGCAAGGGCAGGACGACAGTGGAGTTTTCGGGCAACGTGGGGCAAGTGCGCAACACGTTCGCGACCGAGATTCACAAGTACAACGTGAACGGCGAAGAGCACTTCGCGAACGTGAGCGACCCGCAGATCCCGGCAGCGCTGGCGCCGGTGGTGAGAGGCATCGCGGCCTTGCACAATTTCCGGCCGAAGCCTATGGTGCACCGGCTAGGAACGTTTCAACGCAATGCGAAAACAGGCGAGGTCAGGCCTGCGTTTACATTTACCGACGTCAACGGAACCTTCTACGCGATGGGCCCGGCCGACTTCGCGACGATTTACAACATCCCCAGCGGATCGACCGGCGCCGGACAGAGCATTGCCATCGTTGGACAGAGCAATATCAACGTGCAAGACGTGACGAATTTTCGGTCGATTTTCGGTTTGCCGGCATATTCTCCGGGACAATTGAACGTGATTTTGAATGGACCGGATCCGGGCCTTGTGAGCGGTGACGAAGGTGAATCCGATCTAGACGTGGAATGGGCTGGAGCGATCGCGCCGGCGGCAACGATCGATTTCGTTGTGACGGAATCGACGCAGACGGATGCTACAGCCGGGATCGATGGCTCGGCAATGTACATCGTGGATAACAATGTCGCGCCCATCCTGAGCGAGAGCTACGGAGCTTGCGAGTCTGGATTGGGAACAACCGGGAATGCTTTCTATAACGCTTTGTGGCAGCAGGCGGCGGCGGAAGGAATCACGGTGGTGATTTCCGCCGGCGACAGTGGTTCGGCTGGTTGCGACAACCCCAGCGCACCAGCGTCAGGTGGTGTAGCGGTGAGCGGACTGGCGTCGACGCCCTTTAACGTAGCGATGGGCGGGACGGATTTCGACGATGCCAACAACCAAGCAACATTCTGGAACGCCGCGAATACTTCGACCACTCCGCCAGTACCGGCCTCAGCCAAAGGTTACATCCCGGAAATTACGTGGAATGATTCTTGCGCGGGAACCGGCATAACCGGCTGCGCAGGGCTGAGCAGCACCGCGGCCTCATTGAACGCCGTGGCGGGAAGCGGAGGACCGAGTTCGGTGTATACGGGACCTCTCAAGCCGAGCTGGCAAACGGGTTTGGGGGATACCGCGCGAGATATTCCTGATGTTTCGCTGTTCTCAAGCGATGGCCAGAACAAGACCTTCTATATCGTGTGCCAGCAAGATCAGGACATACCCGGGGACACCGGCTGCGACCTCACGAAGTTCACCTCGACTTCTCCGTTTCATGATTTCCAGGCGGTAGGGGGAACATCGGCAGCGACGCCGACGTTTGCTGGGATCATCGCGCTGCTCAACCAGCATCTCGCAAACTCCGCAAATGCCACACCGCGCCAGGGCAACGTGAACTATGTTTTGTATGGATTAGCAAAGACGGCGGCTAACGTCTGCAATTCGACCGGAAACACTCTGCCCAATCCTTGCGTCTTCAATGACGTCACGAAGGGCAACGTCTCCGTCGCCTGCGTGGGCGGCAGCGCAAACTGTAGCAACACCAGCACGGCGACAGGTCAGTTTGGTGCTATGGCCACGGCCAGCGGCGGAACTACTCCCGCGTTTAACGCTGCTCCCGGATACGATCGGGCGACTGGGTTGGGGTCGATCAACGTGGCGAATTTGCTCGCCAAATGGGCGCCACTGACCCTAGTGGGAACGACTACTACGTTGGCGTTAACGGGACCTGCCACGTCGACCATCGGCGCTAGCGTGACGTTCACCGGCACGGTTGCGAAGAGTTTGGGCACGGCAACTCCTACTGGCTTAGTCTTACTGGAGGATCAGACTACCGGCGTTACCATCACCAGTGTCTCCCTCCCGGCTTCGGGCGCCTTCACGATCACGACGACGCTTTTGCCTGCGGCGGCGGCCCCCTACAATGTAATTGCCCACTACAGCGGCGACGGAACATTCGCGGCCAGCGATTCCACCCCGCCGCTCAGCATGACTGTGCCGAAGCAGAACAGCCAGGTGCTGGTCGACTTCATAACATTTGCTACCAACGGGACGCCAACGCAGAACACCGCGTCGGCAACGGTGGCGTACGGAGCTAACTACATTATGCGAGTGGATGTAACGAATACAGCCGGTACGCCGTGCCAAAACGCGAGCGCCGTAGTGACCTTCGTGTGCCCCACGGGCTCGGTCCAGCTGTTCCAGAATCCAGGAGTCGCGCTGAATGATTTTCCGAACGCGCAGAACGCGAATGCGACGAGTGTCGCCAGGCTGAATGATCGCGGATTTGCGGAAGACCAGCCCATTCAATTGGCGCCAGGCTCCTACCACATTTCGGCGACGTACACAGCCGACGCGATCAGCAGCTTCGACTCGAGCACCACCAGCAACACAGTCGCGGTCACGGTCACGCAGGCGACGACGACCATCGTGGTAACTCCAAGCGTCACCAGTATCACGTCTGGAGGGAGCGTCACATTAACCGCCAAGGTAAATACGAACAGCAACGGCGCCGGACCGAGTGGGACCGTGCAATTCAAGAACGGTTCGAGCAATTTAGGAAGCGCCGTGACCTGCACGCCCACATCCGGGGCGACTACCGGGTTAGCGTCTTGCACGGCTACGCTGACGACTGCCCTGTCGCAGATCGTTCCCTTGACTGGGCCGCAGCCGAGACTGCGCATTCCTGTGCTTCCGCTGTGGATTGCGGCGGGGCTGGTGATTTTGTTCTTGGCACTTGCGCAGCATGCTGCGCGGCTACAAAAGAGATGGCCACACCTTAGCAAACGCCTCGGATATGCGGCAGTGGGCCTGGTGCTATTGGCGTGCGTTGTGGCTGGATTCGCCGGCTGCAGCGGTTCGGGCAGCGGCGGTGGCGGTGGGTCGCATACCGACAGCATTACTGCCGTGTACAGTGGGGATGCGAATTACACCGGCTCGACGTCGACAGCGGTTACGGTCGCCATTCAGTAGCAGCGGATTGCAGTAAGTCGAAAACGGCCCGTGCATCGGGGCCGTTCTCTTTTCTGGCTCGAAAAATGAGAACCGCGGAATACTCACGCTACCGAACGGACAACGACCCGACTCCACCTCGCCGCGATAAAGCGGCTTCCCTGGCGGTGCAGTCGCTTTCCAAAAAGCGAAAGTAATTGGTGGCGGTTAATTGGTGCCAGTTAATTGCTGAGGGGGAAAAAAGATATTCCAGAACGTGGGCGACGGAGCGGCAAATTCCACCGGGACCAGCGAGCCTTCCGAATTCATTTGCGGCGGCCGGATGACCTTGGCCTCCACCTTATTGTTGGTGGCAGGATTTTCGACGGTCACCTTCGTGCCTTCGCCGATTCCTTCTTTAAGAATAACCATCGCACCGCCGGCGCTGACGGTATGTGTGTTGCCCTCGAGTCTTTTGCCGGCGACGTGAATCACCACCGGCATACGCACCAGAACGCGCTGCGAGCGGCGGCGCTCCTCCGCAGTCGGGGTGCGAGTGGCCGCCGGACGCGCGGACGGGTGGGGCATCGCAGGCTTCTGATGGGGCGCCGGCGGCTTCACAGTTCCAATCCCCAGAAATCCATTGCCGGAGCCACCAACTCCACGCCGTATTCCCAGCCGCCTTCGGGACGCTCGTCGCTCTTCCAGACGATGACGGCCGCGTTGCTGGCGTTCATGGGCACATTGGTAAGCGCAACGCGGTGCTCGATGGGCAGATCATGCTCGAGAACGACCATGCAGCCATAAGGGTTGACTACGCGGGTGTGGGCTTCCACGTTGATGCGCTTGCCGGAGGGCAAATCCCATTCCAGGCGCACGGGCACCCGAGAATTCATGCGATGGCCGCGGCGCTTCTCTTTATAACGCGCTTCGGCGAGCTTCGGCTGCGGCCTGGGGCCCTTTTTCGGCTCTTTGGTTTGAACGGACATACGCCCCTCTAAATGGCCATGCTAAAGTTGGGAGCCGAGAGGGTCAATGGTACAAAAGCGTAATGGCGCAGTACTGTGTAGCTGGCCCAAAGGACAGGGCTGCGTAAAGGAACAATACAGGTGGCCAGAAACCTGATCGTAAATGCGGATGACCTCGGCTGGACCGCGGGGGTGAACCGGGGTATCGCGGAGGCGCATCGCCATGGGATTGTGACGAGCGCGTCGCTGCTGGCGAACGGCCAGGCCTTTGCCGAGGCCGTAGAGCTGGCGCAGGACACGAGCGGGCTCGGCGTAGGCGTGCACCTGAATTTGAGCGATGGCCCACCGGTCGCGCCGCCCGGGGTCGTGCCGAGCTTGCTGAACGATTCAGGCCAGTTCGAGGGCGGGCCGGATGGCCTGCTGCTCAAGATTGCGACACGCGGACTCGTCATGGGCCAAGTGGAGCTGGAATGGGAGGCGCAGATCGCCAAGGTGCGCAACGCGGGGGTCGAGCCGACGCACCTGGATGGTCACAAACACGTGCACATGCTGCCCGGGCTTTTTGAGATCGCGCTGCGGCTTGCCAAGCGGCACGGAATCGGCGCGATTCGCGTGTCGCATGAGGCCTCCGGTTTGCGCGCGGCGCTTTCCACGGGCGAACGCCGTGCTGCCGTGATACTCAAGCAGGGCGTGCAAGCCCGCGGGCTAAAGCTGCTCGCGCGAGATGCGCGGGAGATGACGGAACGCGCGGGGATGTCCACCGCCGATTATTTTTGCGGGATCGCGCAGACCGGCGAGCTGACGAAGGAAGGCGTGGCGCGACTGCTGCGGAGCCTGCCGGAAGGCACAACCGAATTGATGTGCCACCCCGGCTACGCGGATGAAGCGCTGCGGAAAACCGCGACGCGGCTCCAGGATTCGCGGCAAAAAGAGGTGGAGATCCTCACGAATACGGAGGTGCGAAATCTTGTCGCATCGCAGGGGATACGCCTGATAGACTATGGCTTCGTGAGTAGCGCCGTATGAGAAACGAATCCAGCGTCCGATATTCCATCGTCGTTCCGTTCTACAACGAACAGGAAAACATTCCGCCTCTGTACATGAAGCTTACGGAGGTGATGGACTCGATCGGCGAAAGCTACGAGCTGATTTTTATCGACGATGGCAGCCGCGATAATTCCTTCAAGGTGCTTTCCGACATTTACGAGCATGACCGGCGCGTGAATCTGGTGCGCCTGCGCCGGAATTTTGGCCAGACCCCGGCGTTGAAGGCGGGATTTGATTTTGCGCGCGGCGAAGTGATTATTTCGATGGACGGGGATTTGCAGCATGACCCGGAAGAGATTCCCCGCTTCCTGGAAAAAATTGAAGAAGGCTACGATTTGGTCAGCGGCTGGCGCTACCAGCGCCGCGACCATTGGCTGCTGCGGCAGCTGCCCAGCCGCGTGGCGAACTGGATGATGGCCAAGCTGTCCGGACTGGAGCTGCACGATTTTGGCACGACCTTCAAGGCTTACCGGCGCGAGATCATCCAGGAAATCCAACTGTACGGCGAGCTGCACCGCTTTATTCCGGCGCTAGCGAGTTCAACGGGCGCGCGCATCGCGGAAGTGCCCATCACGGACGGCGAGCGCAAAAGCGGGAAAAGCAATTACGGCATCGGGCGCACCGTTCGGGTTTTTCTGGACCTGGTGATCGTCAAATTCCTGCTCGATTATTCCACGCGGCCGCTGCAATTTTTTGGCTTATTGGGCTTTGGCGGGGCGACGCTGGGACTGGCGCTTGCCGGCTATTTGGCGGTGGAAAAGTTTGTCCGGGGTGTGGACGTGATGACCCAGCACGGACCGCTGATGCTGCTGTCTGTGGCGGTGTTCATCAGTGGCGTGCAGCTTGTGTCCATGGGATTGCTCGGCGAATTGATCGCGCGCACCTACTACGAATCGCAGAACAAGCCGGTGTACGCCCTGCGCGAAGTGAAGAGCCACCGCAAAGATGTGGGCGACACGGAACAGACGCGCCCTTCCGGAAGTTCTGAGCGCTAGAAGCTTCCTCGCCAGACAATTCACGCCATAAAGCGGCCCCTCTATATTTGCGGTAGCCGCAAAGCATACACTTCCAACGAACACGGATCGGTCACGGAGGATGGATGTGAACCGCGAACAGTTTTACGCGATTATGGGCGGCGAAGGCACGCTCGACTACGAGTTGTATCTGAACACAAAGGCGCTGCTCTCCTGCCAGACGAAATTCGATGATCTGTGCAACGCCGACGAACTGCAGTTTCAGATCGTCCACCAGGTGGAAGAATTATGGATGAAGCTGATCGCGTACACGCTGCTGGATATCGACGAGTATCTGCAGCAGGAAAATACCAATCGCGTGCTCACGCTTTTCCGACGCGTGCACTCGGCGCAGCGATTGATGATTCAGCAGATCGCCCGGTCTGACGCTGGAAAAAATCTACGACAGCGAGTACACGCACAGCGACGCGTACGTCGTGGCGGAGGCGCTCGCCGAGTTCGATGAACTATTTCAGAAATTCCGCTACGAGCACATGCAGTTGATCCACCGCACGATTGGCTTCGGCTCGAAATCCCTGAAGGGACGGCCGGTGGAGATTCTCGAAGAGGGCATGCGGCACAAGTTTTTCCCGGAGCTGTGGGAGATTCGTTCGCACATGACCGACAAGTGGGGAGCGGAATATGGCGTGAAGCGCGATCCGCTCGGCGGGCACCACTAAGATTTACGCGCAGCGGTTCTTAAAGCGACACGCCGCGGTACTTGCCCCGCAGATACACTAGCGGCTCGCCTTCGTAGATTTCCACGCTCTCCACTTCCGCGATAAAAATCGTGTGATCGCCGGCGACGTGGGACTCCACCAGATTGCACGCCAGATGTACGAGAGCATCTTCGAGCAGCGGTATTCCCGTTTTCGTCCATCGATAACGAATGCCCAGCTGTTTTTCTATCTCCGCGCTTTCTTCGGTGCGCGCAAAGTATTCCGAAATGGCTCGCTGATCGTCCTTGAGGATGTTCACACCGAAGCGTTTTTGCTGCTCCACAAGGGGGAGCAACTGCGCGTTTTGACTGACGCAAATCAGGATGAGCAGCGGGTCCAGCGAAACCGACGTGAAGGAGTTTGCGGTCATGCCGTGCACGCGGCCGGGGGCGCGCTCAGCAGTAACTACCGTAACTCCGGTGGCAAATTGCCCGAGGGCGAGGCGGAACTCGGATGAAGTTGGGGTGGTCGGCGGCATTGTGGAAGTTTTTGAAGATAACACAGACGCGGCGCAAGGTCGCGCCTTTGCGTCACGTATAATCATCGCCAAGCGGTGAGCGACAAGGGGTGCCACATGGCGCGCAAAATTGCGATTTTAGGCGGCACAGGGCCGGAGGGGTCGGGGCTGGCGAATCGGCTGGCCCGCGCAGGCGAGCACATCGTGATCGGTTCGCGCGAAGCGCCGCGCGCACAGGAAGCGGCGCGGCGGCTCTGCGCGCACATCGGTGGCGCGGCAAAGATCGAGGGCGCGGACAATGCCACCGCTGCGGCGCAGTGCGATATCGCCGTTCTGACGCTTCCCTTCTCCGGCCAGGCGGCGCTGCTGAAGCAATTGAAGGGCGTGTGGAAGCCGGGGACTATCGTGATTGACACGACGGTGCCACTGGCTGCGACTGTAGGCGGCTCGCCGACGCGCATGATCGGCGTGTGGCAGGGTTCAGCGGCAGAAGCCGCAGCCGAATTGCTGCCCGCGGGCGTGAGCATTGCGGCTGCGTTTCACAATTTGAGCGCGGAGTTGTTGACGGGAGATGCGCCGATCGATTGCGACGTGCTCGTCTGCAGCGACGATGAGAAAGCCAAGCAAGTGGCCACGGAGCTCGCCGCGAAGATTCCCGGAGTCCGCGCACTGAATGGCGGAAAGCTGGAGAACGCTCGCATCGTGGAGTCGATTACCGCTCTGCTGATCGGGCTGAATATCCGCTACAAGGTCCACAGCGCGGGAGTGCGGTTTACGGGGTTACCCGCGAAATAGTGGGACAGCCATTTCTGGCTGTCCGGCTTTGCTCCGACTTTGCTCGGCAGATCGTCAACTGAGAGAGCCAATCCTCGCTGTCTACGGCGCATTCTTATCGAACGTGCCGCTCCAACGATTTGCGGTCCCACTTCCCCAAGTCGGCGGCTGCGTCATACGTGCTCTGCAGAAACTCCATCAGCGCAGC
>WNFR01011034.1_pt1 | contig 14125 bp, 14 predicted proteins | sample 5400221 | NCBI WGS metagenome assembly WNFR01 (sample SAMN13153357, study PRJNA577476) | soil metagenome | isolation source: 40 cm soil under Madrone tree | place: USA:California | collected 2016-06-14 | reverse complement strand
CAAGGCCGGAATCAGCAGATCCGCCGCATGTTCGATGCGATTGGGCATTCGGTCACCAAGTTGAAGCGAATCCGCATCGGTCTTCTGGATGATAAATTCCTGGCGACGGGCCAGTGGCGCACCCTGACCGATATGGAAGTCAAACGATTGAAGAATACGCGGGCCAGGAAAATCGCGCCGCCGGCGAAGAATGTGCGGGCGAAGAAGGCACGGCCAACGGTCCGTCCGGGGCGTACTTAGACCCGATCTCCTATTTTGAGATATTTCTGCATCAGTTAACGATCCACCAAATACACGAAACGTAGTTGGCTTGGTTCGGGCGATAATCGGCAAAATGGAATTTGAACTGACTGAAGAACAATTGCAGATGAAGATGAGCGTGCGCGAGTTCGCCGAAGGAGAGATCGCGCCGCATGTAATGGAATGGGACGAGGCTCAGCATTTTCCTACTGAGCTGCAACCGAAACTCGCGGAACTTGGTTTGTTGGGCATGCTGTTTCCCGAGGAATACGGAGGCGCCGGCCTGGGTTACGTCGAATATGCTACCGCGATTGAAGAGTTATCGCGGGTAGATGGATCGGTCGGGATCTCTGTCGCCGCCCATAATTCGCTGTGCTCGAACCACATCTATCAATACGGAAACGAAGCGCAAAAGCAAAAATATCTCGCGCCTCTGGCGCGCGGCGAGCACCTTGGCGCCTGGGGATTGACTGAACCGGGAGCCGGCTCAGATGCTTCCGGAACGCGTACGACGGCAGTGAAAAAAGACGGTGGTTGGGTAGTCAATGGTTCCAAGAATTTCATCACTCATGCGATTCATGCCGACACTTGCGTGGCCTTTGCTTCGACTGATCGCGCGCAGAAAAGCAAAGGAATCAGCGCCTTCATCTTTGAGAAGGGCATGAAAGGTTTTGCCCCCTCAAAGAAGGAAAACAAGCTGGGGCTGCGCGCATCGGAAACGGCGAGCGTGGTCTTCGAAGACTGCTTCGTTTCCGATGAAAATCGTCTGGGCGAAGAAGGCAAAGGCTTTGTTAACGCCATGGAGATTCTGGATGGAGGACGCATCTCGATTGCCGCACTGGCGGTAGGTATTGCGCAGGGCGCCTTCGAATCGGCCGTCCGTTACTCGGGTGAGCGGCAACAGTTTGGCAAACCAATTCGGGAGTTTCAGGCGATTCAATTCAAACTTGCTGATATGGCCACGCAGATTGAAGCCGCGCGGCTCTTGATGTATCGCGCCTCGTCGATGAAAGATAACGGCAAGAAGACGACCAGAGAGTCTTCGATGGCCAAACTGTTTGCGTCAGAAATGAGCGTGCGCGTTTGTGATGAGGCGATTCAGATTCACGGAGGTTACGGTTATACCAAAGATTACCCCGCTGAAAAGTACTGGCGCGATTCCAAGCTGTGCACAATTGGCGAAGGCACCTCAGAGATTCAACGCATCATCATCGCCAGAGAAATTCTAAAGCAGGCATAGCCGTTTAGATGGTCGTAATCCGACTGTTTAGCGCCGGCACCTGGGCCGGGAAATCGTTGGGATAAAGTCCCAGCTCTAAACAGTGCGTGAAGATTCTTGATGAGTACTCAGTCGTTGATAGATCGAGTTGCCGCTGGAGAGCCGAACGCTGTCGCGCGCGCGATCTCAAAAGTCGAAGACGGCTCGGCCGATAACGCCGAATTGATGAAACAGCTCTTTCCGCGGACCGGCCGGGCGCTGGTTATCGGGATCACTGGATCGCCTGGAGCCGGTAAGTCTTCGCTGGTTGATAAGCTGGCAGGATTTTACCGGAAGCGTGGCGATCGGGTCGGCATTATCGCAGTGGATCCTTCCAGCCCTTTTTCCGGTGGGGCAATCCTCGGCGATCGTATCCGGATGCAAAGCCTGGCGCTCGATAAGGGTGTCTTCATTCGTTCGATGGCGACGCGAGGGAACCTCGGCGGCTTGGCGCGCTCAACTATCGAAGCGGCGGCGATCCTGGATGCGGCCGGCTATGAAAAGATCATCATAGAAACAGTCGGCGTTGGGCAGGATGAAATTGAGATTGCCAAGACTGCGGACGTCTGTGTGGTGGTCCTGGTGCCGGGTATGGGCGACGACATCCAGGCGATGAAGGCCGGCATCATGGAAATTGGCGACGTGCTGGTTATTAATAAGGCAGATCGCGATGGGGTCCTGCGCACTGAAAAAGAACTGGAGGCGTTGCTGTCACTGGCCACGCGGGCCGATGAATGGCAGCCGCCAATCGTCAAGACTGTGGCGATTGAGAACAGGGGCATCGAGGAACTAGCGTCGGCCATCGAAGGAAGCCGGGAATTTCAGCGAACGGCGCCGGCTGCCGGCGAACGGCGTCAGGCCATCGCGCGTTGGCGCATTCTTGAGCTCTTGCGCGAGCGGCTGGTGGCACAAACTCTGTCGGGAGATTCAGCATCTGGGAAGCTTGATCGTTTGGCTGCAGAAGTAGCGACCAAGAAACGCGATCCGTATTCGGCAGTTGAGGAACTCTTAAAGAATTGATGGCAGGGGCAGGGCTTGTCCCTGCCCGGGTTCGGCAGAATTGGCAGGGACAAGCCCTGCCCGGGTTCGGCAGAATGGGCAGGGACAAGCCCTGCCCCTACAATATGAAGATCGATCACATCGGAATCGCTACGCGAGGGATTAAGGATGCCCTCTCATTTTATCGTGAAGTACTGGGGCTCGAGGTGATAGAGACGGAGGAGGTGCCTGAACAAAAGGTGCGCGTTGCCATGCTGCCCATTGGCGAATCGCGCATCGAATTGTTGGAAGCCACGTCAGAAGACTCGCCGATATCGCGGTTCCTTGAAAAGCGCGGGCCGGGAATTCACCATATTGCCGTACGAGTTGATAATATTCGCATTGCCCTGGCTAACCTCAAGCAGAAAGGCGCGCGTCTAATCGACGAGGAGCCAAGAAACGGTGCGGGCGGTTGCCTTGTGGCCTTTGTTCATCCATCATCGACCGGTGGAGTGCTGTTAGAATTGGTTGAAGACCAAACGGTTTCTTAGTTTGATAGAGAGCGTTTGGGATACCGACTTTAGTCGATTATTTGTTCAGGAAGGCCAACTTCGGTTGGTACCACAAGAAATATTGAAAGGGAGAGTTTTATTTTGAATTCAGTAACTAAAGCCTGGATTGCCGCTGGGGTCGGCATCCTGTTTTCGATTGGCCTTATTGTTTGGCAGGTAAGGGCCAGCCACGCCGCGCCAGTTAATTTGAGCGCCGACGACATGACTCAGATCGCTTCTGATCAGGCGCCTCAGGCGCGGCAGCGTCTGGCTTCGGATGATGCAGCCCGCAAAGACTTTGCCAAAAACGTACGCGAGTTGCTCGCGGTTGCCGAAGAAGCGAAATCGAAAGGCATTGCCTATCGTCCGGAGATCAGGCGGCAACTCGAATTGATTCGCGCGATTGTGATCTCGCAAAGCTATGCTGAATCTCAGGCGGGCACTCCGGGCGCGGCGGCGGTGGTCACGGATGCAGATATCGATGCTTTTTATAAGGAGCCTGGTCAGGAAGAACGGTTCAATCAGTTCCTGAAGGATGCGCAGGCCAGCAACCCGACAATGGCCGGGCAGCAAATCCCACCCGAACAGCTGAAAGAGATCAGGAAGCAGTTAGCGCAGGTGTTGCTCGGCGAACGGCACGGGACGGCGGCCGGCGTCGACAAGAAACGCAGCGTCGAACTGCAAATCATGCTGGAGCAAGCCCGTTTGCTGGCTTCGACTTATGCCAAGGAAACGCTGATTCCCGGCACTAAGGCGACCGATGCGGAGATTAACGCTTACATTGCCAAGCATCCTGAACTCGACACTAAGCAGTCACGATCAAAGGCCGAAGATATACTCAAGCGCGCCCGCGCCGGCGAGGATTTTTCCAAGCTGGCCAAGGAGTTCTCGGGCGATCCTGGCAGCAAAGATAAGGGTGGAGATCTGGGCTGGTTTGGACGCGGGCAAATGGATCCAGCGTTTGAAAAGGCCGCGTTCGACTTGCAACCCGGCCAGATCAGTGAAGTCATCGAGACCCAGTTCGGCTATCACATCATCAAGCTCGACGAGAAGAAAACTGAGGCGAAAGACGGCAAGCCTGAAGAGCAGGTGCATGCGCGGCACATCCTGATTGCCGCCGGCGCACCCAATCCATTTGGAGCGCCGAAGTCTCCGAAGGACCAGGCCCGCGAGGCGGTCGAACAAGAAAAAGAAAAGACCATGATCGATGAGATCGTGAAGCGTCAGGGTTCGCACATAACCATCGCCGATAATTTCAGTGTTCAGGCTCCGCCGCCGCAGCAGATGCAACAAGGTCTGCCGCCGGGCATGATGCCACCCGATGCACCGCCGGATACAAAGGCGCCGGCACAGAAGGGAAAGGCCCCCGCCAAAGCCGGAACGAAGTAGGTCAACGCGATGAAGTTTGGTGACTATCGCGTCGAAGTCATTCCTGACTGTGAGTTTTGGCTCGATGGCGGCGCGATGTTCGGAGTGGTGCCGCGCAACCTTTGGTCAAGAACCTGTCCGCCGGATGAACAGAACCGCATTCGAATGAATATGAATTGCCTGTTCATCGAGGGCAAGGGCGAGCGCATTCTGATCGATACCGGCATCGGCGACAAATGGTCGGACAAGCATCGTACGATGTACGGTATCGACCGGAAACGATCTTTCGATGAATCCTTGCGCGCAATCACGGGCGTTGGTTCGGAAGACATTACGATAGTCGTCAACACTCATCTCCATTTCGATCATGCAGGTGGAAATACAAATGTTGACGCGTCGGGAAAGGCCTGCCCGGCGTTTCCGAATGCCCGCTATTTCGTTTCAGGCGCCGAATACGAGCATGCAGAATCACCTTCGGAACGCGATCGCGCCAGTTACTTGCCCGACAACTGGCGTCCTTTGACAGCCTCGGGACAACTTGGCCTGCAAGAGCCCGAGTACGAAGTGGCGCCAGGGCTGCGCATGGAAACACATGCAGGGCACAATCGTTCGATGCAATGTGTGCGGCTGGAGCAAGGCGGCTCTACGCTTTTTGGATTTGCTGACCTGGTGCCGATGAGGGCGCACGTGCCGTTCGCCTGGATCATGGGCTTCGATTTATATCCGGTGGAAACCCTGGAAGCAAAGAAAAAGTTGCTGCCCCAGGCGGCGCGAGAGAATTGGACGTGTTTGTTTTATCACGATCCGGATCAAGCCCTCGGTCGCCTCGTAGAGGATGAAGGGAAGTTCCGCGCGGTTGAAGCTTGATCGAGGTGGCACAGACTTCAGTCTGTGATTCCGCACTCTGCCGCCACTAACAATCACAGATTGAAGTCTGTGACACTAATTTAAGAGATGACAGTAGCAAAGATCGGCATCATTGGCGGCAGCGGTCTCTATCAGATGCCGGAACTCACAGACATCGACGAGATCGAAGTCGAGACGCCCTTCGGCAAACCGTCGGACAAGTTTATCCTCGGCACGCTCGAAGGCGAACGGGTGGCTTTCCTCCCGCGTCACGGACGCGGACATCGCTTTACCCCCACCGAAGTTCCTTTCCGCGCCAACATCTACGGAATGAAATTGCTCGGCGTCGAGCGGATTCTGTCAGCGTCTGCCGTCGGCTCGTTGCAGGAAGAGTATGCGCCGCTGGACATGGTAATACCGGATCAGTTTTTTGATCGGACGCGGGCGCGCGCGCGTGAATCAACCTTTTTTGGCGAGGGCATCGTCGCTCATGTGGCCTTTGCGCATCCCTTGTGCAAAGAGCTGGGAGACACTCTGGAGCGAGCCTGCCAGGCCGCCGATGTGAAGGTGCATCGCGGTGGCACCTATCTTTGCATGGAAGGCCCGGCCTTCTCGACCTTTGCCGAATCAAACGTGTATCGTTCATGGGGCATGGACGTAATCGGCATGACCAACCTGCAGGAGGCGAAGCTGGCGCGCGAAGCCGAGATCTGTTATGCGACGTTGGCGTTGGTCACTGATTATGATTGCTGGCACTCCGGTCATGACGCGGTTACCGCAGACGCAGTGATTGAGTATTTGAACAGGAATGTCAGGAACGCGCAGGTGATTATGCGGGAAGCGGTCAAGAGTCTGGCGAGCGGTCAACGCGATTGCAAGTGTGGAACAGCTTTGCAGAATGCGATTTTTACCGCACCTGATTTGTGGCCGGAAGCAACCGCGCGTAAGCTCGCCGCCATCCTTGAGAAGTACCGAAAGTGATTTTTCGAGTTTCGCAGTTGAAGGGAAATGGAGTATCTCTATGAAAAAGTTTCTCGTAACTACGGTGATCGCTTTGGCGCTTTTCGTCATGGCACCGGCAGCTGCGTGGGCGCAACCGGGGGCGAAGCGAGGCCCGGATGTCGTGCGCGATGCGGATATGGAGAAAGACTCGCTGCACAACCTCGAGGTGGCGCGGCAATACTTCACACTGCGAAAAGCCTACAAGGCATCGCTGGCACGCTGTGAAGAGATTATTGCCGGTAATCCGACGTTTTCGAAAATCGACGAAGTCCTGTGGATCGCCGGCGAAAGCAGCCTACGGCTGTCAGCGAACAAAGGTAAGCAATCGGTGAAGACCGCTACCGACAAGTTGAGAGGAGATGCGCGTGACTATCTTTCAATGCTGGTCAACAATTATCCCGACAGCAAATTTAAGGGCGGTGCTCTCGAAGAGCTGAAGTCTCTGGGTGGCCCGCTGCCAAAGGACAACAAGCAATAAGCGAGGAGCAGTAGTCGGCAGCCCATCGCTTGAGTCGAGGGCTCAATTGCTGGTTTAAGTTAATTCGATTGCGGACTGAAGTTCTCAAATCTCAAATCTGAAATCTCAAATTCCAAATAGCGAATATGTCATTACTCGTCGTAGGTTCGGTGGCGTTTGATAACGTCGAAACGCCGTTCGGCAAGCGCGAACGCATGCTGGGAGGCGCAGCCTCTCACTTTTCAATCTCCGCCAGCTTCTTTACCGAGGTCCGCGTCGTCGCAGTTGTCGGCGGTGACTTTGGGCAGACTGAAAGGGATGTGTTTGCGGGCCATAACATTGATACGAGCGATCTGGAAGTTATTCCGGAGGGGAAAACATTTCAATGGCACGGCCGGTATGAATACGACCTGAATGTGGCGCATACGCTCGATACTCAATTGAATGTTTTTGCCGGCTTTGAGCCAAAACTTTCCGAGAGTTCCAAGCAGGCGCGGCTGGTTTTTCTCGGTAACATTCAACCGGATTTGCAGCGCGGCGTGCGCCAACAAGTTCCCGACGCCGAGTTGGTCGCGCTCGATACAATGAACCTCTGGATTGATATCACCCGCGATTCATTGCAGAAGACCATCGAAGTCGTTGACCTGGTTATTATCAATGATGCCGAAGCTCGCCAGTTGACTGAGGAACCTAACCTGATCAAAGCAGCGCGCAAGGTTCTCTCCTGGGGACCGCACACTCTGATCGTCAAGCGTGGGGAATTCGGTGCTGCGATGTTTACCAAAGACGAGTACTTTGCGATTCCGGCTTATCCTCTGGAAGCGGTCTTCGATCCAACGGGTGCGGGTGATACTTTTGCAGGCGGTTTGATGGGTTATCTCTCGAGCCAGGAGAAAATCGATGCCGGCGCTCTGCGCCGCGCCATGATCTTTGGATCAGTGATGGCATCTTTCAACGTCGAAGAGTTTGGCACCGAACGGGTGCAAAGGCTGACACACGATGAGATCAACCAGCGCTTCCGCGACTTCAAACGTTTCACACATTTTGAAGAGATTCCCTTTGAGCGCGCGGTCAGCGCGGTGAAATAGCGCAAGTTCTTAAGCTGTTAACTCGCCGGTGCGTCGCGCCAGATAACATCTTGCGCTACAATTAAAATATGTTCTGTCCAACTTGCGAGGCTGAATACGAACCGGGGATTACTCATTGTGTCGACGATGGCGCAGAGTTAGTCGAGCGTCTGAGCGTCTATGCCGGTGCACACGACGGCAGTGAAGCCAGATTCGTCGCGCTACACACTTTGTCGTCGCCGGCCGAGGCGGAGATGGTCAATGACATCCTGCAACAGAACGGAATACGCTCGGCCGTGCAGTCGGGGGCATCGGATCAATTCTCGCCATTGTTTTCTGTCATGTCGCCCGGCGCGCAGGTGCTCGTTGATGAACGCGACCTCGATAGGGCCAGAGAGCTTTACGCGTCATTCTTCGGTGACGATACTTCGCCGCTGACCGGCTCCACCTCGGAAGAAGACGATCAAGAGTCAGAATAATTGGCCCAGACCTCAGTCTGTGATCCTTAAGTCTGAACCCAGGTGTCGAGATCGTTCCAGAGGCCCTGCGGACACGGATTCATCTTGCGCGTCTACTCAATGCGACCTGACAGGCGCCGTGGATTTTCCCCATTTCAAGAGAGCAATCTGCGGTCTAGTCACAGACTGAAGTCTGCGATACCTCGTATGAGTGATACTTCCTCAGAGCCGCTCGTAGTGCTGATGACCGCGGCGAACCGCGAAGAGGCGGAACGAATTGCAGAGATGCTCGTCAGTTCGCAACTGGCTGCCTGCGTCCAGGTCCTACCCGAAATTCAATCGATCTATCGTTGGCAGGGTGAGGTCGTTCGGGGGACGGAAAGCTTGCTGTTGGCCAAGACGGCGAAAGACCAGTTCGACGATTTAGTAAGCCGAGTTACCGCCATACACAGCTACGAGACGCCGGAGATTATCGCGCTGCAGGTCACTGCCGTTGCGGAACCTTATCTCAAGTGGCTGCTGGGTTCGCTCCCCGAAGGATCGTAAGTCTTGACCACAGAAACGATTTCCTCCGGCGAGTCCGTCACGTGCAAGCGCTGGAAATCATCTTCGACAATCTTTCCTTCCGTCAGCATTCTGCCTCGCAACCACTCCAGCATTTCCTGCCAATATTTTGAACCATAGAGTACGACCGGGAAGTTATGAATCTTGTGCGTTTGGATCAAGGTCAACGCTTCAAAGAGTTCGTCGAGTGTCCCAAAGCCCCCGGGGAAAATGATGAAGGCATTGCTATATTTAACGAACATCATCTTGCGGACAAAGAAGTATTTGAACTTAAGGGAAAGCGTCAGGTAAGGATTCGAACTTTGCTCGTGCGGTAGTTCGATGTTGCAACCAACCGAGGCGCCGCCCGCTTCAAAAGCGCCACGGTTGGCGGCCTCCATGATTCCCGGACCTCCGCCGGTGATCACAGTGCATCCCGCGCGCGCCAACAGCGCGCCGGTTATTCCGGATGATCAGGGGGTGTGCGGGCCGAGCCAAAAACACTCACTCCATTCTTGATGTGAGCCAGATCCTCGAAACCCTGGACGAACTCGCCCATGATGCGAAAGACACGCCAGGTATCGGTGTGCAGAAACTCGTCCGCGCTCGGCGTTTCCAGCAGACGTTCGTCTTGGGTTCCGCCTGGTGGTGTCTGATTGAATTCGTCTTTGTCCATTTTGGGTGGCACAGACTTTAGTCTGTGCTGATCCGAATTAATCACAGACTAAAGTCTGTGCCACTAGAGCCCCATGATGTTATAGCCGCAATCGACATAGATCGTTTCGCCGGTAATGCCCGATGACAACTCGCTGCAGAGAAAGAGCGCGGTGTTGCCCACTTCGCGCGGTTCGACGTTGCGATGCAGCGGCGCGCGTTCGGCGTGATGTTTCAGCATCGTGCTCAAGCCGGATACGCCACGCGCTGATAAGGTCTGAATGGGTCCGGCGCTGATCGCGTTGACGCGAATATTTCGCGGTCCGAGATCGGCGGCGAGATAACGCACGCTTGATTCCAGCGCAGCCTTGGCGACGCCCATCACGTTATAGCCTTGATAGACTTTGTCCGCGCCGTGAAAAGTCATCGTGACAATGCTGCCGCCCTCAGTCATCAAAGGCGCGGCCGCGCGGGCGAGTTGCGTCAACGAGTAGGCGCTGATTTCGAGCGCCGTTGCGAAAGCATCGCGTTCAACTTTCATGTATTCGCCTTCAAGCGTTTCGCGTGGCGCAAAAGCGATGCTGTGTATCAGAAAATCAAGCCGGCCAAACTCCGACATGAGTCGCTTGAAGGTTTCATCGACTTCTTCCTGCTTCGTGACATCGCACGACAACAGCGGCGAGTCAGGCATCTCTGCTTTCGTCAGGCTTTCCACGTTATCTTTCAGGCGGTCGCCTTGATATGCAAATGCGAGTCGCGCCCCAGCTTCGTGCAGCGCCTGCGCCGTGGCCCAGGCAATGGAGCGTTTGTTGGCGACCCCGAAAATGATTCCTTGTTTGTTTTTCAGCATTCAGATATTCCTTAACCGTGATCGAAGCTAAACGCGGAAAGTATTAAGTAAGTAACGGTGAAAGGGCAAGTAGCGCGAAGCCCGGGGCGCGGACATCCTGTCCGCCAGCGCACTTTGCGCGCTAGTCCTAACCACCTTCAAACCATGTTCGCGCTGCGCGCTCAGGCGGACCAGGATGTGCGCGCTCCATTCATACTAGTGCTTGAAATGCCTTATACCCGTAAAGACCATTGCGAGGCCGTGTTCATCGGCGGCGGCGATCACTTCTTCATCGCGCACTGAGCCGCCGGGTTGAATGACAGCCGTGATCCCATGCTTCGCGGCTTCGTCGAGCCCGTCACGGAAAGGGAAGAAAGCATCTGAAGCTAGAACGGATCCGGCGGTCGGCAACTGCGCGCGCATGGCGCCAATTTTCACCGAATCCACGCGGGACATCTGGCCGGCGCCGACGCCGACGGTCTGCCGATCTCGGACATAGACGATTGCGTTTGACTTCGTGTGTTTGCAAACCGTCCAGGCAAACATCAGATCTTCGATACCTTCATCCGACGGCGCCCGCTTGGTCACAACTTTCAAATCTTCGCGTTTCATTCGATGAGTATCACGCGTCTGGACCAGCATGCCGCCCGAGATTTGTTTGTATTCGAGGCCTGCGATCGATTCTGGCCGGCCCGCGCGCAGCACCCGCAGGTTCTTCTTCGTTTTCAGAACTTCCAATGCCGCCGGTTCATAATCCGGAGCGATGATCACTTCAGTAAAAATTTCGGTGATCGCGCGCGCCGCGTCTTCGTCGACCAGTGTGTTGAAAGCGACAATGCCTCCGAACGCTGATACAGGATCACAAGCGAGCGCTTTTCGGTAAGCTTCTTCGCTCGACGTTCCTAACGCCACACCTGCGGGGTTCGTATGCTTGATGATCGCGCAGGCCAGGTCGTCAAAGTCGCAGACAAGTTGCCACGCGGCATCGCTGTCTACGTAGTTGTTGAAGGACATCTCTTTGCCGCTGAGTAGGTCAGCCAACGCCACTCCTTCCTGATCAACGGCAGGTTCAGCAAGAAAATAGAGCGCCGCCCTCTGATGGGGGTTTTCGCCATATCGCAGATCGTTCATTCTTAGCATCGTGAGCGTGAGGCGCTCATCGAACGAGGAGAGTAGCTTACTCGAGGCTGGGTCATCATCTATCGCGGCGAAAGATTTCTGTTCCTTTTGGAGAAAGCCGAAGATCGCGTTGTCATATGCCGCAGTCCTGGCAAAAGCCAGGCAGGCGAGTTGAGCGCGCGTATCAAGAGCTAATGCGCCATCCTGGTGATTCAGTTCAGCCACGATGCTGTTGTAATTGTCCGGATCGACGATAACCGCGACGTCCCGATGATTCTTTGCCGCTGAGCGAATCATAGCTGGTCCGCCAATGTCGATTTGCTCAATGGCTACTTCCAGCGTCACCTCTTCGCGCGCAATCGTTTGCTCAAACGGATAAAGATTTACTACGACCATATCGATCGGCTCGATCCCACGTTCGTTCATCGCTGCGAGGTGTTCAGCGTTGTCTCGTAAGCCGAGCAAAGCGCCGTGAATCTTCGGATGCAGGGTTTTGATCCGGCCGTCCATCATCTCCGGAAAGCCGGTCACGTCCGAAACGTCACGCACTTCGATCCCGGCTTCGCGCAAGGCGCTCGCTGTCCCGCCTGTGCTAATGATTTCCACACCGAACCGCTTTAGCTCGCGCGCAAAATCGACGATGCCGGTCTTGTCTGAAACGCTAATCAAAGCGCGGCGAATCTTTACCAGTTGTAATTCGTTCTCGGTTGTCATATGCCTCGTCAGAACCACCTGCGGTAGCGGGTGGGTTGCTATGTGGTCCCTAGTTGACTCATTGAGGAACCACCCGCTACCGCAGGTGGTTCTGACAAAGCCTTATTTCAGGAGGTAGCTGCTTCTGAGTTGAGTTACCTTCAGCTTGCGATTTGAAACCCAAACAGCCGTCGGGTGGAGCCTCCCGTCACGTGATGCTGCGCTCGGATAAAAACCAATTACATATTGGCTCCGTAAATCTTCTTCGATGGCCGCGAACACGGGCGTCAGATCAACCGCCGCGTGGGGATTCAAAGCCGAGGCCGAAGAGCCCGCGACGAAATTCCTGCCGCCGGTCTTTTCTGCCAGGTCGCGGAAGCCTTTGGCTGCGGGGCGGGGAACCAGACGCCCGTCGCGTAGAGTGAATAAAGGTAGTTGAATTACATAGAACGAAATATTCCTGAGGTTCGCAGCCGCGATAACCTGTTGGGCAGTCGCCCTGCTTGCGGTATCCAGTCCGTCGCTAATCAAGATAGCGATTCGCCGCTCGGTAGAATTTTCAGGTCGCTGTGCGTAAGCCTTAATCGCAAAAATTGCTGCGTCAAAAATCGCGGTCCGTTCACTGAGGTCCACGGGTATGTTGAAGGCTCTCAGTGCGCTCTCGGCTTCAGTGGCGAATGGGGCCAGTAACCTTGCCTGTTGTCCAAAACGGATCACGGCCACGCTGGAGGCCGGACCGAAATGCGAGAAGAGTGCCAGGGCAGCTTCGCGCTGACGCGAGAGTTGCTCGCGCAGGCTGCCGGAATTGTCCAACACAAATGCGAGCGCGATGCGGTCTGCTCCCGACGCGAAGTAATCGATCTTGGTGTTGCGGCCGTCGTCCCGCAGAATAAAATCCTGCTGCTTCAAATTTGAAACTCGACGCCCGCGTGAATCGGTAACTGTCACGGGCACCGCGACAAGGTCGGTGCGCACGGAAATGACGTCGACTGGCTCGGTTTCCTGGGCGGAAACGAAAAACGAAAACAGCAACAAGCTAAGAAGTGTAGTTAGACAGGGAGGGAATCGCGATCCGCGCCGAATGTGCGGGTTGTGCAGGGCCATGCTCAGGCGGGCTAAAAAAGAAAGCGCCCGAAGAACAGGATGCTTAGGATTATCAGGACAGTAATGACGATGATCTTAACGAGACTCATGAGTCGTTCCTCGTTACCTTCAAGGAAATGTGATTTTATTGTGGTTCCGGGAGACTGTCAACACTGCAGTGGCGGAAGTACTGGGGCAATTGTGTGTGGCTGTCGGGTCGTGATGCGGGGAACTAGCCCGACCGTCAGGGAGGCTCAATTCGTGGCTCGGAGCCCGCTCCTGACAATCGGGCTAATGCCCCGCAAGCTAACAACACACTCTTACCAATTACTGTGACGGATTCTGCTGGTGACTTAGACTCGGTCGGGCGTGCCTGAAAGATCATAGGCGAAGGTCATCGGCCAATCAGTTGCACCGCGATGGCAATTAAGACTATGCCCACAATTGCGGCAGCAGAGACCGTCAAACTCGAAGAACGCCGGTGAGCCTCGGGCAGTAGATCGCTGGTGGCCGTGTAGAGGAAGAAGCCCGAAGCGAAGCCCAGGAAGATTGCCAGGGCTGTGGGCGGTGGCAGAATGGCCAGAGCGAGCAGACCTCCAACGACGGGCGCAATTGCATCCATCGCCAGAAAGACCACGTCTCGACGCCGCACTGGCTCGCCATGAGTGACCAACAGAATAGTATTCAGACCGTCACTCATGTCATGCGCTATGACCGCCAACGCCACCAGCAATCCCGTTTTCCAGCTCAACAAGGAAGCCGCGCCAATCGCGGCTCCGTCAAGAGTGCTGTGAACGATGAGGCCGATCGAGCCCAGGCGGCCAACGTGCTGGTGAACTTCATTGGTGCAGTCTCCTTCAGGGCAAGCATGCAGGACCAGCAGGCGTTCAACCAGATAGAAGATAAGGAATCCCGCCACCACGATGCCGAGGACGAATCGAGGGCTCCAGCCCTGCGTCGTGGCAACGGACAGAGACTC
>WNFR01004625.1_pt1 | contig 14127 bp, 12 predicted proteins | sample 5400221 | NCBI WGS metagenome assembly WNFR01 (sample SAMN13153357, study PRJNA577476) | soil metagenome | isolation source: 40 cm soil under Madrone tree | place: USA:California | collected 2016-06-14 | reverse complement strand
GCGGATGGTCGACGCGATCCGCCGCTTGCACGCCTACGAGAAGGTCGACGACGACGACACGCCGCGCGCGAAGCGCCGCCCGGGCCAATTCCGTCTCTCCGGCGCCGGCGCCTCGCCGGGATTCGGCATGGGGCGCGCGCACCTGCAGCGCGCCGAGGTGAGCCTCGAGAGCGTCGAGGACCGCCGCGCCGACGACCCCGACGCCGAGCACCGCCGCCTCGTCGAGGCGATCGAGCGCTCGGTCGCCGAGATGGTGCGCATCAAGGAGAAGATGCACGCGCTCGCGCCCGAGGTCGACGGCGCGCTCTTCGACGCGCAGCGCATGATGCTCGAGGACGCCACCTTCATCGGCAAGATCGAAGGCCGCATTCGCGACGGCGCCGCTGCGGAGACGGCGCTGAAGCACGTCGTCGCCGAGTACGTCGAGGCGTTCCTGACGATGACCGACGGCTATCTGCGCGAGCGCGCCGCCGACGTGCGCGACATCGGCCAGCACCTGCTGCGCAACCTCCTCGGCAGCGACGAGCGCGAGGCGCGCTTCGATCGCGACGTGGTGCTGGTCGCCCACGAGCTCGCGCTCACCGATCTGTCGATGATGGAGCACGACCGCCTGAAGGGCATCGTGCTCGCGAGCGGCGGCGTGACGTCGCACGCGTCGATTCTCGCCAAGTCGTTCGAGATCCCGACCGTCGTCGGCGTCGGCCATGTCGCCGAGGTGCTGCACGAGGGCGACAACGTCATCGTCGACGGCAACTCCGGCGTCGTCTACGTGAACCCGAGCGTCGACGTCACGCGCGAGTACACGCGTCTCGATAAAGAATACCGCGCCTTCAATCTCGAGCTCGAGGAGATCCGCGATGCGCCGGCGGTCACGACCGACGGGCACCAGCTGAACCTCTATGCCAACGTCGGCCTGCTCGGAGATCTGCATTTCGCCGATCTCCACGGCGCCGAAGGTGTCGGTCTTTACCGCACCGAGTTCCCGTTCCTCTCGTACAAGGATTTCCCGAACGAGGACGAGCAGCTCACGCTCTATCGCAAGGTGATCGAGCGCATGGGCGATCGGCCCGTCACCATTCGCACCCTCGATCTCGGCGCCGACAAGTACCCGAGCTATCTGACGATCGGACGCGAGGAGAATCCCTTCCTCGGCTGGCGGTCGATTCGGATCTCGCTCGAGCTGCCGGAGATCTTCAAGGCACAGCTGCGCGCGATCCTCCGTGCCGGCGCGTTCGGCTCCGTGCGTATCCTCTTCCCGATGATCTCCAGCCTGGAGGAGCTGCGACGCGTGAAGGAGCTGCTCGAGGAGGCGCGGCAGGAGCTCGACGAGAGCGGCCACCCGTTCGACCGCGCGATGCCGGTCGGCATCATGATCGAGGTGCCGGCGGCGGTCTGGATCGCGCCGCGACTCATCGAGGAGGTCGACTTCTTCAGCATCGGGACGAACGACCTCATCCAGTACCTGCTCGCTGTCGACCGCAACAACTCCAAGGTCGCGCCCCTCTACGAGCCGCTGCATCCGGCCGTGTTGGCGGCGATCGGCGACATCGCGCAAGCGGCGAAGGACGCGGGCAAGATGGTCGGCATGTGCGGCGAGATGGCCTCCGATCCTCTGTGCACATTGCCCCTCATCGGGATGGGGCTCGACGACCTCAGCATGGGTCCGTTCTTCATCCCCGTCATCAAGCGCTTCATCCGCTCCGTCCCGTTCTCGCTCGCGGAGGAGGTTGCGCGCGACATCCGCGAGCTCGCGACCGCGAAGGACGTGAAGGGCTATCTTTTCGAACGCCTGAAGGAGCTCGGCGTGATCGAGCTCATGGACATGTATCATTGACGCAGTGGAGGGCCGTTGTTAGAAGGCCCCGCCGAAAGTCGGCGATCGCGCCAGTTTCCCATACAGTCCGGCGTTGCGTTGGGAGGCCCAAATGATGTGGCTGAAAGAGGAAGACGACGATTTCGATGACGACGACGATTTCGACGACGACGACGAGGACGATGATGATGACGACGACGAGGACGACGATGAGGAGTGGAACGCCGACGAGTGATGTGACGTTGTGACGCCGTCGTCGCGTCGATAGAATCGGCGCTGCGCATGTCGAATACCGCTTCTCCCCGCGCCCCTACGTCCTCCGCCTCGCCGTTCGACGGCGTCGAGGTGCGCGATCGTGAGCTCGTGCTGCGTCCGCTCGAAAGCGCCGACGCCGCCGCGCTCTTTCGGTTGATCGATGCCGACCGCCAGCGGCTCGGATGCTGGCTGCCGTGGGTCGAGGAGACCCGCACCGAGATCGACACGGTGCGCTTCATCGCCGACGCCGCGGACGAGCGCCGCCGGCGGCGCAGCCTCGTCCTCGGCATCACGGTAGAGGGCATGCTGTGCGGCACGCTCGGTCTGCACTACGTCGACTGGTTCGACCGCGCGGCGGAGATCGGCTATTGGATCGCCTCCGACCGGGAGGGCCGCGGGTACGTGACGCGCGCCGTCCGCTGCATGCTCGAGATCGCATTCGGCGCCGCCGGGCTGCATCGCGTCGTGATCCGCTGCGCGGTTGAAAATGTGCGCAGCCAACGCGTCGCCGAGCGCCTCGGATTCCGCGTCGAGGGCCTTTTGCGCGAGGCGCAGTGGGTCGGCGGGCGTTTTCTCGATCAACACCTCTACGCCTTGCTGCGACGCGACGTCGACCGTTAGCATTTCGCTCTTGCGCCAAATATTCGATTCGGAATAAACCTTCGCATGCAGCTCCGCCGCATGCCAAAGATATCGCCCCTCCTCGCGTTCGTTTTCGCGCTCCTCCTGGCGCAGCGCGCCGCCGCCACGGTCACGATCACCGATTGCACGTCCGACCCGCACTGCGTCGCGCACGGCAAGAGGACGGTCATCGCGCAGCCGAATGACACCGTCGTCGTCGCCGGTGCGATCGCGCCGATCGGCGGCACGGAGACCATTCGAATCCGCGCCAATGCGATCGTGGTCGACGGCCCCAGTGGCGGTCAGATCAGCGCCGCGGGTAAGGGACGATCGATCGTGCTCGACGCCGCGAGCATTCTCGTGACCGGAGCGCTGCACAGCGCGAACAGCAACGGCAAGATCTTTCTGCGCGGCGTCGACATGGTGCAGATGCAGGGCCCGGCCACGGCCGACGCGGCGGGTGGGCAGACACGTGTCATCTGCACCGGCATCGGCTGCACGCTTTCGATCACCGGCGTGCATTTCTCGACGAACTATCTCTTCATCGACGCGCTCGGCGACCTGATCTGGGATCTGAACACCGTCGACTTGCACAACTCGCGCGATCTGGCCGTCATCACCTCCGAGGGCGGCTCCATCCGCAAGACGGGCGCAATCACGGTGGCGCTCGCGGGCGGGAGGCTCGCCGCGCAGGTGCCACGCGACAAAATCGACGCCGTGTCCGAGGCGGTGAGCTTCTGCGACACGTGTCAAGCGACGCCGACGCCGTTGGTGAAGACTGCGACGCCGACGCCGAGCGCGCCGCTGCAGACCGCATCGTTGCCGCTCGGCACGCCGACCGGCCCGACGCCGGCGCGCACCCCGACGCCGACCGGCAACACTCCTCACGACCCGACGCCGACCCCGACACCCGGATCGTGCTGCAACAGGATGACCGGCAGCACCGAGAGCACATTGACCATCCGCGCCCTGAACGACATCGACCTGAGCAACGATCATTATCTCGTCGCGGAGAACATCACGGTCACTGCCGGCGGCAACATCGACCTCACGAACGCCGAGCTGCGGAACGATTTCGGCAAATGCGGCGAGATCGTCGTCACCGCCGGCGGACAAGTGACGATCCAGGGCGCGACGCTCGTCGACGATGACTGCAGGAACAACCCGGATGTGTCGACCCTCAACGGCCGCGAGGAAGTGCCGCACACCGGCTTCAACGACGTCGTCGGTTTCCCCGTCCTCGACGACTGATGGATCTCCAGCTCGCCGGGCGCGTCGTGATCATCACCGGCGGCGCGTCCGGGATCGGACGCGCGACAGCCGAGTACTTCCGGCGTGAGGGCGCGCGCCTCGTCCTCGCCGATCTCCAGCCGGTGGCGCTCGAGACCGCGGGCGCGGAGCTGCGGGCCGCGGGCGCGGAGGTGGAGAGCGAGGCCGTCGACGTCCGCGATTACGCCGCGTGCGAGCGCCTCGTCACCCGCACCGTCGACGCGTTCGGAAGCGTCGACGTGCTCGTCAACAGTGCCGGCATCGGCGGCGTGCCGATGCTCTTCGCCGAGACGAGCCCGCGCGAGTGGCAGGATCTGATCGCGATCAACCTCGTCGGCGTGATGAACTGCTGCCGCGCGGTCACCGAGCGGATGATCGCGCAGCGCTCGGGGCGCATCGTCAACCTCGCATCCGAGGCGGGGAAGGGGAACGAGAAGCGCATCGTCGCCTATGGCGCGACCAAAGGCGGCGTGATCTCGCTGACGCGCGGTCTCGCCGTCGAGCTCGGCCGTTACGGCATCACCGTCAACGCCGTATGCCCCGGCGTCACGCGCACGCCGATGACGAGCTACATCACCGACGAGATGGAGCGCGAGTGGGCGCGCATGTACCCGCTCGGCCGCCTCGGTCGCGCCGACGACATCGCGCCGCTGATCGTGTTCCTCGCCTCGGCGCACGCGTCGTGGATCACCGGCCAAGCGATCAGCGTGAGCGGCGGTTTCGGGCGTTCCTGACGCACGGCAGCTGCGGTCAGCGATCGAGGCTGCGGTATTGCACCGCCTCCGCGACGTGCGCCGCGCCGACGTCGGCGTCACCGGCGAGATCGGCGATCGTCCGCGCGACCTTCAGCACGCGGGTATAGGCGCGGGCGCTGAGTCCCAGGCGACTCATCGTGCGCTCGAGGATCGCGGCGCCCGCGACGTCGGGCTTCGCGACCCGTCGCAGCTCGCGACCGCTCATCTCGGCGTTGCAGGTGGTCGCGCTCCCCGCGAAGCGTTGTCGCTGCACCTCGCGCGCGGCGACGACGCGCACGCGGACCGCGGCCGAGCGCTCGCCGGCGGTGGTGTCGGCGAGCTCGCGGTAGCGGACGGCGGCGACGTCGACGTGCAGGTCGACGCGGTCGAGCAGCGGACCGGAGAGGCGGGCGCGGTAGTGCGCGAGGGCGTGCGGCGTGCAGCGGCAGACGCGGGTCGGATCGCCGCGGAAACCGCAGGCGCAGGGATTCGTCGCGGCGAGCAGCATCACGCGCGCCGGGTACGCGATGCGCCAGCCGACGCGTGCCAGCAGCACGCGCCTTTCCTCGAGGGGTTGCCGTAGCCCCTCCAACACGTCGCGGCGAAACGCGGCGAGCTCGTCGAGGAAGAGGACGCCGAGATGCGCGAGCGCGAGCTCGCCGGGCCGCGGCCATGGGCCGCCGCCGAAAAGCCCGGCGGACGAGATCGTGTGGTGCGGTGCGCGAAAGGGGCGCGTCGTGACGAGCGGCCGATCTTGTAGGAGACCCGCGGCGCTGTGGAGCTTCGTCACCTCGACGGCGTCGTCGAGCTCGAGCGGCGGCAGGATGGTGACGATGCGGCGCGCGAGCATCGTCTTGCCGGCTCCGGGCGGCCCGATCAGCAGCGCGTTGTGACCGCCGGCGGCGGCGATCTCGAGCGCGCGTTTCGCGAGCTCCTGTCCGCGCACCTCGCTGAGATCGACGTCGTCGTCGCCTGTATCGAACGCCGGCAGCGGCGGCGGGGTCGAGGCAGGCGTCGCCGCGCTCGTGAGAACGTCGACGGCATCGCGCAGCGAGGCGACGCCGTAGACGTCGATGCCGCTCACGACCGCCGCTTCCGCGGCGTTCACCTGCGGCACCAGCAGGCGCGTGCAGCCGAGCGCGCGCGCGGCGGTGGCGATCGAGAGGGCGCCGCGGATCGAACGCACCGAGCCGTCGAGCGCGAGCTCGCCGGCGACGATGACGTCCGCGAGGCCGCGTCGCGTCTCGTGCCCGGTGGCGGCGAGGATCCCGAGCGCGATCGGCAAGTCGTACGCGGCGCCCTCCTTGCGGAGGTGGGCCGGCGCGAGGTTCACCGTGATCCGGCGCGGGGGAATATCGAACCCGGAGTTGCGGAGCGCCGAGCGGACGCGGTCTTTGCTCTCACGGACGACGTGATCCGGCAGGCCGACGGTCGCCGTCTGCGGCAATCCCGCCGCGAGATCGACCTCGACCTGCACCGGATGCGCGTCGATTCCGACAAGCGCGCACGAAAGGACGGTCGCCAGCACCGCCGCGAGCGTGGAGGCCGCGCCCGCTCACCGCAACGCTGCGAGTAGCGGCCCGGTGAGTGCGCGATTCAGGCGAAGAGCTCGCGCTGCTCGGCGAAGAGCGCCTGGACGCGCGTGGCGCAGCCGGTCTCGTCATCGGTGGACACGCCGAGCTCGACGAAGGCGTCGCGCGCGTCCAGGGCAGTGCCCGTGCCGCACCCGATGGCGGTCGCAATCGTGTCGGCGGCGGAGAGCAAGAGGGCGAGCGTCCGCCCGCCGCTCGCGCGTGTCGGGTCGTGATGGCAGCGGATCGCGTCGCATTGCTCCGGGTCGAGGCCCCAGTCCGCCGCGAGCACGGCGCCCGTCACCGCATGATCGAAGCCGTACCACTCCTCCTCGAGCGCCGGCCGCGCGCCGGCGCCCGCTTCGACGAGTCCTTGGATCACATCGACCGACGTGTAATCGGCGAGGAGAAACGCGATGCGGCCGACGTCGTGAAAAAGACCGGGCAAGAACGCGACGGCGGGATCGATCCGCCGTGTCGCGCGCGCCAGCTCCTCGGTCGCGATCGCAACCGCGAGCGCGTGATGCCACAGCCGCTGCGCGTGGCCGCCGGGGTCGCGGTGCAGCTGCCGGAAGCACGCGGCGACGAGCACGTCGCAGGTCTTGCGCATTCCGAGCGCGAGCACGGCATCATGGATCGTGCGCGCCGGTGCGCGACGGACGTACGCCGTCGAGTTCGCGATGCGCAGGATGCGTGCGGCGAGTCCGACGTCGGTCGCGATCAGGTCGCAGAGCTCCTCGGTATCGGCGTCCGGCTTGCGCGCGAGCGCGAGCGCGGCGCTCGCCGCCTGCGGCAACGCCGGCAGCTCGCCGGTGCGCGAGAGATTGATGAGCGTCGTGCGAACGCGCTCGCGGCGCAGCCGCTCGGCGTGGAGCTCCGTCGGCGGCTCGCTCATCGCGCGGCGCCTTGCGCGACGTGCATGGCGGCCGCCGCGCTGCGCGGGGCGCCGAGTACCTTGGCGACCGCGTGGTCGAAGCCCGTGCGGTCGAATGGTTTCCGCAGGCTCGCGATCACTTGCGGGTCGTCGTGCAGACGTACGCTTCCGGGATGGTCGGTCGCGAGCAGCACGACGCGGGCCTCGCGGTAGCGCGCGTCGCCGCTGCGCACGGCCGCGGCGTGCACCGTCGACTCGACAAGCACCAGATCGGGGTCGTGCGCGTGCACGGCGGCGATCGCGTCGTCGGCGGTCGTCGCCTCGACGAAACGGCAGTCGAACCGCTCCAGGTGCCGCTCGACGACCGCACGGACGACCTGGCTCCGATCGACGGTGAGAACGGTCTTCATCGTCGTCCTCCCTCCCGCGGCCACGACCGCTGTGAGCGGGAGGAGCAACCGCTGTGCCGCGTCGGGCGACGGTGCGCCGCAACGGCGCCGGCGCGATCTCTCACGCTCGCGGCGATGTGGGCGTCATTTTTTTGTCTGCGCGCGCCGCCGCGCGACGGAATTGGCCGACGCTGCGCTCCCCGCTCAGGCGATCGAGCGCGGGCGGCGCGCGACCGTCACTCGAGCGAGCGCCGGTCGCGCTTACGCTCGGCGCGGGCGTGCTTGGCGGCGAGACGACGCTCGACGGCGGCGTGCGACGGACGCGTCGCGCGCCGCCGGCGCGGGCGGCGAAGTGCCGCGCGGATCACCGCCGCGAGCCGCGCCAGCACCGCGTCGCGATTGCGGCTCTGGTCGCGATAGGCGCCGCTCGTGAGCACGAGCTCGCCGTCGATCGTGAGCCGCGACGCGAGTCGCGCAAGGAGATGCTCGCGATCGCCGGCTGGAACCGAGCGTGAGTCGCGGACGTTGAAGCGCAGCACCGCTTTCGACGCGACCTTGTTGACGTTCTGCCCGCCCGGCCCGCTCGCGCGCACGTACCGCAGCGAGATCTCCGCCGCGGGAATCACGAGGTCGTCGCGCACGCGGACGGCGCGTCCCATCGTGCTCGTTCTCCGTTAGACGCGGGCGCCGATGAGCGCCTGCACGGCGGCGCCGAGGCCGTCGACGCTGAGATGGAACATCGGAAAGAGACGGCGGATCAGGCGCGCGGTGTACGTCTGATCCCATAGCTGATGGTCGTCGGGATTGATCCAGACGGCGCGCTCGAAGTGTCCGGCGAGGCGGTGCAGCCAGGCGATACCCGGTGTCGGCGACGTGTTGTGCGGATTGATGCCGCCATGCGGCTCGAGGAGCTCCGACGGATGCATCGCCGCGTCGCCGACGATCGCGAGCTTCCAGCGCTCGTCGAGGCGGCGCAAGAGATCGCCCGTCGGTATCGCGTCGGCGCGCGTCAGCCGGGCGCGGCTATAGACGTGATCGTAGATGCAGTTGTGAAAATAGTACGGCTCGAAATCGCGCAGACCGCGCTCCTCGTGCAGCGCCGTCAGCAGCTGGCTCACCGGGTCGAAGTACGGGTCCATCGTGCCGCCGACGTCCATCAGCAGCAGCAGGCGCACGTCGTTGCGCCGCGGCGGGCGGAAGACGAGCTCGATCTCGCCGGCGTTGCGGCAGGTCTCGTCGATCGTCTCGTCGAGGTCGAGCTCGCTTGCGACGCCGGTCCGGGTGAGCTGGCGCAAGCGCCGCAACGCGACCCGCATCTGCCGGGCGTCGAGCACGACGTCGGTGCGGTAGTCGCGGAACCGCCGCTCGCCGGCGACTTTCATCGCCGAGCGGCCGCCGCCTTGCCCGCCGACGCGGATGCCCGTCGGATGCTGGCCGCCGTGACCGTACGGCGAGCGTCCGCCGGTCCCGACCCAGCGGTCACCGCCGTCGTGGCGCTCCGTCTGCTTCTCGAGCGTTTCGAGGAAGCGCTGCATCAGCTCGTCGGCGGAGAGCCGCTCGAGCTGCGCCAGCTCCTCCGGCGACAGCTTGGGGAAGTTCTTCGGGTCGCGCAGCCATTCCAGTACCTCGTCGGTGATGTCGAGCGCGCCTTCGACGCCGCGGAACACACGCGCGAAGACGCGGTCGAAGGCGTCGTAGTACGTCTCGCTCTTCACCAGGCACGCACGTCCGAGATGGTAGAAGCGCAAGAGACTCGAGCCGTGCAAGCCCTGGCGCAGCGCCTCGAGGAAGGTCATCCACTCCTGCAGCGCGACCGGCACGCCTTCATCCCGGAGCCCGTAGAACAAGTCGAGGAACATTTGACTATGCCCCCGTGCGCGCGACGCGCTGCGCGCGTCGCGCTCCGATGGGCGTCGCGGCGCGAAGTGAATTCGCGCCGCTCCTTCGCGCGGCGCGAAGTGAATTCGTGCCGCTTCTTCGCGCGGCGCGAAGTGAATTCGTGCCGCTCCTTCGCGCGGCGCGAAGTGAATTCGTGCCGCTCCTTCGCGCGGCGCGAAGTGAATTCGTGCCGCTTCTTCGCGCGGCTTCGCCGCGCGTCACGTGCGGAAGGGCGCTCACTGATTGTAGCGCGGGCCGAGGTCGCTCCAGCGGGTTGGGTAACTGCCGCCTTTGGCGTCGAAGCGCTGGAGCGCGTCGGCGTCCTGCTCCTTTTTGAGGAGCGCGCCGATGAACGGGATGTGGGCCTCGAGCGAGTCGCGTGTGACGCCGGCGCGGAGCAGCGCGGAGATCCAGTCGATGAGCTCGGACGTCGACGGCTTCTTGCGGAGCTCGTTCTGCTCGCGCAGCCAGTAGAACTTGATCAGCACCTGATCGAGCAGCGCGGCGTCGAGATTCGGGTGGTGCACGGCGACGATCTTCCGCATGAGCGCCGCGTCGGGGAACTCGATGAAGTGGAAGATGCAGCGGCGCAGGAAGGCGTCGGGCAGCTCCTTCTCGTTGTTGGAGGTGATGACGACGACCGGCCGCTCGCGCGCGACCATCTCCTCGCCGGTCTCGATGACCGTGAAGCGCATCTCGTCGAGCTCGCGCAGGAGGTCGTTCGGGAACTCGAGGTCGGCTTTGTCGATCTCGTCGATGAGCAGCACGTGGCGCGCGGCGGCGGCGAACGCGCGTCCGAGCGGCCCGAGCTTGATGTAGTGGCGGATGTCGGCGACGTCGCCGCCGCCGAAGCGGCTGTCGTTCAGGCGCTGCACGGTGTCGTAGACATAGAGGCCGTCGGCGGCCTTCGACGTCGATTTGATGTGCCAGGAGAGCATGGGCATCTCGAGGCCGTCGGCGACGTGCGTCGCGAGCAACGTCTTGCCGGTGCCGGGCTCGCCCTTGATGAGGAGCGGCCGCTCGAGCGCCACCGCGCAGTTGACGGCGTCGACGAGCGGACCCGAGGCGATGTAGCCGGCGGTGCCGCGAAAACGGTGAAACCCGTTCGTCTCTTTCTTCATTCGCGCATGACCTCTCTCGGTGCGGTGTGGTTGCGAGTGCAACGGATTATCCGGAGGCTCCCCATCCACGCAACCGCGGTTGCCTCCTGCGGCGGAGGCTGCCAGTCTGTGCGGCGGAGTCTATGGCGGATCACGAGGAGTGGCGGCTCGGCGACGAGCCGACGGGGGGCGTGCAGTGTCCCGCGTGCGGAAAGGCGAACCACGCGGGCAAGGTGAGCTGTGCGCACTGCGGCGCAGATCTGACCGACGGCGATCCCGACCCGCTGCGGTCGCTCGGCGAGGCGCTCGCGAGCGGTCCGCGCGGCCGGCCACGACGCGAGTGGTCGTTGGCGTTTCCCGCCGCGCTCGCCGCCGTGCTGGCGCTTGTCGGGCTCGTGTACTGGTGGACCGGGCGCACCTCGCGTCACCTCGAGCTCGAGGACGTCGCGGGCGTGCCGGCGACTGAGCCGACCGTAGCGCCGCCGCCAGCGCACGCGCGCGTCGCGCCCGCCGCGGACGCGACGGTGCCGATCGTCGTCATCTCGCCGCCGCCGGTCGCGCCGCCGCCCGCGCTCGCCGCGCGGCCGGAGCCGCCGGTGAACGCGAGCGAGCGCGCGGAGCCCGTCCGTCCACCCGTCGTCGCGCCGCCGCCTCGGGTCGCCCTCGCGACACCGCAGCCGCGGCCGACCGCGCTGCGAGCGGCGGCGCCGCCGCCGTACCCGCCCGCGCCGCCATTGCGTGAGCGCGCCGCCGCTCCGCCTCCGGTGCGTCCGCCGGCCGCGCCCCCTCCAGCGCCGCTCCGCGCCGCGCTGCCGCCGCCGGCGCCGCCACCGGCGCGCCCGCCGGTCGCGGAACCCGCGCCACCGGCGGCCGCACGCCCTCCAACCACGGAGTCGGCGCCGCGTGTGCCGCCGCATGCCGTTCCGCCGGCGGAAGAGGAGGAGGCGGCGATTCCGCCGTCCGAAGAACGTGCGCCGGCAGAGCGACGTCCGGCGGAGGAGCGTCCCGCGCTCGGTACGGATCTCGTCGAGGCGCGCCGTGCGTATCGCGAGGCGCTCGAGCGCTACAACGCGCGCGCCGACGAGTACAACGCGATCGCCGACGACCTGCAACGCGCGGAGAACGGCGCCAACCCGCAGCACGCCGAGGTGCTGCGTCCGCGCCTCGAGGGCGCGCGCAATGCCGCCGAGCACGCGCGCTTCGACGCCGAGGCCCTGCGCGCGCGCATGGAGGAAGTGCAAGCGAAGTATCGCTGAGCGCGCCCGCGCCGCCGCTACTTTGCGTCTTCCTGCCGCGGCGACCCTTTGCCACAATACCGGCCGCATGCGGGGGCAGGATGAGGCGGCAGGGTGGATCGCGCTGCGGAGCGCGCGTGGCATCGGTGACGTCGCGGCGCGACGGCTCCTCGCGCACTTCGGCAGCCTACGCGCGGTGCTCGCCGCGTCGCAGTCGGCGCTCGTGCACGCCGGTCTGAGTGAGGATGCGGCGCGCGCCGTGTGCGACACGCGGCGACGCCAGGACGCGGCGGAGGAGGTGGCGCGGCTTGCGGCGATCGGCGCGCGGGTGATTGCGTGCGTCGACGACGAGTACCCGTCGCTCCTCGCGCAGCTTCGCGACGCGCCGCTCTACCTCGTCGCCCGCGGCGAGCGGCTGCTCGAAGCGCCGGCGGTCGCCGTCGTCGGCGCGCGACACGCGACGCCGTACGGGAAGGACATCGCGACGCGGTTCGCGGAGGAGCTGGCGCAAGCGGGCGTGACAGTCGTGAGCGGCCTCGCGCGCGGGATCGACGGCGCCGCCCACGCGGGGGCGCTGCGCGGCGGCGGCCACACCGTCGCGGTGCTCGGCTGCGGGATCGACGTCGTCTACCCGCCGGAGCACGCGGATCTCGCGGCCGAGATCGTCGCCAGCGGAACGCTGCTCTCCGAGCGGCCGCTCGGAACGCCGCCGCTCGCCGAGCACTTCCCGGCGCGCAACCGCATCATCGCCGGCATGACGCATGGGACGCTCGTCGTCGAGGCGGCGGAGCACAGCGGATCGCAGATCACTGCGCGGCTCGCCCTCGATCAGGGGCGTGAGGTCTTCGCCGTTCCGGGCCGCATCGACTCGCCGCTCTCCGTTGGGACGCATCGCCTGATCCAAGAGGGGGCGAAGCTGGTCGGCAGCGTCGACGACCTGTTGACGGAAATTCTGCCGGCGCTCCGCGCCCGCGGCATGGCCACGGGGTCACCGCGCGACGCGTGGACGTCCGCGAGTCGTGCGGCGAGCGCCACGACTGCGACGCTCGAAGACGATGCGCTGGTGCCGCTGCTCGCCGGGGGCCCGATCGCCGCCGACGACCTGATCCGGCAGAGCGGTCTGCCGGCGGCGCAGGTCCTCACGCGGATTCTCGAGCTCGAGCTCCGCGGCGTCCTAATGCAGCTACCCGGAAAGCAATTTCAGCTCACGCCGCGGTGAGTGCGCGACCGAGATTTGCTGGTAGTGGCTCATTCCAGTAAGGGAGGAGATCGCCCGTAGGCAGCAGAGGCGGGCGGGATCGCACATGGCAAAGAACTTGGTCATCGTCGAATCGCCGGCAAAAGCGAAGACGCTGGGGAAATACCTCGGCCGCAACTACACCGTGAAGGCGTCGGTCGGCCACGTCGTCGACTTGCCGAAGTCGAAGCTCGGCGTCGACATCGCGCACGACTTCGAGCCCGAGTACGCGGTCATCCACGGCAAGGGCAAGGTCATCGAGGACCTGAAAAAGGCCGCCAAAGACAAGGAGAACATCTATCTCGCCCCCGACCCGGATCGGGAGGGCGAGGCGATCGCCTGGCACATCGCGCAGCGCCTCGGGCGGAAGAAGAACGTCCACCGCGTCCTCTTCAACGAGATCACCAAGAAGGCGGTGCAGGAGGCGATCAAGCATCCCCTCAAGCTCGACGAGAACAAGTTCGAGGCGCAGCTCGCGCGCCGCATCCTCGATCGCCTCGTCGGTTACCAGCTGAGCCCGCTTCTCTGGAAGAAGGTGCGCCGCGGGCTTTCGGCCGGGCGCGTGCAGTCGGTCGCCGTCCGCCTCATCACCGAGCGCGAGCGCGAGATCCGCGCCTTCGTGAAGGAAGAGTACTGGACGATCACCGCCGACCTCGAAGGCAAGGCGCCGCCGCCGTTCAGCGCCAACCTCTTCGAGTTCGCCGGGAAGCGCCTCGATCACAAGACCTTCCGCCTCGAGAACGAGACGTCAGCGACCGACGTCGTCCGCAACCTCGACGGCGCCGACTGGGTTGTCACCAAGGTCGAGAAGCGCGACCGCAAGCGCAACCCGACGCCGCCCTTCATTACCTCGAAGCTGCAGCAGGAAGCGTCGCGCAAGCTCGGGTATCAACCGAGCCGCACGATGCGCATCGCGCAGCGATTGTATGAAGGCGTCGAGCTCGGCGAGGAAGGCGCGGTCGGTCTCATCACCTACATGCGCACCGACTCGACGCGGCTCTCCAACGACGCGCTCGATGCCGTCGAGCGTCTCCTCCATGCCGGCGGTGAACTCGACGTTCAGGATGTCGGGGAACGAGACGACGAGGAGATCGGTCACGAGCATGCCGAGCTCGGTCGGGTAGAGCCGGCGCTGCTCGTCCTCCTGCACG
>WNFR01004819.1_pt1 | contig 14128 bp, 14 predicted proteins | sample 5400221 | NCBI WGS metagenome assembly WNFR01 (sample SAMN13153357, study PRJNA577476) | soil metagenome | isolation source: 40 cm soil under Madrone tree | place: USA:California | collected 2016-06-14 | reverse complement strand
GTCAGACTGGGAATGAGTTCGAGCGTTCGCTCAGTCGAGATTCCTTCCAGACCCGAGAGGTGTCCCTCCTGGGCCAGCCAGCTGGAGATATCGCGGTTCAGCGGCATCCACATGTCCAGCTCGTTATTAAAGCGTTTGATCCGCCGCCAGAAATGGGCGCCCCATAACCTGTCCTTGCCGGCGACATACCGCAGCGACTTGAAAGGTATGGCCACTTCGACTGTCCAGCCATCGGAAGTCACCATGCCTTTCGATTCCATTACGATGTCAGGATTGAAGTCTTCGTTCTAGATGTTGTCGCGTTTCGGTATGTTGGCCCGCACCTTGTCCGGCTCGTCATAGCAATGAAACGCGACATAAAGAAACTTCGAGTCATAGCCGAGCATTACTTCAGTCGGCTTGGAGGGAGCGATGTTATCGCCGGGCTGGACCTGATAGAAGTCCTTGAGCAGCTTTGCCTGCTGCCAAACTTCGTCATCCAGTTTGCCGTCGATCACCGGAGGTTTGTCGAATCGCGGCATGCGCACCGGCTGGGACTTCTCTGGCGGCAGCACCAATCCGGCCTTCGTTGCCGGAACATTGGTCTTCGGCGAATTGGAAGGTGACGAAGCAGCCGCGGGACTGGATTGAGCGACAGTGGCAATCGCGGTGAGAGTGATGACAGCGAGTACGAGAAAAGCATTTTTCATCATTGCCACTTGTTCCCGAACGGAAAGGGTGCTGCTGTTAACAAAACTTTCCACTGTTTACTTTTGAGTAATAACGGGACGATTGCCGCTTTGGTTCCACCGTTAGAGTTCAAGCCCTGGCTTGCGCCCGAATCAGCGGACTGATCCATGACAGACTTTCCAAATGCTTTGCCTTCCGGGGATAAGGCGTTGGGATTGGATATTTCCTGGTTGAAGATTTCATGCAGCAATCACATGCTCGTGAACGACATGATCAGATTCCTCCGCCTGACTGGCCAGAGGGATCTGATAACGCCGGATCTTCGCGTTTAGCGTCGTCGGCTTCACGCCCAGGAGACGTGCGGCGCGGGCCTGATTGCCGCCGGTTCGATGCAATGCCTGACGAATAAGATCGTATTCAAATCCCTGCACCTGGCGCTGGAGGCCGGTGCCGCAGTCCGCCTGAACCGGTTGAGCGCACCCCAATGACTCCACCTCACTCAACAGCATCAGCACCAAATCTCTCAGTGCATTCAGCCGTTCAACGTGCAGTGTTGATGCAAATGAGGCCAGAGAATCTGGGGCAAAACCTGGCGACGGTTCAGTTGGCCAGCCTGTCGTGTTGCTCATCTCGCACCTCGCTGTTTCGGCATTAGTCCGTTGGTGTGTGGCGTTGCGGTTTCAAACCCGGGCCCATCGCACCTGCGGTGGGGCTATCCTCGCTTGATCGAGATCGAACCATTAACGTTACTGAGACGAATGCGCGGCCCGCCGTTGCCGATCTGACCGCTCAGGTCATGGCCGACGTATTCTCCGTCGTTAACCCGCAGGCCAAAGTCGTTGGTGATCGCACCGTGAATGGTGCTGGCTTTCAGTTGCGCATTTGAATCCGCTGGAATCGTCAGCACTATGCTGCCATTGACCGAATTGAGAGAGGTCGATTTCGACTCGTCCAGCCTTGTGATCGTCGCCTCTACTCCGCCATTGACGGTTGAAAGTTTCACGTCTCCGGTCAAACCCCGAGCTTTCAATTGGCCATTAACACAGGCCGCTTTAACGTCGCCTTCGGCGCCTTCAATCTCGAGTGATCCGTTGACCAGGTCCGCGGAATCAATTCGGGCCCTGCGGGGAATCGTCAACGTGTACTCGACGGTGGCCGGATTGTTGTAGCGGCGCGGCTCGCGGTCAGTGAATGACTGATTCCCTTCCGGATACTCGGTCCTGATTCTGACGCTGTCAACGGTAGTGCTGACATCGACTTTGGCTTCGTCCAGCCTTTCTTTCTTGTAGGCGCGTTTGACCGCATCAACCCTGACCTCATTCTGGTCCCAGACTGAGATGCGAACGTCGCCGTTGATGTTCTCGATACTTACGCGGCCGGTTGCGCTCAGCGGATAAGTCTGATGAAACTCTTCGGTTAGTTCCTGGCTGGTCTGCGGGTCGTCCGCGGTGCTAGCTCGATCGGCAGCCGGCAGACTCTGAGCCCTATTGGCCCGCGCCACTCTTTCGCGATCACTGCCTACAGTCAGCAGCGCCGCCGCCAGGATTAGAATTGCGAGTATTGGCCTTTTCATTTTGATTTTTCCTTTCATTCACATCGGATCTTTGGGAGCCCTCCCTGACGGTCGGGCTACCGCCCAACTATTCTTGACTCTCGTCCTAACCTATTCTTCTGAGATGGATGCTGCCATTGACAGTCTTGAGATTGAGTTCCCGTCCCCCGCCGCCGATCGTCCCACTGAGGTGCTTTCGGCTCATGGTTCCAAGTATGGTGAGCTGAAAATCTGAGGAGATGTCACCACTGACAGTGCTGGCTTCCACTGTACTATTGGTTTCGGAAGGAAGGTCGACGGTAATCCCGCCATTGACCGTCTTGAAATCTATCGCACCGGACCAATTTGCATCTTTGAGCTTCGCACTGATGTCGCCGTTTACGGTTTTGGCCTGTGCATAACCCCTGGTCGAAATATTGATGCTCCCGTTGACGGTGTGCGACTCAATGTTGCCGGCTAATTCGACGGCATTTATTTCACCGTTCACGGTGCGGCCAATCAGGCCCACCCTTGCCGGGACCCGAACGTTGAAGGCGACTCTTACATCGTTGTTGCGCACGTTCATGCGACCATGCCCTTGCCCGGGCTCGCAAGTATTAGGCTCGCCCGGATCGTCGCTCGGATAGACGGCGCAGATCGTCACTCCGCCGGCATGCTCGACAACCTTGATGCTCACCTGGGATGGGTCACTGCGCCGCGCGCTCTTGGTTGCCGTGACTTCGAGTTGATCACCACTCGCCGGCTCGGCGCTGATATTTCCATTAACGCCTTTGATCTCAATCGACTTACCCTGCTCGACGCGGCCAGTCCATTTAAACTGATCGTCCTGGGCTGGGACCTCGAGGCGGACCAGCTCTGCGTGTGACAGACTGCTCGCATATACCGGAGTCATTCCGGTACTCGCCAGACTTGAGCCCCAACTCCCAGGGCCGCTGGTGAACTCTTTCAAGTGCTCCAAATCTTTGGCCGCGCTCGTGACGGCCACCAGGATAACAACCAGCAGCAGTGCTGCCTTGAGCCAGCCTCGTAATTCTTTATTCGTTTCGGACTTATTCATGCCTTCTCCTTCTGATTGCGCCCCGAACGGCGGCGGCTCCCAGACTGTGTTACTCCGGCGCCGCTCGTGATTGTTCTGTCGCGTTCTTATTCTTAGAACACCAGAGCCCGGCTCTTTGTGGCAAGAAAATTGAACCACGATCCGATCGAGGCTTCTGACTAACCCTGCGAGATACAGGAGAGGAAGGGAGAGCCCGGTGCGCACCGACGGCTTGATTCACAGACGATTGATGTCGGGCTAAGCCCAGTCAGCAATTCCGGAATACGGGCTGCCTATTGATCGCCCGTTGGCAGGCTATTTCTTTCGCAAGTTGATCGCGCCGCTGAATGATGAAACTGTTATCAAGGCGTTACCGGTTCCGTAAACGCCGCTGATGTGCTGCAAGCTGTAGCCTGATCCTTTAACCAGGGCATCCGGGTCGATCATCGCGTCGCCTTTTGCCGGAGGCCCAGTCCTCCGCGCAGAATGTGACTGCGCCGCACTCGGTTCGCTGGTCATTCTGAGGGGAAAATCCGTTACCAGTTCAGCACCGCGCGAAAGTTTCGCGTCTAACCGAAAAGATGAATCGGCCGGCAAAGTCAGACTGACATCTCCCGAGATGGTTTTGAACTCGTAGCGCCCGCCAACCGCTAACGGGCCGCTTAAGCTCAAATCCCCATCAACTGTCCTGGCCTCCAATTCAACAAAGCTGGTTTTATCCAACCTGATATCACCGCCCACGGTTGCCGCTTCAAAGGCATCGCCGGCGACAGCAGGGCCCACGCCACCCGCTTCAATGGTTCCTCCAACAGAATGAAGCTGAGCGGAACCGGTCGAGTTCCTGAGCGAGATGTTCCCGCCAATAGTGCGCGCTTCGACAGACCGCTTCACACCCGCCAGATCCAAATCGCCGGCCTGGGTGTTGGCGGACACCGTGCTTACATCGGCCACTTGAATGTCGCCATCCCGAGTCTGCAATCGCACACTGGCGCCGCGTGGCACGTCGAGTTCAATGTCACCTTCAAAAGAACATGAACCAGCTCGCTTGGGCGTCGTATCCGCGATCATTACGGTGATCTCTCTTGCCGGATCAGAATCGCGGGCGCCGGCCGGCCGTCGAAATTCAATTTCGGCTGCGTCATTCGAGTGAGCTCGCACTTCGTTTCGATCCCAACCGTGAACCTTAAGGTCGCCGGATGCAATGCAGAGAGAAAGAGCCACGCTCGGATCGGCGGCAACGACGCGCTCCACCACTGGCCCGGGGGCCTTCCTCGCGTGCTTGTCCGGATGCGCAGACGCGACGACCGCGAACCCGATCGGCGTGCCGATCAATGCGACCAGCAATAAGGGAAATGTGAAAGTTCTCGAATACTTCATTGTTGCTTGATAGTCCCTATTTGCGTTGGGTGTTGAAGAGCCGCGCGTCGGCGACCTGGGTCATAAGATCCACCTTGCTTTGATAAGCCGAGTTCATAAACTGTGCTGCATCGGGATCTTTAGGATTTTTCTGCACCGCAGCGCGCGTGGCGGCAATAGCTTGATCCACTACGGCCAGATTGTGCTGGTACTCAACCTGAAGCCCCGGTCGCATCGGCCGCACGTTCGATCGGATCGTCGCATCAAGCGCGGCGATAGTTTTCATGTAGCCGCGCTCACCCGGCAAGAGTCTCGCCGTGCTTTCAGTTTCACGCGTTGAGTGTCGTGGCAGAGTTTTTCTGGGCACCCTCCCGATAACTACGTCCGGCGACTTGACCGGATCCGGAATTGGCGAGGCGGAAACCTCCGGCGAAGATTTTGGGCTTGTATTGGGAGCTGGCCCGTCATTCCTGGCAACCTCAATCCGCGGCGGTGCCTGGCGCTTCAAGTAGATGACACCCAAAACCACTGCCGCAACTACGACGGCGGCCACGGTCAGATAACTAAACGCTCGTTGCGGAGACGCTGAAAACAAATCATGGAGCCAGCCAAACCATCTGCGCGGAGAAGCCGAAGCACGGTAAGAGCGGCCCGTCTTATCAAGCTGCAGTCCGGCAATAGCGTCTTCGATTCGACCGCGGAGCCGTTCGGTTGGGACGCTCACTGCGAACTCCGGCTGCAAAGCCGTCGCCAGCAGAGACATTTCGCTTTGGACTGCGCGCGCTGCTTCAGTGCAGCGCATACAGGCCGCCAAATGCGCCGCCACCCGTTCGGCTGCTCCAGCCGAAAGTTCGCCGTCAAAATAACCCTGCAGGGTCCCTTCCTCTAAACATTCCTTCATCGGCTTCCTCCGACTTTACCGTACACTCTGACAAATTCCTTGCGCCCTCTGGCGACGATACTGCCGACGCTGGTCTCTCTGATTGATAAGGTCTCAGAAATTTCGTGATATGAAAGTCCCTGCTGCTTTAGCAGCAAACAACTTCGCATTGGCTCCTTGATCCTATCCAGTGCGCGCCGGGCCTCTTTCAAAACCATCCGCCGTTCATAGTCTTTTTCGGGAGCAATCCAGCCCGGACCGTGCGCATCCTTCTCGTAAACGGTATCGCGCGCGAGCGAACGGTTCTGGCCCCGCATAACATTGCGCGCGAGATTAATAGTTACCCGCAATAGCCAGGGCCTCAAGAGCTCGCCATCGGGCGTTGAATCAAAGCCGCGATACAGTCTGAGAAACACCTCCTGAGTCACATCTTCAGCCAGTGCGGTATCGCGCAGGACGGCGCACGCCGCCCGAAAAACGGCGCGGTGATGGAGCGTAAATGCTTCGTCAAAACTGGCGGAAGCCCCCGCGGTCGCGATTTGGTCTGGCGTGGAGTCGATCAAGGCTCTGGCTTGTTCGCTCATTGCTTTCAATAGTAAGAACACCGCCTAAGGCGAATTTGTGGCAACTTCAATCCTGATAATCGAAGAATTTCACCGGCCCGCACTCAAGATGGCGGATTTTAGCTGCGGGCCTTGAAATCCCCTAAAGCCCTCAGGATCCTTTCGCTGGCTTTTCCGTCGCCATAAAGATTTTTTGGCGTACTCATTGACTGATACGCCGTTTCGTCGTCCAGCAAACGCGAAATCTCTGACACGATATTTTCAGTTTCGACGCCGACGACCCGAGCCACTCCAGCGGCGACTGCTTCCGGCCGCTCGGTCACGTTGCGCATCACCAGCACCAGTTTGCCCAGGCTCGGGCCCTCTTCCTGGAGTCCGCCGGAATCCGTAACGATCATGTAAGAGTAGTTAGCCAGGTGAACCAATGACAGATAATCCAGCGGCGACAAGAGCGTGATGTCCGGAGAGCCGGCCAGCAGGCGCCGCACAGGTTCGCGCACGTGCGGATTCTCATGTACCGGATACACGATGTGGACCCGGCCGGCGTAGCGGCTGGCGATCGCGGCTAGAGCCGCACAGATGTTTTCCAAAGGCCGGCCAAAATTCTCGCGGCGGTGCGCAGTCACCAGAATAAGCCTTCGCGGACCTTTCACCATCGCAGCGATCTCTGGCGGCACCGGACGCTTGAGCATACTTTGCAGCGCGTCTATCACGGGATTCCCGGTAACTAAGATGCTGTCCGCAGGAATCCCCTCTACCAACAGGTTCTGTTGCGCCGATTCGGTCGCCGCGAAATGCAGATCAGCCATCAGGGAAACGATGCGCCGGTTAATCTCTTCGGGAAAAGGTTGCGATTTGTCTCTCGTGCGCAGGCCGGCCTCGACATGGCCGATCTTAGCGCCGGCATGAAAAGCTGCGAAGGCTGCGGCCGCCGTCGTCGTCGTGTCGCCCTGGAGCAAAACCCAATCGGGCTTTTCCGCCTTAAGCACCGGTTCAAGCTTTGTCAGCACGGCGGCTGCCACCTGCGTGGGCGATTGATCCTGCGCCATGATGTCCAGATCGTAATCAGGAACGATCCCAAAGAGCTGCAGGGTTTGGTCCAGCATGCGCCGGTGCTGAGCGGTGACACACACCCGCGATACAAACACTTCGGGTTGGGCCGCCATGCCCTCGATCAATGGCGCCATTTTTATGGCCTCGGGCCGAGTGCCGAAAACTGAAAGAATTCTCAACATGTATGAGTGACTGCTGGAACCAGTCGATGCAATTTTCAGATGCCGTTCGCCTACAGGTGTTCGCCTAAAGGTAGACGGATTGAAGCCATTATGCCATTGGAGACTGGATTTCCTTTTCTGTTATCATCCGTTTCCTTACTTCGTGATGGGCTTAAATCCTTTTAATAACTCATACAGTATGCTCCTCGGAGAACCAATGCGCCTGGAGACCGAAAATCAATGAACGTTCCTTTTTTGGACTTGAAAGATCAGTACCGCGAACTTCACGAGCAACTCGACACGGCCTACCAACGGGTTGCAGAGTCGGGCCGATTCATACTCGGACCCGAAGTTGAACAATTCGAGTCCGAATTCGCCGCATACTGCGAAGCGAAGCATTGCGTTGGCGCCGGCAATGGCCTCGACGCTCTGCATCTCATTTTGCGCGCCGCCGAGATTGGGCCAGGCGACGAAGTCATCGTTCCGGGCAATACTTATATTGCCACCTGGTTGGCCGTGTCGTATGCGGGCGCGACTCCGATTCCGGTCGAACCGGACGACCATACTTACAACATCGATCCCAAAAAAATTGAAGCAGCAATCACCGAACGCACTCGCGCGATCATGGCCGTTCACCTCTGCGGCCAGCCGGCCGACATGGATGCGATCGACGAAGTAGCCGCGCGACACGATCTAAAAGTGATTGAAGACTGCGCACAGGCACACGGCGCACGCTACAAAGGAAGGCGCGTAGGTACCCTGGGATTTGCCGCCGCTTTCAGCTTCTATCCAGGGAAAAATCTCGGCGCATCCGGCGATGGCGGCGCGGTCACGACCAACGACGATGATTTAGCCAGGCGCGTTCGAATAATTGGTAACTATGGTTCCGAGGTTAAGTACTACAACGAAACCAAAGGACTCAATTCACGTTTGGATGAGTTTCAAGCTGCATTCCTGCGAGTCAAGCTGGCCAGGCTTGATGAATGGAATGACCGGCGCAAGCAAATCGCCAAAGATTATTTGCAGGCACTTAACGGCGTACCCAATCTGACACTGCCATTCGTCCCTGAATGGGCCGATCCGGTCTGGCACCTATTCATGGTGCGGCACCCGCGTCGTGACTTACTGCAAGGGCATCTGACCAAAAACGGGGTGGGCACGATAATTCATTATCCCGTGACACCGCATTTGCAGAAAGCTTATGCTGAACTTGGTTATCCGCGCGGCCAGTTTCCGATCTCAGAGAAGCTGGCAGACGAAGTTCTCAGTCTGCCTATGAGTGCTCATCTTTCGCCGGAGGAAACCAGCTACGTAGTGCAACACCTAACGACCTTTAAATAATGGGTTCACCGGTATCTCGTCGAAATGAGACTGCAGCTCGGTCTCGATCGTAAATTTGTCGTGAACAAGAGCTATGCTACCATTCGCCACCAACTTTAATAGAGCACAATCGCCTCGGCTACCGAATCGCATAGGAAGAAATCAGAAATGTCTATAAATGCCGTGGAAATGCAAAGAGAGCACTACGATCGGATCGCGGAGCAATATCATGATCACTATGGAGATTTTTACAGCCGGCAATATCGTTTGAGGTTCATTGATGAACTGTTGTTCGAGGGAATGGAGTTGGAGGGCAAGAACGTTCTGGAAGCAATGTGCGGGGCTGGGCACACCACTGAGTATTTGCTGTCCAGAGGTGCCCACGTAACCGGCCTCGATATTTCAAATGAGGAAATGACCTGCTTCCGACAATGCTGGCCTGAGTGTGACGGTATCTGTGCTTCCATTCTCGATTCCGGGCTACCAAACGACTACTTCGACTGCGTTGCCGTTATCGGAGGTTTGCACCACTTGCACCCGAACCTTGAAGAGGCGCTTCAAGAGATTTACAGAATATTGAAGCCTGGGGGTTATCTGTGTTTCGCGGAACCTCATAAGCGATCCTTGCCCGATCTGGTTCGCTCCTACTGGTACAAGCACGACCGTCTCTTTGCCCACAATGAGGCCTCGATTGATCTACAGGGCTTAAAAAAAGACTTCTCGAAACTTTTCAGTTTCAAAACGGAATCGTACCGGGGGAATGTTGCCTACATGCTGGTACTCAACTCGATGATTTTCAGAATGCCGTTGGTACTGAAACGTCTTTATTCGCCGGCTTTGCTGAAAATCGAATCGCTCATTGACAATTTTCAAGGACGCTTCTTGTCCTGTTTTGTCGCGTCCAAATGGCAAAAAAAGTAGCGGCTTGCGTGAGTGCACATCTTTCGCCAGAGGAAATTAGCCATGTTGCGCCCCAGCTACTGACGTTTAGATAAGTGGTATCTGGGATCACCAGCCCAGAGTGCCGTACCGGCAGAGACAAAGATCAAGGCTGGAATTCCAACAAAGGTGAAGGAAGCAAAATCCGGCCCTTTGCCGGCCGGGCTGACGGAGCTCCAGGGAGAGACCAACCTAAACCAGGATCCAAACGGAATTGCCAGAGCAAGCTGGGCGGCCAGGCTCGGCCCATGCTAACATAGGCGCTCGAATCGCATTAACTTAAGGTGAAGTCAGCTTTATTGGTATCAAGCTAATCGTGTTCTCGATCCGGTTGAAGACCGAAGGAATGCGTTGGTTGTCTTAGTTATTACCTCAAGTCCGAGATACTGAATTCGTCAAACCTCCAGTACCGAAGGGCCTCAATGACAGATCAGCTCGATGTCCTGGTGCGCAGCATTGACTTCAGAACCACAGACGTGGCGAAGATCGAGCGTGCTCACTCCAGCGATGAACCAAACGGGGATCCTGTCGCGATCCGTTACAGAAGAGAACGAACCGCGCATTGGGATCAGCTTGCCCGCGCCGAATGGCGCACAGGTAAAGCCTACAGGCGACAACTAATCAGGCTTTACAAGTTTCTGATCCCAAAGAGTCGGCGTGTGCTGGAAATTGGCTGTGGACAAGGGGACTTGCTTGCGGCGTCTGAGCCCTCAGCGGGCGTGGGAGTGGACTTTTCAAAAGAAATGCTTGAGCGCGCCCGGAGGAGCCACCCACAATTACGATTCATCGAGGAAGACGCCCACGAGTTGAGTCTCAACGAAGTGTTCGACACCATTCTTTTGTCTGATGTGGTCAATGATCTTTGGGATCTGCAAAAGGTGCTGCAACAAGTCAAGCGGTTATCATCACCTGATACTCGGGTGATAATGAATTTCTACAGCCGGGCTTGGGGGCTTCCTCTCTGGCTGGCCCAGCGAATTGGTTTAGCCAGACCGAACCTGCCGCAGAATTGGCTCACAATTGAAGATGTCAGCGCCTTGCTCGAGCTTTCGGATTTCGAGGTCATTCGTCATCGTCAGGAAATACTCTTCCCTTTGGCGGTTCCGTTGCTTGCCGCCTTTTTTAATCGCTACCTCGTTAAGATATGGCCGCTAAACATGGCGGCGCTGACGCATGTAGTTGTAGCGCGCCCGAGGTTGTCGCGTGAAGTGAATGCCAAAAAAGTGTTCGTGTCTGTCATCGTTCCCGCGCGCAACGAGGCAGCAAATATTGCGGATATCTTCGCGCGCGTCCCTGAGATGGGGGCGGGAACCGAACTGATTTTCGTCGAGGGCGGCTCTACTGATAATACTTTTGAAGCGATCGAGCAATGCATCGCCGACCATCCTGAAAGGCGATGCCTCGTGTTGAAGCAAAGCGGCGTCGGTAAGGGCGATGCGGTGCGTCTTGGTTTTGCCCATGCAAGCGGCGACGCGTTGATGATTCTGGATTCCGACTTGACGGTACCGCCTGAAGACCTGCCGCGTTTTTTGGATGTCCTTCTGTCAGGCAAAGCCGATTTCGTCAATGGTTCGCGCCTCGTATACCCGATGGAGAGGCAAGCGATGCGCTTCTTGAATCTGATTGGCAACAAGTTTTTCAGTTTGGCTTTTTCGTGGCTCCTCGAGCAACCGGTAAAGGATACCCTTTGCGGAACCAAAGTCTTGTGGAAAGTGGATTACGAACGAATCGCGGCTAACCGCGAATACTTTGGCGACTTCGATCCGTTTGGCGATTTTGACTTGCTGTTCGGAGCAGCAAAACAGAACCTGAAGATCCTTGACTTGCCCATTCGCTATCGTGAGCGCGTACACGGGGTAACGAACATTCAACGCTGGAGGCATGGCTGGTTGCTGATGAAGATGGTCGCGTTCGCCGCCCGCCGAATAAAGTTTGTCTAATGAGAATGCCATGATCCGGTTAGTGAAGACCTGGCTAACGCATCCCTTGACTCGCGGATTGAACATCAATGATCCGCGAACTACTTTTTTACGGCGACGCATCTTGAGGGAAAAGAAGTTTCTGCGTTTGATTTATGACGAATGGTACAGAAGCGTGGCAGAGGGATTGCCACCTGGAAACGGGCCGGTACTGGAGATCGGCACCGGCGCGGGTTTCCTGGACGATTACATCGTCGACTTAATCACCTCGGACATCTTTCCGTGGCCGCACATCCGGATCGTGCTCAATAGCATGGAAATGCCCATGTCCAACGGCGCACTGCGTTCAATTGTAATGATCGACGTGCTGCACCACATCCCTAATGTGCGACAATTCCTGGTTGAGGCCGCGCGATGCATTCAGCCTGGAGGCGCGATCATAGTGATTGAGCCATGGGTAACGCTCTGGTCGCGGTTAATCTACTCCCGATTCCATGACGAGCCGTTCGAGACAGGCGCCGGTGACTGGCATTTCGAAACGACCGGACCTCTGTCTGCCGCCAACGGGGCCCTGCCATGGATCATATTCGCACGGGATCGCGAGCAATTCGAACGCGAATTTCCCATGTGGCAGATTAAATCCATCAAACCGATAATGCCTTTTCGATACCTGCTCTCCGGTGGCATGTCGATGCGGAGCCTGATGCCAGGTTGGTGCTTCGGCGGCTGGCGTTTTCTGGAAAGCCTTCTGCAACCCTGGATGGATTCCTGGGCTATGTTTGCTCGGATCGTGCTGGTGAAAAGAGGAGCGTTGGAAGCAGGAAAGGACCTCGCGTTTATTCATGCGACTTCTTCTGATAGGGAGACCGCTTCGCCATGAAACAACTTTGCGCAGCCTTTCTCGCGTTGGCGGTCCCGCGATTAAGAACAGCGTGAGGCTTTGACGCCGTTCGCCACTATGTTACGTACTCGACATAAAATTTTATTAGCGAGGGCACTCAGGTTTCCGATGGTTCTGTTTAGTCGCATCCGTCACAAAGGAACCCTGCAGACGGTAACGCGCCGAGCAATCAAGTGGTCCCTTGATCTCGACCAGGGAATAGATCTATCCATCTATGTGTTTGGATGTTTTGAGCCGAAGACAACTAGAGCTTTGCAAGAGTTGATCGTGCCCGGAGATATTGTCATCGACATCGGGGCCAATATCGGAGCGCATACACTCGGGATGGCCAGGCTAGTCGGCGCCACCGGCCGGGTAATTGCTTTTGAACCAACTCGTTTCGCCCATGCAAAGCTGTTGCGCAATCTTGAACTGAATACATCATTGGGAGTTCGCGTAACGGTCGAGCAAATTTTTCTGACGGACCGACCTACATCGCCGGCGCCACGAACTGTGTATTCCAGTTGGCCCTTGAATCGTACTAACGAACTGCATGCCAAGCATCGCGGCGCGGCAGAAGATACGACAGGAGCAAGTGCTAAGACCCTTGACGATTATGTTCTGACGCATTCAATTGAGCGAGTCGGACTGATCAAGTTAGATGTAGATGGCCATGAATGCCAGGTGCTGCGGGGAGCCGATCAAGTGCTTAAATCACATCGGCCGATAATTCTGATGGAACTGGCGCCCTACACTCTTTGCGAAGCCGGCGATAGTGTTGAAGAGTTATTGAGAATCCTGGCTGAAGCCGGCTATTCTCTGCTGCACGAGACCTCTCGCAGGTCGTTGCCTTCGGAAGCCCATCAGGTTAAGACCATGATCGAAGACGGGGCAAGCATTAACGTGGTTGCCAAACCCCGGCGCGGCTGACTCGAGGAAATTAAAATGTATCAGCCCTTTGATTACGGCATTCCTGCTGCCTCAAACCGTGGCTTCGCAGGATTCCGCTTTTTGTTTGCGTCGGATTGTTTCTGTTCCACTTCGGTCAGATTTGGCAATACGCAGTCAATATTCCAGCCTGGGATGACTGCGCTTGATCCTAATAATCGCGTTTTGCATTTTCAAGAGTCGCGCTGGCTCCGCGGCAAACCCGAGCGAGCGTAGGCGTGAGGTCCTGCAACTGCTGTTTGTTTTCGTTCTGATCGGCGGTAAGCCTCGTCTCCTGGACAATTGGTTTTCATAAACCATTCCAGCCCGCGATTGCGTATCCTTATACACGGAAATTCTGGGACCTGTTGCTGAATCTCGTTTCTTTCAGTTTTGGCATCGAGAGATTTTCGGCGGGCTGGGGAGTCATTTGCTTGCTGATCGTTTTATTTCCAATGTGTGGATTGGTCTGGAAACGGAAGTGGCGCCTCTCAAATGGCGAGTGCCATTCTCGCTTGCACATTCGGCATCATTGCTGTTCACAGTTCAATTGCGATGGGTCGCGCCGGCTTCAGCATTAATTACTCCAAGAACCAGGAGTATGCTGAGCACGGCATGCCCCTAATCGTTCTATCGGTTTTGGCGTGGAGCATTTTTCTTGAAAACAGAAAGAGGCTGAAAGGCGGCGTGTTAGCTGGTTTGTGGCTGTTTTGTTTCCTGACCTTCTCAAACAATTGGCGCTTCGACATTTACCCCGCCATGAGCGCCCAGCGATTACTGGGAGTTCAATGCGCCAGGGCCTTTTACTCGCAACATGGCGACGGCCGTTGCCCGTCAATCTATCCTCCGGAGAATGGGCTTTGGGGCCATCTT
>WNFR01009215.1_pt1 | contig 14133 bp, 15 predicted proteins | sample 5400221 | NCBI WGS metagenome assembly WNFR01 (sample SAMN13153357, study PRJNA577476) | soil metagenome | isolation source: 40 cm soil under Madrone tree | place: USA:California | collected 2016-06-14 | reverse complement strand
TGCTTTCTCGAGGTGTCAACGTTGAAGCCGGATTGTCTGGTTCGGATGATGCCGATGTCCTGATAAAAGGCGGCCTCGCCGCTCGTTTTATTCGGGTGTTGCTTGAGCCACAGGAGCAGGAGATGGTGAGGGCTCTCGAGGCCGTCAGCAAGATTGAGAAAGTTTTAGAATCTGGTAGGGTCGAACTTCCACGCCTGCTTCACGGGACGGAGGTTACCTCGTGGCCAATGATGGAAGAGGCAATCATTCGCGGGTACGGAGTGCGAATCGGGCTCGAAGACACGCTCGTACTGCCTGATGGGAGGGTAGCGCGAGACAATTCTGAGTTAGTGGCGGAGGCAGTGCGAAAGGTCTATGAACGTACTATTCCCACGTTGCACAATTCAACCTGACAGGCTACAAAAAGAGCGAACTAATTCAATCGCTGTAACTCAGAGAGGATTATCTATTTCAATTCATGAGCACTGAACCAAACAAAGTTATCTATTCGATGATCGGCGTCAGCAAGTTTTACGACAAGAAGGCCGTTCTAAAAAACATTTATCTGTCCTACTTCTACGGCGCGAAGATTGGCGTTATCGGCCTCAACGGCTCTGGCAAATCTTCGTTGCTGCGAATCCTGGCGGGTGTCGACAAGGACTTCAACGGCGAGACTGTTATCTCACCGGGGCACACAGTCGGCTACCTGGAACAGGAACCCTTGATCGACGATTCGCGCACTGTGCGTGAGGTGGTGGAAGAGGCAGTGCAAGAGACTGTGGATCTCCTGAAAGAGTTCGAAGACATCAATGCGAAGTTTGGCGAGGAAATGTCTGACGACGCAATGAACGCGTTGTTGGAGCGGCAGGGCGAAGTGCAGGAGAAGTTAGACCATCAGGATGCCTGGGATCTTGACGCGCGTTTAGAGATGGCCATGGATGCGCTCAGGTGTCCGCCGCCGGAAACGACGGTAAAGGTTCTGTCGGGTGGAGAACGTCGCCGGGTGGCGTTGTGTCGCTTGCTTTTGCAGAAGCCGGACATCCTTTTGTTGGATGAACCAACCAACCACCTTGATGCGGAGTCGGTAGCATGGCTTGAACATCATCTGCAGAGTTATCCGGGAACGATCATCGCCGTGACGCACGATAGATATTTTCTCGATAACGTCGCGGGGTGGATTCTGGAGCTCGATCGGGGCGAGGGCATACCGTGGAAAGGGAACTACACGTCATGGCTCGAACAGAAACAGGAGCGTCTTCGTCGCGAAGAAAAGTCGGAAAGTGAACGACAGAAGACTTTGCAGCGCGAACTTGAGTGGATACGCATGTCGCCGAAAGCGCGTCACGCGAAAGGGAAGGCGCGTATCAATGCGTATGAATCGATGCTGCAACAGGAATCCGAGAAACGCCGCGAGGATCTGGAGATTCATATTCCACCCGGACAGCGTCTTGGCGACGTCGTGATCGAAGCGAAAGGCGTCTACAAGGGGTACGGCGACCGCCTACTGGTTGAAGACATGGATTTTCAACTTCCGCCAGGTGGCATCGTCGGCGTGATTGGTCCAAATGGCGCCGGCAAGACGACGCTGTTTCGCATGATCACTGGACAGGAACAGCCAGACAGAGGAACGATTCGTACTGGAGAAACGGTTGCACTCGCCTATGTCGATCAAAGTCGGACGCTCGATCCGGACAAGTCGATCTGGGAAGAGATCTCGGGCGGTACCGATCTCTTAAAGCTGGGCACGCGCGAGGTTAACTCCCGCGCGTACGTAGGGCGGTTCAACTTTTCTGGTTCGGATCAGCAGAAGAAAGTCGGCATGTTGTCAGGTGGCGAAAGAAATCGAGTCCACCTGGCGAAAATGTTGAAAGAGGGGGCGAATGTGTTGTTGCTGGACGAGCCGACAAACGATCTGGACGTCAACACTCTGCGTGCGCTCGAAGAGGCGTTGGAGAATTTTGCCGGCTGCGCAGTTGTGATTTCGCATGATCGCTGGTTTCTGGATCGTATTGCGACTCACATCCTCGCGTTTGAGGGGGACAGCAAAGTTGTCTGGTTCGAAGGAAATTACACGGATTACGAAACGGATCGAAAGGCGCGGCTCGGCGCAGCCGCGGACCAGCCGCACCGGATAAAGTATCGACAGCTGACGCGTGGATAAGAAGAAGGAGCATTTTTCATTTGTCGACTCTCATTCACACGGGGCTAAAGAGACTGTATGAAAATGCATATACCACCGGGCTTCAGCCGCGTGGTACTTGAGCTTTGACCTAGAGGTACTGCGGTCTAGTAATCTTTTTGGACACCACCGACTTTAGTCGTGTGGAGTTTCAGTTTTGGCCTTCTTCGACGCTGCAAAGTTAGGTAGAAACTGAACCTCCACGCGACTAAAGTCGGTGGTATCCAAGGATCTCTGCTGTTTTCCTTAGGTTGAAACTGAAATACCACGCGGCTGAAGCCCGGTGGTATCCGCGTTTTCATACAGCCGCTAAAAGCCGCGGTGTGAATGAGAATGAAAAATGTCCGACGACAAATGCCTTTTGGTTACGCCCGATCGGAGTTACTCCTCTATGAAACGACTGGTGGCTCTTTTATTACTGACAACTATCATTCTTAGCGCGCAAGGCGCCGCGAAAGTTAAACGTCCTCGCATTCTTGGGGTCGCACACATGGCGTTGTACGTCAGCGATCTTCAGGCTGCACGCGCCTTTTATAAGGACTTTCTTGGATACGCCGAACCCTTCGCGTTGAAGCGAGAGGATGGCGCCGATCGCATCGCCTTCATCAAGATTAACGACGACCAGTATATTGAGCTGTTTGCTGAAAGCCCCCGGCAAGACGGTCATCTTAATCACATTGCTTTTTTTACTGACTCTGCGGAAGGGATGCGCGACTATCTGGCGTCAAGCGGAATTAAAGTGCCGGGTAAAGTGGGAAAGGGCCGAATCGGAAATTCGAATTTCAACATTCTCGACCCGGACGGTCACACCGTGGAAATCGTTGAGTACCAACCTGACAGTTGGACCAGGCGGGAGAAAGGCAAATTCATGCCCGACACTCGCATATCAACCCGGATTGCTCACCTTGGTGTACTTGTTGGGGCAGTCGATCCAGCGATGAAGTTCTACCGGGACGTTCTAGGGTTCCAGGAGTTCTGGCGAGGTAGTTCAACCGGCAAGGTGTTGAGCTGGATCAATATGCGTGTGCCTGATGGTAACGACTATCTTGAGTTTATGCTTTACGCCACACCCCAGGACGCTGTGCAGATGGGAGTGAAGAATCACATCTGTCTCGTCGTTCCCGATATTAAGCAGGCGGTCGCGATTCTTGAGTCGCGTCCCGCGCGTAAGAATTACAGCAGACCCATCGAGATAAGAACTGGAATCAACGGAAAGCGGCAAGCGAACCTGTTCGATCCTGATGGGACTCGTATTGAATTGATGGAGCCCAATACAGCAGACGGTAAGCCGGCACCTTCCTCTACGGCGCAACCGCCGACCAGGTGATCTCAAGTTCCTTACTCGGCCCAGGCAAGACCATCGGCGCCTTTCCCCGCATCGATGAGTTGGTCTACTTTCCATTCTGACAAATTAATTACCGCTATCTTGTGGCTCACGTCACACGAGACGTACGCCACCTGATTGTCGGGCCGCACCAAAACGAATTGCGGCGTAGCGGGTACATCAATAGTGCGCGCTACCTTCATTGTGTGTAGATCCACTACTGCAACTTTGTCAGCACTTGGTAGAGCAACAAGCAGCCAACGACCGTCTCGTGTCGAAGCGGTTCCGTAAGCTGAAGCCGGCAATGCGACGCGCGTCTGGACCTTGTTCGTAGTGGTATCAATCACCACGAGTTCCGGTTTGATCTGATCACCGACAAAAACCATCTTGTCATCACGCGAAAGAGAGATGCGCTGAATCATTTCGGAAATCGGAATAACCGCGAGAGTCTTTTTCGCTTCGAGATCCAGGACGGAAACAGTACCGGGACCGACATTGGCTGTGTAGCCACGCCGTCCGTCCTGAGTGATGGCCAGCATGTGTGACTCCGGCTGTCCAGTGGGAATAGACGCGAGAGTCTTGAGTGTCTTTGGATCGATCACTCGGACAGCGTTCTCGATCTCGGCGGTGACGTAGAGCAAGTCATGTTTCGGTTCGTAAATAACGCAGTGTGGACGCACGCCGCGTCCAAAATCCACATTGTTGACGACCTTGCGTGCAGCGATATCGATCACCACCATGTTGTTGCCGTCAGTACCTGGTCTACCGACGCCCGAGTTTCCATAGATAGGGACAAAGGCGAGTCTACCGTTGGGTGATACGGCGACTTCATGGCCGGTGATGCCGCCTTCAGGCACCGTGGCAATCTGTTGTCCGGATGTTGGATCGACGATGCCGAGGCTTTGTTCTCCTTTGTTGACGACGAGCAAGAGCCCGTGAGCCATGGGCTCATGCGAAGTTCCTGGGTCAGGAAAAGACAACATAGTCATCAAGAGTAGGGCTACTACTTGTAAACGTAACATACTCGCCTCCCAGTCTCATGCGAATTTGGATGCCTTGGCCTTGCGCCGTGGAGCCTCACGCTCGCAGCTACCAAAAAGGCCGCGGAAAGGTTTTGCGGATGCCACGGCCTTGCGCCGTGGAGCCTCACGCTCGCAGCTACCAAAAAGGCCGCGGAAAGGTCTTGTGGATGCCATGGCCTTGCGCCGTGGAGCCTCACGCTTGCCGCTACCAAAAAGGCCGCGGAAAGGTCTTGTGGATGCCACGGCCTTGTGCCGTGGAGCCTCACGCTCGCAGCTACCAAAAAGGCCTCAGAAAGTTTTTGCGGAGCCTCACGTTTCCTGAAGAAACCTAAGCGCCAGTTACCGCGAGCATTGACCGTGAAACTCCACGGCGCAAGGCCGTGGCATCTATCGAGAATGTTGCGGCTTTTTTGTAGCCGCGACCGTGAAACTCCACGGCGCAAGGCCGTGGCATCGTTTCGCAAGCGGCCTCTGAAGCCGTACGGTGGCCGTCGCGCAACGCAGCCACCTACAGCGTGCGCAATTCAACTTTACGATAGAAAACCTCCGCTCCCTCTGACTGCAACAGTATTTTCCCTTTACTGACACTCGCGTCAGTGGCTTCATTAACCAGCACGCCGTTCACGATGTGACGACATTTACCGCCTTCCGCGATGATCTCGACCTTATTCCACTCGCCGTGCGGTTTCTCTGCGTCTTTCTTTTTCTGAAAGTATCTGGTCTGCGCCACACCATCGCCAACGATTGTGGTTCCCGCCACCAGCCAGAAATCGCCGCAATCACCTTCCTGAATCTGACACTCAATTGACTGCGGCCACACCTTGTCGTCCTGGCCCACGGGAAAGCGATAAAGGACACCGCTATCACGCTTCGCTTTTTCACGAGGCGGAAACTTCTGTTCTCCCCATTTAAACTCGACCGTGAGTTGGAAGTTGTCGTACTCATCGACGGTACTGAGATAACCGAACTCTTTGCCCAGAACGTGGATCATCTTGTCTTCAACTTTGAAGATAGTCTCGGGATCGTTGTTCTTACCCTTTGTGCGCAGAAAGGTGTACCAGCCATCGAAGTTTCGGCCGTTAAAAAGTTTGACAGTATTGCCCTTTGCCGCGGCCGGTATCGAGATTTCACGCCAGGCGAGTCCGGTTGCGGCAATGCCGTAAGCCGCCGACCTGATGAATTTGCGCCGCGAAACGTTCATGGGTTCTCTCCGTTTATCGGATGAAGTTGATGAGCATCGATGAAATAAACATCATTATTCGCACGGGGTCAACGACAATCGCACCTAGGTAGAGTCCTAATTTCACGTCCCACGGGGTTCTCCGTGTTCTCGGTGTCTTCTTAGGTGAAATGGTTTTCGGGCTTTGTCACCACGGAGGCACGGAGAACACAGAGAATGCACCCCAGGCAATGTTGTTTGTTCCTTCGTGAGGAAGAAAATATCCCACAAGGTTGCCGCCGCATCGAGGGATGATGCGACCCCAGTTCTCTGCATACTGTTTGAAGGTCTCCCGCTGAAACGGATCGATCTCGTAGCGAATGAAGCAGGTAATCATCACCTTATCCTCCTGATTCGCAAGTTATATCAGTTGACCAGGCCATCATGCTTCGTCTATGGTCAAAGTATGAATGTCGAACAAGCTGACGTGCTGCGGCCTAAGCCGACCTCCAAGTTCAGACTTGGACCATATGAAGCCGACTCGTTTGTTCAACTCATCAACTAAATCAATCCCTGAATGGATGAAGATTTGTTGGATACCTGAAACTTAGCTTGGGTGTGAGCCATGAGGCTACTGCGCAGAAGATAGCAAAAGGGATAGAAACTGCCAGCGGGAGAGTGAAGAATGCAAGAACCACGGGCGCGACGATTATAAGGAACATTAACCACTTTATGTGAGGTCTATATTTCCAATTCAGCTTCATGACTCATTATTCGTTTGCAAACAGAGAAGAGGCGTAACGCCGCGCTCAACCGAGTCCGCTGCAAGCGCTTCTTCGGTGTCGCCGACTGAGGTTACGCGGCACGCAACAGAGACCTCTCGACGGCCCGAGGCAGTTCAACAAAAACAAAGTATTCCATTGGGTAGAGGTAGTCTTCACCGCTTTCGTCTATGACTCGGATGTCGCCATCAACTGCCGCATCGTCACCTGGCAACACACGATAAATCTTGTGCAGCTCTAATGAGGCTGGGTATTCTCCATTATTGACGCACACGGCGAATTTTAAGGCAGGCTTCTTTTGGCTCATGATGCTAGTCCAAATATCGCTTTCGCTTCATTTCCTTTCGGCCGATGCCGTGCGCTTCGTACCAGTGAAGTTCGGCAAGCCGTATTCTACCGTTCCTCAGGCGCACTTGCGCTACACACCTTTCAACTTTCTCCAGCGACCCTGACCATAAATCCTTTTTAGCCGCGGGAAATCGCGAATCTTTCGACCAATAGCAACTGTTTCAATCTTCGCAAGCTCGCTGATGATTTCAAAGTTCATCCGCATCTCATTTAATCAGGTACTCCGGTGGGATTCAAGAAAGACACCGAACTTCTAACTAAATAAGCCAGCCGCGTAACACAAAGACTACGAGCCAGCCAAACAGGAAGTTAGAAGACGCAGTTTCCAGGAGATGTACCATCCTCACTTCCTGCGGCATGATTGGGTTGGGTAGTAACAGTTGAGAATTCATCAACACCGTGAACGACAGTGCAACTGCTAGCCCGGCTTCCCACCATTCACCTTTCATCACGCGGATGATCAGCACCGCTAAAGCAGTCCACAATAGTGCACGTACTGCCTGAAGAGGTAACAGCATAGGGGTGTCTCGTATCACGCTACGGATTTGTGCCAGGAAGCTCCCCGGATCGCTACCACGGTAGAACGACCTCACCGCTTCATTTTGCCAGGCGATGAAATATCCGAAGGTGAAATATACGACCACGTAGGCAATTACAATCAAGGACAGTTTTACGATCCACTGGCCAACGGGCATGTTCAAGCGAGCCTCGCTTCGGTCATCTGTTTCAGCACGCCGGCCTTTACCAAGGATCAATACAGCAAGTGCAGAAAAGAGCGCGGCGATAATCGCCCCCGCCAGAAAGAGTCGAGGCAGGAGTCCAGGCGGCAAACGAGTTATAAAAAACGCGGTCTCGATCTGTGACATAACCGTGATCACGCCGTAGAAAATCACGAAGACTGTCAGAACAAGTTTCCATCCGGCCCAGCGAGAGTGAAGTATGACGTAAGCCAGCACGGCTGTGTTCAGGAAGCTCACGGCGACTAGTGCAACAAGTGCTCCACCGGCCTCAGTAGGTGTAGGCTGTTCAGAGGGAACGCTAAGCAAGGCCGCGGAGACCAAAGAAAAGCAAAGGAAGTAAAGTACCGTGAGTGTTGTAATCCGAATAGCCAATATGACTTTTGCTTTCATAGATTCCCATGGAGCACATTGTAGGGGCGTCCCTCCGTGGGCGCACCCTTTGCGCGCGAGGGTTGTCTCTTGCGAACCAGGGGGCGCCCACGGAGGGACGCCCGTACAGTCTCACTGACTACGATGAGTTCCCACATGTTGTTCCGTGTCGAGTGCAGCCCCGGCTTCATTGTGGTTTCTCAAACATGATTGCACGCAGAACAAACCTGTGGTTCACTGCGCTGCGACGAACTGGCAACCTGAAGACTCGGATAACTCCATGACAGATTCAAGAAACGACTTAGCGAACGTGTTGTCGCGAATCAAAGCTTTCTTACGTGCGGAAGTATATCCGTTGGAGCAAGACTTTCTACGCCTTCCGTTTCGCGATCTCGTTCCGGCGTTAAATGAAAAACGACAGCAAGTCAAAGCTTTGGGACTTTGGACGCCTCACTTGCCGTATGAATACGGCGGCTTGGGCTTGAAGCTTTCAGAGTTTGCTCTGGTTAGTGAGGAAATGGGTCGCACACCAATTGGCCACTATCTATTCAACTGCCAGGCGCCGGATATTGGTAACACTGAAATCCTGATAGCCCATGCGACGGCCGAACAGAAGGAGCGCTACCTGTGGCCGCTCATTCGCGGGGAGGTTCGCAGTTGTTTCTCGATGACCGAGCCTGAGCATCCCGGTTCCAATCCTACCTGGATGAGCACCAGTGCCGTGAAAGAAGGTGATTATTACGTCATAAACGGGCACAAGTGGTTCACCTCGTCGGCTGAGGGCGCAAGCTTCGCAATCGTGATGGCGATTACAAATCCGGAAGTCCCGAGTGCACACAAAAGAGCCAGTCAGATCATCCTGCCGACCGCAACACCAGGGTTTCACATTGTGCGCAACATTAACGTCATGGGCGACGAGGGAAGTGATTACGCAAGCCATGCAGAAGTGCGCTATGAAAACTGTCGAGTGCCGCAGACCAACCTGCTTGGTCAGGAAGGAGCGGGTTTCTTGATCGCGCAGGAGCGTTTAGGGCCCGGCCGCATTCATCATTGCATGCGTTGGATAGGTATCTGCGAACGAGCGTTTGATCTGATGTGTGACTACGCGGCGCATAGAGAGATCGCGCCTGGCGTGTTGCTTGGCAGCCGGCAAAACATTCAAGAGTGGATTGCGGAAAGCCGTGCTGAGATTAGCGCGGCGCGTTTGCTCGTGTTGCAAACTGCTGAAGAGATTGACAGGCAGGGCGCCGCGCCAGTGCGTGAGGGAATTTCTCTGATAAAGTTTTTCGTAGCAGATATTCTGCAAAAGGTGCTGGATCGCGCGATACAAGTCCACGGTGCGCTTGGATTGACCGACGCAACACCCCTTTCCTACTGGTACCGACACGAGCGAGCAGCGCGCATATACGATGGACCAGATGAGGTACACAAAACTGTGGTTGCGAGGAGTGTGCTTCGCCGATACGGACTTGAATTGTAGTCGCTCGATGAGAGGAAGATCCAATCATTTTTCATATATCATTTGATTTATCATTTGGTCATTTCATTTTGAAACCACCCGCAGCGCCGATTTGCTTCTTAGGGTTAGTCAGTCTTCAGCTGCTCTCATTCACACCGTGGCTTTAGCCCGGTGCATTCATGCTGACGTGGCTGCAGGAAACCGTTTAAACGCGAGGGGCCAGTTTCCACCGGGCTAAAGCCACGGTGTGGACCAGACAACTTTTCAATGACCAAATAATAAATGTCAAATGAGATATGACCAACGATTCCAATCTCATCGACGAATCCCGACCTGTTCGTGAGGGCGAAGGATTTGATAACGCGCGGCTGCTTGCTTACTTAGGTGAACACAACCCCGGGCTCGAAGGACCGCTGACAGTTGAGCAGTTTCCCGCCGGCTTTTCCAACCTCACATATTTGCTGCGCACAAGTAATCGTGAGCTCGTGCTACGCCGGCCACCAGTCGGTGCAAAGATCAAGACCGCGCATGACATGAGTCGTGAATATCGAATCCTTCTGCTCGGATGAAACGGTGATCGGTGCTCCTTTCTACGTCATGGAACGAGTGAGAGGGATTATCCTGCGCGCTCATTCGCCGAAAGGCCTGGAACTATCACCCGAGACGATGCGGAGTCTTTCCGAAACCTTCGTTGAAAATCTTGTGGAGATTCACCAGGTTGACTATGAGGCGGCTGGGTTGGGCGACCTGGGCCAACCGGTTGGCTACATTTCGCGGCAAGTCGAAGGATGGACCAAAAGGTACTATAACGCGCGCACGGACGATGTTTCGGCCATCGAAAGCCTGGCTTTGTGGCTGAGCGAACATGCACCAAGGGATTCAAGCCGAAGCGCGTTAATCCATAACGACTACAAGTATGACAACGTCGTGTTAGCGACCGAAGATCTCTCAAAGATCATCGCTGTGTTGGATTGGGAGATGTCAACCATTGGCGACCCTCTGATGGATTTGGGAACAGCGCTCAGCTATTGGGTTGATGCTGACGACACTGAAGAGTGGCAGCGATATGGTTTTGGTCTGACGAAGCTACGCGGCAGTTTGAATCGTTCCGAAGTGCTTGAACACTATGCGCGGCGAAGTGGCTCTGAAATCTCAGAGCCAGTCTTTTATTACACCTATGGGCTTTTCAAGATCGCCGTTATTGTCCAGCAGATTTATTTTCGTTACCGGCAGGGTATTACGCGCGACCGACGGTTCGCAGATCTGGGTGGGTTGGTAAAGGCTTGCGGTAATCTCGCCCAGCGCGCTATCGAAAAAGGAAGAATCGATCGCCTGGGCTAGCGTTTACTCCGCCATCTTAGTGTTTATTGACTGCAAGGCGCGCTCGAGCATCGTGCGGTGCGCTGGATTAGTGGCCCGGCTCAGTTGACCCATGATGCGAGCCCGAGAGAGTCTGAGTGATTCAAATTTCGCACTGCGGGCGCGCTCCTCTGCGGACGAAGTGCCCTTGTGTGCGCGTGCGTCGGCCGCTGCTTGTTGGCGTTCGAACACCTCTTCCATCTGGCCTGCCAGATCGTCTCCATCCCATGCCATCGTGCCACCTCCTGCAAGTTACTCTTCATCCTACCACCAATCTCGTTCATACACACTCCTTAACCATCCTTTTGGTTCCGTCTGAACTTAGTATTGCAGTTGTGATCTGGTTGCACCGGCACATAGCAGGGTGTAAGCAGGTCTAATTGTGCAGGTTTCCACAACAGTCCTGCCACAATCGGAAAATGAGGTGGTGCTGTTAACTTTCCTCCTGGTATCGGGTTATTCCTGCACCTCTCGCCAAATGATTTGCTAGCAGCGCTCAGTCTGCTGCGCATCTTGCCCAAACGTTCTGGCATCCTGCTTGCCAACTGACCGGTGATGGTTTCAGTGAATTGTTTGATTCTTGTCTGACGGAGCACTCAATGAACAGCAACAGTTTCCACGATGCCGACAGAGAGCAAACAAGTGTGCTTGCGCCACTCGAAAGAGCCGTACTGCGCGGTCTGGCACGCCGTATGCCCGGATGGATAAATTCGGATCATCTTTCGGTCCTTGGCCTCGCGGCGATGCTGATGGCCGGCGTTTGTTACGCGGCCAGCAGTCAGATGCCACTGATGTTACACCTGGTGAATCTCTGCATCTTTCTTAACTGGTTTGGCGACAGTCTTGACGGCACACTGGCGCGCTACAGGAATCGCCAGCGTCCACGCTATGGATTTTATGTGGATCACATCATAGATACCTTCGGCACGATGTTCCTCATTTTTGGGCTCGCACTTTCCGGTTATATGAGCGAGCGAGTAGCGGCGGCGGTGCTTGTCGTGTTTCTGATGCTGGCGATCAACTCCTACCTGGCTGCTTACGCGTTGAGAGTATTCAAGATCTCTCATTGGAAATTGGGCCCGACGGAGATCCGTCTATTACTTTGTATTGGCAATCTATACCTGATCCACAGTTCGCACACACACATATTGGGTCATAGGTTTCTACTTTACGACGTTGGCGGAGTCGTGAGCATTATCGGTATGGCGTCGATGCTGATCTTCTCATCCATCAAGACCACGCATACTCTCTATAACCTGGAGCGACTTCCTGAAAACAGAATCAGAAGCGGTGGCGACTGCACTCAACTTACATGACGATCGACGTCAGAAGTTCAATATACGCGCTCGCTACTCTTACCCAGGAGATCTCCAGTTGAGGTTGAAATGATTCACTGGATAAAATTCAATATTGTCGGAGTAGTTGGTTTTGGATTGCAGTCCGGCGCGCTCTTCGTCCTCACTCATACCACTCTGCACGTCACTTATCTTGTGGCAACCGCCCTGGCAGTTGAGTTAGCGGTGCTGCACAATTTTGTTTGGCATCAGCGGTGGACCTGGAAAGACAGACCTGCTGGAACTATGGTTGAGTCGCTACGAAGGCTTGTGAAGTTCAACATTACGAATGGCCTGGTCTCGCTCGTTGGGAATCTGGCTTTTATGGGGATTCTAGTGGGACGACTCAGCCTACCGATAGCTGGGGCCAATCTGATCAGCGTTGCCGCTTGCTCAATATGCAATTTTGTTCTCGCCGACAGGGTCGCATTTGATATGTCGGGCGAACTTTAGTTTGTCGTTCACTTCGCAGAACCGCTTGTACCGAAGCCGCACCTGACGGCTACAAGACTCAATGCAGAACCGCGAGCGGTAGAAGCTGTGAAAAATTAAATCGATCCCGGATATGACACAAGCTAGGAAAATTTGCAGGTTGGGAAGGGGGCAGTCGATAGGTTCAAGGTGCGATAAATTCAATGCGCCCCCGCCTCAACTTTGAATGCCACGGCCTATACGTGTCACTCGAGCCTCTGCCGTTAACTGCAATTGAACGGTTGATTCGAGGACGAAGCCTCTGAAACTTGAGGCGGGGGCGCGTTGAAATTTATCGCACCTTGAACCTATCGACTGCCCCCTTCCCAACCTGCAAATTTCCGTAACTTGAGTAATACTCTGGTCCAATGATTTTTTCACGGCTGCGGTAGCGACCGGGTCGTTGTCGAACACTCAACTAACAATTCATTGTTCACTTCGCAAAACTGCTTGTACCGCGTGTATGGAATTGAACGCTCGCCCGATGGTCGGGTGGAGATCTGTGGCGCAAAGCGTTGGCATAAGTCTGACCGAACTTAAGGCACCATTCTCGGACTGTCTCATAGCTGCCGCATGAGCAGTCTGATCTCATCCTCCGCCAGTTAACGTGACAATACCAATATGAGTCATAGCAACGTTCTCCGTTTCACTACGGCCATTGGATAACTTTGCCGTCAAGTGGAGAACTTTTCGATCCAGTGATTAGCTGAGTGCTTAGTTGGGCGCGTCTTTGCGTTGGTATCGAATGAGAAACCGCAGGCTGCGACTTTGCTGTCGCCGCCGCCGCAGTCGACAACTCTGTGCTGCGCGCCTCTTCCGGAGTGCGAACTGGAATCCGAGGTGGTTGGCTAACGCTGATTACTCCATATTGCTTTTCAGAAGGGTTACGCCTCCCGAAGGAGTCGTCCGCAGAAACAACACCGCTAGTGGCGAGTGGCGGCTTTGACTTATTCGGCATTTTGTAATGCGTGGTCAAGTTATTGCCGAAGCCAGTCTGCGTATCCGAAGGCGCTACAACCTTTGCTTCACCGACGTCCGAGAGACCATCCAATGCGCTCGGTTTGACGACTACCGCGCTACTGTTAATAGTAACGGTTGGATATCCCTCAGAAGCCAGCTCCCTAAGACGTTGTTTGCGTTCTAAGGCCAAATGCGCAAACACCGCAAGTAATAACAGCAAAGTTGTCAAGGTATACACACCAATGCTTCTGTTCAACGGTGGACGCCCTGAAAAGAACCGGGGTCTCTGAGCGAACTGTGGGAGTGTTTCCTGAACGTTTGGCAGGTCATTGCTACTCTGATCATCGCTGGCAGGTTTGGCAGATCCTAACTCTGCGATTCGACTCGCTTTCTCAAGCGAACTCTCAAGTGCAATCGCAGGTGTTCTGAAGTTCAAATTGCGATCGCCATTCGTGGTTTTTTGTGCGGTTCCCCCATCTAATCCGGTGTCCTTGACTGTCGCTACTTTACTCGACCTACGACTGGCGTGTGGGTTCTCAAGATAAAGAGCGACGTCCTTGAAGGTACGCGCGGACGCCCACATTTGTGCAGACGTTCCAAATCGCGTTGTCGCATCGGTGTCTGCTCCGTGTTCAACTAGAATTCGAA
>WNFR01004619.1_pt1 | contig 14137 bp, 11 predicted proteins | sample 5400221 | NCBI WGS metagenome assembly WNFR01 (sample SAMN13153357, study PRJNA577476) | soil metagenome | isolation source: 40 cm soil under Madrone tree | place: USA:California | collected 2016-06-14 | reverse complement strand
CAAAGGTGTAGTTGGCGTCGCCGGTGTTGGCGCCCGGCATGTTCTTGTCCATGAAGGCGCGCCAGGCCTTCATGTCGGCATCGTTGTCCCACTGCTTGTCGGTCGGATCCTTCAGGTAGGCCGCGGTGATGATGCCCTGGCTGTTGTCATAGCCGGCGGGCTTCATCACGGAAGCAACCGAGGCCGAAACGTTGTTGAGGTATTGGGTAGGCTTCCACCCGATGTCGCCTGACTTGCGGATCGCCTGGGCCGCGAATTTCGGCGTCGAGATGTTGAAAAAGACGTTGGCGCCGGAGTCCTTGAGCTGGATGACCTGCGAATCGACAGTCGGATCCGTGACTTCGTAGGTCACGTGCTTGACGATGCGGGTGACGTTCTTGCCGAGCCCGTCCCGGAATCCCTCATAGTAGTCCTTGCCGTAGTCGTCGTTCTGCATCAGCACGGCCACCTTGGCGTCCTTCACGTTGGCCAGCGCGTGCTTGGCATAGATCACACCCTCGGTGTGGTAGTCGGGTTGGAAACCCATCGTCCACGGGAAGTGCTTGGGATCGCCCCACTTCGAGGCGCCCGTCGAGATATAGAGGTGCGGGATCTTCTTCTGATTGACGTATTTGTGGATGGCGGTGTTGGTCGGCGTGCCCAGCGTCTGGAACAGCAGCAGGACTTTCTCCTGCTCGACCAGCTGGCGCACGACCTCGACGGTCTTGGGCGGCGAATAGCCGTCATCGAGCGTGATGAAGTTGACTTTGCGGCCGTTGATGCCACCGGCATCGTTCACCGCCTTCCAGAAAGCCTGGTGGCACTTTCCGATCACACCGTAGGCCGAGGCCGGCCCGCTGTAGGGACAGCAATGACCGATCTTGATCTCGGTGTCGGATGCACCGTCATCGTATTTCTTTTGCGCGAACGCAACGCCTGAGCCCGACAACACCGCGGCAGCCGACGCACCGCCAATAAACGCACGCCTTTTGGCTTTCATATTGATTCCTCCCAGTAGCGACGAGAGGCCGTAGCTATCCACGAAACCGGCCCGGGTGGAAGGGCCAAACGCTTGCGCTACCAAAGCAAAGGGCCGCCCACAGGGTTGCCTTCGCATTGCAGAATTCTACGGGCGCTTTAAATGCTTTCCGCCGACATGACGTCGCCGTACAGCTCCCAGCTCTCGCCCTTGAAGCGTTGGAGTTGGACCGCCTGGAGCGGGAAATAGTCGGTCGGGCTGGTATTGACAGTGATGCCGGGCAAGAGCAGCGGCACGCGAAGTTTTTGGAAATTGGCGGCCTGCTTCATCACGTTTTCACGCGTGAGGTTGTCGCCGCATTTCTTCAGGGTTTCATGCATCAGGAACGAGACCGCATAAGCGTAGATGTAGTTGGCGTCGCCCTGGCTGGCCTTCGGCATGTACTTGGTCATCCATTCGCGCCACATCTTCATCTCGGCGTCGTCATCCCACTTACGGTCGGTCGGATCCTTGAGATACACCGCGGTGACGATGTCCTGCGCATTGTCGAAACCGGCGGGCTTCATGACCGACCCGACCGAAGCCGAAACGTTGTTGAGATAGTGCGCCGGCTTCCAGCCGAGATCGGCCATCTTGCGAATGCTTTGGGCGGCGAACTTCGGCGCGGAGACATTGAAGAAGACGTTGGCGCCGGAATCCTTGAGCTGGATAATCTGCGAGTCGACGGAAGGATCCGTCACTTCGTAGCTCACCGCCTTGACGATGCGGCCGGCTTCCTTGCCGAGGCCGTCGCGGAAGCCTGCGTAGTAATCCTTGCCGTAGTCGTCGTTCTGCATCAGCACGGCCACCTTGGCGTCCTTGACGTTGGCCAGCGCGTGCTTGGCGTAGATCACGCCTTCGGTGTGGTAGTCGGGCTGGAAGCCCATCGTCCAGGGAAAGGCCTTGTAGTCGCCCCACTTCGATGCGCCTGACGCGATGTAGAGCATCGGCACTTTTTTCTGATTCATGTATTTGTGGATGGCCGTGTTGACCGCGGTCCCGAGTGTCTGGAAAAGCGCCAGCACTTTTTCCTGCTCGACAAGCTGCCGAACGACCTCAACTCCTTTGGCCGGCGAATAGCCGTCGTCGAGGGTGATGAACCTGATCTTGCGGCCGTTGATGCCGCCTTCGTCATTGACGCTCTTCCAATAGGCCTCGATGCTTTTGCCGATCACGCCATAGGCGGAGGCCGGACCGCTATAGGGCCCGCAATGCCCGATCTTGATCTCGCTATCGCTCGCCCCGTCGTCGTACTTCTTCTGGGCGACAGCGCCGCCCGTGGCCGACAGCACGGCCGCAGCCGAAATGCCGCCCATGAACCTACGCCTATTGCCATTCATCCTGATTCTCCGTCGCCTGACCGGGGAGTTACCTATTCACGAGATCGTGCGCCACGATAGCAAGGGTTTCCGCTCGCCCCACGGAAAAAGGCCGCCCGGAAGGGCGGCCTTCTGTGTTGCAGCCAAGCGCCGAAGCGATTTGAGGCGCGGTCAGGATCCCTCGGCCGACATGACGTCGCCGAACAGCTCCCAGGTCTCGCCCTTGAAGGACTGAAGCTGGACCGATTGGATCGGATAATAGTCGGTCGGGCTGGTGCTGACGGTGATGCCCGGCAAAAGCAGCGGCACGCGCAGCTTCTTGAAACTGGCCGCCTGCTTCATCACGTTCTCGCGCGTCAGCATATCGCCGCAATTCTTCAGCGTCTGGTGCATCAGGAACGAGACCGAATAGGCATAGACGTAGTTGGCGTCCCCGGTGTTGGCGCCCGGCATGTACTTGGCCATCCACTCGCGCCACGCCTTCATCTCGGCGTCGTCGTCCCACTTATGCTCGGTGGGATCCTTGAGATATGCCGCGGTGATGATGCCCTGGCTGTTTTCATAGCCTGCAGGCTTCATGACCGACGTCACCGAAGCCGACACGTTGGTCAGGTACTGGGCGGGCTTCCAGCCGAGATCGGCCACCTTGCGGATCGCCTGGGCGGCGAACTTGGGCGTGGCGATGTTGAAGAAGACGTTGGCGCCGCTGTCCTTGAGCTGGATGATCTGCGACTCGACGGTCGGATCCGTTACTTCGTAGGTCGCCATCTTGGCGATGCGATCGGTTTCCTTGCCAAGACCTTCCTTGAAGCCGTCGTAGTAGTCCTTGCCGAAATCGTCGTTCTGCATCAGTACGCCGATCTTGGCGTCCTTGACTTTGGCCAGGATGTGCTTGGCGTAGATCACCGCCTCGGTGTGGTAGTCGGGCTGATAGCCCATCGTCCACGGGAACTCCTTGGGCTTGCCCCATTTCGAAGCGCCGGTCGCGACGTAGAGCTGCGGCGTCTTCTTCGTGTTCATGTATTTCTGGATCGCCGTGTTGGAAGGCGTGCCCAGCGTGTTGAACAACGCCAAGACCTTCTCCTGCTCAACCAGCTGGCGGACGACCTCGACGGTCTTGGCCGGACTGTAGCCATCGTCGAGGGTGATGAACTGGATCTTGCGGCCGTTGATGCCCCCGGCATCGTTGACCATCTTCCAGTAGCCTTCGATGCCCTTGCCGATCACGCCATAGGCTGAGGCCGGACCGCTATAGGGCCCGCAATGACCGAGCTTGATCTCGGTATCGGTGGCTCCATTGTCATATTTCTTCTGTGCCAAGGCGATGCCCGTGCCGGAGAGCACCGCCGCAGCCGATACGCTGCCCAAAAATGTACGCCTGTTCGATTTCAACTCGTTTCCTCCCTGACGAAACTTCAGAGACTTTCATGACATTTCTACGTACGGGCAAGCATTCACTCCGTCGCAACGGTCCATTCCGACGTGCGGCACAAAAACAGAAGGGCCGCTGGGTTGCGACGGCCTTCCTTTCTCTGCCACCAGCTCAAATCAGCTGCTTTCGGCGTGCATAATGTCGCCGAACAGCTCCCAGCTCTCGCCCTTGAAGCGCTGAAGCTGGACCGCCTGGATCGGATAGTAGTCGGTCGGGCTGGTGCTGACGGTGATGCCCGGCAGAAGAAGCGGCACCCTGAACTTCTGGAAATTGGCCGCCTGGCGCATCAAGTTCTCGCGCGTCAGAAGATCGCCGCACTTTTTCAGTGTCTCGTGCATCAGGAAGGTGACGGAATAGGCAAAGACGTTGCTGGCATCGGTGATGTTGCCCAATGGATTGCTCCTGGCCATCCACGCCTTCCACATCTTCATGTCCGGATGGTCCTCGAACTGCTTGTCGGTCGGATCCATCAGATAGGCCGCCGTTATCACGCCCTGGACGTTCTCAAAGCCCGCGGGCTTCATCGCCGAGGCGACGCTGCTCGACACGTTGTTGAGGTAGATAACAGGCTTCCAGCCGATGTCGGCCGCCTTGCGCATCGACTGGGCGGCGAATTTCGGCGTCGAGATGTTGAAGAAGACATTGGCGCCGGAGTCCTTGAGCTGAATGACCTGCGATTCCACCGTCGGATCCGTCACCTCGTAGCTCACATGCTTGGCGATGCGCGTGACGTCCTTGCCCAACCCATCGCGCAGGCCCTCGTAGTAGTCCTTGCCGTAGTCGTCGTTCTGCATCAGTACGGCGATCTTGGCGTCCTTGACGTTGGCCAGGATGTGCTTGGCGTAGATCACCGCCTCGGTGTGGTAATCGGGCTGATAGCCGATCGTCCACGGAAACTCCTTGGGATTGCCCCATTTGGACGCGCCGGTAGCGACGAAGAGCATCGGCACTTTTTTCTGGTTCATGTACTTGTGGATCGCCGTATTGGTCGGCGTGCCCAGCGTGTTGAAGGTGCACAGCACCTTGTCCTGCTCCACGAGCTGGCGGATGCATTCAACGGTCTTGGCTGGATTGTAACCGTCGTCGAGCGTGATGAAGTTTATCTTGCGGCCGTTGACGCCGCCGGTGTCGTTGACGCTCTTCCAATAGGCCTGGATCGTCTTGCCGATCACACCGTATGCAGACGCTGGGCCGCTATAGGGATTGGTGTGGCCGATCTTGATCTCGGTGTCGCTGGCACCGTCGTCATACTTCTTCTGCGCAAAGGCAACGCCTGAACTCGACAACAACGCGGTGGCGGAAACGCCACCCATGAACGTACGCCTGTTCGATTTCATTGTTTCCTCCCTTTGTCAGACGATGCATGAACCTCATTTCGTTAGTCGAAATTGAAAACTACGCGGAACGACCTATTTGCGCAACCGCCGCAGCGCCATATAGACGCCGCCCACGATTCCCATCGGCATCGTATACATGAGCAGAAGCAGCAGGATGCCGAAGATCGTGTAGGCCGACAGATCGAACGGCAGACCCAGATCGCTTTTCACGAACGTCGAGATCGCCTGGGCGGAATTGTCGATCAGCACATAGAAAATGCCGCCGACCACCGAACCGGCCAGCGAGCCTACGCCACCCACCACCAGGCCGATCAGGAACTTGATCGACAGGAAGATGTTGAAGCTGTCGGGCGCCACGAAGGCGATGGCCGACGCCGACAGGGCGCCGGCGATGCCGGTATAGGCGGCGCTGATGCCGAAGGTGACCGTCTTGTAGAGGGCGGTGTCGATGCCCATCGTGTCGGCCGCCATGTACTGGTCACGAATCGCCATCATTGCCCGGCCGCTGCGGCTGTCGAGCAGGTTACTGGCGCCCCAGAACAGCGCGATCATGATGATCAGGCAGTAATAATAGAGCCACTGGTCTTCGCTGAGCGGCAGGCCGAACGGCACTTCGGGCTTGCTGAGCACGATGCCCTGCACACCGCCGGTAAGGGGTTCCAGCCATTTGTATTTGAGGATCTGCGGCACCGCGAGGGCGAGCGCGAAGGTGGCCAGAGCGAGATAATGGCCCTCGAGCTTGAGCGCCGGCAGACCGAACAAATAGCCGACAATGAAGCAAACCACCGCTGCGCACGGCAGGGTGGCCCAGTACGGCATATTGGCCTGATCCATCAGGACCGCGGCGGTATAGGCGCCGACGGCATAGAAAGCGCCGTGACCGAGCGAGATCTGGCCGTTGAAGCCCGTCAACAGGTTGAGGCCAAGCACCGCGATCGCGGCGATCATCATGGTGGTGACTAGGAACAGACGATAGTCCGACACCACGTCCGGCAGCACCGGCCTGAACAGCGGAATGACGAATGCCAGCGCGATCAGGCCCCAGATCCATTTCATCGGGATCTTCATGTCAGACCCTCTTCACGACGACGCGGCCAAACAGGCCGGCGGGCTTCACCGTCAGCACGAAGATGACGATGATCAGCGCCACCGTCAGCTTCTCGCCGTTGCCGATGATGTAGATGCCCGTGGCTTTCTCGATCTGGTTGCCGGCGAAGGCCACCATGTTCTCCAGCACGCCGACGATAAAGCCGCCCAACACCGCGCCCCCCGGGTTGGAGATGCCCCCGACCAGGGCGCCGGCAAAGGCGTAGAGCAGGATGCCCGCCATCATGTTGGGGTCGAGATAGACGATATGGGCGACCATGATGCCGGCCACCGCGCCGACGGCCGAGGCCAGTCCCCAACCCAGCGCCAACATCCAGTCGACGCGCACGCCGACCAGCCGCGCCATCTGCGGGTTCTGCGCTGCCGCGCGCATGGCGAGCCCCAGGGGCGTGTAGCGAAAGAACACGAACAACAATCCGAGGACGACCAGCGTCACCATGACGACGCCGAGCTGATGCGGGCCGATCACACCGGCGATGCCGAAGCTGCTTTTGGGGAACGGCGACGGGAATTCCTTGATCAGGTAGCTCCAGATGGTGCCCGCCGTCGAATTGAAGATCGCCAGCAGCCCGATGAAGACCACCACGATCGACAGCACGGGCGCATTGTGCAGCGGTCTCAGGATCACCCGCTCGACAAGCACGCCCATTACGAACGACAGCAGCACAGCCACCACGAAGGCCACCCAGTAATTGGCCCCCCAGTCCATCAGCTGCCAGGCGATGTAGGTGCTGAACATCGCCATCTCGCCCTGGGCGAAATTGATGTGATCGGTCGACACGTAGATCATCACCAGCGCCAGCGCGACGCAGGCATAGATGGCGCCATTGGCGAGGCCCGACGCGATCTGCTGGAGAAACTGTTCCATTCTGGCGCCTCAGTAACCGAGGTAGGATTTGCGGATATTTTCGTCGTTCTTCACCACCGAAGCCGGTCCGGACATCACGACGCGCCCGGTTTCCAGCACGTAGGCCGTGTCGGCAAGGTCGAGCGCCAGGGCGGCATTCTGCTCGACCAGCAGCATGCTGACTTTTTCTTCCTGGTTGATGCGCCGCATGATGCGGAAGATTTCCACCACGATCAGCGGGGCGAGGCCGAAGGACGGCTCGTCAAACAACATCAGGCGCGGCTTCAGCATAACGGCGCGAGCGATCGCCAGCATCTGCTGCTCGCCACCGGACAAGGTACCGGCCTGCTGCTGCAGCCGTTCCTTCAGGCGCGGGAAATAGACGAAGACGCGATCGAGATCGGCTTGTACTGCCGCCTTGTCGCGTCGGGTATAGGCGGCGATCCTGAGATTTTCCTCGACTGTGAGCGTGGTGAAGGTGCCGCGGCCTTCCGGCACATGCGCAATGCGCAGCCGCACGATCTCTTCCGTCGCCTTGCCGACGATGTCCTGACCATCGAAGCGGATGGTGCCTTCGGTGCGCAGCATGTTGCAGATCGCCCGCAGGGTCGTGGTCTTGCCGGCGCCGTTGGCGCCGAGCAGCGTGGTGATGCCACCGTTGGCGATGTCAAAACCGATGTCGTAAAGCGCCTGGGTCTGGCCGTAGAACGCCTTCAGTCCCTTCACCTCGAGCAACGCAGCCATTACGCGGTCCCCAGATAGGCGCGGATCACTTCCGGATCGCGCTGCACGTGACCCGGCGTGCCATCGGCGATCTTCTTGCCGAAATCGATGGCGACCACCTGATCCGACACCGACATCACCAGGCTCATGTGATGCTCCACGAGCAACACGGTCACGTGCTGCGTGTCGCGCACGCGCTTGATCTGGCCTTTGAGGATCTCGATCTCATCGTGGTTGAGGCCGGCGGCCGGCTCGTCGAGCAGCAGCAGCTTGGGGCTGGAGGCGAGCGCGCGCGCCAATTCGACACGTTTGCGGATCGGAAACGGCAAACCGCCCGCCAGCGTCCCGATATAAGGCACCAATTCCATGAAATCGATCAGCTCCATCGCCCGCTCGGCAACACGCTCCTCTTCAACGCGGACCTTGGGCAGACGAAGCGCATTCTCAAGAAAACTGCTTGAGCTGCGACAGTGGTAACCGACCTTGATATTGTCGAGCACCGACATGCGATCGAACAGCGCCACGTTCTGGAAGGTGCGGCCGATACCGATCTGCGGGATGGCATAGCGGGGCTGTCTGAGGATCGATTTGCCCTCGAACAGCACATCCCCTGCATTGGGCGTATAGAGGCGGCTGAGGCAATTGAAGAGTGTTGTCTTGCCGGCGCCATTGGGCCCGATCAGGCCGGTAATATGCCCGGGAAAGACGTCGAAACTGACGCCGTCGAGCGCGACAATACCGCCGAAACGGACCGAGACGTCACGCACGCTCAACAGTGGCGCACTGGATATGGACTGTCCTGCCATGTTCACGCTGATTTCGCGCCGACGGGCATTTTCACATGCTCGTCGACGCCAAATAACCCTTTCCTCCCAAGTACTTGCGGCCCATTCTCCGGGGTCGTCAGCCAGCGCACGATGGCTTATCCCGTAAGCGGTGGCAACTCAAATGCCGTATTGCCATGGTTTGGGCGCGATTGCGCCGCAGGGTGACCGCATCCCTGCACGGCGTTGAGCGTTGACAGAATGCGTTCAGCCGCCGATACGAAATGCCCCCTTCAGTTCAGTCCGGTCGCCACCAATGAAACGCGTTGTACTTCTTGCCCTGTGCGCCGCAGCCTTGGCGTCGGCTTCCGCCAACGCCCAGACGCCGCCCGCACCGGGCACTGCCCCCGCCAAACCGGGCGTGCCAGCGCCGCCGCCTGCGAAGCCGTCCCCGTTTGCGCCGACTCCTGTCGCTCCGCCAGCAGCGGCGGCTGTCCCGTTGACTACTGGGTCCGCGCCCCCGGCGGCGACGGTCACAAGCGGTCCCGTCCCGCTGCCGACCTGGTTTGCCGAGATTGATGTCGACAAAAAGGGGGAGATCACGCGCGCCGATTTCCTCAAGTACCGCATGAAGACCTTCGACCAGCTCGACACCAACAAGGACGGCAAGCTGACGCTCGACGAGTTCCTCAAGGTTGCGGAGCCACCTTTCTCGGGCGACGCGCCGAATGGCCCCACGCTTGAGGAGCGTCGCCAGCGCGCAAAGGCGGAGTTCGATAACCTCGACACCAACCGTGACGGCTTCGTCGAACGCCCGGAAATCCAGGCCGTCATCAATACCGAATTCAACCAGTACGACACAGATCGCGACAACACGTTGACCGAGGCCGAGCTGCGCCTGATCGTGCAGCGCTCGATGCAGCGGGAGGCGACGGAGCGCCAGCAGGTCGAGCAGCGCAAACGTCAGGGCATGATGTCGATCAATGAATTCATCGACATGCAGCTTCGCGGTGCCGATCAGCTCGACAAGAACAATGACGGCAAGATCAGCGTGCAGGAGTACATCTCGGTCGCCGGTCCGGCCGACAGTAAGGAGACCCAGACCAAGGGCATGCCGCCGTTCGAGTTGCGCCGTCAGTTGGCGATGCGCAAATTCCAGGAGATCGACGCCAACAAGGACAATATCCTCGATCGGGTCGAGCTGACCGCCTACGCCGTCAACCTGTTCCTGGCGATGGACCTCAACAAGGACCGCTTTCTCAATGAGGAAGAGTTCAAGAAGGCCCAGGAAGTCGAGACGGCCAAATTGCGCGCGATCGTTCAATCCATGCAGCCGGCTCAACCGCCCGCCGGCGCCCCGCGCCCGGCCCCGGTCCAGCGCGGCGGCGCCCCGGCCCCGCAGCAACAAGCGCCGCAAGGCCTGGCGCCTGGCCTGCCGCAGAGCATGAGCCGGTAGCCAGCTACTCGATCGTCGGCAAGATGATCGAAGCAACAGCCTTCTGACCAGCCTCGCGGCGGACGGGTTACTTGCCGCGTTTGGCTGCGGCCGCGCGGACCTTGAGCTTCGCACGAAGTGCCGGCGCACGGCCCTCCTTTGTGACCTGTCGGGCCCGGCCGAAGGCCACGGCTGCCGCCGGCACGTCCTCGGTGATGACGCTGCCCGCCGCCACGTTTGCACCCCGGCCGATGCGCAACGGCGCCACCAGGGAACTGTTCGAGCCGATGAAGACATCGGCCCCCATGGAAGTGCGGTATTTGCCGAAACCGTCATAGTTCACGGCAATCGTGCCGGCGCCGATATTGGTGCCGGCGCCGATGTCGATGTCCCCGAGATAGGCCAGGTGATTGGCCTTGGCGCCCTGGCCCATCGTGGCGGCCTTTAGCTCGACGAAGTTGCCGATATGGACACCCTCGCCGACCTGCGAACCCGGCCGGATGCGCGCGAAGGGTCCGATGATGGCGCCGCGGCCGATGCGGACGCCCTCGATATCGCAGAACGCCTTGATCTCGGCCCCTGAGGCGATACTGACACCGAGCCCGATGCGCACATTCGGGCCGATGCTCACATCGGCCGCCAGCCTGGTATCGGCGCTCAGCCAAACGGTGTCCGGGTCGGTCATGCTGACGCCGGCCTCGAAAGCGGCCGCACGCAGGCGCCGTTGCAGCGCGGCTTCAGCCGTCGCCAGCTCGGCCCGCGAGTTGATGCCCTGGAACTCTTCCGCGCTGCCCTCGACGGCAATGGCGCGCAGGCCATCCGCCCGGGCAATCGTCGCCACATCGGTGAGATAGAATTCGCGCTTGGCATTGGCGTTGCGCAGCCCCCCGAGCAGGCCCGCCAGCCGGCTGCCGTCGAGGCACATCACGCCGGAATTGCAAAAGTCGATGCGCCTTTCGGCGCCCGAGCAATCGCGGCTCTCGACGATCTTTTCCAGACCGCCGTCGCTGCCCGCGATCAGCCGCCCATAGGGGCTGGGATCGAGCGCGCGAAACCCGAGCACCCCGACCGCCGCTTTCTGCCGCCCGCAGGCCGAGATCAGGCGTTTCATGGACCCCGCCGTCACCAACGGCGCATCGCCAAACACGACCAGGACCGGCCCGGCATGGCCCTTGAGCGCCGCGAGCGCCGCCTTCGCCGCGTGGCCCGTCCCCAACGGCGTGGTCTGGACGACCGTCGCATGGGGCGCAAAAGCCTGCGACACGGCCTCGGCGCCCGGCGCGATCACGCCGATCACCCGCTCCGGCCGCAGCTTGCCGACATTGTCCAGGACATGGCGCAGCATCGGCCAGCCGGCCAACGGATGCAGCACCTTGGGCAAAGCCGACTTCATGCGCGTGCCGGCGCCCGCTGCCAGCACAACCACGGCCAGAGTAACTTTCATGGCCGCTCCGATGCCATGGGCATCGCCCTTCGGCAAGGCGGATGTGCTATGGACAGATAATGAACCCTAATGCCGACGCCCTCATCGCCGCCCGCTTCGACACCATTATCTACGACCTCGATGGCACCCTGATCGACAGCGCCAAGGACATGCAGATGGCCGTGAGCCATGTGCTCGCCGATCATGGCCTGCAGCCGGTGTCCGAGGACGATGTCCGGATCTTCATGGGCCAAGGCAGCAAAATCACCATGGGCAAAGCCTTCGCCAAGAACGGCAAGAGCCTGGACGACACGGCGCTGAGCGCGGTCACCCGCGAGTTCGTGCGCTACTACGAGGCCGACCCGGTCCGCTACACCACCGCGTTCGCCGGCGTGGCCGAGGTCGTGGCCCGCTTTGCCCGCCTCGGTCTGAAGCAGGGCGTCTGCACCAACAAGTTCGAGAAGCCCTCGCGCATGATCCTCGAAGGGCTGAAGCTGATGCCGCCCATCACGGATGTGGCCGGCGCCGACACCTTCCCTATCCGCAAGCCCGACCCGAAGCATATCCTGCTGCTGGTCGAGCGCATGGGCGGCAGGCCGGAGCGCACCGTCATGATCGGCGATTCGATCCATGACGTCCAAGCCGCCCACGGCGCGGGTCTTCCGGCCGTGCTGGTGAGCTGGGGCTATACCGTCAAGCCCGCCAGCGAGCTGGGCGCCGAAGCCGTGATCGAGCGCTTCGACGCCTTGCCCGACGCCCTGGCCAAAATCGCCGGCCGTTGACAGGCAGAGCCCCCGCGCTTTATACGCGCCCCTTCCCGGGCGCGTAGCTCAGCGGGAGAGCACACCCTTCACACGGGTGGGGTCGTAGGTTCAATCCCTACCGCGCCCACCATTGCCCCTCGGGGAAAGGTCAGCCGGCACTTGCATACGGATCGTTGAGGCCGGTTTCGAGCGGCCAGATCGGCCGGCGGAGCTTGGTGAATTTCAGCCGCGTGATGTCGGGCGAGCAGATGCCGCCGGAATCGACCAGCAGGACCTGGCGCGCGATCGGCTCGTAGGCGGCACGGAAATGCTGCACGCTCTTCACCACCACCACGTCCTTGGTGCCGGGATCGATGCCCTGGCTCAGGAAGACCTGCAGGTCGATGGTCTGGACGCGACTGGAGATGGTCACCACATCGATGCCGCCGATGCGCAGAACGGCCGTCGCCCCCATCGAGGTCTCGACGCCGGCATTCATCGGTCCGTCGTTCCTGAAGACGCCATCGGACAGTAGTTTCACAGTAGCCCTGGCCTTCACCGGCGCGCCCATCGAGAGGTCGGTGCGACCGCCGAGCGATATGTCGATCGTAGCCCCGACGCCGGCCTCGATGGCCTGCTGCACCGTCACCGGATCGAAGATCGTGCCGAAGGCCACGCCCGTGGCCTTGGCGTCGATCAGGCCCTGCAGCACGCGCGTGGTGTCGCCATAGCCGCCGCCGCCCGGATTGTCGGTGCCGTCGGCGATCACCAGCGGTCCCTTGCCCGAGGGCTTCTTCACCGCCTCCTTCACCACCTCGTCGATCGGGCGATAGTCGGACGAGATCTCCTCGCGCCGCGTCCACACCTCGTCGGACAAAGCCCGCGCGATCTCGCGGGCGCGCGCCTCCGCGGCCGGCTCGTAGCTGACGGCGATCGACGGCCCGGTCCAGGGGATGTCGGACCACACGAAGCCGGCCTGGATGCTGACGACATTGATGCCCGGTTCTTGCTCGTGGATGTCGGCCTTGGCGAGGAGTTCGCGCATCACGCCGGGCTGGGTGGTTCGGCCGTGATCGGCGCCTTCCAGCGTCGCTGGTTGCAGGACGAGGCAGCGCGGGGATTTTTTACCCTCCATGGATTTTTGCAGCAAGACCGCAGCCTGTTCGGCGCGCTCGTAGCCGTCGATATGCGGATAGGTGCGGAAGCTCACCAGGGCGTTGGCGTTCTTTGCCATCCGGGGTGTCACGTTGGCGTGCAGGTCGAGCGTGGCGACGATCGGCACGTCCGGCCCGACAATCTCGCGCAGGGCCTCGAGCAGCGCGCCCTCGGCATCGTCCTCGGTCTCGGTGACCATCGCGCCATGCAGCGAGAGCGCGATGCCGTCGAGCCGGCCGCCGCGCCGGGCTGCACCCACGATCATGTCGCGGATCGTCTCCCAGCATTCCCGCGTGGGCTTGCCCGAGGGCGTGGCATTGGCCGCCGCGCCCCACACCGGCTCCCAGCCATATTTCTTCGCAGCGTCGATATAGCCGCCGAGCTCGTTCTTCGTGCCGGTGAAGCGCGGCACGATGGCCTCGCCTTCGATCAGCCAGCGCCGGCGATAATCGTCCAGGGTGGTCGGCAGTTTCGAAAAGGTATTGGTCTCGTGCATGAATTGCGAGACGAGGACACGGTACGCCATGATCAAAGCTTCGCCGTCTTGAGCCACTCGACCTGGCCCTCTTCGCCCTCGACGCCGGTCGTCTCGAGGAAGCGGCAGACCATCATGTAGTAGCCGATCGTCAGCGTGAGCTCGGTGAGCGCGCCACGGCTCAGGAACGCCTCGACCGCTTTCAGCGTCTTGTCCGACGCCCGCACGTTGCGCACCACGTCGTCGGTGAAACGCAGCACCGCCTTCTCATGGTCCGAGAACACCGGCGCCTCGATGGTGGCGTCGCGCAGCGCCGCGATCTTCTCTTCGCCGACGCCGACCTCGCGGGCGATGCGCTCATGCTGGAAGACCTCGTAGGC
>WNFR01004618.1_pt1 | contig 14138 bp, 15 predicted proteins | sample 5400221 | NCBI WGS metagenome assembly WNFR01 (sample SAMN13153357, study PRJNA577476) | soil metagenome | isolation source: 40 cm soil under Madrone tree | place: USA:California | collected 2016-06-14 | reverse complement strand
TGTTGATGATGCAGGACACCCCGTTCACGAAGGACGAACAGTACATCATCTTCGAGGCGCTCGCATTCGCGATTGACAGGGCGATTGACGACATGCCCACGAAGGGGCGCTGAGGCGTAGCGTCGTCCTTGGCATCAAGCTATTTTTCCCTTCTTGCGACCGCGTCACTCAGTCGCGACTTCGCCAACAAACAAAATTCCCTCGACGGCGCTGCCATCGGGTTCCAGCAGGTAAACCCGGTTGTCCCGCCACTCAAACACGGCCGAACCCAGATCGGCGCTTGCGGTCGGGAACCACCACCAGCGTCCGGCGAACCAAAGCATAGCCTGCGTGTCTAGCCATTTCCTCTGCGTCGCACATCACCTGCGGTCCACCGTCTCTTCCGACCGGAAGAGGGGCATGGTCTTTCAATTAAAGACAATATCTTCCCAGCATCGGCGTGCGGGGAGAGCCTGTGGTGCGGGAAGCCGTGCTCCCGATAATGCTTGAATGCTTCTTCGATTGTCATTCTTCAAAGTCCTCCAAACTTGGGATGTAGCCGAACTTCTCCATCAGGTAGTCCTCCTCGGTCATGCCCTCGATCACGACTTGGTCGCGGGTCTCGCCAGTCTCCGCTTCGTGCATGAGGTAGTCGGCGTCCCCCGGAGTAGTGGGATCGTACTGGTCGTCGTCCCAGTCGCCGTCGTTCTCCATCTGGGCTTCGTGGAAAGCTCGGCGCTCTTCCGGGGTCAGGCGGTTCGTCCGGTAGCGAGGGATGAGTCCGGGGCAGTTGTGGTGCTCCTCCCAGTGGAGGATGGCGCGGCAGCGGTTGCACTTGGGCACCTTGCCGCAGCCGTTCGCCTTCCACTGCTCGTACAGGTCGGCATAGCAAATCCGGTTAGAGGCATTGTCGTATCTCTCTTGGCGCTTTTCGGCGGCGACGATCTTCCGCTCTTGCCGTTGCTTTTGAATTGCTTTCGCTTCGTCGGCGAGACGCCCCGTGGGTTCGGTGTCTACAGCGAGTATCTTTCCCGTAGCCCTCATGCTGTCCTCCAGGCTTCCGACGGTTCTGTCTTTGTCTTTGCCTGCGTTGACGTAGCCAACGAACCAGTGAGCGCCGCAGGCGCAACTAGTGAGAATCTACGTGAACGACGACCTGCAAAGACTACCTGCTCAAAACTCCGTGAAAGGTTTAAGACTTCCTGAAGAACTACGTACAACGGCAACTCAGCCGTCAGCCACGGTTGAGATGCTGTAAGGGTCAACGGCTGAGATGCTGCCAGCGAACGGTTCAGATGCTGCCAGTGAACGGCTGAGATGCTGGTAGTCCCACGGCTGAGTTGCTGTAAGGGTTATGCATCATCTTCGTTCTTCTTTTTGCTTGGCTGGTTGTCGAAGCTGAACGATCCCTTGTTTGCGGTGCGCTTCACTTTGTAGCGTGGCGGTCGCTCCACTCCCCGGTTCTGGCTGGGGCGCTGGAAGGCGTCCACCACGGACTCCACGACCTTATATTCAGTGTGGGGCGTGCCGTGGTCGTCTATCCATGTGCGGGTAAGAGTAACGCCGTTTTCCTTGAACTCCTTGAGAAGGCGGTGAATCTGGGACTCGGACACGCCTACACGGAGTGACAGCCTGAACTGGCTCATCCAGCACCATCCTTCCTTGTCCGCCTTGAACGAGTCAGGCGCATCCTCGGGATAGTTGTCATCCTTATTCATAGCCAACACGACGAGCTGGGTGAGCAGGAATCTAGCCGTGGCGCTCCCGTCATAGAGGCTGGATTCCGCTACCTTCCGGGCGAGGCTCTTCTCCTCTTTCCCGGCAGCCTTAATGATCGCCTTGAGCTTTTCCTTATTGATTGCCATGTCGCGCCTCGACTTTGAGGGCGCATGCGGATTTCGAATTGTAAATTTCGGTTGTCATGAACCTTTGTCCTTCATAGCTGTACCGTCACGGGTTGGGTTGACCCGATGAACCGTCTGGGCTGTACAGCTTGGGGCGGTGGTTCATGACCGCCCCCGATCTTTTGAGAAGATCACCCAAGTAAGAGTCCGGTAGTCGCCGAACTGAGCGCTGACTAGGCGCTCATCTTCTATTACTCAGTTTTTGCGAAAACAGAAGCCATGTCGGCAGTTGCTCCTTCACTGATTCGAGCCGCTCCTTCGGGTTGGCTGTGACGCTCTACGATTGGTGGGAACGACCCGGCGCGGAAGCTGTGGCTGGCGGCGAGATACCCTTCAACTGGATTTGAGGCACCGCTTCGCCTTCAGGCTCACGCCGCGCCGGAACTTGTGATGCGGCGCACGATCACTGCGGAAAACGTGCCTCGGACTGGGCGACGATTGCGACGCATCATGCACCTCCATCCCTCCAAAGTTCTTCGAGGGTCCAGCCGTGCGCAATCGCGCTCGGTCCAGCATCGGCATCGAGTCCTTGCCCATATCCTTCGGCTCGTAGCCCGTGCGGCAGTAGTAGCAGGAGCCGCCCTGCGAGTAGGTGGAGTCGCGCTTCTCGCACCGCAGGCTCACCGGCTTCGCCGCGTCAGCCAGAAATTTTTTGTAGTCGTTGCTCAATTTGCCGACCTATCCGTCCACCCAACCTCAGACCAAAAGATAGTGTCGTCTGATTCGTCTGGCGACTCGGTGGTCTCTATCCCGCTCCCGTCATCGAATAGGAGGTAGCCGTGCGCTGGGGAGCCGCGCTTGGCGATCTTCAGGTTGAACGCCTGATCCAGCACCACGTCCCGCTCCTCCTTCGTCGTCACAGCCTTCATCAGCGAAATAAGCATTCCCGCGATTGTCGTGCTCATTTTGCTTCCTCCACAGGATGGAATGTGATCTCCCAATGCTTCTCGCCCCTGACGGCGCGGAGACGTCCTTCTTTCCAAAGCTGGATGAGGTCGTCCACCAAGATGCCGCGCCTCTTGGCGTCATCGCGGATTTCGTCTTCCGCGATGCAGGTGTCGTGGTAGGGGAACTTGCCAATGTAACGGTGCGAGTTGAAGCCGTTGCAGTCCTTGCCGCAGGTGCCGCAAGCGCCCATACTTTGCTGGAAACTGCGGAGGGTGGAGTCGTACACCTGTTCCAGACGCGGCGTCCAGACAGCCTTCTTCAGTCGCGGGCGCAGGGCGAGCATCATCGCGACGTATTCATCCTGCGTCTTGCCCTCCCAGATAGCCTCAGTCGCCCTACAGCCCATCGCGTATTCTGCTCGCCGCCATCTTTCAGATGCTTTCCAGAATCTCATTGGGCACCCCCTCTTTTGTCGTGAGCGCCTTCTTCGCTTCTCTTTTCTTCCGTGCAGCTATGAGTTCCCTCAACCTCGCTGCGTCTTCCACCAGTTTCTCTGCGTGCGCCAGCATCTTGTCCGCTGGTTCCTCAAAGCCGTTGTTCCTACACCACGGGCACCGGGCCCTCATCAGATTGTCGTCCTCGTTCAACCCTTCAACGGAAATGTGAGGGTAGTCGTTTTTGATTCTCCCCAGCGAAGCCCCAAAGTAACTGCCAGCACGGAGCTTCGCTGCCTTACGCCTGCCGCAGATAAAGCAGAGCATCGTGACTATGGTTTTATAACCCCTCATTGGTTCCCCCTCTTGTCGTGAGCGCCTATGGCGATGGCGAGAACCTTGCCCTCAGCCTGCGTCTGGCGCAGGGTGGAGAACTCCGCAGCTATCCGTGCGTTGGAGTTGACGATGTCCCGCTTGAGGGCGTCGCCGATAGCCTTCAGCGCTTCCTTGAAGGGGTCACGCTTCGCCTTCGCTGCACCGCGCAGGGCGACGCGTGCCGCCTTCTGCGCCTTCTCAATGTCCTTCACGTCCATCCGTCTCGCCGTGGCGAGCAGGGCGTCATCCCAGTCGTTCATTGGCGACCCCCTTCCAGAGCTACGTAGCCGTTGGGCAGCTTCACGTAGGGGCCGCCAGTGTCAGCGGCGTTCAGCTTGTCAACGGCAGCCTGCGCCGTGCTGATCTTGCGGAACCAACCCTTCTTCATATCCTTCTCCGCTGGTTGCTGAGTGAGCAGGTCTTGAACGTAGAAATCTCCCTGCCGTGGACTCAGAAAGTTTCCGCCGTCACCACGGTTGCTTGCGTAGCTGTATCTCACGATCTTCTTGGTTCGTTTGGTCATCTCATTCTCCCTATACTCTGTCTTCAGAGGTTGCGTCGTGCTTTCATGATGCAAAGGTACAGGAATATCGCCGGGGCACGGAACGCACAGAAATCCTGCGATTTATATTCAGGTCAGAGAAATGCTCGGATTTTTGTGGGGTAAATAGAAATGCAGCTATTTCTGTGAATTGTTGTTAGAGAGGAATCCCGTCATGCTTCAAGCAGAACAACATGAAAAGCCAAGCGCAACGCATAGGCGAGTCAGATTTGTTTGCTGCACGAAACGAGTCTGTTGCCCCGTCCCCAGCAGCAGGGCATCCCGATTCCGTCCGCTCCAAGGGATTGGCGCCGCCTATCGCCGTCACGGTAAAGCAGGCTGCACGCCTCCTTGGCACCAATGACAAGCAAATTCGGCGAGGAATTCATGCTCGCGAACTTCCCGTGGTGAGGTTCGGGAACTCTTACTCCATTGCCGTGGACGATCTTAGGACTTGGTTCAATCGGAAGAAGGGTGTTCTGTAGTATCTTCGCAGCGAGGGACGACTATGACAGCCAAAAAGCGCGAACGAGGGCAGGGCAGCATCGGCAATGTTCCCGGGTCCAGATTTCTCTATATTTGGTATTACGACAATGCGGGGAAGCAGCACCGCGAATCCACCAAGTCAACGCTCCGGTCAGTCGCGCAGGAGATGCTCAACCAACGGCTCGCAGCCATGGGCAGAGGCGAGAAATCCCCGACCGAGATAAGGAGCATCCGTTACGAGGATATGCGTCAAATCCTCATTGACCATTACCGGGAGAAAAAAATTGGCAAACTCGTGGAAGAGAGGCAAGAGGATGGCACGGTCAAGGTCTATCCTTACAAACGCAACCTCAAAGTACTTGACGAGTTTTTCGCCGGGATGCGGCTCGACCAAATGGACACGGACGTATTCCGTGCTTTTCGTAAAAAGCGCCGTGATGAGGACACCGACGACTCGACCATCAACCGCAATCTTTCAATCTTGCGCCGCATGATGAACCTCACCATGAGGGAGAAAAAGCTGCAATTCGCAAAACCATATTTTCCGATGGTTTCGGAGGCGGGTAATGTCAGAAAGGGCTTCGTCACGCCCGAGCAATTCGTCAAACTGATGTCCAAGATGCCAAATCATCTCAATCCCTACGCGCTCTTTTTGTATGAGGACGTGAGTCGCACTACAGCCGCAAAGGATATTAGATGGTCATGGGTTGACCTAAAAGAAGGCATCATCGAGATTCCCGAGGAAATCACCAAGACCGGCGAGGCTCAAACTCTCCCGCTGTCAGATGAACTTATCAACATGCTCAAAAAGCAATTCCGCCAAGATGATGCGGCGGTGTTCGTCACGACGAATTTCCGCAAGGAATTTCAACAGGCATCCGTTGCGGTAGGACTTGGCAGGATCACCAAAATGGTCTCGGCGAAAGGTTATAGATGGGAAAAATACGAAGGCGTGACTCCTCACGACTTTCGGCGGTCGGGCATCCGTAATATGGTTCGGGCAGGCGTGTCCGAAAAAATTGCCATGAGCATCAGCGGTCATAAGACCCGTGCTGTATTTGACCGCTATAACATCACCAGCACGGACGACGTGAAAGATGCAATCAAGACCGTTACCCGTTACAATAAAAGGAAGGCGGGGAAGTAAACTGAGCGCCTCAGAAACAATACAAGTTCATTGCAAGTTGCACCAGAATTGTGCAATGGATTTCTTGATAACCTCAGTTGAGTCAACCACTTTAGGGGCGTAGCTCAGTGGTAGAGCAGCGGCCTTTTAAGCCGAAGGTCGTGGGTTCGATCCCCACCGCCCCTACCAACCATCTTCCTGATGGATGGACACTTAACAAAAATACGCGGGGGCAAAAAGGGGCAGATTAGGTTGATGATCCGGTTCTGTGTGTGTTTTAGCGGCACGGGTGACAACCGGATTTCTGGTCTTTTTTTTGAACGCGTCAAATGACGCTATAACTGTAGAGATTTCGAGTTCCAAACCTCTCAGTTTGTGGTTGGAAAAATCGCTCTGCATGTTTCCGGGCCCCTGGCTTTCATGGCCAGCACCGAGGATCGCCCGCGCGATTTTAGAAAAGAGCCCGAGGGACTGTCGCTATACGATATAGCGTCAAGTTCCCATAAAGTGCGAACTTGTAGTATCATTGTATAGCCATGGAATCGCTAAAAGACTCCTTACCAGCTCACCGCGCACGCCTCAGCACAGTGCTCCGAGCCGCAAAGGAAGTCGTGTCGGTTGATGTTACGTCTCGGACACTCGGGATCGACAGGCGTGCCGCAGCCAAACTCCTGTCGCGGTGGAAACAGCAGGGTTGGCTCCGGCGGATAGGACACGGGCTTTACGTTCCTGTGCCGTTGGATCTAGCTGGCAGCGAACAGGTCATCGCAGATCCCTGGGTCCTCGTACCAACGCTCTTCAATCAATGCTACATAGGCGGCTGGACCGCCGCCCATCATTGGGAACTTACCGAGCAGCTTTTCAATGAGACCCTTGTCTTCACGACACGGCGGGTTACAGAAAAACGCGTGGTCGCCCAAGGCGCGGTTTTTGTATTGCACAACGTGAAGCCGAAACGGTTCTTTGGCTTGAAAACACTGTGGCGCGGTTCCGTCAGAGTATCTATATCAGACCCCGCGCGTACGCTGGTCGACATGATCGCCGCGCCCGAGGTGGGCGGTGGCATCGACCACGTAGGTGATAGCCTGAGTGCGTATCTCGCAACGAAAACCGCTGATCGTGATTCGTTGATCCGGTACGCGACCCAATTTCATAACGGAGTTGTCTTTAAGCGTCTCGGATATCTTGCAGAAACGCGCTTTCACGATGACAAGCTCGTAGCCGAGTGTCGCTCGCGATTGACTCAGGGCTACGCCAAGCTTGACCCTGCGCTCCCCAGAAAAAAACTGTCCACTGCTTGGCGCCTCTGGTTGCCTTCTGCCAGGAAACGAACCGCCCCATGATCGACAAGCGCGAAATCCTCGAAGCCGCCTCGTCGTTTTCACTGCTGCCTAGCACAGTCGAGAAGGACTACGTCCTCGGCTGGATACTCGCTGGTATCAGCTCGCATGAAGAGCTTGCTGAAGCCTGGGTCTTCAAAGGGGGCACATGTCTTAAGAAGTGTTACTTCGAGACGTATCGCTTCTCGGAGGACCTGGACTTCACGCTTCGTAATGAGGATCAGATAGACGAAGAGTTCCTGCGAGGTGTCTTCGAAGAAGTCATTGCCTGGGTAGCGGACCAATCCGGCCTCACTGTTCCCGCCGATCAGCTCGAATTCGATATTTACGACAACCCGCGTGGCCGGCCCAACTGCCAAGGCAAGGTCGCTTACCGGGGACCAGTTTCTCCAACCTCAGGCGGCTGGCCCAAGATCAAGCTCGACCTGACGGCAGACGAGAGAATAGTTCTTCCCTCTGTGCGCCGCGAGGTATTTCATCCTCATAGCGACCGGCCCGAGGGCGGCATCTGGGCCAATTGCTACGCCTATGAGGAAGCCTTCGGAGAAAAACTGCGCGCGCTCGGAGAACGCACGCGCCCCCGCGACCTTTATGACGTGGTGAACCTCTACCGGCACACGGACAGCAGGCCCACGGCTAGGGTGCTTCTGGACGTGCTCCGGCGGAAATGCGAATACAAGGCAATCCCGGTGCCTACGTTCCAGTCGCTCATTCCTAATCGCCAAGCGCTTGAGGCAATGTGGTCGGACATGCTGTCACACCAGCTCCCCGTGCTTCCTCCGCTCAGTGACTTCTGGGATGCGCTGCCCGAGATCTTTACCTGGATTACGAGCGGCGCTCCAGTTCCGCAGCGCGCGCTCATCCAGCACGGTGTGGGCGAGATCCCCATCCGCTCGCGTGTGCTGCCGATGAGCGTTCCGCTCCCCTCTCGTTCGACTCTGGAAATCATCCGCTTCGCCGCAGGTAATCATCTATGTGTCGATCTCAGCTATGACGGCAGCGTACGTCGTATAGAGCCGTATTCGCTTCGGCAAACTGCCGATGGATATTTTGTGCTGCACTCAATCCGCAGCGATTCAGGGGAGCATCGTTCCTATCGTGTGGATCGAATGCAAGGGGCGACGGTGACTTCGCAAGTTTTCGCGCCTCGTTATGCGGTCGAACTCACTTCGACGGGACCGCTTACAGTTGCACCTTCAGCCGCGATGCCGCGCTTACCAAGAATCCGTCGGATCGCAACGAGAACCAGACATCAAGGACCGACCTACGTGTATCGATGCACAGTTTGTGGAAGGACATTCAACAAGAAACGGATGGATGGTGCCCTTAATCCTCACAAGAATCGTCGCGGATCGGCGTGTTACGGGCGGTATGGCGCGTATGTGAGAACGAAATACTAGGGTTTAAGGTTGCGACTATTTGCGCATGGGCCCGCGCGATAGGCGTGGACGAATGAACCAGTTCATTTCGTGTGCGCATCCAAGAATCGATACGGGGTCTTAATTGCCGTGGACAGATTTGAACTGACGGTCTTCGGGTTATGAGCAGGATAAAACACTAGCCCGTCTTTGCTTCTCATCGACTTACGTATGTGTTGATCGACCTATTTCACTGGTGTTCTTCGGTAGTTTGTTCTCGATTTGTTCCCAGTGGGTGCAAGACGAATTGCTCATTTGCTTCGTTCATCGGATAAGATCTTCCTGACCGTCCAATTCGCGCAACTTGGGATCAAATGGCAACCAATGACCGCACGCCCGATCAAGACGACATTCAGGTGCGTTTGAAAGAGGCACATGAGGAATGTCAAAGGCTTCGTGAGGAAAATGATCGTCTCCGGGCCATGCTTGGCATGGATCATTCTCTTCCCAATCAGACCGTTGCTCAAACCACCCCTGTTACAAAGCCAGCACTCAGCGCCACAACCGAACTCTACACACCAGAAATAAAGATTGCGCTTTATCGGAATCTGTTTCGCGGACGCGAAGATGTTTTCGCCATTCGGTGGGAAGGGAAGGGCGGCAAGTCTGGCTATTCACCGGCGGGGGTAATGGACTGGCGGGCCATCCATGCAGCGAAACCGGAAGATCGAAAGAGAGTCGGGCGCAAGACGCGGATACTCCAGCCGCTGACGGATGAGGTGATTAAGAATCATCTGACGGGAAAACACACGATCGGCATTTATCCCCTCCTCCCGGACGAGACTTGCTGGTTCCTTGCGGTGGATTTCGACAAAAAATCATGGATGGCCGATGCGACAGCGTTCGTCGCAACCTGTAGGCAGTTCCATGTTCCTGCTTCCGTCGAGCGCTCGCGGTCGGGAAATGGTGCGCACATTTGGATGTTCTTTGACCGTCCGGTATCCGGAGTTGACGCGCGAAGACTAGGGTGTGCATTGTTGACCCGCACCATGGAAAAGAGACATGAAATAGGTCTCGATTCATACGACCGACTTTTCCCTAGCCAGGACACTATGCCCAAGGGTGGCTTCGGAAATTTGATTGCTTTGCCGTTGCAGAAAGGCCCCAGGAACCAAGGAAACACGGTTTTCTTGGATGAGCTGTTTCGGCCTTGCGCTGATCAATGGCGATTCTTGAAGTCGAGCCAAAGAATCCCGGTAGAACGGCTCGCCGACATAATTCGCGAGATAGCCCCTGGAGGGAATCCGGTCGGGGTGCATTTTAGTTTTGCTGATGGAGACGAAGGCGAGGCCCCATGGAATTGGAGCCCATCCCGGAAACGAAGGGAAACACCAATCAGTGGTCCGATGCCATCAATTGCCCGTCTGGTGGTGAGCAACCTTGTTTATGTCGAGAAGAAAGACCTACCGTCCGCCATGGTGGATCGTCTGATTCGCGTGGCTGCTTTCCAAAATCCTGAATTCTACAGGGCTCAAGCGATGCGGCTCTCCACATACGGCAAGCCGCGGGTTATTTCGTGTGGTGAGCTCTTCCCCGAGCACCTTGGCCTTCCAAGAGGATGCATAGAAGACGTGATCAATGTCTTTAAGGCGCATTCGGTGAAGATAGAAGTCCAGGACGAACGAACGGCGGGGAAGAAAATCGACGTTCGCTTCCAAGGTGAGCTGCGGCCTGAGCAGAAAGACGCTATTGCGGCAGTCCTCGTTCATGACAACGGCGTACTCTGTGCACCAACCGCTTTTGGAAAGACTGTGGTTGCGGCGAGTCTGATCATTGCCAGAGCGGTGAACACGTTGATTCTCGTGCATCGGCGTCAGCTCATGGATCAATGGCGCGAGCGGCTAGCGGCGTACTTGGCGTTGCCCATTGGGGATATCGGGCAATTCGGCGGAGGGAAAAACAGGAGGACTGGCTTAATCGATGTTGCTGTGATCCAAAGTTTGCAGCACAAAGGGGCAATCGAGGATTTCGTCGCCGACTATGGCCACGTGATTGTGGATGAGTGTCACCATCTTTCGGCGGTCACCTTTGAGCGGGTCCTTCGTGAAGTAAAAGCAAAATTCGTTCTGGGGCTGACAGCCACGCCGACGCGAAAGGATGGCCACCACCCCATCATTTATATGCAGTGCGGTCCGACACGTTTTTATCTGAGTGCGAGGAAGGCAGCGGAGTCTTCTCCATTTCAGCATAAGGTGTTCCCGAGGCTGACCAGTTTCGGTTGGAACAGGCCAGAAAACGAAACGACTATTCAAGACATTTATGCCGCCCTTTTTTCTGACCAATCAAGAAACGACCTGATCGTTCGGGACCTAGTGGGAACCCTGTCCGCAGGGCGTTCGCCACTTGTTCTGACAGGCCGGACGGAACACCTCGATTACCTGGCTGAACGCTTGCGGGGAATTTGTTCGCACACGTTTGTTATGAAGGGCGGAATGGGAGCTAAGCAGAGGAGGAAGTTGGCTGAGTCTCTGGCTGCCGTTCCCCTTGATGAACCGAGGGTAATTCTCGCTACCGGAAGCTACCTGGGTGAGGGATTTGACGACTCTCGCCTAGACACGCTTTTCCTTGTGACCCCGATTTCGTGGAAAGGTACGCTGCAACAGTACGTTGGCCGCCTGCATCGCCTCCACGAGAGCAAGAGCGAAGTCCAGGTTTATGATTACGCGGATGTATCCGTTCCCATGCTGGTTCGTATGTACAAGAAGAGGCTGGCAGGATATGCGGCGTTCGGGTATACGGTTAAGGAAGGTTGCGGAAGTTGATGATCCGGCCATGACGCGCCATCGCAGCGCCTTGCATCCTTGAGGCGATCCTTGCCTGCCCGAAATTGAGACCCGTTTCGGCCGGCGTCGAGCCTGTGGTCGATGCTGTGACAGCGCTGCGTGAATAGGTTTTACAACAACTTACAAGACACGCGGGGACTACCAAACGCAGCGCAAGTCATACTTGTCTTTACGGCTGAAGGCTGTATTTCTCGTGTTGGTCGTCATTCCGTCGCACCGTCATCACGCTTATGGGGTCCCCAGGCATATTGGCCTGAACGATCAATGTAGCCTACGCTCCCGTCCTTGGTCTGCACCTCGGCCAATCCGTTATGGAACGGCTTGACGTTCCAGAATTCCTGAGGTGCGATCATCATTTTTCCGGTCGTTTCGATGTAGCCCCACTTTTTGTCGATCTGGACAGCAGCGAGCCCTTCAGAGAAGCCATAGGTGAGGTCGAACTGTGGCGGGATGACGGTCTTTCCGTTACGGTCGATGAAGCCGTACTTCTTCCCGAAGAGCCACCGTGACAGACCGTCCGTGAAATTGCCCCAAGCCGAGGCGCAGTCTTGCTGTCCGCCAGGTGCAGGCAGACGGAGAACTTCGTCTCCCTTCTTATCGATATAGCCGCAATTCTTTTTTCGGTTCACAGGTGCGAGCCCGAACTGGAAGCTACTGGCCCAATCGAAGCGCGGTGGAATCACCCAAATCCCAGACTGGTCAATGTAGCCCCATCCCGTGTCGCCGGATTCGGACTCCGTGGCCGCTGCCAAGCCCTCAGAGAAAGAGTACACGTAGGTAAACCGCGCCGGTACGACGAGCTTACCGTCCTTGTCGATGAAACCTTTGCGCGGCGGAATAGCCTTGCCCTCGACTTCGATCATCGCCAAGCCGTCGTGGAAGGCCGATTCTTCACCACTGCTATCGCTGATCATGCGGCCAGAATTCGCGGGGATGACGATCTTGCCGGTTCGATCAATGTAGCCCCAGCGGCCGTCGTAGCCCAGTACCGTGCCGGTGACCTGTACGTGAGCCAACCCCTCATGGAACTCCTCGGCCCATGGAAACGTTGGCTCGATGACTACGTTTCCGGTCGGATTGATGTAACCCCAACGTCCATCCCTCTCGAATCTCGCAAGTCCCTCGGAGAACTCTCCGACAGCGTCGAAACAGAGAGGAATGACAATCTGGCCAGTACGGTCAATGAACCCTTCGCGTCCATGCTCTTCCACCTCAAAGAGCGCATCGGTCTGCGAGGAACTGGAGGAATGCCTGCTGCGCCAGCTTTTCAAGCACTCCACGTCTCTCGGTCTTCCAGAGGCGACCAGCATCCCTTCCGGCGAAATCTCACGCCCAGAGCACCCGCCATTGTTCACGCGATAGTCGGCGCATTCGCCTTCACCGAAGTCGTTAGGTGTCCATTTCAACAGACCACGAAACCATTCGTATCGCCAAAGAAGAAGATGCCGGTCCGGAAGGATGAGCCAGTCCGCTCCATCAATCTTCAACAAAGCGATCTGTGACTGTTGAGCGCGCACCTTTTCAACCAGATCATCCCGCTCCCGGAGCCTCATGTCTTTGGTAAAGGTCTGCATGGCGTGTTCGCCTAAGGAGAGCCCATGCACATTGAACAAATACGCATGCCTATCGGGATGGTCGCGAAGCCAATCCATCAACCATGTGATAGAAAGCATAAGGTCCTCATATCGTGATCCTGTCTTGAGGAATTCATCGACTCCTTGGATTCTGTCTCCCTCTGAAAGGAAAATGCCCTCAACCGCCAGGTTCGCGGGAAAGTCAGGCTTATGTAGAGTGACGTATAGGTTCGTTTCGTGTGGGCCCTTAGGACTCCATGAAAGGCCATACTCTGCGTTGTGATAAGGGTTGATGTCACTGGCGGTGATTACGTACTGGCTGCGAAGCTTCGCGAGTGAATCGCCGGCGCGGTCCTCAGCGCCGATTTCCTTCCATTGCTTGTCAATGCTGCCCATCACGGCTTCCGCTACGTGAAAACCAAACTCAGGGCCGGCAAGTCTCCCCTTATTTGTGTCCTCTGGAGGAAGGAGTGCCGAAATCGCCCGCGAAATTTCCGCGTTGTAGGTCTCCGTACTATTGGGTCCGCGTATTGTCCAAGGAAGCATGAACTCGTAGTACGAGTGCGAAGTGAGGGTGAGCTGGGAATCACCAGAGAACTTAATATTGACCTCAGCATTCGGATAGTCATCAAAGCTGGTGTACGTAAAAAGACTTGGGAGAACGCCGCCGATCTTCTCGGGGTTGGTAAACGTGGATTCGAACAATGCCTTCTGGCGCGCAGTAGCATTGGGCATCTTCCCGGTCATTCGATCTTCGACAAGTGCCAACTGGGATCGAAGCCAACTCTTGTTTATCCCCAAGTTGGCGGGATTGGGCTTCAAGATCGGCGCCGCTTCAGCGGCGGCCACCAGTGCCTGCACCAGGGCTGGCTTCACCGGTTTGCCGTCGCGTTGGAAGCCATCGGAAGTTCCCAATATCGTCACCGTAAGGCGTTGAGGTGTTCCAAGGCCTCCCCAGCCGGAATGAATCACTATCTCCCGAACCTTTCTATCAGCTTGAGCAGGCAGACTCGTACATAGCACGAGCAAGCTGAGGCCGGCCCAACGAGCAAGAGAGGACATGGTGACATTCTCTCCTATACGTCTGACCTTATGGTGATGGTTTTTCGATTGAAGAGTGTGGAGCGGCTCTCCGAGCGATTTCCACTCGGCCGTTGATCCAGGCCAACGCGCTTATCAACCACTTCTCGGGAGTGTTGTTCGCAAGCTCGTGGGTTCGATCCCTGCGGCCCTCAATCGATCACGCCCCATGCCAGATATGGCTGTGAAATGGACTCGATGATGTCGTCC
>WNFR01005213.1_pt1 | contig 14139 bp, 9 predicted proteins | sample 5400221 | NCBI WGS metagenome assembly WNFR01 (sample SAMN13153357, study PRJNA577476) | soil metagenome | isolation source: 40 cm soil under Madrone tree | place: USA:California | collected 2016-06-14 | reverse complement strand
AACCGTGCGTTCTGCCCATAGGTACTCGTAGTAACAGTGACCGGAGAGCCGCTAGGCACGATCGTTCCGATGAAGTCCGAAGCATCATAAAGGGTGAAATTGACGGTTCCGGAAGAATCGCTGAGTGGACCAACGACGATTGTATATGTGCCAGAAGTAGGGAGTATTGGAGTATCTATGAATTGGCCATTACCATAGAAGGTACCACCGACTAGGGATGTACCATTCGGGTTATAGAACCTAATGGCGTAGCTCGCAACTGTTGAGCTGTTGACCCTCAAGCTCACCCGCTGACCAGCGTCCGCATCGAATAAGATTAGTCCCACCTTGTTGGCGGTGCCGATGGCCACTGTTTTGCTCTCCCCGACCATCATGCGACCAGTTACCTCCACGTCAGTTGTGGTGTAGGGAGAGGGCGGGACAAAGAAGTCGGCACTGCTGACCGCATTGCCTTGGGATGTTGCGACTGAAATTCGCCCTGAACCAACTGATGATGGAACTGAGGTCGAGATACTAGTGGCAGTGGCGGAACTGACTAAAGCGGATATGACGTTAAACCTTACGCGGTCGTTTGTAGAGGCTGTTTCGAAATTTGTTCCGCTGATTGTAACCGCGGTCCCCGCCGTGCCGATTGTTGGCGTGAAACTGGTGATGGTTGGAGCCGTCGACGCACTCACAGTGAAAGGCGTACTACTAGTTGCCGAACCTGTAGGGGTGGTCACAGCGATTAATCCTGAAGTAGCACCTGACGGCACACTCGTAACGATCTCCGTAGCGGTAGCAGCGGTAACGGTTGCCGCGACACCATTAAAAGTTACGGTATTCTGGCTTGGCGTGGTGCTGAATGATGTACCGTAGATTGTGACCAGCGTGCCCGTTGTTCCCTGGTTCGGACTGAACTGAAGTATGGAAACGACTGACGAGCTAAAGCGTGAGATGGATAGCAGATTGCCTACGGCGTCATAAGTGTAGACTGCAGTCTCGCCCGTCGGGTCAATTACAGCGACGAGTCTTCCCAGTTCATCATAAACATAGGTGATGTCACCGCGCTTGGACGCGGGCATCCAATGCAAAGGACAAGGCAAGGAGGAAGGTGATGGCGATTAAGTGAGTAATAAAGCGCGAAGGGAAACGAGAATTTTGCGCCATGGGGACGGCTCCTGGATTGAGTTGAGCCACCGCCACATAATGCGCTAAGATGCGGGCTGTCTAGGCGATACATCTTTCTGCGCGACTTATGTAGCAGAGGTGTTCGTAGATAAGGCCCTTCCGTCACCGCCAAGTTGACGGAGGGGCCCCCTTAACAATCACTCCTCTATTCCAATTGAATGCTTTTCCTCCCTCTCGCGTTGACATACTTCAGTACGTGAACGCAGTGCCGCTCATCATGAAAATTAGATCCGCAGCGCGAGAGAAGTCGCAACGAACTATCCTTTGTTGTGCAAGCGAGGAAGTAAGATGAACGAGGGTAAAGATTCTCGTCAACGGAAACATTTCGTCGGGAAGCGCAGTAGACTACAACAGCGAAACGATTGTCAAGGAGTTTATTCGGACCCGATCGATTTGTTTTGAAAAAGTTAATGCCGCGCCGGACAATCCCGAAAACTGGCACGTTACGACCTGCGTTACATCCATAGGCCGGCCAAACTATCTATCGTCCAACTAATCAGAAAACAAAACGAGCAAAGAGCATTGAGAACAGTCATCTTAAGGTAGTTGATCCACCTGCGGTTGGAGACTTCTCGAGCGCCGCTAAATGATCGAGGTACAGCTTCACCTGTTATAAGATGGAAGATAAAGGTAAGCTAAAATCGCGACGCTCCGGTTGATCGCTAGGCCGAACGATCACACTTGACTGGGCCCCATCGCCGGGAAGATGAACCGGCTAAGAGTTCAGGCAGCAAAGCGGATTCGGAGTGGAACGGTTCCACGATCGCGGCAGAAGCTAGCTTGAGGATAGAAGTATGCGTTAACTGAAACGACCCGGTCGCTACTCCCGGTTCTGACTTTGTGTAGCCATCTCGTTACCGATTAACTTCCAGCCAATATCCGTACTCGATCGATTGCTTCAACAACCGCTTCGGGACGGGTAATGGGAATTTGATGACCTGTTTTTTCGAGGACAACCATCTCCGAGTGCGGTAATTCCACGTGCAAGCGTCGAGAATTCTCTGCCAATGGAACGATCATATCTGAATCGCCTGTGACGATTGCAATAGGCAAGCGGAGTCCCGAATAACGCGCGCTGAAGCTGCGCAGGTCCTTGTTGAGCAGCGCGTCGTCGACAGAGTACCACTTAACTTTACTTGGTTTGGTCCACTCGGAGAGAACTGTTCGTAGGTAGTGCTTCGGTACACGATCGGGCGCGAATGCTTTTTTCAAGTCCTCCCTCACAACCCGCGCGCCGAGCAAGGGTGTGAACAAATAATTCACCAGGTCACCGACAAAGGGTAGTGCAGGAAGTTTTGTGAGGAACGAAACTCCGTCTTGGCTTTCATAAAGGGCGGCGGCAAGAAGGACAGCGCCTGCCAGGGACTCTGGATAGAGAAGCGCATAAATGATTGCCAGCGCGCCACCCCAGGAATGACCAACCAGAATTGGATTTTCGACACCCAACTCTTTGAGCGTTGCATGCAGCAGGCGCGCCTGGACTTCAACTGTGATGTCCTCATGGTTTGGTCTTTCGCTGTGGCCATGACCGGGACGATCGAAAGCGATGGCCTGGTAGCGAGTGGAGATTGGACCGTATAGCCGAGACCAGTCCTGGCAAGAACCAGGGTTGCCGTGGATCAAGACCACTGGTTGGCCCGAACCTTTCATGACGACATGAAGGCGTGCCCCTTCGATCTCAACGAATCTCGAACTGGCGTGGGCGTGACGGTGAGAGATACGTGAGGCGATGTATCGCCGCTTGAGCCGTCCTGTGACTTTCACGAGGTTCCCCTTCAATCTCCTGTAGCGAGATCGGTTGGTAGCGATTCGGGGGTGTGCTTTGTGTCACCAAGGGGCGGCTTTTTAGAATGGCGCGATTGGAAAAATGAGGTACGGTCCAACACATTTTCCTGAAATTGCTCGAGGTAGAGGTAGATCACCGGAGTGACATAAAGCGTAATGAATTGCGACACCACCAGACCGCCGACGACGACCAGACCAAGAGGTCGGCGAGAAGAACCATCGGCACCATAACCCAGAGCGATGGGCAGCGCGCCAAAGACGGCTGCGAGTGTAGTCATGAGAATTGGGCGGAAACGATCCATGCTCGCGTCATGTATCGCCTTCTCGGCTGACTCACCAGCATCAACACGCTGGCGCGCGAAGTCGACGATCATGATCCCATTCTTCTTGACGATCCCCATCAGCATAAACATACCGACAAACGCATAAAGAGAAGCTTGCTGACCGAACAGGATCAGCGTCAGCAAACCTCCCACCAGTGCTGTCGGAAGTGTCGAAAGCACGGTCAATGGGTGTACATAGCTCTCATACAGGATGGCCAGGATTACGTACATCACGAACACGGCCAACGCCATCAAGATGGTCAAACTTGAAACGGTGTTGCTGAATGTTTGCGCCTCACCTTGTAACTCCGCGCGGACCGTTGGAGGTACGACTGTGGCAGCAGCTTTGTTAATGAAGTTAGTGGCGTCGCCAAGGGCCACGCCGGGCTTGAGATTAAAAAAGAGCGTCATGCTCGTGAACTGATTCAGGTGGTGCACGGCTTGTGGGCCAAGGGTCGATTTCCATGTTACCAACTCGCCGAGCGGAACCAGTCGCTGTCCATTGTCGGACCTAATGTAGAGCTGTGAAAGATTCTCGGGATTGGCCCGAGCCGCGTCCTCTATCTCGAGGATTACCTGATACTGGTCCTGTGGCTTTTTGATCAGGTAAAGGTAGTTCTGCGAGTAGGCGTTGCGGAGGAGCGTCAAAATTCGCGACTCCGAAACGCCGTAAGTCTTCGCCTGGTCGCGACGAAGGTCGATGTCAATATTGGGGGTGTTGCTGTAATAGTCCGACGAGACTGTTAGAAAACCCGGGTATTCCCTTAACTTGTTCATTAGCTTCTGACCCACGTCGTAGACCTGGTCGGGACTGGCCCCGGAAACCGAGAAAGCATACTGCCCCTGATTCTGACTGGTTACGCCGGTACTTATTTCCAAAACGGGAAACGGACGCAGAAAACTGAAGACCCCCGGAATGCTATTAAGCTTGCCCATCATCTGCGCGGTTACCATCGGTATTGGGGGACGTTGATCGGGCGGTTTGATGAACGTAAACATGATTCCCTGATTGGAGGCCAAAAAGCCCGTTGCGCCGCTCAGCGTAAAGTCGGTAATAACATTCGGGTCCTGGTGAAGCGTTTCGTCGACACGATTTTGTAGTTCATGCATTTGAGTGGGCGACGAACCTTCGCGCGCGATGAACGCCCCGAAGATTACGCTGCTGTCGCCTGGTGGCAAGAAAGCTTTGGGAACCAACATGAAGAGCCAGATGGTTCCCGCAAGACAGGCGAGCCAGATCACCGGAGAGATCCATCGCCGCCGCAGGAACCACCAAAGTGAAGAGCCGTACATAGCAAGCACGCGCTTCTCAATGCCGCCGATCACGCGCTCCAACCAGGTTTTCTTCGAACCCTCTCCCCGTTCTTTCAGTAGCCGAGCGCACATGAGTGGAGTTAGTGTCAGCGACACCAAACCAGATGCGAAGATGGATATGACAATCGTAATCGCGAACTCGCGAAAGATTCGGCCTACTAATCCCGTCATGAACACCAGCGGTATAAAAACCGCCGCCAGCGAGATGGTCATCGACATGATGGTAAAGCTGATTTCCTTCGCGCTGTTGATGGCCGCTTCGAACGGTTGCTCTCCGCGCTCCATTCGGCGGACGGTGTTTTCCAGAAAGACAATGGCGTCGTCCACCAAAAAACCGATCGCCAGCGTGAGAGCCATCAATGAAAGGTTATCGAGACTATAACCAAGCACGCGCATGGCGATAAATGTGATCAGGAGCGATAACGGCAGTGCTACGACGGGAATTAATGTGTCCGTTGCTCGTCCCAGAAATGCGAAGATCACCAGGACGACCAGAATAAAGGCGATGACGAGGGTTGTTTCCACATCGATTACTGAGTGAACGATATTCTGGGAACGATCGTAGATGGGCGTCACCCTGATTGAGCCGGGCAACTCGGCGCTAACGATCGGCAGTATTCCTCGAATGCTTTTCGACACTTCCACGGCGTTGGCGCCGGCCCTGCGATTAACCGCAACGATGACTGTTGCGGATGGCACATTGTAGCCGCGCACCCAGAAGCGCATGTTGATCCGCTCGTCCTGAACCGAATCCACAACCGTAGCTACGTCGCGTAAGTAGATCGGCGAGCCGCCGGTATTTCCCACAATGAGGTTGCTATATTGCTCCGCACTCTCCAGTTGGCCCTGTGGTCGCAGTATTGCCGTACCGGAACTACTGTCTAACTGACCCGCACCGGTATAGCTGGTGCCGCCCTTGATCGCTGCCGTAAGATCATCAATCGAGATACCGCGGGCCCACATCGACGCAGGATTAGCTTTGATCCGAATAGCTGACTTGGTTCCATAAACGTTCACGCGGGAGACACCGGGCAATATGCTGATGCGCTGACCGACCTGCGTAGTCGCGTAATCATAGAGTTGTCCCGGCGTGACTGAATCACTGGTCAACGCGATATACATGATCGGCTGATCGTTAGGATTGCTCTTCGAATACGTTGGCTGGGAGGGCAGATCTACCGGCAGACTGCCGCTCGCCTGGGAGATCGCAGTTTGGACGTCCGTCGCCGCCGCATCAATGTTCTTGTCGAGTGCGAATTGCAGCGTAAAGCTTGCAAATCCCTGGGTACTCTGCGAGGTCACTACCTCCAGTCCATTGATCTGCATGAACTGGCGCTCGAGCGGAGTAGCGATGTTGTTGGCAATTGTGTCGGGACTTGCTCCGGGATAGCCAACCTGAACCTGGATGACGGGATAGTCAACGGCAGGTAGATCATTTACCGGGAGTTGAAGGTAACTCAGTATTCCAAAAAGGATTACTGAGAGCGTCAGCACCGCGGTCATCACGGGCCGGCGAATGAAAGGTTCGGAAAGATTCATTACTTCGTCCCGTTGCTGGTTGCGGCAGTCGGATTGCCTTGTTCGACAAGGACCTTGCCGCCGGGTGTTACTCCCAGTTGTCCGTTGGTGACGACGCGTTCGCCGGGTTCCACGCCCTTCTCGACAACGATTAGATCTCCCTGCCGTTGGCCCAACGCCACAGTTCGCTGTTCAGCAGTCGAGTCTTGCTTGACCACGTATACAAACGATCCCTTTGCCGACATCTGCGGTGCGGTAGACGGAATCAACACAGCTTGATGTATGGTGCTCAAGACGAGCCGAACGTTGACGAACCGGCCCGGCCAGAAAACATGCCCTCCATTAGGTATAGTCGCGCGAAGATTTACTGCGCCGGTCGCATTTTGTACGGCGTTGTCCAGGAATGTTAGCTGACCGCTTACCGGAGCGTCGCTCGTATCGGGCAGGCGCACCTCGACTCTGAGAGAGCCAGCACGCATCTGTTGCTGCACTTCTGTCAGATCATTTTGGGAGATCGTGAAGTCGGCATAAATCGGATCCAGCCGCTCAATTACCAGCAGGGCATTACCGTTACCGGACGTACCGTTGCCGCCAGACCCGTTGTTCCCGGCTCCGCCTGGGTTGACGACGTTTCCAAGGTCCACGAGCCGCTGTCCGGCGCGACCGTCGATCGGCGAGCGAATATAGCAGTAACTGAGTGCCACCTTCGCGCTCTCAATTGCTGCCGCGTCTACCGTCATCGCTTCATCCGCGCTGCCCACCGCCGCGCGAGCGGCCCCGACATTCGCGTTAAGAGCGTCCAGATTTGAGCGCAACTGTTCGTACTGCTCACGTGGAACTACACCGCCCTCAAGTAACTCTCGGTACCGCTTAACCTGAGTTTCACCCCACTTCGCCTGGGCGATTTCTCTAAGCAGGTTCGCTTCGGCCTGTTTCTTCAAGGCCCCGTCTCGGGAAAGATTGGCTTGCGCCTGCTTGAGACTCGCCTCGTAGGGCCGCGTATCAATGGTGAAAAGCAGATCATTCTTTCTCACATTGGCGCCATCAGTGAAATGAATCTGGACTATGCGTCCTGAAACCTGCGACTGAATGGAAACAACCTCTCGGGCCACGGTCTTGCCAATTGCATCCAGGTACGTAGGCACGTCCTGAGTAGTCGCGACGGTGACCGACACGGGGGCCGGCGGCCGGTCGAAGCTCTGCTGAGCCTGATTCGCGCAGCCGTTCAAAAAGAAGGGCGAGACTACGCCCAGTAAAATCATGACTCCCGATCGATAACTCAACCCTGGATATTTCATGTCGTTATTCTCAGGTTCGGCTTTACTGATACCTAAATATAATCTCGCATCGGCGCCAATCGAACAACCCAGCATCCCAACCTTAAGCTGAGGTACGTTTGGCTGGGACTTTTTGTTGCGCGCTGCCGCTCTGAATCTCCTGATATATTTCTCGTGTTTTGTTAATAATGCTTGGATGCGTATGATCATACAGAATTCTGGAGCGGCGTTTCCAATTGACCCTCTCGGGCTCGTCTCATCTTTTCTTATCTGGTATTGGCTCCGTCTATGTCCACCCGCCAAGTATTCTGAAGGCCGGCGCGGTCGGACATGAATACAATGTAGCGGGACCGCGCGTCCTCATAAAGTCAGAACCGGGAGCGTAGCGACCGGGTCGATACCGAAGGCGCAATCGTTCTCTTTCCATAAGGCCAGAATTTTTTGTGACCTGCGTAGTTGAGCATCTCGGAAAAGACCCGGTCGCTACCGCTCGCGGTTCTGACTTTGTGTAGCCGCTTGGGCAGTACCCCTGCTTCGCGCACATCGCGGGGCAAAGCTGTCCATTCAGTTGAGCATTGTTTCTAGTGGGACGGCGAAAAACGACGCAGCACATCCCGCACGAGCGGCGAGCAAGATTCACCTCTTCAACCCGAGCACAAGGACGCCTCCGCCAACCATGAGGATACCGATCCACTCACGTGCAGATGGGCGCTCATGGAGAAATAAAACCGCAAATATGGCTACCAGTACGACACTGAGTTTGTCGACGGGCGCGACCTTCGATGCCTCACCGATTTTTAGTGCGCGGAAGTAGCACACCCAGGATGCTCCAGTCGCCAATCCCGAAAGCACAAGGAAGAGCAATGTATGCGAGGAAAGCTCAAATGGATTGGCCCATTTGCCGGCGAAGTACACGAACGCGCTGAGTACGATGATGATGACGAAGGTTCGAACCAGAGTCGCCAGATCGGAATCGACGCCTTCGAGTCCCACCTTCGCAAAGATCGCCGTGAGTGCCGCGAATGCAGCGGACAAGAGTGCCCAGATTAACCAGTTCGAAGCTGTTGCCATGATCGATGATTTGATTTTACGACAAAGGAAAGAGTAAGGGGAAAAAAAGCGCGGCCTCCTCAATTGAAGGCCGCGCCTTTAAGATCGCCGGTATTTTGTTTACCAGCTTCTAGTTTTTGCTTGACAGAAATTCTTACCTCACCTTTCTGTTAATAGCGGTGAAAGAATCCCCATCTATCGTAATAACCGTACTGATGGAAATTTCCAAACTGATCGAAGTATCCAACCATCCTGGTTTGGTTATTCATCCGATATCTCAGGCGGTGTTCGCGATCCATCTCACGGATGCGGGCCATCTCTTCGCGTTCCTCGCGACGCAAACGCTCTTGTTGCCAGCGCTCAGGTCGCCTATCCTGTCGCCAGTCTCGGTCTTGACCCCCCATGTTCGGGGTTTTCGCCAAGGCCACAGAATTGCTTATTAGATCGGAAAGCAGATGCCCACACTTAACGTTCTTTGTTTTCCGCGGGGTGGTTACTCGACGCAGTAGTATCGTAATTTGTAGGGGCGTCCCTCCGTGGACGCCCTTTCTTGAGTGACAGATCGCAAGAATGGGGCGCCCACGGAGGGACGCCCCTACAAATTACGATACTACTCTCGACGCGGCCGACTTGTGTTCAGGATTGGCTGGCATTAATCTATGCGCGTAACTGCCTGCAGGGTGCTGTAGTCCCGACGACGCACTCTGAATCTCTCTCCGATTACTTTTCTTTCCAACTCCCCAGCGCTTGCCGGGCGTGGCCGGCTTTTTCGCGATCTCCAACGATTTATGCTTCGAGCAAAGTACAGCTTGAATGGTCACCCATCTTTTAAGGGAGCAACGACAATGAGAGTATTCTGTCCCGAACACAAAAGAGGATTCTTCACTCCTCGGCAAAGTCCCATCAAATGTGAAAATCGAGGTCATATACTAGGTGAGTTGGATTTCGACGGTGAGGCGAAGCCGGCGGGTGAGCTTCAATGGCAATACTGCTGCAACTGCGAGCATTTTTGTCCGATAGATTTGGATCAGCATAGCCTGCAGCAATGCCCGGTCTGCACGCGACGGATTGCAATGCTCTATTTGTGCGACCGCTGCTATACCATTAGTTTCGAATCCAACAGTCCGCTGCAGACAAAGAACTTCACACTCACATCAGAAGGTGCGCCACAACCGGTATGTCCTGGATGTTTGCAGGCGAACTCCGACGGTTTGCGCGAACACACATGCGATGGACTTGGCGCCTCCTTCAGCACTGCCCTTAATTCTTGTCCAGTTTGCCTGGAGCGCCTTGATATCGGCCCTTCTTTTCCTTGTTCAGTAGCGCACTACCTGAGAAGAACTAAAGTTGCGAATAAGGTCAACGTAACATTCGACTACGAGAGTGAATTGTTTGTTCCAGTGGACGACGGAGAGTTCGTCGCGATAGGCAATGACAATCCAGCCAGTCAGATGATCCTGTTACCGCGACCGGCACGCTTTGCAACACGGAGGGACTTTTACGAGTTCTATCAGGACTACTATCACTGCATCAAACCAGGTGCGGGTGAGGTGTATATCATTCAACCTGCCGAGGTGACCCATTCCGCTGAGGGATGGAAGCTCCAGGCGCCCGGCATTCTTGAAGTGCTGGAAGATCAGCCAAAGAAAACAGCTTCGGCTGAGGCACGGCGCCATGAGATAGATAAACCGTCGCGCCAGGAACCAAAACAGTTCGTCGCACCGAAAAAAGAGGAGTCTCCTGTTACGCCCTGTGCTTCTTGTGGCTCTCTGGTAGAAACGAGATACGCCTTCTGTTGGAAATGCGGCAACCAATTGACAGCAAAAACAGAGTCCTCGGTTACCCACCGGGAGAAGCCTCGAATGATAATGCCCCTGGCCGAGATCGAAACTGATGAAGAGGATGAGCTAACTGTGCAGCATGATGTGCGCGGCGCTGGCACACCCATTTTTTCATGGGCCCTGGCAAAAGAGCTGGAACCGCTTAGCTCATCGAAGGGGTCAGTGCTAAAACTGATTGCTGTCGCTGCGGTTGGGTTAGCGCTTGTGTCACTTGCAGTATTTGCACTGACGCGTTCGGGATCAAGAATCGCTTCCGCAACCACCGCTCAACCCGCTACTCTCAACCTCCAATCTGATTCGACCGCGGCTCCTGGCCGAGAAGTAAAGGCTGATCCAGCTACCGAGCCCGCGGTCCAGAGAACTGCTGTGGCGCGACCTGAAGAGGACGAGCTGAACAGGCTTCGCGAACGGCGAATTGCCGCGAGCAATTTCGGCACAGTTTCCGATCGCTCAGCGATCCTTCAAGCATTCGCCAAAGCAGAAAAACAATACCCAGGTGATTACCGATTTCCATATGAACGGGCCAAGCTGGCTGTTAAAGAGTCAGAATCTCGTTCGCACGAGGATGCTTTTAATGCGCTATCTCTTGCCGCAGAGAAGGCCATCAACAGCGGTAAAACTCATGAGATGCTTGGCGATTTGAAAGAGGATAAGCGCGGTGATTTTTACAAGCTTTCCCATGGAAATCATGAGTGGGCCCACCTAGCGGAAGCGTTGAAGAGAAAAGATAGCAGCCTATTAAGCGCGAAGCTGTAGGTTTCACTCCGTTAGAGTCTGTCGGAAAAGTTCTTCTCTTGGGTTTCCGCTATCCAACCTCAGTGTTCTCCGTGCCTTCGTGGTGATAAAAACCCCGAAAACATCCACCACGAAGGAACGGAGGACACTGAGAATGCGCAGAAGGATATCCAATTCCGTCCGAAGGAGCTCAGTGCGTTGGGCTATAAACAAACTATATGATCCTCAGCGTCTATAATGGGGCTCTCGCACACAAGTCATAATCGTGCGCCGCGAAGACGCAGCGCGTTGAAAATAACCGACACGGAACTGAAGCTCATCGCGGCTGCGGCAATCATGGGGCTCAATAGGACACCGAAGGACGGGTAGAGAACTCCCGCGGCGATGGGCACCCCAACAGAGTTATAGACGAAAGCGAAGAAGAGGTTTTGTTTGATGTTCCTCATGGTCATGCGACTAAGGACTCGGGCTCGGACGATGCCGCGCAGGTCTCCTTTGATCAAGGTAACTCCCGCGCTTTTCATTGCCACGTCAGTTCCGGTTCCCATCGCTATGCCCACCTGAGCCTGGGCAAGCGCCGGTGCGTCGTTAATGCCATCGCCGGCCATTGCTACAAACCTTCCCTCAGCCTGAAATCGCTTTATGACCTCAACCTTCTGGTCGGGAAGCACCTCAGCGACCACTTCATCAATGTTGAGTTTCTGCGCCACCGCGTTGGCCGTCGTGCGGCTGTCACCGGTAAGCATGACAACACGAATGCCTTCTGCGTGTAGCTGCTTGATAGCTTCCGGCGTGGTTTTTTTAATTGGATCGGCGACACCTATAAAGCCCACGGCCTTCCCGTCCACTAATACGAACATCACAGTCTGGCCGTCGGCGCGCAGGGGTTCGGCCCTCGTCGCGAGTTCTCCTGGATCGATTCTCAGGTCATCGAGAAAGGCGCGATTCCCGAGCGAAACCTTGCGACCATCAACCTCACCTGTTACTCCTTTACCTGTCAGTGACTGAAAGATCGCCGCATTGGTTGGCTCGATGCCGCGCTCTTGCGCGCCGGCGACGATAGCAGCCGCTAACGGATGTTCACTGCCCCGCTCGAGGCTTGCAGCTAATCTCAATAGCGTCTCTTGATCAACTGCCTGGGATGTAACCACATTAACGAGTTTGGGTTTTCCTTCAGTAAGTGTTCCAGTTTTATCAACCACCAACGTATCAACCTTGCGCATGATCTCGATGGCTTCTGCGTTCTTGAAGAGCACTCCGTTCTGTGCGGCTTTTCCTGTCGCCACCATAATCGACATTGGCGTCGCGAGACCTAGTGCACATGGACAGGCAATGATTAGCACAGCCACTGCGTTCACCAGGCCATACACCATGCGCGGTTCCGGTCCCCAGATGCTCCATACCACAAATGTGATAACAGCAATCGCGACAACCGCAGGAACGAAATAAGCAGAGACAACATCAGCCAGTTTTTGAATTGGTGCGCGACTCCGCTGAGCTTCGGCAACCATCTGGACAATCTGCGATAACAACGTCTCTGCGCCAACGCGCTCAGCTCGCATCACAAAAGAGCCTGTGCCATTTACCGTCGCGCCAATCACACGGTCGCCCAAGTGTTTTTCGACCGGAATCGGCTCGCCGGTGACCATCGATTCATCTATTGCACTCGACCCTTCTATGACGACCCCGTCAACCGGCACTTTCTCGCCGGGACGCACCCTTAAGCGATCGCCAACCTCCAGCTTTTCCAGAGGAACATCTTCTTCACTGCCGTCCTCGCAAATGCGGCGCGCGGTCCTGGGTGCAAGCCCAAGTAGCGCCTTGATCGCTGCGCCGGTCTGACTGCGCGCGCGAAGTTCGAGCACTTGGCCGAACAGCACAAGTGTGGTGATTGTTGCCGCTGCTTCGAAGTAGACTGGAATTTCACCAGACGGATCGCGCAGGGACAATGGAAAGATTTCGGGGAACAACGTCGCAAAGCGAAGCAATCCGCGGCTCGAGGGCCATACCGCAGATTGGACAGTTTCCGGGTTTGTCCCGAATTATCTCCGGATGCATCGGACAGGTGTATTCCGTGCCCGGGGTCGCAGTACTGCTACCGGAAGCGCTTATGCCCTTTATTAAAACCGGCTGGTTTGGTGAGGCCTTGCTGGTTTGACTGAGAAATTGCTCGGGTTCACCGCGAAATCTGTGCAGGCAAGGTGCACTGCAGAAGTAGTAGGTTTCGCCCTTGTGCTCAAACGAGCCGGCGGCCGATTCAGGATCGACTGTCATCCCGCAGACAGGATCCAACACCACCACTCGGGTTTCACTGTTTTGCGTGTTTGTAATCGCGATTTCCTTCGCTGCATTCCAAGGCGAATGTGCCAAGCTTAACCTAAACAACCTTGAAAGCCACTCAGCAACAAGAACAACAACTCGCCCTCAGTTACAGGTCTGTTCCCATGTTCTTCGAAGTCATCGCTGTTTGGCAGTTCCCAGTAACAAAAGACCACCGATCGCCAGTGCGAAGCCGAGCGCCACGAGCGCCAGATGGGTGTGGTATTTCTCTGGAGTAGCGTCAAAAAAAGCGAATACAACATGACCGATGGAAATAGCCACACCCACAATGGCCGCTACGCCTCCTACAATTCGACGCGTTTTCATGACTAGTACACCTCAAATCCGCTAATCAAGACCGGGACTATTGCTGCTTTGAATATTTAGTCTCCTTCAATTACTTTGCTTGAGTCGATCGTCCCCCGGATGCCCGCGATCCGGCAAGCGTTAGCTACGGGCTGGTTGGCTTGTTTTCTCCGCTCATGTCCCCGTGCGTGCCATGCATCGTACTCATGTCCATTTTGCCAGGACGAATTCGAAAGAATAGGTTCCACGAAACCGGATTGTTGCCGTAGATGCGGTCCAAAATCGACGGCTTGGAATAGAAGGTCAGATCACTGCCGATTCCCATCGATACTTTGTCGTTGTTCCAAATGTCTCGAACGCCGCCAAAAGTGTAAGCCCCGATGCGGAAACTTGGATGATCGTCAGTGATGCCCAGTAGAGCGCGATCACTTGGACGCAACAGCTCATCCTTATCTACGAGTTCCAATCGCGTGTAGAGATAGTTCTTGTCGCGGAAATTAA
>WNFR01004616.1_pt1 | contig 14140 bp, 10 predicted proteins | sample 5400221 | NCBI WGS metagenome assembly WNFR01 (sample SAMN13153357, study PRJNA577476) | soil metagenome | isolation source: 40 cm soil under Madrone tree | place: USA:California | collected 2016-06-14 | reverse complement strand
GGCTTCTGCGTTTCGCGATCGACAAGGTCGCGGAACTTCGCCCGCGTGGCGAGCGCCAGGAGGCGAGACTCCGCCGGTGATTCGCCGCCCGCAGCCAGCGCACCTTTCACGTACTCTTGCACGGCGCGGGGATAGTCGCGCTTTCCTTCATAAATAGCCCCGGCCTCGTAGGAATAGAGAGTGTCGTCGGCGAATTTATTGCGGCCCTCCGTGAGCAACCGCATGGCATTGTCAAAATCAAAATAATCCCAATAAATGGTCGCGGCTTCGAGGTATCCCCCTGCCTCGCCAGGAGAGACCCGCGGGATTCGCTCCCAATAGGCAGCGGCCTTGGTAAGGAGCTGGCGGTCCGCGTAAATGTCCCCAACGCGCGCCAGATTCTGGGTGTTCCCAGGATTTGCGGCGAGGAGATGGTCTTCGATCTTGACAGCCGTGGCGGTTGCCGCGGGATCAAGATACGCCAGCGAACGAAAAACGGAAGAGGCCGTCTGCCCTAGATCGACATCGGCAGGGTACTCTTCTACTAGAGACTGCAACACGGGCGCGCTCTCTTCAAAATGGGAGCGCCAGAGATAGGCCTGCGCCAGGTATTGCCCCACAGCGGGATTCCGCTCCACGAACTCGCTCCAACGTCCTTTTCCCTCCGAGGGAACACCCTGCTGCAGCGACGTGATTTCGGCATCGAGCCTTCCAGTTTGTGTGAGCAATTCGAAGAAGCGATTACGCAAATCCGGTTCCTCGAACCAGTGCTGCCGCAGAACCGCTTCCCAGGCCGCTTCGTCGTGGGTTTCGACTCGCATGTAAGCCGTAAGAAGATTGCGCACAAAGACCGGATTGTGGGGGAATCGGCGGTTCGCATAAAGGTTTAAGCGAAGATACATCTCGGCAGTACCGCCGACGAGCGACTGGAAGTAGTGTTCCAGCTCGCTGCCCTGGAAGATCCGGACGGCGTCCTGCGTCAGCTTCTCGAATTCGGCAGTCTTTTTCTGGCGCAAATAAAGACGCGCCAGCTTGTGATACCAGGAGCGGTCCGAAAAGCGCGCCATCGCGCGGCGGTAAATTTCCTCCTGCTCTACACCGAGGCGGTTCTGATCCAGAAAAACTGCCAACCGCTCGTATAGCCCGGGATCATCAGGGTTGTGGTCCAACTCGCGCCGAAGAACCCCAAGCGCCTGCGGAACTTCCTTTAGTTCGACTAGCCGGGCCAGATATCGTTCGAGTACACGCGCATATTCCGGGGAACGCGCACCGGCCTGCGCCGATGCTGACGCCGCATTCACTTGGAATGCCGAGTTCTGTTGTCCGGGTGATCTGCGGGGCATTGCGCCATTCTGTGTAGCTCCCCCTTCCGATTCTTCGCCCTCCTCGACCCTGTTTCCTACGGGTGAATAAATTTCTGCCTCCGAATTGCGCGCTCCCAGCGGGATTCTGTCCGCCCTCGCTGCCAATTCCCGCAAAACGGAATCATAGATTGCAAACTCTTCCAGGGGCTTTCCCGTCCGCGAATAGGCATCGGACATCAGAAGCGCAACCGCGGTGCGCTGCGATGCATTGGGAAAGTTAGCGAGAAACTCTTTGCCTCCCTTGATCACCGCCTCACTTTCACCGGAGGCGGCAAAGAACTCCAAAATTGCGGCGTGAAGTTCGGCTCGACGGGGCGAATTGGGAAACTTGGCGTCAAGAAGTGCGACGAGCCCTGCCGCGTGCGAGCGATGAAAATAAGAGACGGCGCGGTCCTCTTCTCCGGAGAATTCGCTCGCCGGGGACGTGGTATTGAGAAGCAAGGACAGGATGCCATTCAAATAGCCTGGCCCTTGATCCATCGTTGCGATGTCGCGATACATCGAGAGCTCACCGGCGCCGAATCGGATCGGCGTTTCCGGAGCAGTGAGCAAGAGATTGGCCAGCCCGCCGAGCGCGCGTTCTTGCGCGTCGTTCATCCCTTTGCTGTTGTAGAGCGCGAAGTAGAAGCGCGCAGATTCCGGGTACGCGTGAATCTCCTCCAGTAGCCGTGCGCAGACGTACAATTCCTGCGTGCTCCACGCGGATCCGGAAGCGTCCTTTCGCAACCGGAATTTGGTTATGGTTTCCTGAGCCGTGTCGAGCTTGCCTTGCTGCTGGTAGTAGTAGAAGATACGCGCCGTTGCGTTGAGGTCCTCGGGATTTGCCTGTTGCCCAGCTTTCGCTTCATCCAGGAATTTTCGCAGGCTGTGCGTCTGAGTCAGCAGATCGAAATAGCTCTTGATCAGCTCCGGCGCCCACAGCGGCTGGAACGCTTTTTCATAGACGGCGAGCCCCTGCTGAAGCGATCCCTGCCGGTATTCGACGAGCGCCCGCGCTTTTACAGGAAGAATCTCGTCGGTGGGAAATTTTTCATGATACTGGGCGATGAGTTGCGTCGCGGCGGAAAAATCCTTGACTGAGATCAAGTACTCGAGAAAACGCGAGTAGAGCGAAGACTCTTGCGGGTATCGCGCCAGCCAACTGCGGTACTGCGCCACGGAAACTTCCGCCGGCAGTCCCTGCGAGCGGATCACGCCGAAAATGCGTTCGAACGCACGCCAGGAGCGCTGCTCGGAGGCAGGCGTGAGTTTTTCCAAAGCGCCCGGCGGAGCAGTCGCGGCAGCAGAAAGCGCCTTGATCTCCTCGAGCGGCTGCAGCCGGCGATGATAAAAGTCCGCAAGGGAAAGCAGGGCGGCGGACTTATCCGCGGATTTTTCCTCGAAGCTTTTCCAGTCCGCCTCGGCAGCGGTAAAATCTAGCTGCTGCTCGTCTTCGAGCGCGCGCAGCGAGTACAATTCCGCATCTCCAGGCTGCTTCTTGAGCAGATCTCCCAGAGCCGGTCGCGTCTCACTCGGAGGCCTGCGGAAAAGCACTTCGCCGCCCGGAAGCGCCATCAACCGGAAAAATGCGGCTTCGATCGCCGTGCGTCCTTCGATATTTCGAATCCACGCGGGAAGAGCACCGCTTGCTGTGGCCACCCACCCCGCGGCAAAAATCGTGAACGTAGCCGCAACGAGAGCAATCAGGGGTTTGCGAGAATTTTTATGGAATGATTTCAAGGTCCACCCCCTGTGAGCCGATGTTGTGCGCTACGTCTTCGCCGGTCACCGTCAATCTGTATATGCCGGGAATCATCTGCTCCGGAATCATAAGTTGCCCCGCGTTTGCGCCTGCGCGTGCATCCCATCTCAGACCAACAGGAGCGACTCCTTCGAGCCGCGCGAGCAGCGTTCGTGTGCTGTGCGATGCCGAAACCTTTAACTCCAGCACTTGGCCCCGGCGGTAACGCTTCTGGTCCAGCCGGATTTGAATGACTGGCGGTTTGCTGGCGATCACGAAGCTCTTCGATTCGCGGTAGGTGTGCCCGGCCTTGTCACGCAGAATCAAGCGCACGTTGTAGGTGCCGTCCTGCATGTCGCCCGGCGCAAAGAATCGCGTCTGCCAGATATCTTCGCCGGAGAGATAGCGAAGCTGCCGCACCAGGCCGAACGGAAACAGCGCGACCACAGAGACAATCGATTCGTCAGTCCTGACGCGCAGCACCGGGTCGCCAGGACGGATCACCCTGGGGCGCAGCAGCGCGCGAGGCACGGCGAGAAACGATGTGTAAGGCGTGACGAATTTATACTGCCGCGCGAGGCGAATGATTTCATCAATGGTCGCCTGATCTTCACCTTCACGCTGAATCTTCTCCAGCAGCGCATCTACGCGCGCGCGCGCCCACAGCCTGGGCAACTGCGGGTGCTCGAGGGACTCCCGCGGCAGGCTGGCTTTTGCGGAAATTTTCAGGGGAGCGCCTTCCCTCACGCCGTGAACTGCAAATGGCGCGTCCTGCTTCGGCTTCTGATAACGCCCCACCCACGCCGACAGCGACCCCGAAAAAGCAGAGTCCTGCAGAGGATAGACGGCGTCGATGCCGGCGTCCGAAGGAACATCCACCCGCAACTGGCCCACAGGGCTCCTGCCGATTTTGGAGAGAAAGGAATTGAGCTTGAACTCCATTGGTTCGGTCGAAAGAACTTGCTCGAGTACTCCGTCTTCTCGCGACAGCAAACGTAAGAGCGGCAGGTTTGCGTCGTCGCCAACGCCAAAGATGTATGTCCTAGGACGCTGCGCTGCGGGAAGCTTTTTCCATGCGGTCTCATACCACGCCGCAATCTTGCCATTCTGGATGGGCCCGCGTGTGGCTCCACCATCACTGAGCAGAACGAGATAACGGCTGCCGTTTCCGCCTCCGGCGCATTGCTTTAAGCCTTCGTCCAACACATGCTGCACATCAGTGCCGCCGCGCAGCCGGCTGCCACGAACGAAGTCCAGAGCGCGCTGAACGGATGCATTATCCGCATGTATAGGCGCGGGCTGAAACAGTTGCGTCTGCTGGTTAAACAAGATTAGATTGAAACTATCCGCGGGTCGCAGCGTGCGAAGCAGCGTTTCCAGTGCCTGATAGCTGCGCTCCAGTTTCTCCCACTGCATCGAAAGAGAGGTATCGAAGAGAAGTACGATCGTCTTTGTCGGGCCAGAGTCTTGTGCTGCGTTTCCGCCAGCCGATGAAGTCTGTTGTCCGCCACCAAGCAGAGCGTCCACGGCAAAAAAACCGGGTTCGTTGGTACTGCGGACGGGAGCCGTCTCGGTCGGCGATGGCTGCCCGCTCACGGGGTTTCGAAACGCCAGTACTTGCAGCGTGTCGCTTCCGGTGCGGTCCAGTTCGAATGTAGTAACGAAGTCTTCCGTCAGGTTTACGTTTTGTCCTTCGAAATGTCCTTTCACTAGATGCGGCGAATTCTGTTCGATCTTCATGGGAAAGCTTTTCGCGGCAGCCTGAAAATTCGTGATGGCGTGCGCCGAGTGCAACTCATAATGGATGGACAGATGCCGGGCCACTTGTGCCTGGTAGGCATCCGGGCGCAGCGGAATCGCAAAGTACGACTTCAAATTTTCCACTGGTATGGATTCGTGGTATTCGAATTCCAGGCGCTTTGTGCCAAATGGCACAATCGGCACGATGCGCGCGCTGAAGATCGCGCTGCCGGCCGCTTCCCCCGCGCCGCGCTCTCCCATTTGCAGCAGCCCAGGATCGATCGTCTGCTGTTTCAATTGATTGTAGATTTCCTCGGCACGCCTGCGTTCCAGCACCACCGCGGGAATTCGCAGGGGCCCGTCCCAAACGGCGAAGTCGGAAACCGTCGCGCGGCTCGGCAACGCGAAGACGTAGTTCCCTTCTTCGATCTGGCTGGTGTGATTGGCGAAAATCTGCCGTACGAAAATTCGCGCATCGCCATTGTCAATTCGAATGGTGATCTCCATCTCTTCGAGAGACAGGATCTTGGGATCAGGTTGCGCCTTGTCGCGCGGGATCAGCACGCCTCCATCCGCAAGCACAAGGCAAGGCAAAAGGAACAAGATCGCGAATACTTCTAGCGTTTTTTTCATGGACGCAGTTTCTGCTCCAGAATTTTGACCAATCCGTTGTCCGTGCCCGCGTAGATGGTGCCATTGCTTTCCGCCAGGGCCGTCACATTGAGTGAGGGCAGGCCACCAGTGATAACGGTCCACCGCCCCGCATCGCGGTCGTAGACGTAGAGGCCATTTCCGAGCGAGCCGGCGAAAACGTGATGCGGCGTCGCGAGCATGGCGTTGGGATTGACTTCGAAGGGCGCGGTGGCTTTCTCGAAGGATTGAAAACGCCCGGAGCGGTCTAGCCTGAGAATGCCCGCGCCATAAGTCCCGACGATCCATTCATCGCCAACTGGAACAACCGCCGTGATCCAATTGTGCTTTAGGCCGGGGCCCGCGCCTGCCGTGTAATTTACCAGGACGGTTTCCTTGTTGATTTCAGAGAGTCCACCGAGCGTGCCGACCATGAGTTCATCGCCTGAAACGCCAAGGGAGTACACATGGTTGTTCACCAGTCCATGAAACGCATACATGCTGTGGGGGCCGCCAGCCTCATCCAGGAAGGTCAATCCCGCCGGAGTGCCTACCACCAAGCCATCGTGGTAAATAGCCACGTCAGTGACGTGGTCCGCGATAAGCCCGTCGGCTCGCGTCAGAACCTGCTGCTGGCCAGCATTCGAATCGAAACGGACCAGACCATTTGCCGTAGCTACCGCTACAGTCCCGGTCCGGCCGTCCGGCACGATACGGTTGACGCAAAAAACGTGGTCGTTCTCCACGTGCGTCGCGTGGCCTGCATCCGCGTCAAGAAGATCGAGGCCACGGTCGAAATAGCCAATCCAAACGCGCCCACTTCTGTCCGCGGCCAGCGCCGAAATATTGCGATCGGTAAGAATGGCAGGCCCCGGACTCAACACTTGTTGCCAGCCCAGGCCGCGCGGACTCATCTGATAGAGCGCATCGCTTGAAAGCACATAAACGTCGTTTTCGGACGAGAAAAGCTGGCGGACCTTGGCCAATTCTGCAATTTTGTTCGAATAGGATAGATGGAGCTCCATCTGCGGGCTACCAATCGGGATGGTCAGAACCCCCTGATCCTCAGAGCCCACGATCAGGCTCGAATTCGTAACCAGCAAGGAAGTAGCAAGTACCCCCGGCGCGAGGACTTGTGAAAAACGCCCGTTATCGAAAACTGCCACGCCTAGCACTGTACCTACATAGGTTTTTTCGCCGGAGGTCGCGAGGCACTGTACCTGCCGGTCTGGCAAGCCTTGCTCCTCACCAAAAGAATCGACCGCGCCGGCATGCCAGTGGAACACGCCGTGGTTGAGCGTGCCGATCCACAAATCGGATTCTGTACCCGCGAGGGCCGTGACATACAGACTATTCAACGAGAGGTGCAAGGGTGCCAGATGCTTGCCATCGTAAATCAGGACACCCCGCTTCTTTGTTCCGATCAGGAGATGTCCGGCGGACGCCGGGAGTATCGAGGTGATCGCGCGGGCTTCGGATTCCTGCGGAAGAATCTGGCGGAAGCCTTGGCCATTGAAAGCCAGCAGACCATCCTGCGCGGTGGCTACCACGAGCTCCATTTCCCGGCTGTCCGCCAACAGCGCCGGAGCAAGAGCGACGAGCGGAGACGATGGCAGATCCCGGCCGGGGATAAATTGCCGGGAGGGGGTACCCCTAAGATCGTATTCCAGAAGGCCACTCGGCCCACCTATATAGAGATGATTCTGAAAGCGGGCTGCCTGCAGGAAGACCGCAGGCGCGCTAACTAGTTCAAAGCTGACTCCCACGGGCGGAGCAAATGGGTGAGTTTCGATGCGAATCTCTCGTTCCGCCCGAACCTCTTCCGTGGAGAGCCGCAGCGCCCGCCTGGCGCGCCAGTCTACAGAACCAACCATTAACGCTATCAGTGCCGCTGTACCGGCCACACTTGCACGAACCAATAATTTTCGCCACATTGGTTCCCTCAAGACATTTCAGCTCGCCCGCGCTTTTACAATTTCGTTCTTTAATCCCTAGAGCAAATTGGCCGCCAGAGTATTCTCAACCCAAAACAATAGAATTCTCGAACTACAGGTTTGTGCCGCTCCGTGTCGAACAACACACAGTGTGTTCCGCCGGACATGCAGGACACACCTTACCGTCTACAAGAATCGTCGTCGCCCATGAATGGCGCTATCCGTTGGCCGTTCGATTCCGAATCCTCAATGCGCGGAGACTGCGTTCACGGTTATTCCCACGGTTACAGTCCTGTGCGCGTAACTACGGAGGAAAAATAGCTCCCAATCTCTCGTAAGCGAAACGAGATAGGGCACTTAGATTTCTTGATCCTTTCGGCTGTTAGCCAAAGGGTTGCCTGTCCGAATCTAGCCCGGGAGAGTGAATTCGTTATAACCTCCCGGCTGTGAAACTTGTCATCGATCCCCGTATTTATGGAGTGGATTCGGATTCTGCATCAGAAGCAGAATCTTCTTCATGTCGGGCGGCGGCAAGAAACACAGAGTTCGATAAGAGTCAACGAAGGGGAGCCAGAATTTCCTGGAAGGGGAAACAGGGAGTTAGGAGTTGACGACGGTTTCGAGTCCTGCCTTGTTCTTGATGATGAGAGTCGAGCCTCTCACCTGCAAGAGCTCTTTCTTCTTGAAATCGGCGAAGAGGCGCGTCACGGTTTCCCGGGAGGCCCCGATCATCTGAGCGATCTCTTCATGTGTCAGGGTGAGGGTGAGCCTGATCTCAGTTTTTCCGTCGTCATGGTCTGCGGAAAGCTCCAGCAGAAAGCGGGCCAACTTCTCAGCAGCAGAGTGAGAGAGCCCGATGGATCGCATTTCCGCGATCGCCGAATGATAGGTTTCACCCAGCTGCTGCGCCACGCGCAATGCCGCTTCGCCATGTTCGCGGAGAAAGAGCAGGAAATCCGTCCGAGAGATGAAATTCGCTTGGCTAGGTTCGATTACATCTGCTGTCAGCTCATAAGGTTTGCCGGTGACAGTGGCGGGCAGGCCCAGGACCTCGCCGGGTTCCGAGATCCTTAGGATGAGAGTTCTCCCGTCTGCAGACGAGGTCGAGAGCTTAACCCGGCCATTGCATAATATGAAAACTCCACGCGGTGATTGTCCTTCGACAAAGAGGATCGCCCCTTTCGGATAGGCCGCAGCCGAGGTGATGGCGGCCAACTTCCGTACCGCCGGGGGAGTGAGATTGCAGAAAAGCCGCTCCTCGCGGTGCGGGCAGGACAGACAGCTCTCAATGATTTCCAAGCCGTAGGGGGCGCGCATTGACTCACCGCTCGGGAGTATAACTCCCTCCTTGCGCGACACAAAACGAAACCCACTTGGCATATGCATCTGCACCATAGAGGACGACCAATCCACCTATTTCTACTGGAATCGAAGGCTCTCAGGCTGTGACGGCCGTCACGTCGCTACGTGACGAGGGTTACGGCCGTCCCTTTAGGCGAGGCGCATATTTTGACTTGTCTGGGAGGTGCAAGATGCAAAAGGATGAGCGTGACCTCTTAGAGGTTCTGAAATTTGAACTCAAATTCCTCGAGCAGGGGGGGGTATGGCCGTTCGCCGAGAACTCCTTGGAGGCCTCAGTATATTTTCGAGGATTCCTGATGTTTTGCTTTCCCGCTGGCCGCTAACAGCCCCTTCGATTTGCCTGGTACTGGTACGGAAACTGTCAAATACTGTACAGACGCCGTTTTCTTACCGGCATATGGTGAGCTGGAAGGGGTCTACCTCCTAGCCGCTCATCCAGGCATCCATGGACGGCTCGAAGGCGTGCGTGTGGGCATCCATGTCAAACTTGGCTCAGAACGAATTCCAGACTGCTCGGAGGAGCCTCCGACCGGAAAGCGCGGGCTCTCATCGCCGTCGTCCCCTAAGTGTGCTTTTTGTTCACCGTGATTCGGAAGCGATTGACGGCTGCCTGCAAGAACTCGAGAAGGGCCAATTCAAAGTCCGATCTGATTTCGTCCTGAACTTAGCACAGTGCACGGAACAGCTCCGAACCCAATCTTACGATGTCGTGGTTGCCGAGTACCCCAGCCCGAGTTGGAGAAGCTCGCAGGCTTTGCAACTCCTCCAACAAACGGTCCGGGAAATTCCCTTGCTCTTCGTGACCACCGCCACGGGAAGTGAATCCATCGCGCAACTAACCGCTGATGGTGCGTTCGATTACGTGGAGCGAGAGCATCTCGCTCAATTACCCATGGCCGTTCGCAGAGTCTTGAATGAAAAGAGGCTGCGCACCGAGCTGGAAGAGGCGGGAAAGGCCTTGCGGCATTCGCAATCGCTGTATCGCGCGCTGGTGGAGAATCCCGCTTACGGAATATGCCGGTGCGATGCGGAAGGAAAGTTCGTCGACGTCAACCAGGCGCTCTTGAGTATGCTGGGCTACGAAACCAAGGAGGAATTACTGGAGGCGAATCGCGCGTCCGAAATCGTCCTGGAACTCGGTCACAGAACGCCTTTGGCTGGAGGCTCCCGCGAGTCGGTGAGAGTCGAGCCGGTTGAAGTACAGTGGAAACGAAAGAATGGCACGAGTGTGAAAGCGAGGGTCAGCGGCCGCGGCGTTTTTGACGAGCGCGGGGATTTTAGTGGCTATGAAATCATTGCGGTCGACATAACGGAACAGCGTGCGCTGGAAGAACAATTGCGTCACCAGGCGTTCAGCGATTCGCTGACGGGCTTGGCCAATCATCGTCGTCTTTTCGACGTATTGCAGGCGGAGATCAGCCGGACAAAGCGCACGGAGCGGGAATTCTCTCTGCTTCTGATGGACCTGGACGGATTGAAAATAATCAACGATCAATTTGGGCATTTGGTGGGGGACCGGGCGCTATGCCGGCTGGCGCATGTCCTGACAGATTGCTGTCGTTCCGTAGACACCGCTGCGCGGCAGGGCGGGGACGAGTTTGCTCTGGTCCTGCCGGAGACAGGTGTAGCCGCGGCAACACTGGTAGCGCGGCGGGTTTGCGATCTGCTCGCAAAAGATGCCGAACAGCCGGCGCTTTCCGTCAGCGTAGGAATGGCCAGTTATTCGAAGGATGCCGAGACGATCGGAAGCCTGCTATACGCAGCCGATAGGGCCCTATACGCAATGAAAGCCGAGCGGTCAAAAACCGCTGCTGCTGGTCAGTATGTTTGATCTCTTCCAGCAGCTCCAAATCCCGGGAATCGCGAGGGCCGGGAGCGAATCCAATGACTCATGCGGGTTTGCGGAATCGAACATCTTTTTACCAGATTACAACGGCATGTTCCTTAGCTGCCGAAGTTTCCGAGCTGGAAACTTCAAGCAGGAGAAAAGCACCATGCGCCGTGATGCGTATGCTCACGGGCACGGCATAGGCAAGTTGCCTCCACAGCAAGGACGAGAGCCTCACAAAGATCAATTTGCTCTGAACACAAACAGAAGAAGGAGAGGGTCACATGCATAAATCCAATTCCGGATCGAGCGACGAACCACAAACCCGCGCAATGCCTCTCAAATTTAACGGCAAAATTCAGTATTTGCTGAGCGCGGAAGAGCAACTTCTTCGATCCATTTCCACCCGTGCGCCCCTCGCAGGAGTACTAAATGAAATATGCTGCGCCCTCGATTGTCAGATTGGCAACGTCGTTTCGCTAATCTGCCTACCGGAGGAGGATGGAAGCGACCTTGCCGCAATTGCCATGAACGCAGCGCTCTTTGGTTTGTACACTTTCTGTTCTGAAGGACTCATTGCCGAGAATGATGAACCGCTTGGATCTCTGGAGATGTTCAGCACCGTTTCACGAAGTCCGTCCGCGAGCGAATTTCGATTGATTGAGCGGGCAAAGTGCCTGGCCGCACTGGCAATCAAGCTGGACAATGAGGCAGGCCATCAAGGCCATTACGGGATGCCTGAGAATCCGCCGGCGCGGGAACGGGTGTTCGACTGGCCAGTCTCCTTGGATTAGTTCAATAGTGAAAGTTCCCAGCGCAGCAAGAACCCAACCAAAGTGAGCAGGAAAAGGAGTCGATACTCGACACTGCGGAGCTTCGATCAGAATGCAATCTTGATCCACGCGGCCCGTCCGCCGGCAGCACAACTGACGCCGCCGCTCCAGCAAAGCTGGAACTTGTACACAAGTGAACAGACATCCGCTCAGGCAAAGCTTAGGATTCACTTGCAGTAAAAGGGCTGTGTTGTTGGCCAGTCCATTCCCGGAGCTTGTTCCCCACGACCCCCATAAGCGCTGAGGAGATCAAACAACAGCTCAAGCGCACGATCTGTCTGGATCGATAGTCCACTCTTCGTTGAGTGGAGCCATTCAACACGTACACCGCACCAGGCAGAGCTTGCACTAATTTGTGGGGCCCGAGTAGAAGTGTCTCGCAGCAAAGACAGAAAGGTAAAAAAGCATGCCTCTCCTTCAGATTTTGCTCACCCTGATCGTCGTCGGCGTCCTCCTGTGGCTGGTGAATCGTTTCATCCCCATGGCAGGTAGCATCAAGTCGATCTTGAACGCAGTCGTGGTCATTGGCGTGGTTCTGTGGCTTTTGAATGTGTTCGGACTTTTTCATTCTCTCTCGCGAATCCGCGTTGGGTGACCGGGAACAAGGATGAGCCTGACAGTCGACGCGCCTCAAATCTCGCGTGGCGGGCTCAAAAAGAAATTCAATGGAGATAACAAATGAGACCAATTGGAATCATCAGTACCACGGCGCTTTTTCTGATCCTCGGGATGGCCGCGCCGGTTGACGCGCGGCAGGGCAAGCCGGATAAACAAGAAGAAAAGGGCAAACCTGCGAAACAGGAACAAGCGGCGAAGCCTGAACGGCAGCAGCAAGCCAAAGGGCAGCAGGATCAGCAACGCCAACAGCGCCAGCAGCAGGACAACTCCGCCAAACAGCAACAGCAGGCCAGGGGGCAACAGGACCAGCAACGCCAACAGCGCCAGCAGCAAGACAACTCTGCGAAGCAACAGCAACAGGCCAGAGGACAGCAGGATCAGCAACGCCAGCAACAGCGTCAGCGGCAAGACAACTCTGCGAGACAACAACAGCAGCAACAAGCCAGGGGGCAGCAGGATCAGCAGCGCCAACAGCGTCAGCAGCAGGACAACCGATCTGCGCAGCGACGGAGCCCTGCCCAGGTCCACCAACAGCAAGTTGCCTGGCAGGGTTCTCGTGCACATAGCTGGCAGTCCGAGCACCGCACCTGGCAGCAGCGCGGCGGTTACCGTGGCTATCGTGTTCCGGAAGACCGTTTCCGTGGCTACTATGGCCAGGATCATGGGTTCCGCATCTACAGCCTCCCAGTAAGGTACGTCGGCGGACATCGCCGCTTTCATTACGGCGGCTATTGGTTCGGTCTAGTGGACCCTTGGCCGGAATACTGGTCAAGCGATTGGTACGACAACGATGACGTCTACGTGGACTACTACGGTGACGGATATTATCTGTATAACCGCAGATATCCCAGCGACCGCATTGCCATCAGCTTCTACCTGAACTAGGCGCTAATGAAGTGCGAAGACCCGATGCAACAGCCCTGACCCGGCGTGGAAATCCGCCAGGCAACGAGAATGCGCCGGGGCGGGGCACTTGAAATGCCGTTGAATGGATTTATTTGGGAAGGAGAGAAAACAATGCTCGGAACTATCTTGGTCGTCCTTTTGATTTTGGCACTCCTGGGCGCTTTGCCGCGGTGGTCTCACAGCCGCGCGTGGGGCTATGCCCCGACAGGGGGCCTAGGTCTCGTCCTCCTCATTGTTGTAGTGCTTGTGTTGCTCGGCCGAATTTAAACTTTGGCCCGGCAGGTTAGAGGCGTGAGTGTCAGGCCGGAGGTGAGCTATGGATGATTCCAGACGGCGTGCAATCCAGTTTCTCGAGAAAGAGATCAAGGCCTACGCAGCGCTTTCTTTGTTCTTGACAAGAAAGGGCATCAAGACCGATGTGCGCGTTGGAGCAAAAAAAGTTTTCAAAAGTCCCTCGTTTTACAAAGAGAGAATGAAGGAAGCGAAGAAAATAGTCTATGAACTCAGAAAACCAAATTAGTACACGATCCCCTCAGCGCGCTGCTTCCAGTGGCTGGAGCCGATGGCGTTTCCGCGTGGTAGCAGTCCTTCTGGTCCTGCTCCTATGCACTAGTAATTCGTCTGCTTACTCCGTGCTCACACATGAGCAAGTCGTAGACCTGGTGTGGACAAATGAACTCACCCCACTTCTCCTCAAGCGATTTCCAGGGCTCACGGAAGAGCAGCTCAAGGAGGCGCACGGTTACGCCTATGGCGGCGCTGTCATCCAGGACCTCGGCTACTATCCCTTCGGGAGTGTGCAATTCAGCAATTTGGTGCACTACGTTCGCAGCGGGGACTTCGTCCGTGAGTTGATACTGCAGAGCCAGGATGCAAACGAGTACGCCTTCGCCCTGGGTGCGCTCGCCCACTATACTTCGGATATCACCGGCCATCCGGCCGTCAACCAAGCTGTTTCCATCCAATTTCCCAAGCTGCGCGCAAAGTACGGCAATTCGGTCAGGTACGCAGAGGACCACACCGCGCATTTGAAGACAGAGTTTGGATTTGACATGGTGCAAGTGGCGAAGAATCGTTATGCTTCGGAGCAATATCACGATTTCATCGGATTTCAAGTGTCCAAGTCACTGCTGGAACGGACTTTCCCAATTGTTTACGGAGTGGAATTGAAAGACGTGCTGACCCATGAGGATCTCGCAGTCGGTTCCTATCGCTTCGCCGTCAGC
>WNFR01004615.1_pt1 | contig 14140 bp, 16 predicted proteins | sample 5400221 | NCBI WGS metagenome assembly WNFR01 (sample SAMN13153357, study PRJNA577476) | soil metagenome | isolation source: 40 cm soil under Madrone tree | place: USA:California | collected 2016-06-14 | reverse complement strand
CGGCGGTATTCGAATTTATCGACCGCCTTCATCAACCCGATGTTGCCTTCCTGGATCAAATCGAGGAATTGCAGGCCGCGGTTGGTGTATTTCTTGGCGATCGAAATCACCAGCCGCAGATTGGCCTCGACCATCTCCTTCTTGGCCTGGCGCGCCTCGCGCTCGCCCTTCTGCACGCCGTGCACGATCTTGCGGAATTCGCCGATCTCGAGCCCGGTCAATGCGGCCAGCGACTGAATCTCGTGGCGCAGTTCCTTGATGCGGTCCTTTTCGTGATGGACGAAATTCTTCCAGCCTTTTGCCGAAAGTTTCGACACACGATTGAGCCAGCGCGGATCGAGCTCCGAGCCCTGATAGTTGCGCAGGAAATCCTCGCGCGCGACGCCGTGGCTGTCGCCGAGCCGCAGCAAACGCCCCTCGAACGACACCAGCTTCTTGTTGATGTCGTAGAGCTGCTCGACCAGCGAATCGATACGGGCCTGGTTGAGGCGCAGCGACTTCACCTCGACGATGATGTCGTCCTTTAGCTTCTTGTATTTGCGCTCCTGCGCCGGCGACAGCGTCTCGTTCTGCAGCTGGTTGGAAATGTCCTGCTCCTGCAGGCGGCGCAGCTTCTTGTAGTTGTCGGCGATCTTGTCGAAAGTCTCGACCACCTTCGGCTTCAGCTCGGCCTCGATGGCGGCGAGCGACATCTGGTTTTCGAACTCGTCGTCGTCCATGTCGGAGTCGGCGGCGGCTTCGGCAGGATCCTTCTCGCCTTCAGGTGCGGCAGCAGGCGCGGGACGGAACGGGGTCGGCGACGGCGGCGCGGCCGGCGGCGCAATGTGCGAAGGCGCGGCAGCAGCTGCTACCGCCACGCCATTGCCCTCGGCAGCCGCGAGCGGCTGGCCGTCGGGGCCGAGCGGGGCCGCGAGCAGCGGGTTCATGTTGTTCTTGGCGTCGGGGCCGGCGTAGGTCGCTTCCAGATCGATGATGTCGCGAAGGAAGATTTTTCCCTCGTTGAGTTCGTCGCGCCAGATGATGATGGCCTGGAAGGTCAGCGGGCTTTCGCAAAGCCCCGCGATCATCGCCTCGCGGCCGGCCTCGATGCGCTTGGCGATGGCGATTTCGCCCTCGCGCGACAGCAGCTCGACGGTGCCCATCTCGCGCAGATACATGCGGACGGGATCGTCGGTGCGCTCGCCGGGCTCGGATTTCTTGACTTCGGTGACGGCCTTCTGCGTGACCTCGACCAGTTCGTTGTCGGTCTCGTCCTCGGCCTCTTCCTTGTTTTCTTCCTCGCTGTCGGAGTCCTCGGCCTCGGAGACGTTGATGCCCATGTCAGAGAGCATCGACATGATGTCTTCGATCTGCTCCGGCGAGGTGGTGTCGGAGGGGAGGACTTCATTGAGCTGGTCGAAGGTCACGAAGCCGCGCTTCTTGGCCTGCTTGATCATCTTCTTGACGGCGGCGTCGGAAAGGTCGAGCAACGGCGACGGCGCGTCCGGAGAATCCTTCTCAGGAGCGTCCGCTGCCTTGTCGTCTTTTTCCTTGTCCTTTACCTGCAGCGTCTTTGCCTTGCTGGCCATTCATTGCTCCCGAAACGCGCTCATGCAGGATGCGTCACCGCGCCCGCCTTGATCTACTCAACTTACTTACGACGCGGAAAGGGCGGCGCAGACCATCGCCACCCCCCGAATCTCATTCACCGGATTTCGCTCTATTAGCGCGAAGGCCTTAAGCTTCGATTAACCCTGTTTTTGCAGCCAAACCATGGGTTTGGCGAGTCATTTCGCGGTTCCGGCCAGAGCCGTCCGCATCATTTTCAAACGCTCCGCAGGAACCGGCCCGAAGACTCGCCAAAACCCTCAATCAGGGCCTCGGTGCCGTCCACCTCCGCCATCCGGGCCTTGACGTCACGCAGCCACGCCAAATTTGCCTCGCTTGCGTCGTCGCCCAAAGCCAACTCGGCGTCCTTCAATTCCCTAAGTAATGAGTGCCATTGGCGATGCAAGGATATCAGCTGGTGCCAAGTGGAAAGAACGTCCTCCCGCGCCGCGCCTCCTTGCGCGCCCCACACCGCCGAAGTTGTGATTGCCCGTTCAACCCTTTGAAGGATTTGCGAAAATCCGCCCGCTTCAAGGTCGGAGCGCATTTTCTCGGACTGTTCTGAAGGCTCCGGGCTGTGGTGATGATCTTTGGCGAACGCCGCGATGATGCTGGCGCGCAGCTTGTTGGCCTCGGGGTGGGCCAATTCCAGCGCCGCCACCTCTTCCAGATGGTCGTGCAGCAGCCAGGGATGGTTGATCAAAGATTGCAAAATCAGCGCCTCGCGGCGGGACATCGCGCTGCGCTGGCCGCGCATGATCGGGCTGGTCGCAAGCTGGGGGCTCGCCGCCTGATAAGGCCCGCGGTTGATGGTCTGGCTCCCGGCCGAGCTTTGCGCACGGCCGCCGCGCGGCTCGAATCGACCCGCAGCGCCGGGGGTGAACGAGCCGCGTGGCTGAAAGCGCCGGCCTGATTCGCCGCCAAAATTGCCTGCCCCGCGAAAATTGCCTCTGCCGTAGCCGCCGCGCGCGACTTCCGGCGCGAATGTCCGCTGCAGGCGCTCCGCCAGATCCTGGCGATAATAGCGCCTCACCACTTCGTCGCGGATGCCGCCCGAGAGTTCGCCGATCCGCGCCTCCAGCGCCGCGCGCCGCTCCGGCGTCGCATAGGTGCCGCCTTCGATTTCGCGCGACCAGATCACGTCGGCCAATCCTCGTGCCGCGGAGATCACTTCCTCGATCGCGCCGCGTCCGCCCGAACGCGCGAGATCGTCGGGGTCCTGACCCTCCGGCAGCAGCGCGAAACGCAGACTCTTGCCGGGCTTGAGATGCGGCAGCGCCATGTCGGCGGCGCGCCATGCCGCCTTCTGCCCGGCCTTGTCGCCGTCGAAACACAGGATCGGCTCGTCCGCCATCTTCCACAACAGTGCGAGCTGGTTTTCGGTCAATGCGGTGCCGAGCGGCGCGACGCTCGCGGCAAAGCCTGCGCCAACCATGGCGATGACGTCGACATAGCCTTCCACCACCACCAGGGAGCTGCCGTTATGGGTGGCAAGCCGCGCCGGCGCCAGATTGTAGAGATTGTCGCCCTTGTGAAACAGCGGCGTTTCCGGCGAGTTCAAATATTTGGCGGCGACATCTTTCTCCAGCGCGCGGCCGCCGAACGCGATCACCCGTCCGCGCAAATCCGTGATCGGAAACATCACACGGTCGCGAAATCGATCATACGGCACCGGGATGTCGTCGCCTGATATCAGCAATCCCGCTTCCACCATGTCCTCGACCGGAATGCCCTGGGAGCCCAGATGCTCCTTCAGCGCGAAGCGTTCGCCGGACGCGTAGCCGATGCGAAACTGCAATTGGACGGCGGGCGAGATCGCGCGGTCGCCGAGATAGCCGCGGGCCTTCGCGCCGTTGCGCGAAGCCAAGGTGTCGGCAAAGAATTTCGCGGCAAGCTCCATCACATCGTAAAGCGTCTTGCGGCGCTGCTCGTGCCGCGCCGCGTCGGGGGTAGCGGCGGGCAGCGGCACGCCGGCCATCGCCGCGAGCCGCTCGACGGCTTCGGTGAAGCCGACGCCCTCGGTCTCCATCAGGAAAGAGATGATGTCGCCGTGCTTGCCGGACGAGAAGTCGTGGTAGAAGCCCTTCTGGTCGTTGACCGTGAACGACGGCGACTTCTCTTGTTGGAACGGCGACAGGCCTTTCCACTCCCGCCCCGCCCTCTTCAACTTGACGCGCCGGCCCACGACTTCCGAAACCGGAAGCCGGGCGCGCAGTTCATCGAGGAATTGGGGCGTAAAGCGCATTTTCGGGATTTTCGTTGAGTCTCAGGCCGGAGCCAACCGATCATCGATACAGGGACATCAGGCTAAAATACTAAGATTATTGGCCTTCTCCCGGCTATTCACAGGGGCTCGGGCCGACACCAAGCAAGTCAAAATAGTCATTGCCCCTTGATCAAAAGGAAATACGGTTGTATATACGACGTGTACGGGGCTACGCCCCACCGCACCCCGGGAGAAGGGCAATGAATGTTGCAATTTCTTCAGAGCGGGAATGCGGGGTATGGCGGACGAAAAGATAACTGAACCGGTCCTGCGAACCTTCGATTGGGACGAACAAAAGAACGAGCTTAATCGCGTCAAACACGGCATCGATTTCGACGACGCGATCGAGATCTTTTATGGACCAATCATCCTTCGTCGATCTGACCGCAACGATGAGGAGCGATGGCTCGCGATAGGTTCTTTGGAAGACAGATTGATCGCCGTAGCCTTTACGCGGCGGGCAGACATCGTCCGGATTATCTCAGCGCGACGCGCGAGGAAAAATGAAGAAAGAGAATATCGTAACGCGAAAGTGGGGCGACCGCCGGAAGGGCAAGACTGATTGGGCTCGCGTCGACAAGCTCACCGACGAGGACATCGCCAAGGCGGTTGCAAACGATCCCGACGCGGTGCCCATTGACATCGACTGGTCGGACGCCGTTCTGGTCATACCCGCCAAGAAAAAGGCAATCTCCATTCGCGTCGACGAAGACGTGCTCGACTATTTCAAGAGCCAAGGCGATGGCTATCAGCGCCGCATCAACGCCGTGCTGCGTTCCTACATGCAACAGAAGGCCAAGCCGAAAAAGCGTGCCTGATGCAATCTTCTACCCCTCCAGAAACCGCCCCGAGGCGATTTGCGGCAGGCGCGCGACCGGCCAATTGTAAACATAGGTCCAGGCCTCGTCAGGCGTTTGACCGTCACGCGTCACTGTCAGCAGCCGTCGGACATATTCGGTCGGCTCCGCAAAGCCCTCGCCGCAGGCCTCGTACATGTCGAACTCGCGCAGCAATTCGTCCGCTGCGCGCAGCCGATACAGTTCGCCGAACACCACCTCACTGGGGTCGTCTGATAACACCAGCCCGGGATAATGCTTCACCAGATAGAGCCGGCCCTGACACCGCGCCTCGCCGATAAAATCCGCGCTGCGTGACAACAGCTTTGCCATCGGATGATCGAAGCCGCGCATCAGCGTGCCGTAAACGAACAGACGATCCTGCATCATGCCCCACGAATGGCGAGAATTCTTACGCCGCCACCACCTCATCGCTGATGACGAGGAATTTGACCAGCTCCATCCGGCCGAAACTCGTGCTCAGCGCCACGTCGGCGGCGTCGCGGCCGGTGGCCATCAGGATGCGGCCGATCCGTGGGCGATTGTGGCGGGCGTCGAACGTATACCACTGGCCGGACAGATAGGCCTCGAACCAGCCGGAGAAATCCATCGGCGCGGGATCTCGGGGAATGCCGATATCGCCCATATAGCCGGTGCAGTAGCGCGCCGGGATGCCCATGCACCGGCAGAACGTCAACGCCAGATGCGCGAAGTCGCGGCACACGCCGGCGCCCTGCTCGTAGACGTCATGCGCCGATTTCATGTGATCCGCATGCTGATAGCCGAAGGTGACGCGGTTGTGCACGAAGTCGGTGATGGCCTGGACCCGCGTCCAGCCCGGCGCGGAGTTGCCGAACAGCGACCACGCAACATCGGTCAACTTGTCGGTTTCGCAATAGCGGCTCGCCATCAGATACTGCAGCACATGGTCCGGCAACTGGTCGATCGGGATTTGCTGCGCGGTCGGCACCACGGCATCAGGCAATCCGGAATCGCGCACCAGCGCGCTGCCGCGCAGCGTCACGCCGCCGGCCGGCGCCACCAGCCTGCCGCAGACGTTGCCAAAGCCGTCCCGGTAAAATCCGATCGGAACATTCGGCTCGGTGACGATCGTTTCGCTGCCGATGATGTCGGCATAGCGCGATGGATGAATGTTGAGCATGATCACCATCGGCGTCGGCTGCACCGCCACGTAAGCAATCTCGAAGCCTACCTTGATTTCCATGGTCAGACCTTTGCCTCCTCACCGACGGAGACGACATTAATGCTGACCTCCATGCCGACGAACGCATCGGCCGAACCGAGGTAGGTGCCGTGCAGCGGTATGGCCTGACGCGGGTCGCGCGCCACCGCGACGCGAACGAGGTCGCGGGTGCCGACGATGCCGTTGGTGGGATCGAACTCGATCCAGCCGGCGCTCGGCAAATAGACCTGAACCCATGCATGGGTCGAGCCGCCGCCGACATAACCGTGCGCGCGATCGCCGGGGACGAAGAGATACCCCGACACAAAGCGCGCGGCAATGCCGAGCCGCCGCAGCGCCTCGATCATGAACAGCGCAAAGTCGCGGCAGGTGCCCGATCCGGCCTGCAGGGTGTCGAGCGGATGCTGGGTGCCTTGTTCATTCCGTTTGCGGTAGCTGAATGCCTTGCGAATGCCGTAGGTCATGCCGCTCAGAATCTTGAAGGTCGGGGTTGGTCCTTCCTCATCGAGAAAATTCCGTGCCCACGCGGAAAGTTCGCCGTCCGGATCGCTGTATTGTGGCGTGATGACTTGAATGAGGTCGGGAAACTCCTCGCCGTCGTAGCGAAACGGATAGAAATACGCCGGATCGTCCGGGGTCAGTGCAAACTCCTCGACGGGATTGTGGTCGACGGTTGCGGTGCTGCTGAACGACAAGGTTTCAGCGCGCTCGTCGAAGGTCGCAATTGCGACACTGTTGCCGAACACATCGTGGATCCAGCGCAGCGACATCGGCTCCGGCACGATCTCGAGCCTGCCCGAAAGCACGCGCAGATCGTGGCCGTCGCGCGGACGCAGCATGATGCGATGTTCGCCGAACGCCACCGGGTGCGTATAGCGATATTCGGTCTTGTGATGGATCGTCAGCAGGGGCATCGTCGACGCAATCATCGTGATTTGGTGCAATCTGATCTATGCCGATCCCTGCTTATTCCTAAATCGGCATGCTGCTTCGATAGGCAACGAGAAATGGATTTGGAAAACGCCGGCGCTACATCACTACTTCTTGAAGGGGAGGATGTTCCACCGGTTCTCGAAGATAATGCGGAAGGCAGCTCGCCGTTCCTGCTGACCTGCGATCATTACGGCCGGACGATCCCGCGCATCCTCGGCGATCTCGGACTGCCGGCCAGTGAGTTCACGCGGCACATCGCCTGGGACCCCGGCATTGCCGGCGTCGCCGACGCGTTATCCAAACATCTGGACGCGCATCTGATCGCGCAGCGCTACTCGCGGCTGGTGATCGACTGCAATCGCCCGCCAGGGGCCGCAAGCTCAATCCCGCGCATCAGCGAAGCGACTGTCATACCCGGTAACGAAGGCCTTAGCCCCAACGCGACCGAAGTGCGGCGCCGAGGGATATTCGATCCCTACCATCGCCGCATCGCCGAGGTGATCGACCGGCGCCTGCGCAATGGCATCCCGACGGTGCTGGTTTCGCTGCACAGCTTTACGCCGGTTTACGCGGGGATCGCCAGGCCATGGCATATCGGCGCGCTCTATCATCGCGATACGAAACTGCCGCCGCTGCTGCTCAAGCTGTTGCGCGACGAGCCCGATCTGGTGGTCGGCGACAACGAACCCTATGCGGTGAGTGACGAGACCGACTACACCATCCCCGTGCACGGCGAAGCCCGCGGCTTGATGAATTCAGGCATCGAAATCCGCCAGGACCTGATCGCGGATGCGGCGGGAGAGCGGGAGTGGGCGGATCGGCTAGCGCGCATCTTCGGCGAGATCGAGATGACGCTGCGCGCGCAGCGGCTGTTGCCGGTCTAGCTCACGGTCGCAATCAAATACGCTCCCACCCACAGCCCTACTGCGACCAGCCACAACAGCCACACCATGCGCGGGCTTGGATCAAGCGTTGCGTCCGATGGATTGTCCGGATTGACCCAGACCTTGACGCCGGCGCCGTCCTGATAGTCCATCCCGAACAGCCGCAGCACCCATGATGACGTCGCCTTGGAGTTGCTGCTGAAGCTGGCGTGCACGCTGGTATAGGCGACGTCCTTGAATCGGTAGGTGTAGGACACCTTCCTCTCGTACATGATCGGGCCGCGTCGGCCGCTGTCGCTGGGCGCGGCGCGGTATTCTTCAAGGCCGGACAGTTTGATGATGCCTGACACCACCGGCCAGTTTTTTGCCAGCGCCGATTGCCGACGCAGGACCAGCGCGAACAATGCCGCGGCCAGGCCGAAGGCCGCCAGCGCCACCACCGGAACCGACATTTGCGGATCTGCAAGCCGCGCGCTGACAAATTCGGAGATACGATGCAGGCCGATGACCGCGCCGAACACAATCACCAGCACGATTGCTGCTCCAATCCCGAGGCAGCCCCACAAGCCTTTCGGCAGATCGCGCTCCAGCACCGCCTCGCGCGGATGCAGGGAATTGTAGTAGACCATGACCGCGGTACCGACGGGATAGCGCGCGATGGTCTCGGCGACCTGGAAATTGCCGCGGTCTTCGCCGATGCTGACGCGGTTGTTGCGCAACGTCTGGCCGCTGACGGAATACTCGTAAACGATATTGGCGAAGTTGCGCTGCTCGAAGCGATAGCGGTCCTCCCGGCTGTCGTCGAGCACCTTGACCTCACGCAGTTCGGAATTCGAGATCACCACCTTGCCCGGCGTCGACGGCCAGTCGCCGGCGGCGCGCACTTGCAGTGATTTGTAGATGGCAGCGAACAGAATAAGCCCGAGCGGTGCAAGCAGCATCGCGTAGACGAACCATGGCAGATTTTGCACGAGATTTCCCCCAAGGAACCGGGCGCGAAATCCGCCCATCCCTCAGACGTGCTGAGGCGATGGATGGTTCAATCTGCCGGAATGCGCAAAGGGTTTAACGCGCCCGCGTCAACGCCAGCCAGACGCCGCCGCCGATCATGAAGCCGCCGGATATGCGCGACAGCAGCCGCGTCCGCCGTGCCGAGAAGAACAACCGCGCGCGGCCGGCCAGCAGCGCATAGATCGAATCGGTGATCGCACCCGTGATCATGAAGGTGACGCCGAGCAGCGCCACCTGCGAGAAATGGTCCTTGCTCATATCCATGAACTGCGGAATGAACGCGCCGAAGAACACCAGCACTTTGGGATTGGAGAGCAGCACCAGAAAACCCTGCAGGAAAAACCCGCCGCGCGGAGGGGGCGGCGGCGCATCGGCATGGACGCCTTCGACGGGCGCGCGGATCAGCTTGATACCGAGCCAGACCAGATAGGCCGCGCCGGCAAAGCGCACCCAATCGAACCAGTAGCCCATGGTCGCCATCAGCGAGGTCAGCCCGACGGCGACGATGCCGATCACGATCGCGAGGCCAGCCTGGACGCCCGCGATATTGATCAGCGCCGCTCGGGTGCCATGCCGCAGCCCATTGGCGATCACCAGCGTAACGACCGGACCCGGCAGCAGCGCCAGCGCGATGCAGGCGGCGACAAAGGCCAGATAGAGTTGAAGCGACATGAGAGGACTCGGGTGTTACACTGCGTCATGGCCGGATTTATTCCGGCCATCCATGTCTTATCTGGAATCGATTCCAATAAGAAGATGTGGAAGCTAAGAAGACGTGGAAACTAAGAAGACCTGGAAGCCCGGGCATGACGGGAGACTCACCGCCCTTCCATCGCCGACGCCATCCAGTGCACCATGTTGCCCGAGCCAAGAAATTCCAGCGCAACGCGCTGAACTTCGGGCGCAGTGCCTTTGCCTTGGGCAACCGCGACAAGCAGGTCGCAGCGCCGCGACACCGCGATGCCAACCGCTACATGCCGTGAGCCATCGGACATCCGCAGATCGTAGCTCCTTAATCGTCCAGGCATCTCGGCAATTCGGATCACCTTGCCCGGCTCGAGCGGAAGGAACCGCTCGCTCATCAGATCGAGATCGGTGACGCGATCGACTTCCTCGTCATCAGCGACGCCGCTGTCGCAATTGCAAAAGCCGATCTTCGGCCGCACATACAGTTCTATTTCGTCACCGCACAACTCAACGGCGCAATGGAACGCGCGCCCCGCGGGCCATCCATCGCGCGGAAACGGCCAGGCGATTTCTCGCCAGCCCTCGATGTCCGACCAGGCGGGCTGATAACCGGCGAGGCCGGACAGCGTGCAAATTGCAACTGCAAACGCGGTCAGCAGTCTACGCATTCGGCATCACCGGTATCAGGGCAGGCCGGCCACCGCACGCGCGCCGCCGGTCAGCTCGAGAATATGCAGGCCGGTGTTGGCGCGATCGACGATGTAGATATAGCCGCGCTCATCGGTTTCGACATTGTTGGTCTGGATCGCGACCTTGCAGCGGTCCTTGCCGTCGACGGTTACGCAGCGCTTGTCGGTGGCCGCCGTGATCGACGGGATGAAATAGCCGACTTCCCTCGGGTGATAGGGATCGCGAATGTCGAGCGCCCGCACGCCGGCATTGAAGAACGCGATGAACGCCATCTTCTTGTAGAAAACCGGCGCCATGCTCTCGTTGGAAGAATGCGAACCGAACCGCCCGCCCCGTTCGCAGAACGAACCGCTTGCTTCCGGCACCGTGTAGCTCGAGATCATCATCGGGCGGTTTTCGACGGTGACGTCGGCGAACCAGACCATCTGCCGCGGTTCCGCGCATTCATTCAGGATCGACTCATCGACGATCATCACGATGTCGCGGGTCTTGCCGTCTTTATCGTTTGCGAATTCCGCAATCGGCATTTGCTTCATCGGAAATGTGGTGTGGGCGCCGTTGAAGGCGGACATCGCCATCCGGGAAATTTCCGGAAACCGGAGATTATCCGCGGTCGGCTCCTTCGGCCCGTTGATCAGTTTGTCGCGGTCGACGATCTGCAGGAAGCCGCCCTTGTTGGTGCCGTATCCGAAATAGATGCGGTTACCTTGCGGGCCGGTCGAGATCGGCCCGTGCACCTCGGTCGGCACCGCGCCGGTTGAACCCGGCTCCTGACCGGGAAGGCCAAAGTCCCTGATCTTTACTGGATGCGCCGGATCGCTGAGGTCATAGACTTGCGTCATACGGCGGGTGCGCCAGTCGGGTGCGCCCGACACCAGAAAGGCAATGCCGGTCTCGCATTCCCACCAGCTCTTGTGCGTATCCTTCAGCCCGCCGATCCGCGTGATGAGAACCGGATTGGCGGGATCCGCGACATTCCAGATTTCATGCGCTTCGCCACCGAAGGTGCGCAGCATATAAACCGCGTTGCGATCTCCCTTGGGCAGCGCCTTGCCGTCGCAGACGCGCACCATCTGCGCGCCGCCGGCTTCATACTTTCCTTCCTGCCCGGGAATGTGGCGCAGATATTTCGGTTGCGCCGGATCGGTGACGTCGACGATCGATGTGCCGTTCGGCTCGGCCTTTCCGGTCTGCGGGTTGACCGGCGCCGGAATATCGTCGGTGCCACCGTGATGTCCGATGTAGGCAATCCAGCGGTCGCCCTGATGATGGATGGTCGGCTGATAGGCGCTGCGCGCCTGCAGGTCGTTAGCTCCAACAAGTTTCATGTTGGAGGCTTCGGGCGGAGCACCGATCACCTGCTGCTGAGCATAGGCGCTGCTGCCGCACGCGGCGAACAATATCGTGAGATATGTGGCGAGTTTGACGTAACCGTTCATGCTTTTTCCACCCCGGGTTGTAAAAGCCAATCTGCGTTGGCTGGTTTGACGGCAGTATCATAACGAAGCGCGCCCGGATTGCACTCGCTTAGTCGACCGATTTAAGCGACTATCTTCTTTTGAGGGGGCAACCATGTCGCCGCATCATATTGACGCCGTCAGCCGTTGCCGTTTGCTGCAGTTTTTGGCGGCGAGCCCGTTGTTCGCGCGTGACGTACACATGGAAGAAAAGCCAGAACGGCAATCCTGCTGGCCGTCCAAGGGCAAGACCATGAAGGACTACGCCCGGGAGCCGACGAAGAACGCCAGGAATTCATGCACGGCCTCCCTTGGGGGATTGGGAGTATGACGACGATAAGGATGCGCTGGTAAGCGCTGACGCGCTCTCAGGCCTGTTACCAACACGCTTATCCTTGATCCCGAGCGGTACATGTCAGTGGATGTGGCGAGCAAGGGCGAAGACCGCACCCTGTCGCGAAATACACCCTTGACATGCAACCATTTGGTTGCATATTATGCCGGCCATGGATGAGATCTTCAAAGCGCTGGCCGATGCTTCGAGGCGGTCGTTGCTGGACAGACTTCACGCCAAGAGCGGACAGACCCTGAACGATCTCTGCAACGGCCTCGCCATGTCGAGGCAGGCCGTGACCAAGCACCTTGCAATTCTCGAGGCCGCCAACCTCGTCACCACGTTCAGGGAGGGCCGCGAGAAGCTGCATTATCTCAACCCGGTGCCGATCCATCAGATCGGCGAACGGTGGATCAAAAAATTCGAGCGCGGCAAGCTCGCAGCGCTCAGCGAATTGAAACGGCAACTGGAGAAACGCGATGAGTAAACCGGAATTCGTCTACACCACTTATATCGAGACATCGGTCGACAAACTCTGGCAAGCCCTGACCGACGGCGACTTCACCGAGCGCTACTGGTTCGGTCATCGCGTGACTTCCGACTGGAAGATGGGTTCGCCTTACAGGTTCGCCAAGCAAGGCGCGCCGACCATCGAGGGCAAGGTCCTCGTCGTCGATCCGCCGAGACGGCTTGCCTATTCCTGGGACTCCTGTTCGCCGGAAGCCCAGCGCGAGCGCACGTCCCGCGTCACCTTCGATCTCGAACCGCGCGGCAAGGTCGTCAAGTTGACGGTGACGCATGACGAACTCGACGAACGCGGCGTGACCTTGCGCAATATCTCCGGCGGCTGGCCGATGGTGGTGGCGAGCCTGAAGAGCCTGCTCGAGACCGGACACGCCCTCGATATCGATCCACCAACAGTGGCAAAGGAAGCCGCCTGTGCACAAGCCTGAGTTTGTCTACGTCAGCTATATCGAGACCACGCCGGAAAAACTGTGGGAGGCGCTGACCAGCAGCGAATTCTCAAGGCGCTACTGGTTCAACACCGACGTCAAGTCCGACTGGAAGGTCGGCTCGCCGTTCGCGCTGGTGATAAACGGCACCACCACCGATGTCGGCGAAATTCTGGAGGCCGATCGGCCGCAGCGGCTGTCCTACACCTTCCAGCACGTCCTCAACGATGAACTAAGGAACGAGCGACCGTCAAAGGTCGTCTTCAATATCGAAAGACACGGCAATTTCGTAAAACTGACGCTCACCCATGAAGGCTTCGCCGAAGGCAGCAAGCTTCTGGACGGCATCTCCAAGGGATGGCCGGCGATCCTGTCCAGCCTGAAAAGCATGCTGGAAACCGGCACCGCGTTGGCCATTCCACCCTCCGCGCTCAACGTCGAGGGGTTCGAATGAACATCGACAATTTCAAGCCGGCCATCGTCTACACCATCTACATCGCGTCCACGCCGGAGAAGGTCTGGCAGGCGCTGACGACGGCGGAGTTCTCCAGGAAGTATTTTTCCGGCTTTGCCGTGGAGGCCGAGTTGAAGGTCGGCGGCGCGTTCCTCGCGCGCGCGCCGGATGGCTCGGTTCACATCAGTGGCGAAGTCATCGAATGCGATCCGCCGCGCAAGCTCACCATCACCTGGAACGTCAACTGGCCTGGGCTGGTCGAGAAACTCGGCGTCACGCTCGTGACCTACGAGATCGAGCGGGCCGGCGACGCCGTCAAGCTCACGCTGACGCAAGCCCACGGCCGGCCGATCAGCGACGACATTCTGTCAGGAGGCCGTCAGGGCTGGCCCGCGATCCTGTCCAGCCTGAAGAGCCTACTGGAGACCGGAGAAGCGCTAGTCATCAAGATGGAGCCGCCGCGCCAGATGCTGGAGGCGCTGAAGAAATTGGGAATCAAGACGCCGTAGCTCTGGCCGCAAGCGATGAACACTCCCCCTCGCCCCGCTCTTCGCGGGGAGAGGGTTGGGGTGAGGGGCTCTTTCCGTCCGCGAATCGTGTAGCCGCGTTGAGTGCGGTGCCCCCTCACCCGCCGCGCGAAGTGCGCGGCGACCTCTCCCACAAGCGGGGAGAGGTAAGAAAGGTCCTATCCCAACGCCCGCAGCTCCCGCCGCAGCACCTTGCCGGTCGCGGTCATCGGCAGCGAATCAACAAACTGCACAAACCGCGGATATTCATGCGCGGCGAGCTGCACCTTGACAAAATCCTGGATCTCGCGCGCCAGCGCGTCGCTTGGCACGAACCC
>WNFR01015005.1_pt1 | contig 14142 bp, 10 predicted proteins | sample 5400221 | NCBI WGS metagenome assembly WNFR01 (sample SAMN13153357, study PRJNA577476) | soil metagenome | isolation source: 40 cm soil under Madrone tree | place: USA:California | collected 2016-06-14 | reverse complement strand
CGCTCGTCATCACGAAGATGAGGTCGGCGTAGTTGAACGTCCAGATGATGCGCGTGGCCGTGGCCACCACGACGATCGGCCGCAGCATCGGCAGCGTGATGTACCAGAAGCGCCCGAGCACGCCGGCGCCGTCCACGCGCGCCGCCTCGTACAGCTCGTCGGGAATGGCCTGCAGGCCGGCCAGCAGCATGATGGCGAAGAAGGGCACGCCGCGCCAGACGTTGGTGGCGATGACGGCGGGCATGGCCAGGCTCGGGTTCGAGAGCCAGGCGACCTTCTCCGTCATGAGGCCGGCGCGCGCGAGCAGGTCGTTGAGCGCGCCGTAGTTCGGCTGGTAGAGGTACTCCCAGATCAGCGCGACGACGACGCCGGGAATGATCCAGGGCAGCAGCGTCAGCGTGCGCACCACCGCGCGCCCTCGAAACGCCTGGTGCAGCAGCAGGGCTCCAGCGAAGCCGCCGAGGAACTGCAGCGAGACGGAGCCGAACACCCAGACGAACGAGTTCCAGAGCGACAGCCAGAAGACCTCGTCGTGGAGCAGCCGCGCGTAGTTGCCGAGGCCGATGAAGCCGTACTCCTGCGGCTTGATGAGCACGTTGCGATAGAGGCTCATGCGGATCGCCGACAGGATCGGCACGAGCACGGTGGCGCCGAGCGCCACCACCACCGGGAGCAGGTAGAGGTAGCCCGTCAGCAGCTCCCGTGCGCGCCGCGACAGGAGCGGCCGCGCCAGCGGCCTCGCGAGGGTCGCTTCCCGGGCCATGGCGCCTACGACATGTTCTTGCTCAGGACCTCGGCGAACTTGTCGAGGAACTCCCGGGCCGTGAGCTTGCCGACGAGCGCCTGCTGGAAGAGCGGCACGCCCTCGGAGTCGAGCTTGCCGCCCCAGCCCGCGTAGGCGAGGTACGGGCTGACGATCGAGAACGGGAACGACTTGATGAAGCCGGCGAGCGCCGGGTCCCGCGTGAACTCCGGGCGCTCGGCGACGGTCTTGCGCGCGGGCAGCAGGCCGAGGCCCTTGCTGTACATGTAGTGCGGCTCGGGCTCCATGGCCCACGACATGAACTTCCAGGCGCCGTCGCGGTTCTTGCCGGCCTTGAAGCCCGTGAGCGTCTCCGAGAAGTAGAACGAGTAGCGCTTCTTCGCGGGGCCGAAGGGCAGCGGCACGGTGGCGAAGTTCTCCGACTTCACGAAGTCCTTCTGCTCCTCCGAGGAGCCGGAGTTGTGGATGTACGAGTTCGTCACGCCGCGCCCGAAGCCCTCGACGATGCCGCGCCAGCCGTCGGTCGGGACCGAGGGCGGGCAGACCTTGTGCTTGCGGAAGAGGTCGAGGTACCACTCGAGCGCCTCGGCCGCCTGCGGGCTGTTGATCGCGACCTTGCCGTCCTTGAGCACCTGGGCGCCGTTGGCGTACATGAACTCCGTCGCGTAGAGGACGGCCCACGTCCCCTGCCCGCGCATGCCGAAGCCGTACTGGTTCTTGTCGGGCTTGGTCATCGCCTTCGCGTAGGCGAGGAAATCGTCGAAGTTCCAGTCGTCCTTGGGCGGCTTGACGCCGTACTCCTTCGTGCGGTCGGTGCGCCAGTAGACGCCGTCGTTGGTGACGACCCACGGAAAGGACAGGATCTTGCCCTTCACGGTGACCGTCTCCCACGCGAGCGGGATGACGTCCTTGTAGCCGGACCACTCCTTCACCTTCGGCGTGAGGTCCTCCACCGCGTTCATGCCCTCGAACTCGCCGACCCAGTTGTCCCAGACCTGCGCCACGTCGGGCGGGGTGCCGGCCGCGATGCTGGTGATCAGCTTCTGCCGCGCCTGCGCCTGCGGCACGAACTCCACGCGCGCCTCGAAGTCCTTCTGCGCCTGGTTGAAGCGCTGCACGAGCGACTCGACCAGGGCATTGCGCTTCGGCTCGGGGACGCTGAACTGAAAGCGGACCGGCGTGGCGCCCCAGGCACGGCGCGGGAAGACGAGCGGCTCGTCCCACCAGGCGTACTCCGCGGCCGTGAGCGCGCCGGCAGCGAACATGCGCTTGAGGACCTGCCGACGGGAAAGACGCCAGCGCTCGTCCATGGGCTCGGCCTCCTGGAGATCGGTGGGAAAGTCGCGCGAGATTAGGCGCGGAGTCGCGCGCGTGTCAAGTTTGCAGGGCCCTACGAGGCGCGACATCGAGGAGCGCCCCGGCTCCGCCGGCCACGCCGGGCGCGCGGCGTGGCCGCTCGCGATTCGGTGTCACTTGGCCGGCGCGTCGCCCTGCATACCCTGCAGCATGCGGCCGATGAGCACGTCGGCCAGTCGCGTCGGTCCGCCGTCGGCGCCGCTCACCGCGATGTCGGGCACGAGCTTGACCTTGTGCTCGCCCAGCAGCGACGTCACCTGCAGGGCGGTGTAACCCGGCTGGCCGAGGGCCTCGATGCCGAGCCGGTACGCCTCGGCCTTGGCCGCGCCGACCGCGCGCACAGACATCGCCTCGGCGTCCGCGGAGACGCGCACGGCGTCGGCCTGGCCCTCCGCCCGCACGCGCGTGGCCGCCGCCTCGCCCTTGGCCGTCTCGGCCACGGCCTGCGCGGTGCGCTCGGAAATGCGCACCATCTGCTCGGAGCGCACGACCTCCGCCTGCATGTTGGCCACCGCCGTCTCGCGCTCGAGCTCCTGGCGCTGCACCTGGGCCTGCCGCTGCGCCTGGTAGGTGCGCTCCATCTCCTCGGCGATCTTGCGGTCCGTCTGCGTCTTCATCAGCTCGGCCGGCGGCACGATGTCGCCGATGAGCGTGTCGATGCACTCCACGTCGTAGGACTCGACGGCGCGGCGGATGTTCTCGAACGCCTCGCGCTGGCGCTCGGCGCGGTTGGACAGGAACTCGAGCACCGTCACCTGCTGGGCCGAGTTGCGGAAGTAGTTGCCGACCGTCGGCTGCAGCACGTGGTCCACGAGATTCTGCATGGAGCCGACGCGCGAGATCACCCGCGGCGCGTTCTTCATGCCCACGTGGATGATCTGTGAGACGTCGAGGCTGAAGCCGAAGCCGTCCTTGCTGCGCACGAGGATCGAACACAGGCGCTCGTCGTAGTGGTGCGCCTCCGTGCGCTGGGCCCAGTTGAGCACGATGTTGGTCGTGGGCACGAGCTCGACTTTCATGACCCGGGTGTTGATCGGGTGCTTGCCCGGCAGCAGCGGCTCCACCCAGACGCCCTTGTGCCCGCGCTCGACGAGGTCGCCGTGCGTGAACGCGTCGCCGGAGACGTCGAGGTGCTCGTCGCCGACGTAGCTCACCACCACGCCGACGTAGCCGATGGGGATCTCCGTCAGCGGCACCTGCTCGACCTCCACGAACCACGGGTTCAGGTTCCACGAGCCCGCGAGCAGCACTTCCTCTTGCAGGCCGCGGCAGCCGCCGGCGTCGATGAACGCCTGTCCGCGCTGGAAGCTGTCGTGCCCCGTCACGCGCGGGCCCGCGAGGTCGCCGGCGGGGATCGTGCGCCCGTCGAGGGTGGTCACGATGCCCTGGCGGTCGGGGGCGACGTGGTAGATGCGCAGCTGCGCCGGCAGCATGTCGTGCTTCGCCGCGCCGGCCGCCGTCACCACCTCGAACGCCGCCGGGTTCACGCGATACGTCCCCGCCGTCAGGAACGCCAGCTGGCGGCCGCGCTCGCCGCCGTTCTTCAGAAACACCGCGGCGTCCTGAAAGCTGTCACACGCGACGTCGCGCGCGAGGACGCGGCCCGGCGGGATCGCCCGGCCGTCGGCGGCGACCAGAAGCGCGATGTCGCCCGGCTGCACGACCAGCACGGGCACGCGCACGACGTGATAGCGCCAGCGCCAGATCGGGAAGTGCCAGCCCGGACCGAGCATGCGCGCCTGGTAACCGGCCTCGCCGTTCAGCGCGATGATGTGCCCGGCGGGCAGCTCCGCGCCGTACCGCTTGATGAGCAGCCCGGACTCGTTCGGACCGATGACGCGGAGTCCGAGCCGCGCCACCCCCAGCATCGCGACGGCGATCGCCGCGACGAGCGTCCACTGCTCGAGCGTCAACAGGCCCAGCAGCCACATGGCGTCTCCTCCCCGCGGGCGACGGCCCGCGCACCGCCGAGACCAACGCATCAGCTGCGCCACAGGCCAAGGGCGCGATCTCGTGGGCGTCCCCAGTAGAGGAAGAGGCGATTTCATCATTTCATTGACGAAATCAGCGTGATTAAATACACGTCATGCCTATCCGGCTGGATTGGCTTGGCACGGCCCCGCCGCCGGCGCTCGTCACGGCGCTGGCGGCCCGGGACGTCCGCGTGCATCTCGCGCGCGCCGCCGGGCAGGCGCCGTGCGTGCTGGCCTCCGCCGCCGCCGCCCGCCGGCCGCGCGCTCCGGGGGCAGGCGCCTGGATCTGGGCGTACGAAGGCCGGCTCGACGACGCGGCGGCGACGGCGGCGGTGCTCGACGGCGCCTACGACGTGGTGGCGCTCGCCGCGGGCGACGCCGCGGACCGTCTCGCGGCGCGCACGCACGAGCTGGCCGCGGCCGCCCCGCCCCCGACGGCGCCGCCCGAGGTCGTCGCGAAGAGCGGCGCCGCGCGCCGGATGCTGACGCAGGCGGCGCGCGCGGCGCGGACGTCCATGGCCGTGCTGCTGACCGGTGAGACGGGCTCGGGCAAGGAGCTCCTCGCGCGCCTCGTGCATCAGTGGTCGCCGCGGCGCGAGCGGATGCTGGTGCCGATCAACTGCGCGGCCATTCCGAACGAGCTGATGGAGGCCGAGCTGTTCGGCTACGCGCGCGGCGCCTTCACGGGCGCCGCGCACGAGTACGCCGGCCAGCTCGCCGCCGCCGCCGGCGGCACCGTCTTTCTGGACGAGATCGACGACACGCCCCCCGCCCTGCAGGTGAAGCTGCTGCGCGTGCTGGAGGACCGTGTGGTCAGCCGGCTCGGTGAGAACAGCTGGCGCCAGGTCGATTTCCGGATCATCGCCGCGACGAACCGCGACCTGCGCGCGCTGGTCGAGGCGGGCGCCTTCGGCGCCGATCTGTACGAGCGTCTCGCCATCGTCACCATCGCGCTGCCGCCGCTGCGCGAGCGGCTGGACGACCTCCCCGAGCTGGCGCAGCGGTTCGTCGAGCGCTTCTACGCGGAAGAGCCGGAAGCGGGACCGCGTGTGCGGGGCGTGCGCGCCGACGCGCTGCGCGCGCTCGCCGCGTATCCGTGGCCCGGCAACGTGCGCGAGCTGCGCAACGTCGTGTGGGAGACGCTCGTCTACAAGCGCGCGGGCGACGAGATCATCCCCAGCGACCTGCCCCGGCGCGTCCTGCGCCCCGGCGCCGCGCCGCCGCAGGCCTCGCTGATCGACCGCGGCGCCGTCGCGCGCAAGCTGGCCGCGCGCGCGCTCAATCTGAAGGACGAGATCGCGGCATTGCAGCGCGCGGCGCTGGCCGAGGCACTGGCGCTGACCGGCGGCAACGCCGCCGAGGCGGCGCGCCTGCTCGGCGCCGTCGGCCGCGGCCGCGCCAAGGATCCCGGCGGCACCGTGCGCGCAATGCTGCGACGTTTGTCACACTGACGTGGGGGGCGCTCCTCGATCTCGCGCCTCCCAGCTATCCCAGGCGCAGGCGGCCGCGCGTGGCGGCCGTGGCGAGCGGGCGTCCGAAGGCGTCGGCCACGCTGTCGGCGAGCTGGGTGAAGCGCTCGTCGTCGACGGCGCCCTTCCCCTCGAGCATCTCCAGCAGGGCCGCGAACGGTCGCAGCCGCTCGGCCCAGCCGATCACGTCGCTCTCGCTGCCGGGGGAGGCCGCGATGTCCTCGTGCAGCGAACGCGCTGCGGCCTGGCACTCGGCGAGCGGTGCGAAGGCAGGCTCGTCGTGGTGAACGATCGCCTGCACGCGGTCGATCACGTGCAGGGCGGCGGCGCGTCCCGCCTCGTGGCGACGATGGAGCTCGGCGTTCGCCAGCGTGCCGGCCATGGCGTCGACGACAGGCACGAGGTCGAGGAGCGAGACGAGCCTGTCGGCGGGCTTGGGCAGCACCACCTCCACGCTCGCCGCCGTCTCGAGCACGTCGTCGCGCAGCGCCTGGAAGTCCTGGGCGGCCGTGGCCAGCTGCGCGAGCAGCTCCTCGGACGGCGGCGTGCCGCCCGACCTCACGTCCTCGGCCGCGCTGGCCGCGCGCGTCCCCAGCTCGACGAAGCGCGTCTGGAGGGCGGCGATGCGCGCGCGCAGGTCGTCGAGGCCGCTGCTCGTGGACGCCGCCGCGGTCATTCGGAGGTCACCCGGAGCACTTCCTCGAGCGTGGTCACGCCGGCGATGAGCTTGCCGATCGCCGCCTCGCGCAGCGTCGTCATGCCCTGGTCGCGGGCGACCTTGCAGATCTCCGCCGTCGGCGCGCCCTGGGCGACGAGGGCCTTGATCTCGCGCGTGATGGGCATGATCTCGTAGATTGCGACCCGGCCCTTCAACCCGCTGTGCGTGCACACCGCGCAGCCGCGGCCCTTGTAGAGCGTGATCTTGCCGACCCCGCGGCTCACGTAGCCGTAGTCGACCAGCGTCGACTCGTCCACCTCGTGGGCTCGCTTGCACTCCTCGCACACCTTGCGGATCAGCCGCTGGGCGACGACGAGGCGCAGCGAGGAGGCCAGCAGGAACGGCGGGATGGCCATGTCGAGCAGGCGCGCGACACTGGAGGCCGCATCGTTGGTGTGCAGCGTGGTGAGTACGAGGTGCCCGGTGAGCGCCGCGCGGCTGGCGATGGCCGCCGTCTCCTGGTCGCGGATCTCGCCGACGAGGATGACGTCGGGGTCGTGGCGCAGGAACGAGCGCAGCGCGGCGGCGAAGGTGAGCCCGATCTCGTCGTTCACCTGGACCTGGTTCACGCGCGGCAGGTTGTACTCGACGGGATCCTCGAGGGTGAGGACGTGGATGTCGGGCGAGTTCACCGCCGACAGCGCCGAGTAGAGCGTCGTGGTCTTGCCGGAGCCCGTGGGTCCGGTGACGACGATCATGCCGTGCGGGCTCTTGATGGCCTTCTGGAACTCCTCGAGGCCGCGGGGGTCGAAGCCGAGCTGGGCCATGTCGAGCTGGAGCGCGCTCTTGTCCAGGATGCGCAGCACCACGCTCTCGCCGAAGAGCGCCGGGATGATCGAGACGCGGAAGTCGATCTCGCGCGAGGCTTCGCGGAACTTGATGCGGCCGTCCTGCGGCAGCCGGCGCTCGGCGATGTCCAGATTGGCCATGATCTTCAGCCGCGACACGATCGCCGGCTCGAGCTTCTTGGCCGGGGTCATCACGTCTTGCAGCAGGCCGTCCACGCGGTAGCGGACGTGCAACGTCTTCTCCTCCGGCTCGAGGTGGATGTCCGAGGCGCCGCGCTGGATGCCCTCCAGCAGGATCATGTTCACGAGCCGCACCACCGGCACCTGATCGGCGGAGGCGCGCAGCTCGTTGAGGTTGATGCCCTCGTGCAGCTCCTCGGGGGCGACCTCGGCCTCGGCATCGGACAGCGCGCTCGCCAGCCCCTTCCGCGCGTGGTCGTAGGACGTCTCGATGGCGGCACGGAGCACCGACGGCAGGCAGATCACCGGGAACACGCACGTCGTCCACGGCCGAGAGGTTGGTCGGATCGACCATCGCCAGGGTCAGGGCGCCGGCGGACCGTCCGATCGGCAGCACCTCGTGCTTGCGCGCGATGGCGCCGGGCACCAGGCGCAGGATCTCTGCCGCGATCGACTCCGGGAACTTCACGGAGGGGATCCGGTAGTGCAGCGATTGCGCGTGCATCATCTGCTCCTCGGTCATGAAGCCGAGGCGCACGACGATGCCGGCGAGCTTGTCGTTGGTCTTCTTCTGCTCGGCGAGGACCATCGAGAACTGCTCCGTGTTGATGAGCCCTTCGCCGAGGATGAAGTCCGAGAGACGGCGGCCGACCTGCCCCGGGCTCTCGCCCGCGCCGTGGCCGTTCCTGCCATTGGGCGCGTGCCCGTTGCCGGTCTGGCCGTTACCGGCGGCGTTGGCGGCGGCTCCATTGGCGTGGCGGGTGGCGGCATCTCCGTGGCCGTTGCCGTTCGCGGGCGCGGAGACGGGCGCGTCGGCGGCTGGCGCTTTCCGGGCCCATTCCCGGTCGATGCCGCGCTTGAGATTCATGGCCGTGCCACAAGGCTGCAAGGCCGAAACCAAATCGATCTTACCGCCGGCGCGCCGGATGTTTTCGATACTTACAGGACGCCGTGGCCAGTTTCCCGGATGATTCCTGACCTGGCAGATGACCAGGTACCCGGCCAGGAATTGACCGCGGCCGGGCGCGCTTTGGCACGCACGAACTCTAGCACGCGTTCGTGAGATGATCGGCGCGACATGCGTCTGCCGACGCTCGTCGCCGCCCTCATGTCCATCCTGGTCGTGGCCGCGTGCAACCAGTCGCCGCCCGGCCCGTTGCACAAGACCGACCGCGTCGCGAAGGCCGAGGCGTCGATGGCCGCGTGCAAGAAGCGCGTCGGCCTCGACGACGTCGCCACGCCCTCCGGCATGGTGCTCGACGATCCCGCCACGCGCGGTCAGGAGATGACACCCGAGATGGCCGGCCAGCTCCGACTCAAGGTGCAGTGCGCCCTCGAGCTGAACGAGCTGCTCGCCGCCCGTCAGTGAACGCCGCGGCCATGGCCCTCACGCTGACGCTCGCCACCGCCACGCCCGGCGGCGGCTTTCCCGTCTACGGCGACGCCGTCATCGCCGCCGTGCGCGAGGTCGATCCGGCGCTCACGATCGAGCCGCGCAACACGAAGGGCAGCACCGAGAACGTGCCGCTGCTCGAGAAGAACGAGGTGGACCTGGCGCTCGTGCAGGGCGAGGTCGCCTACGAGGCGCTGCAGGGCGTGGGCCGCGCGCCGTCGCCGATCCGCATCGTCGCCGCGATGTACTCCACGCCCGGCATGTTCGTGGTGCGCGCGGACTCGCCGGCGCGGACGATCGAGGATCTGAAGGGCAGGCCGGTCGCCTTCGGCGCCCGCGGCTCGGGGCTCGTGCTGCTCGCGCGTTACGTGCTGGACGGCCTGGGTCTCGACCAGGAGCGCGACTTCCAGGCCGTGTATCTCGACCGCGCCGGCGACGGGCCGGCGATGGTGCAGGACGGGCGCGTGGCCGCGCTCTGGGGCGGCGGCGTCGGCTGGCCGGGCTTCACGGCGGTGGCGAAGGCGCCCGGTGGCGCGCGCTTCATCGTCCCCGACGCCGACGGGCTCCGGAGGATCCAGGCCAGGCACGCGTTCCTGAAGCCGCTGACCGTGCCGGCGGGCTCCTATCCGGGCCAGGACGCACCGATCGCCTCGCTCGGCTCGTGGTCCTTCATCATGGCGCGGCCGAGGCTGGCCGACGACGCGGCCTATCGTGTCGCGAAGGCGCTGCACCGCGCGGCGGCGGGGATCGCGCAGCGGCTCCCGCAGGGCAAGGAGACGACGGCCGCCAACACCGTGGCGGCGGCGCCGCGGGCCGAGCTGCTCCATCCGGGCGTACGGCGCTACCTGGCCGAGCTCGGCCTGCTCACGCGGTAGCCGGCGGACGGTCGCCGCGCGCCGCTACTCTCCGTCAGCGGGGTGTGTCCGCGCTGTCCATGGGCGTCCAGCCGAGCACCGTACGCGCGTGCTCCACATCGCGGTAGCCGTGACGCAGGTTCGAGACCACGTAGAAGACGTCGAAGCGCAGCGACTCCGGCGCCTCGATGCACGCCTCGATCATGCGCACGATGTCGCGCTGGCTGCACCACACGGAGACGTCGCGCGTGGTGGTCGGCCGGTCCTCCGCCTTCACGCGGCCGATGCGCAGGCAGATGACCGACATCCGGTGCGCGTCGGAGTAGTGACGCCCGAGGGCCTCGCCCCAGACCTTGGTCGCGCCGTACAGCCCGCTCGGCCGCAGCGGCGACTCGTGGGTCAGCGGCGTGACCTTCCCGGCCTCGGCGTAGCGGCCGGCCACGAGGTGGCTCAGCGGCGGGTCCCGCTCCCAGCCGCTGACCGTGGCGCCGCTGCTCGCGAAGATGACGCGCTTGACGCCCGCATTGCGCGCCGCCTCGAAGACGTTGAAGGCGCCGACGACGTTCGAGCGCATGAGCACGTCGGCGGCGTGCTTGTCGCCGGCGGCCGCGGCCAGATGCACCACGGTGTCCACGTCACGAAAGGCCGGCTGGATCGCGGCGAGGTCGCCGAGGTCGGCCTGGTGCGTCTCGACGCCGGGCACCGCGCGCCGGTTCAACGCGCGCAGCGCGTACTTGCCCTCGACGTGTTTGCGGAGAGCGCTGCCGATGAGGCCACTCAGTCCCGTGATCAGAATTCGTCGCATGGTCAGTGCACTCTACGACGGCTCGTCGATCGGAATTTCAGGATCGTAGGCGTCCAGGGCCCTCGACTCGACATGGGCGCCGAGGTCGGGAGCGGCCAGCACGGCCTCGAGGGCGGGCCCTGCCCGCCACTCGGCGACCTCCAGCACGCGCCAGAGCACGGCCGTCTCCGCCGGTGTGATCGAAAGGCCCGCGGTCACGTCGTCAGGCGAGATGCTCGTCAGATTCGCGTGCGTGCGACGTCGGCCTTTCAGCCACTCGAGGTAGCGCACGAGGAGGAGCTCGATGGCGGCGCCGTTCGCCGTCAGCAAGACTCCGAGGAACGTCAGACGATAGCACTCACGCTCACCGTCCCGGGCTTCGCGCACGATGCTGCCGCCGAGGTGCTCCATCCTCGACCGCGGACAGGCCTCGTGCAGCTCCTGGCTGCCGATCCACTGGCCGTGATCCAGCCGGTGCTGCCAGATGATGTCGAGCGGTTCGGCGCGATCTCCGAACTCTTTTCGGAACTGGCGCAGCGTCACCCCTCGAGCTCGCGGTTCAGCCCGAAGTCCTCCGGCACCGGTGGGCCCCAGCGATACAGCGCGTCCTCCGGCGCGAAGTCGCGCGGCTGCCACGCGCACGTCTCCGGGATGTGGTCGAGGTCGTGGAAGTATTCCGCCCACGAGCCCCACGGGTCGCGGACGTAATAGAAGAAGTTGGAGCCGATGACGTGGCGCCCAAGCCCCCAGCCCATCGGAATGCCGGCGTCGTGAGCGCGCTGCATGCCCATGGCGATCTCGTCGACGCCGCCCACCTCGAACGAGCCGTGATGGAAGCCCGGACCCTTGGACGCGAGCAGCGCGAGGTTGTGATGGTCCGGCGTGCAGCGCAGGAACGCGATGATCCCGGGGCAGCGGTCGGACAGCTTCATGCCGAGCACGCGCGTGTAGAAATCGATCATCCGCTCCAGATCGCCCGAGAACAACAACACGTGGCCGAGCCGGCGTGGGCGCGCCTCGAAGCGGTCCGGACAGCCGCGCGCCCCGATGCGCGACGTGTGGCCGGGGCTGTTGAGCGCCGGCGGCGGATCGGCGGGCGGCGTCTCGCCGGCCTCGGGGCGGACGTTGACGAGGTTGCCGTCGGGATCGCGCACCCAGAGGCCGCCCTCGGGCGCGCCGCTCGGCGGATCCACCTGACTGACACCCGCACGCTGCAGCGACTCACGCGTGGCCTCGAACTCGGCGCCCGGCGCGCCGAACGCCACGTGGTGCAGGCGCTTCCTCGGCCCGCCGTAGAGCAGCACGGTCTCGCGCTTGAGCGGCGCCGGGCGCAGGTGCACGGCGCCGTCGCGGCCGGGCTCGTCCACCAGGCCGAAGCCCGTGTAGAACTTCTCTCCCACCGTCTGGTCGGGGATCTCGAGCGCGTAATGGAGCAGCGCTTTCACGGCCATCGCGACACCTCCGGCGTGTGTGTCCGCCAGTGTACCGCCATCAACCCCCGGGGCGGCGGCCCGCACGAATCGCGCGCAGGACGCGCTCGGCGGTGATCGGCTGATCGGTCACGGCGGCGCCGAACGGCGCCAGCGCATCGTTGACGGCGTTGAGGATCGCCGCGGGCGCGCCCGTGGTGCCGGCCTCGCCCGCGCCCTTGTAGCCGCCGGCGATCGAGGGCGCCGGCGTCTCGAGGTGGTGCAGCTCGAGCGGGGGCACGTCGGCCGCCGTCGGCACCGCGTAGTCCATCAGGGTGCCGCAGAGCGGCTGGCCGGCGCCGTCGTAAGCGCAGTGCTCCATGAGCGCGCCGCCGAGCCCCTGCGCGACACCGCCCGCGATCTGGCCGGCCACCAGCGCCGGGTTCACGACACGGCCGCAATCGTCCACGGCCACGTAGCGCAGCACGCTCACGCGTCCGGTCTCGATGTCCACCTCGACGACGGCGAGATGCGCGCCGTTGGTGAACGTTCCCGGCTGGGCGTTCGTGAAGTGCACCGTCGCCTCGAGGCTCGGCTCGAGTCCCTCCAGCTCGTTGCTGCGGAAGTGCACGGTGCGCGCGAGGTCGGCCAGCGTCATGCCGCGATCGCGCGCGCCGCTGACGCCCACGCGCCCGTTACCGAGCCGGATGTCGTCGGGATGCGCCTCCAGCAGCGTCGCGGCCAGGCGGCGAATCTTCTCGGCCAGTGCGCGGGCGGCCAGCAGCGCTGCGCTGCCGCCAATGGGCATGCCGCGGCTCGCCCAGGTGCCGCCGCCATACGGCGTGAGCGCGGTGTCGCCGGAGCGCACCGCGACCCCGTCGGGCGAGATCCCGAGCTCATCCGCCACGATCTGCGCGAACGCCGTCGGCATGCCCTGCCCCTGGTCGGTGACGCCGACGAGCGCGGTGACGGCGCCCGAGGGCTCCAGCCGCAGGGTGGCGCCGTCCTGGCCGGAGATCGGCGCGCCGCCGACGCCGTAGAACTGCGCGCCGGGTCCCGTGAGCTCGATGAAGCACGAGAGCCCGACGCCGAGGTGGCGTCCCTGGACGCGCGCGGCGGCCTGCTGCGAGCGCAGGTCGTCGTACTTCGCCGCCTCGAGCAGCCGCGCGAGCGCCGCGTGATAGGAGCCGCTGTCGTAGACGTTGCCCGTGGCCGAGGTATACGGAAGCTCCTCCGGCCGCACGAGGTTGCGCCGCCGCACCTCGGCGGGATCCAGCCCGAGATCGCGCGCGATCACGTCGAGCATCGACTCGGTCACCGCGGCGGCGATCGGGTGACCGACGGCGCGGTACTGCGAGGTCACCACCTTGTTTTGCGCCACCACGCGCAGCGTCCCGTCGTAGTGGCGCACGCGATACGGGCCCGGCAGCAGGCGCAGCACCTGGCCGCCCTCCACCACGCTCGAGCGCGGATACGCGGAGTACGGACCGACGGCGGCGGTGATGCGCGCGCGCATGGCGCTGACGACGCCGTCGTCGCCGCCCGCGAGCTCGACCTCGATCGTCTGCTCGCGCGCGTGGATGTCGGAGACGAACGACTCGCGGCGCGTGGCCACGAACTTCACCGGGCGGCCGAGGAGGATGGCCAGCGCGACGGCCGCGACGTCGTCCTGGTAGACGTGGATCTTGATGCCGAACGAGCCGCCGACGTCGGGCGCGATCACGCGCACGCGCTGCTCGGGCAGGTCGAAGAGCCCGGCCAGCACCGCCTGCATCATGTGCGGCACCTGCGTGGAGATCCACACGGTCAGCCCGCGCGTGGCCGGCTCGAAGTCGGCCACGAGCCCGCGCGGCTCCATCGGCACGCCGGTGTGGCGCCCGGTGGTGAAGCGCCGGCGCCAGACGCGCGCCGCCGCGGCAAACGCCGCGTCGGGCTCGCCGCCGCGCAGCGTCGTCTCGTAGATGACGTTGTCGCCGAGCTCGGGATGGATCACTTGCGCGCCGGGCGCGGTGGCGGCGTCGGGATCGAGCACGGCGGGCAGTGGCCGGTACTCGATGCTCACGAGCGCGGCCGCATCGTGGGCCGCCGCGGCTGTCTCGGCGGCGATCGCGACCACCGGCTCGCCGACGCAGCGCACGCGCTCGACGGCCAACGGCGTCATCGCGCCGGTCTTCATCCCGCGGTAGTGCTGCAGGATCCCGCGATACGGCTTGCAGAGCCGCGCAGCCTCGGCGCCGGTGAGCACGCCGACGACGCTCGGAGCTCGCTGCGCCGCGCTCACGTCGAGGGCCGTGATCGTGGCGTGCGCGTGCGGGCTGCGCACGAACGCGACGTGGACCATGCGGGGCAGCGTGAGGTCGTCGACGTAGCGGCCGCGGCCGGTCAGGAGACGCGGGTCGTCCGGGCGCTTGATCGGCGCGCCGACGTGCGGCATGCGCGGGAGGGTAGCACGGCG
>WNFR01015770.1_pt1 | contig 14146 bp, 9 predicted proteins | sample 5400221 | NCBI WGS metagenome assembly WNFR01 (sample SAMN13153357, study PRJNA577476) | soil metagenome | isolation source: 40 cm soil under Madrone tree | place: USA:California | collected 2016-06-14 | reverse complement strand
GCTACAAAGGAACGTCAAGACGGTTTGCGGATGCCACGGCCTTGCGCCGTGGAGCTTCACGCTTGTGGCTACAAAGGAACGTCAAGACGGTTTGCGGATGCCACGGCCTTGCGCCGTGGCGCTTCACGTTTGCGACTACAAAGGAACGTCAAGACGGTTTGCGGATGCCACGGCCTTGCGCCGTGGAGCTTCACGCTTGTGGCTGAAGCTCATTACCAAAAGCATCAAACGTGAAACTCCACGGCGCAAGGCCGTGGCATCCATCATCTTTCAATGATTCGTAACATTCTTATTTGCACTACGCAGGTCCCATTTACTTCGGGCGGCGCCGAAGCGCACGTCGAAGGGCTCAAACGGGCGTTGATCGTAGCCGGATATTCGGCTGACATAGTGGCCTTACCTTTCAAATGGTATCCCCCAACCGAGATCATGCGCGGAGCGTTGGCCTGGCGCCTTCTGGATCTAAGCGAGGCGAACGGCAAACCGATTGATCTTGTTATCGGTATGAAGTTTCCATCATATCTGGTGGCACACGAGCGAAAGGTGCTGTGGATCATGCACCAGCATCGTTCAGCCTATAATTTATGGGGAACGCAGTTTGACGATCTATCCACCTACCCTGATGGACCCCGCATTCGCGAGTGGATTCATTCCTGCGACGGCCAGTTCATACCGGAAGCACGCAAGGTGTTTGCCAATTCAAAAGCGGTGGCCCAACGGCTTCGTCACTACAACAAGATCGAAAGTGAGCCACTTTATCATCCACCACCGCGGGCGGAGCATCTGCGTCGGGGCGAGCAGGGCGACTACATCTTTTATCCAAGTCGTCTCGAGCCGCAGAAGCGTCAGGAGATCCTGATCGAGGCGGCCAGATACCTGCGCACCCCGGTAAAGGTCATCCTTGCCGGTAGTTCTCGAGATCCGAAGTACTACCAGTCGTTGATCGAACAGCATGGTGTGGGTGATCGTGTAGTCTCTCGCGGCTTCGTAGATGAAGCGGAGATCATTGAGTTATATGCAAACGCGCTCGGCGTTTGCTATTTACCGTTTGATGAAGACTATGGCTATGTGACGCTTGAAGGCATGTTATCGCAAAAGCCCGTAGTCGTTGCCCGTGATGGTGGTGGAGCTACTGAGTTCGTCGAGCACGAACGTGATGGCCTCATCGTCGATCCTGAACCTCGCGCTGTGGCCGAAGCGCTCGACACGCTTTACAGCGATCGCCAGAAGGCACAGCAGATGGGTGTAAACGCGCGCGCAAAGTTACAGGATTTTAGTTTTTCCTGGTCACACGTTGTCGAGCGAATAATTTCGGCATCGTAAGAAGGCACTAGCCTTTCCTGGCGACGGCTATGATGTTCTTTCCGATTGGTGGTGGAATGAGGCTTTCAATGCGACGCAGAGTGGGGACGACGAGACGATCGTACAAACTGATTGCCCCGCCTCCCACCATGTCTGACCTTAACAACCGCGACATGACCCACCACGGAACGATGCCGGGAAGATCAAAGTATGCTGAACGGAGAACTTTGAATCCTGCTCGCCGAAGTTTTCTTTCAACTTCACTCTTGGTGTAGCGCCGGAAATGCCCAACCCGGTCGTCAAGACTTCCATGAAGCCAGGGCAAGGCCGGGACAAAAATGAGCGCATGGCCACCGTCAGAGAGGCTGCGGCAAATAGCGTTAAGTTCTCCCTCATCATCCGCGATGTGCTCAAGCACATTGACGTAAATAATGGAGTCAGGCATCTGCCGCTGAGCGATCAATGGCGCAGCTTCCAGAAAAGTGGAGTGGTAAGCTTCGACTCGCGTGGCCGTATTCAGATCGTTTCGAAGAACTACGAGACGCTCACACATTTGCTCGGAAGGGTCGACAAGCGACAGCGTTTCACAATCGTGGTTTTTCAGTATCAGCTCGGAAAACGATCCCAACCCAGCGCCTACCTCAACCAGGTGCTTCCCTAGATAAGGTTTGAAGATATCCAGAATCCAGCGGTGATAGTTGGCCGCTTCAGTCATCGCCTCGAGTTCGCGCCCGGTATATACAAAGCCTTCACTCATTGTTTCTATTTCCGACATGCTTTAAATCCGATATGCTTCAGCTTAGGGTCATCGCGCCATTGTCAACGACAAGCTGATGAAGCATATCGGACACAAGAAAATGTTAGCTTTCGAGGGCACCTGAAGGCTGGCGGTTGGGTTTTGCCTTCGTTGCGGGCAGTTGCCGAAAGGATGCGCGCAAACTGCAAAACAGATTGAAGCGGAGGACGAGCCAGAGCGCTACGAAAAAGTCGGCTGGCCCGATCTTTTTCCCCTCATCGTAAGTGCGGCCGTAATAGCTAATGGGGACTTCGTAAATCGCAGTTTTCAACTTGGCGATCTTCGCGGTTACCTCCACCTCGAACCCAAAACCACTAGAGACAATCACCATGTTGCGAATGATCTCACCCCGAAAAGCCTTGTAACCAGTTTCAATGTCAGTCATGTTCAGGTTCGTGAGCGTATTCGAGAGAAAAGTCAAAAACTTGTTGCCAAGGTAATGATAGAAATAGAGGACCCGCGCGGCCCTGCGAACGAGAAAACGCGAACCATATACAACATCTGCATGATGGTCGAGGATCGGCCGAATCACGCCGTGGATTTCGGCTGGATCATATTCCAGATCCGCGTCCTGAATAATGACCACTTCTCCACTCGTCAACGCGAATCCAGTCTTTAAAGCTGCAGTTTTCCCCAGGTTGCGCGGCTGCTGCACGGCGCGAACCTGTGGATACATGTCGGCGAGCTGCATCGCAACATCCGCCGAACCGTCGGTTGAGCAATCATCGACAATAATGATTTCCAAAAGGCATGGAACGGCGAGCACGCGGCGCACAACATCCATCAGTGTTGCCGCTTCGTTGTACACGGGCATCACAACGGAAAGGCACGCTGGATACCTCTCAGTTTCTGCAGGATTCTGATTGGTGACTGCGGTACTTGTCGTCATTCAATCACCGCCGGCTCTTGAACTCTTTATATTCGATTGATTCCGCAAAGGCCGCCGAGAGTTTCGCTGGGTTGTGGTTTCTCTCGAGATCCTCAATCCAGAAGTTAAACCCATTAAGGCTATAATCCGGTGGTTCATCCGGGTTGCGACGGAAATAGCCGAAGTAATGTAACAAAACCAGCGAGCGGTTCTGCTCCTTCTGGATGAATGAGGGTAACCCAACAACCTTAAGTAACACGTCCGCGCGCGAGTCTGTTCCGGCGGAAAGGCCACTCAGGATGGTCGCACGCTCGGCCGGAGACAAGCTGATACCGGTGTTGGCGATAAGCAGATTAACATATTGTTCATCATTAACCCGTGCGTAGCGCTCCTCGAAAGCAATTCGTTCAACCCACTTCGCGGCAAACTCATTCAAATTCTTTTGCAGCTCTTTGTCCTGATCCTCCATTCCCGGTATTACGCCACGTCCAAGGATCTGTATATCTCGAATAAAGTCTGCATAGCGCGGCATTGTTCCGAAGCTTGCTACGTTGAGACGGAAAAGCGTTTGGCTCCAGGTAGTGTATTGCCCAATCATGGTCACGGGGTCTTCCTTGACCAGAGCCGGCCACTCGCGCAAGGCGAGGCCGAAAGGGACCTCCTGTTCTGATTTAGCATTCGGCTCGGTCTTGGTCACAGCATAGAGATCGTTGTGACCGTCAAAGCGCCTGATGAAGCGGAGTCGCCCGGAAGCAATGCCCCGGACGAGCAAGGCCTGATAGTTCAGCTGCCGATCATCTGTAATCAAATTGTTATCGACTACGACATAAGAGGCAGGAATGCTTTCCAATAGATCCAAAAATGCCAGAGAAATATTGCCCGAACGCGTTTGTATTTCGATCTGATCTTCGAAAGGCGAGTTAAATCCGGAAGTTCCGACTATCATCGGCTTGCCGTGGTCCGCGGACCTCAAAGTGTTGCGGTAGTTAAAGTCCCCGCCCGCCGGCAGCGTGACAATACCACCCCTCATGGAAATCTGTTTCAACGCGAGCGTAACACTGTCGGGATAGGCATCGCCCCGAATAAACTGTAATGGCGCAGCATTAAGCTCAAACAGCAACAGCCCGCAGCAAGCCGTGACGACCACAGCTCCGGGCACGCGCGTACGGAGATTCGCAGCGACTTCCGCAAGTCGCTTCACACCCAGACCGGCAAGTAAAGCGAGTCCGAGGTATGCGAACATCGCCCCACGAATCGGTACGCGCATACTGCGAAACATCGGCAACAGGTCATAACAAATCCGGTAGAAAAAGAAATTCCAGCCGAGCGAGTAGCAAAAGCCGATGATCGTCAACAGGATACCAAGCCAGAAAGCGTCGCTACGATTCGGTGCGCGCAATGTCTCTACAAGGTTAGCCCGTCGCGCGGGGAGCCACTCCGGATACGCCAGACAAAACCGCGCGATCGTCGCGACAGTAAGTAAGGTAAGAACACACTCCGATGTCATGTGACGGAATGCTCCTCGAAAGTACGGCGTACCGTCGAATCCTATCGCTATGAGTGCGAACGGCACTGAAATAAAGATGAGTAGGTCGAGACGTTTCAGCCATTTTCGTGTCGAGTCGCTCAGGTACAGCAGCTGCTCGGGCAACGGTTCTTGCGAACCGCCTGGCAGTGCTGCCAACGAGAACAAAATCGGCAGCAGACCGGGAAACAACTTAAAGTGTGAGCCGTCCGGAATACCCTCACCCATGCCAAACCAAAATTTGTTCCGATTCTCAACTGACAGCCAATGGATCGGCCACGCTGAGTTTGCTTTGACCTCTTCAATGCTGCGCTTAAAGCCGTAGAGCTTCATAACGGAGAAGTAAGGCAACATGAAAGGCAGCAACGCCAGGGACGCTACAGAGACGGAAGTAAGGCCACGCACCCAAAACTGACGGTCTCGCCACAGCGAGTAGCGCGTCAATAGGACTGCTGCCGAAAGTGCCAACGGCACGAGCGACAAGGTAAACCATGAAATCGTCGTCAGCCCGGTCATGAAAAAAGCGATGCCCAGCCACACTGCTCGCTTGCGGCTGCGCCGGCGGACGAACAGCACCATCGCCTCGAGAAGCAGCGGAATCCATGGTGAAAAGAGGTAAGGCAGGTGCGACAACATATGAAAGCGGAACGGTATGAACGCGAAGATGATTCCCGCCACCCACGCCACGCCATAGGAGTCAGTCAATGTGCGCGCCAAACGGAAGGCACCATATCCACTCAATGCGAAACCGAGGAACAGCGCGACCGCGTGAACCGTTAGTGGTGTAAAGCCCAGGGCAAACAACGGAAAGAACGGGAATGCCAGACCATAGCAGTGCTCGCTGAAAGCAAGCGTATATTTCAGCGGATAGAATAGATTCGAATGAAACAGGCTAAGCGGATGGTTGAAAGTTGCATGATAGTCCCACCACAAAATCCAGGAGACAAGATATGGATCACCGGCATCCGCCGCAGCATTCCGCAAGTGTCCCACGTAGGGAGCGGTCAGCACAGACGTGAAGAGGCAGAACGCGAGAACGATCAGCAGCTCACGGACGAGCGGCCGGTGCACGAGCCTAACGAACACACCTGACATGCTTTTTCCAGGCTTCGTCGTCCCGATTTTTTGCTCGCGATTCTCGGCAAGACCAGTTGTCATTTAAGCTTACGAATGTTAGGTTTGGCTCTCTTTAAGTACCAGCATCGCAGAATCGAACTTCAGCATAGCGATACACCAATTCTGAGTCGATGAACTGAGAAAGGTTGTTTCATCGTTGACGTTTTCCGCATTCATCGTTTCAGAGTTGGGCATTGTGTTGGTCTAGCAGTCTGATGTCAAGAATCCACACAAGTGAAACCGATTCCAACTCTGTTTCGGTGCCGGAGCACAGAATCGCAGTCTTGATAGCCTGCTATAACGAAGAGATCACCATCGGCCAGGTCGTCAGCCAATTCCGCGCTCAACTGCCGGGCGCAAGTATCTACGTCTTCGATAACAATTCGTCGGATCGCACTGCGGAAGAGGCACAAAACGCAGGAGCCGTGGTCCTCACAGAGCGGCGACAAGGGAAAGGCTATGTCATCCGAAGCATGTTCCGCCGGATCGATGCGGACTTCTACGTGATGGTTGACGGTGATGGAACTTATCCGCCAGAGGCTGTACACAAATTACTCAGACCGGTACTGGAAGACGAAGCCGACATGGTGATTGGCTCCCGGCTACACGCGGATTCGCAGAGTGAGTTTAAGCAGCTGAATCGGCTTGGTAACAGACTGGTTCGAGCCGTACTAAAGTTCATCTTTAGCATTAGACTAACTGATATCCTGTCAGGCTATCGCGCCTTTAACAGAAAGTTCGTCAAGGGTCTGCCTCTCTTTGGTGGTGGTTTCGAAATCGAGACCGAGCTGACCATTAAAGCTGTCGAGCGTGGGTACCGCATGCTGGAAATCCCAGTCGACCTTTCACATCGTCCGGCAGGCAGCCACTCGAAGATTCATTTTATGCGCGACGGTTTCCTCATCCTCAACACGACGCTGGCGTTATTTCGCGATTACAAGCCGCTTACCTTCTTTGGCAGCATCAGTTCGGTTTTCTTCGCGCTCGGTCTGATACCCAGCGCGTTTGGGGTCGTCGAATCGTAGAGACTAAGTGCTGCGAATGGAAAGCTCGACCCGACAAGGGCAACCTGCGTCTTCTAATTTCTTCGGCACGTTGCGTGGACGCATCGAGTTTGGCGATGCGCTTGTGTTCTTATATGCGCTGGTCTTCGTGCGGCAATACTTCTGGGTGGTCCAGGTTAACTCAATCGCCTGGATCGCGAGCTTTCTCGTCGCCAGTGTCTGCTGGTACTTTTATTTCGCAACGAAGCAGTTTCCGTCGGAGAGTTTCGGTCGCGAGTTTTGGCTCTTTGTCGGCCTACCTCTCGTCGCCGCTTACTCGCTGCGAGTGGCCTTCCCCGACCATTCCTTTGATGTCCTCAACTACCGGCTGCTCCATGCCGAGCGTTCCCTGCGCGGAACTCTTTTCGCCCCGGGCGATTTTTTTCCGACACCCGGGCCTTACAACCCTGCTCCAGACACGGTAACCGGTTTGAGTCGCATGATTCTGGGATATCGGCTGGGCACGATAGTAAATCTCTTTGCTCTCATCTGGGCAGCGCAAATTGGCGACAAGATCCTTCGCCCTTTTATCGGTCGACGGTGGTTGAGATCGGCATGTGTGCTCCTCGCGATTCTGGCTGAGCATCTGCTTTTCGAAGTAAGCACCTACATGGTAGACCTGCTCGCTCTTCCGCTTCTCTTAGAGGCGACATCCCTTACTTTGCGAGCCGATGAAGTCAACGACCGTGGCGCCAACTATGTACGAATCGCATTATTAATAGGAGCCAGTGCGGCGTTTAAGCTGACGAATCTCACAGCCGCACTGCCAATCGTTCTGGTATGTGTTTATCAAGCATTGCTGAGTAAAGAGCGACTCGCTCCCGATAAGTTGCCGAGAACTATCTTATCAACCCTGATCGCTTTCAGCGTTCCGCTCATCCCGTTCGGTGTCTATATTTATCGCATCACTGGAAATCCGGTTTTCCCACTCGCCAACGTTTTCTTCAAATCACCTTACTGGCCCACGCACGGAGGTTGGGATAATCGCTGGGGTCCTTCAGGTTTTTGGCAAACGATTGTGTGGCCAATTCTGATTTTTTTCGAGCCTGAGCGACACTCCGAGCTCGCCGTCTACTCTGGACGGTTAACAATCGGATTTGTAGTCGCTCTTGCCGGGCTCGTTTTAGCCTGGCGCGACACGCGAGCGCGCACGCTCTGCTTAGTGCTTCTGGCCTCGTGCTTGCTTTGGAGCGCGGGAAGCGTGGGCTACAGCCGTTATGGTCTATATCAGGAATTGTTGGCCGGTCTTACGATTATCGCTGTTGCCTGTGTCTTGATCGGAAACGCTTCGCGCGCAAAGCTGCATTGGCGGACAGTTTTAGCCACTCTTATTTTTATGGCTCTTGCTTCTCAAGCAACCCTTGCCTGTGTTTATGTCTTGCGCACTGAATGGGGCTCGCGGCCTACTCTGCTCAGCAGTCCTGGCGCTTACGCGGAGGAAGCGACGCTCCTACTTCGTGATCATTCGCTAAAAAAGTTTCTAACAACCGATGAACGCATACTCTTTGATCGGGTGCCGGTATGGATCGAGAGCTCAGTCAAAACAAGCGGCATCGAAGCACTGCTCAATGAGCGCGCCGCTATTATCTCTGTCAGCCATCCTGAATACTTCTACACTCGTCAATCCCGGCAACGGTTCATTCAGGCGATCGAAGATTTACCGAGTGACCGGATGTTTTCGCTCTGTCTAACGGAAGAACTAGCCGTGGCAAAACAGGCTATCATCGCTCGAGGATTGGAGGTTGGAAACGTGACCGGTGTGGATATTCCCTTCTTTTCTCCACGCGATCGGATCGGTATGATGCTGATTGAAGTCTTGCGCCCACATGAACCGGAAGCTCGGAGTAAATTTGAGTCGTCATGGATGAACGCGGCGTTTCCGGACTCAGATTACCGGGAACAGATCACCTCCTTGAATGGCCCGACGACGATGCGCGCAGGCGAAAAAGTGTTTATCCGTTTCAAGGTCAAGAACCTGGGCTATTCGACATGGCCATCGGTTGGAAATAAAGAAGGTCGATATCAGGTGAACATCGCCAACCGCTGGCTTGATATTGGTGGAACCGTGGTAGCTAACGCGAGCGAAGGCCGCGCTGCGATGGCTTCTGACCTTCAACCGGGCGGCGAAGTGGAGTTGCCGCTTTTGGTAACAGCTCCTGGCGCGCCAGGAGACTACCTGATGGAGGTTGACATGGTGCACGAGGGAGTGACGTGGTTTTACGAAAGGGGTGCGAAGACACTCCGGCTGCGAGTGCGGGCGGAACCGTAATAAATTTTCATTTTACTAATAACTGAGAGGAAACGTTTTCAAGCATGAAGCTCAGAGCTACTTTTATTACCCTCGTCATGATCAACGCAATCGTCGCCACCGCGTGCAAACAGAAGCCTGCGACGAATACCGCCGCGACGGGGAACGCCAGTCGCCCCGCCGGGAGCAAAACACCGGGCCCATTGCCTGATAGAGCGTTCAAGGCGCAAATTACCTTGCCGGATCCGCCAACGAAGTTGCGCGCCGGGCAAAAAGAGACCATCACGGTAAAAGCCAAAAACGCGAGCGACCTGTTTTGGTGGGCTCGCGGCGGCGAAATCAACGATCGAGCCGATAATAAATTCTACATAGCGATCGGTGATCGGTGGCTCGACAAAGATGGAAAGCTTCTGACAGAAATGGACGGGCGCTTAGGGATCTCAAAAGATCTTAAGCCCGGTGAAGAAGTGGAACTCCCACTCCTGATCACGGCGCCAAAAGAACCCGGTGACTATATCCTTGAAGTTGACCTGGTGCAGGAGCAGGTCGGCTGGTTTAGCGACAAAGGATCACCACCGGCAAGAACCAAGGTCACGGTCGTACGGTAAGTAATGAACCTCGCTTATTTCAGCCCACTGGGTCCACAACGATCGGGTATCGCCGACTATAGCGAGGAGTTGCTTCCTTACCTCGCAGAGGGCGCTGATATCACACTCTTCGTTGATGGCTTCAAACCGACTAATCGCGACTTGCTCGCGCGCTTCCCTGTTCACGATTACAGACGTGATCCTTCATCACTGCAATCGCTTTCGGGTTTTGACGCGATCATCTACCACATGGGTAACGACCATCGCTACCATGCGGGCATTCTCGACGTAATGCGTGACCACCCCGGTATTGTCGTGCTTCACGACTTTGCTTTGCAGGATTTTTTCCTGGGGCTCGCCAGAGGCCGCGGCGATCTTCGTCTATACCTTGATGAGGTGTCTGTCTGTCACGGAGAAAAAGCTCATCATGATGCGGCGCAAGAACTTGCCCGCGGCAGCACGCCTTCAATCGTCGAGCGTCCGCTTGCCTTCCCTCTTAATCGGCGCATAGCCCGCGGTGCTGAGGCCGTGATCGTACATTCTCGTTGGAGCCAATCGCACTTAAATGAGATTGCCAGCGGCGTTCCGGTTTCTCATATCCCGATGCCGGTTAAGCCACCAACAGCCCGGAGAGAACGTTTAGCGTCAAACGATGAAGTGCAGCTAGCTAGTTTTGGACTGATCACGCCGGGTAAGTGCATAGAGCATTCCCTACGAGCCCTTTCCTGCCTCAAGTCGACGCACCTCTTTCATTACACGCTCGTGGGAGAGCCAAACTCTTTCTTCGAAGTCCGCGAACTAATCCAACGCTATGGTATGGAGGATCGCGTCAGCATCACAAGTCATCTGCCGATGGATGACTTTGAGCAGTACATAGTCAACACCGATATCGCACTCAATATGCGTGAACGAACTGTGGGCGAAACCAGCGCGAGCCTCTGTCGCATACTGAGCGGTGGAGTTTGCAGCGTTGTCTCGGATGTCGGCTGGTATGCCGAACTGCCTGCTGACTGCGTGGTGAAAGTGAGTCTCGATGCGCACACAGACGCGCAGTTGCTCGCCTTTCTTCGTCGCCTGATTGAAGACCAGGAGTTGCGCCAACGCATTGGCGAAAATGCGCGACGCTATGCGCTCGCTGAACACAAGATTGAACGTAGTGCGGACGCTTACCTCGATGTTATTCGAGCAGTCGTTGCATGCCGGCCGCGCCGGAAACTACTCGCCCAGGTCTCGCCGGAACTCGCACTTCTCGGCGCGAGTGCGGTGCCGGAAAACTTTCTGCGCGGCGTTGCCGAGGAAATTGCCCGGCTGACCCCAGTGAGGGACTTTGACTCGAAAAACAATCGCTCGCATCGTTCTAACGGCGAGGCATCGTTGTCCAACTCAGTCACCAGGAATGCTCATTTGAAAAATGCCGAACATGCGACAGTTGATGCCAATCCTTTGCCAGATTCTTCCTCAACGCACGGACGGCTGGCGAAGATCGAGGGCGTTGATTACAAACGCGCTGCCAATGAATATCTCAGCCGTCTCAATGAAGAGCGCCGGCACCATTTACGCACAAAGCCTTTCTACAACATCGCCAACAAACCGGCGAAATATAAGGGCGAAGGCATGGACGAGGACATGCACCGGCATTTCTGCGACTTTGCCAATATCGCCACTACGCTCGCGCTGCCGCCGAACAGCCGCATACTCGACGTTGGCTGTGGCTCCGGGTGGTTGAGTGAATATTTTGCTCGGCTGGGCCATGAAGTCCAGGGCATCGACATCAGCTCCGACCTGATAGACATGTCGCGCGAACGAGTGACCCGCGTGCCCTACGGAGTGGACCACGAGACTCCCCTGCGCTGCACCTTTGTTGTGCACGACATCGAGCTCACACCACTCCAGGAAAAGTTCGACGCGATCATCTGTTACGACTCCTTGCACCATTTTGAGGATGAACGCGCCGTGATGCGTAACCTCGGTGAGATGCTGGAGGTTGGTGGTCTGCTTTTCATTCTCGAAGGCGAGCGCCCGGCTGCAGGTTCTGCAAGCGAGGAGGAATTGCGCGCGGTAATGCGCGAGTTTCAAACGCTGGAATCACCTTTCGAGTCAGAATACCTGCGAGAACTGCTCGCAGATAATGGCTTCGCTGTCGTGGGTGACTACGTAAGCGTCAACGGTCTTTTTGAACGTGAGATTCTCGAAGGTAATCTGCTACCGCTCAAGAAACTGACAACCAATTACCACTACCTCTTTTGCAAGAAGGTAGCCGATGGCAGTTCCGCCTCCACAGTTCCCGACAGTCGCCGGCCTGGGATCTTGCGCGCGTCTATTCGTTTACTTGCGCCCGTAGCCGCGGATTTTGGTCCCCAAGAGACTATTGGTATCTCGCTGACAATTGAGAACACCGGCGACACGCTGTGGCTTGCAGGACAAAGCGATCGTCATGGCATTGTGATGCCAGCCGTCCGTGTCTTTGATAGCTGGGGGATACTCGTGAGTGAATTCCATGGCGAACCTCCGCTGCCGCGGCCCGTCGCTCCAGGTGAAACAGTGAAACTGAGGATCGAATACACAGTGCCGGAGCGTTGCGGTAAGTACACCCTCAAGATTGACCTCGTCGATCAACACGTGTGCTGGTTTGAGCAGCAAGGCTCCGAACCGCTAGTGATCCACTTCGAAGTGGAATAGGACCTCGATGAAATAGGAATTAGCAGCTTCTTCCTGTCTCGTTCACGCCGCGGCTTTAGCGACTGTGCGAAAACGCGGATACCACCGGGCTTCAGCCGCGTGGTGTTTTAGTTTCAACCTAGATAGCAAAACAGGTGAGATTTCTAGATACCACCGACTTTAGTCCCGTGGAGGTTCAGTTTCAACCTAACTTTGCACCGTCGAAGAAGGCCAAAACTGAAGCATCACACGACTAAAGTCGGTGGTATCCAAAAAGATTCCTAGACAGCAGCACCTTTAGGGAAAAACTGAAGTACCACGCGGCTGAAGCCGATGGCTTTGTGTTGTCACACAGTCTCTTTAGCCCTGCGTACAGGGGAGTTCCGCCATTTGTTGAGCTTCGTCATTCCACTCATGTTGCCTACGACGATTTCCCTCGTTCGGTGGAAGCTATATTTCCCTCACGGCCACGATAGTTGGTCGCTCCTCGAGACGCCGTTCGTACTCATGATAGTAGCTCGCGTAGGTGACTCGCTCGATGCGGAAGCCAAGCATGGCCAGTACCTCGCGATAGACTCCTATCGAATAGGTCCACCACGTAAAATCCTGTTCCGGGTTGTCGGCCCGCGGTTCGAAGCGCGCTATCCCCTCCTCGGTTTGTAGCAACGGTGTCACTAAAACCAGTGTCTCTTTCGTCAAACGCGCAATGGAGGCGAGCGCAGTGACCTGGTCGCTCAAGTGTTCAAGTAAGGCGCCGACAATCGCCACATCAAACTGGCCCAGCTCCAAAGGCAGATCGTAAACGTTTCCATAAAATACTTCTGCCTTTGAATCCAGCAGCCGATGTCAAAGCCAGTAAGCATTCTTCCACTGCTCGATCTCTTTGCCATACTTCGTGGCCCATGCCTCGCGATCGCGGTAATAGAGTTTGTCTTTAAAAGGTAGAAACGTTTGCTGCCGCACGTCGCTCATGTCGACAGAAAGAACGCGCGCCCCACGACGTTCCGCTTCAAAAGTGAGAAATCCTGTTGCCGTGCCCACATCCAACACGGATTTGTTAGCGACCGGGACGCCGCTTACATACTCTTCAAAACGCCCGCGCAAGTCCCAGTGGCCGCGGACCACGCCAAACTTCGGCAACTCCATCGTGTGATAAAAGTAACAGTCGTCAAGACTGTCGATTTGTCGCGGTTGCGCCAGCAGAGAGTTGCGATTTGTTTGCTCAGTCATGACACTTGCTAGCTTAATGATTCTCTCCCAAGATCCAAAGCCACTCATATTGAACTAACCACTCAAGCTGAGAGAATTTGCAGGTTGGGAAGGTGGACCCTGTCCCCGCTCAAGTTAGGAAGTCACTCAATTGCAAGTTCGCGGTTCAATTTTCGACAGCCTGAAGATCATGTTCTGAGCTAAGAGGCAGCCAAGATCGAGTGATTAATTTGCTGTTGAGTGGCACTCCACCTTGAGGCGGGGACAGGGTCCACCTTCCCAACCTGCAAATTCGCTGGGCTTGAATTACCAATTTCAAAGTGGCCTGCGCGTCCACAAGATCAAAAACGCAAATACCACCAGCGACACCAACAAACCTATCAGCACCGAATGAGGCCGATAGACGAACTCTACAACGTGATTCCCTTGCGACAGCACTACGCCGCGCAGGTTGTAATTCACGCGCAGTATGTCTGCCGTTCGGCCATCAACATAGGCGCGCCAACCGGGATAACTATTTTCACTCAGCATTAGAATGGCGGGCGACTGCGAGGCGGTCTGCACTACGACGCGATTTGGCTCGTGTCTCAACAGGCCCGCATGAGCTGCCGGATCCGAAACAGTATCGCCGCTGAAATCTATCGGCGCTTCAACTAGCGCCGTTTGACGTGGATCCCAGATGCTACCGTCGGGCATATCGCCGGTGCGGATCACACTCAGTATCTCGCTGTCCGAAAGTATCCGCACGTTAGACGCCAGCCACGCACGGGGTAACGCGCGCGTGTTTTCGAAAA
>WNFR01007163.1_pt1 | contig 14146 bp, 15 predicted proteins | sample 5400221 | NCBI WGS metagenome assembly WNFR01 (sample SAMN13153357, study PRJNA577476) | soil metagenome | isolation source: 40 cm soil under Madrone tree | place: USA:California | collected 2016-06-14 | reverse complement strand
GCGCGTTTTTCCGGCCAAACGGCGCGCACCGTGGTTGATGACGTCCTCAAAAAAATCCGGGTCCCCGCTTGATCCATGTCGAAACTCTCCACTGCGATCCTTCGGTTTTTCGGGAGGCGATTGCAAAATTGGCGCCTTTCTCGTATTCGCACGATCCGTTCCCCCTCATCCCTGCCCTCTCCCTCAGGGAGAGGGAGCATCGGATTTTAACCACGGTCGTGAATCTTTTCGCGCGAGCAGTGTACCGCGTTTACCGGCTCTTTTCCGGTGGGCGATATTGGTTGCAGCAGCGCTTCACCACGCCTGGACTCGGCGTATTATGCGCGCTGATTGCCAGCGGAATGTTGGGACCGGACAGCGAACACAATGTAGCCTATCAGGCGTTCACACTGTTGCTTTGCCTGCTGCTGGTGGCCGCGGCTTTCAGTTGGTGGTTTCGCGCCGCTTTTTCTGCCACGCGTCTGCTGCCGCGTTTCGGCACGGTTGGTTTTCCTCTCGCCTATACTGTCGTGGTTAAGAATCTCACCGCCAAAAATCAGCGTGGCCTGATGCTCATGGAACAATTGGCTGATCCGCGACCCACATTCCACGACTGGCGCGCCGCGCAACTCGCGCAACAAAAAGAATTCCGCTCTTTTCGCGTCAGCGCACGGCGGCCCACAAATATCTTCCGGCTCGCGACGGTCAAGGAGGCAGCCGTTCCAATGGCCCTGCCACAGGAGGAAGTCCAGGTCCGGCTCGAGCTCACGCCGCTGCGCCGCGGCGCGCTGCGTTTTGAGGGCCTGCGGTTGGCTCGACCCGATCCGCTCGGGTTGTTTCGCGCTTTCGCCCGGGTGCCGCTGCCGCAAACCACGCTGATCCTGCCGCGCCGGTATCCGCTACCGCCGATGAGCTTTCCAGGCACGTTGAAATACCAGGACGGCGGCGTTGCTTTGGCCTCAAACGTCGGGCAAAGCGACGAATTTGTTTCTTTGCGTGACTACCGTCATGGCGATCCGCTCCGCCACATTCATTGGCGGAGTTGGGCACGAACCGGCAAGCCGGTCGTCAAAGAATTCGAGGACGAATTCTTCGTTCGCCACGCACTCGTGCTGGATACGTTCACCGAAAATCCCTACAGCGAAATATTCGAGGAAGCAGTGTCGGTGGCCGCCTCCTTTGCCTGCGCGATTCAGACGCAGGAATCTTTGCTCGATTTATTATTTGTTGGCACGCAGTCCTATTGTTGTACGGCGGGCCGTGGGTTGGCCCATACGGATCAGATGTTGGAAATCCTGGCGTCGGTCCGCGCCTGCACCGAGCAGACCTTCGGCGCCTTGGAGCACCTGGTATTAAACCATATTTCAGCCGTCAGCGGCTGCATTTGCGTGCTGTTGGCTTGGGACGAAGAGAGGCGTGAATTCATTGAAAAGCTCAAAGCCCTTGGTGTGCCATTGCTGGTGTTGATCATCGTGGGACAGGCCCAAACACCGCCGCTTGATCCCGGCCCAATGCGGGAGCAGCCCGATCGGTTTAGAATTTTGGAGATCGGAAAAATTAAGGAAGGACTGGCGCGGCTCAGTTGAGAAGGCCGAATGACAAATGACGAAACCCGAAACAGATCCTAGACCCGAATTCTGCACTCTGCGCTCTGCGCTCCCCATTCCATGAAGCCTCCTGCTTACCTTCTTGGCGCCGGTCTGCTCTTCTGGGGTTGGCAAACCGGTTTTCTGGCGCCGGCGATCGCGATGGCGCTGTTGCTCGAGGGTTCCCGGTGGATACAAACCCGCTGGGACCTGGCCGATGAGGATTTCAGCCGGATTTGGATTTTTTGCACATTGCTTTTTCTCGGAGCCGCCATCTACGCGTTTACTTCCAATGAGGGGCCGGCAGATTTTCGCGGCATGTTCCAAAATCCCTCTTTTTTTACCCAACGCAACGCCGGTACAGCCAGCGCCAGGACCGCCGCTGCGATGATTCGCTGGCTGCCCATGATATTTTTCTTTTTTATCGCCGCGCAGGCCTTCAGTTCCCGCGAAGGCATTCCACTGGAAACCATTTCACTGATTCTTCGCTTGCGGTGGCGGAAGGCTCGCAAAGCGGGCTTGCCGCTGCCACCCACGCGAACGGTCAATATTTCCTACCCCTATTTCGTTCTCTGCCTTTTTGCTGCCAGCGCGCACAATCGTGAAGATGGGTTATTTTTCTGGGGATTAGCCGGATTGTTGGCCTGGGCGCTGTGGTCACAGCGGGCCCGGCGATTCAGTCTTCCCGTTTGGCTCGTTGCTCTGGGGCTTGCTGTCGGGCTGGGTTATGGCGGCCAGCTCGGAATTGGCCATTTGCAGCGTTACTTTGAAGGCCTCAATGCCCAATGGCTCTCAGGTTTTAGCCGCCGCGGCACCGACCCGAGCCGCAACCGGACCCATCTCGGCCAGATTGGCCGGATTAAAACTTCCGGGAAAATCGTCATTCGCCTCGAACCCAAAGGCACGGCGGGTCCCCCGCCTCTGTTGCGGGAAGCCACTTATCGCAAGTACAAAGCCCAGACGTGGGAAGCCGGAAAGATAAAAAATGACTTCGAAGGGATAGCTCCGGTCACTACGAACCAGAGCAATTGGGTGCTGGTGGCCGGGAAAACCAACACCTCTTGTGTAAATATCGCCTGTTATCTCAGCCGGCAAAGGGCACTCTTGCCATTAGCCAGCGGCAGCGGCCGCCTCGAACAATTGAAGGCTTACCTGCTCTCCAAAAACCAGACTGGCGCAGTTTTAGCCGAGGGACCCGGGCTGGTCATGTTCGATGATTATTATGGCCCCGGTCGAGAAACTGAAGGGTGTGAACCAGTTCTTCCAGAGTAACTTCAGCTACAGTATGTGGCAGGGCCAGGACTATTCCTCCGATACAAATGAGACGCCCCTGGCGCGCTTCCTCTTGCGTACCCGCAGCGGTCATTGCGAGTATTTCGCCACCGCGACTGTATTGCTGTTGCGGGAACTCGATATTCCGGCGCGTTATGCCGTCGGCTATGCGGTTCATGAGGCTTCCGGAAACAAGTTTGTCGTGCGCCAGCGCGACGCCCACGCCTGGTGTCTGGTTTGGAACGACGATCGGCAATTATGGCAGGACTTTGACACCACGCCCGGCTCATGGGTGCAAGCCGAAGGCCAACAGGCTTCACCGTTGCAATGGATTTCCGATGCCTGGTCGCGCCTTGGGTTTGAATTCTCAAAATTGCGCTGGGGCCATTCTCGCATTCGGCAGTATTTGCTCTGGTCCCTGGCGCCGGCGCTGGCCCTATTGCTGTTCCAGATAATTATCCGCAGCCGGCGCCGGCGCCGGGCGGCGAAAAACCCGCAACTCAGCTACTCCATTTGGCCCGGTCTGGATTCTGAATTTTATCAACTGGAGCAGCAGTTGACTGGACGTGGCTTCAAGCGTCAGGCCGATGAACCAATGTCTGGATGGCTCGCGCGAGCCGTGGCCCAGCCGGCCGTCAGCGAGATTCGCCAACCTCTGCAGGAATTATTACAACTGCACTACCGGTATCGATTCGATCCTCTCGGCCTTAGCCATCCCGAGCGAGAGCGTCTGCGCCGCCAGGCCCGCGAATGTTCATCGAAGTTGGAGAGGCAGTAATCAGACTTCAGCGGAAAGGGACCTGGACGATTCTAGCGGCACTTTCTCCTTCGGGAGTGCGCACCATCAATTCGGTACCAATTTCACTCGCCTCCTTGCGAACATAGCCGAGGGCGATGTTCCCCGGTAGCGCGGGCGAATTTGAAGCGCTGGTGATATATCCGGCTTCCTTTCCACCATGGAACAGCTTGTCGCCTTTTGCGGGTAGTCTCTTCAAATCATCTGCCAGCCGAAAGCCGCGGAACTCCTTATTCACGTGCCCGAGCGTATGGATTCGATTCAACACTTCCTGCCCGATGTAACAGCCCTTGCTATAGCTCACCGCGCGATTTTCAATGCCGCATTCCTGTGGAAAATTCGTTTCATCCATGTCCACCCCGAAGCGCGGAATTCCCTGCTCGATACGCGCCATCTCAAAGGCTTGCCACCCGCAAAGGAGATCACCGGCAGTTTTCGTGGAAGCGATAAGCTTTCGTGTCAATTCCTCGATTGCCGATGCCGGTGCAAACAAATCGTACCCGCGCGTTCCCAACCGCGGCTGATTGATCAGGTACATTTCGCCGAATGCAGGGTCAGCAACTTTCATAAAAGCGAATGGCTTGTCCAGCGCCTGTGACTCGCGGAACACTTCAATGGCTGATAGAATGGTTCCCGAGCGAGGCCCTTGCACGCTCAGCAAACCATACAGCGCCGCGATATCGACCACCTGCACGTCATCGGCCACGAGATACTTCTCCAGCCGTTGGGAAATGCTCTGGGTCAGACCCGGTTCGAAATCGAGCAGTAATTCATCCTGGAGTGGATAGACGTTCAGATCCGCCTGGATTTTTCCTTTGGCTGTCGTCAGCGCTGCGTAGCATCCCACGCCAGCCGGCAGTCCTTTGATGTCATTCGTTACTTGTCCGTGCAAGAACCGGACGCGATCGGCTCCGGTTAAACAAATGCGGCCGCGAAAATTCAGGTCGAGAACTCCGGCAGCGTCATGCAGTGCGCGGTATTCGGCCAATGGATCGCCGTAATCAGCCACGGTTTCCATCCCATTGACCGAACTGAACCGCGCCCCGAAACCCTGATGAAGTGCGTGCAAACTCAGTTTTTCCATGGTGAAAATAAAGCCCCTATCGAAAGAGGTGAACCAAGCGGATCGGCGGTTTGTGCTCCCTCTCCTGCTTTGGAGGAGAGGGCTGGGGAGAGGAGGCCCTTTAATGTCGCGCCTGCTAATTCAATGGTGGCCGGGCTCAGCCGGCAGGCCTCAAACACGCCAACAAGTCCACTAAATATCTTCACCCAGCTCGACATTCCAGTAAGCCAGGTCAATGAAGTGTTTCCAGCTATCGTGCTGGTGCAGACTGAAACTGATTTGCACGAAGGGACGCCACTTCGGCCGCTTCGGTTTTCGGATGAGGTGCAGGCCGGCTTCCTGCGGAGTGCGATTGGCCTTGAGGGTATTGCAATCGATGCACGAGCAGACGATGTTCTCCCAGGACGTCGGCCCGCCGCGGTCGCGCGGAACAACATGGTCGAGGTTCAAATCCTTCCGGTCAAAAGCCTTGCCACAATATTGGCAGGTATTCTTGTCACGCTCAAAGATGTTATGGCGGGTAAACTTCACCTCTTTCTTCGGCATGTGGTCATAGACCATCAAAAGAATGACCCGGGGCACCCGGATACGGAAGGAAACGGTGCGCACCGACTCAGGATGTGGCTCCTGTTGCGAAAGGTCGTGCCATTCGGTGAAACTGAAGGTCTGAAAGGACCCGTCGTTGCGGTTGAGCACAACCTGGGCGTGGCCCTGAAACAGCAGAGTCAGCGCGCGTCGAGCGGTGCAAACATTGACCGCCTGCCACAGGCGATTCAGCACCAGCACATGTTGGTTGAGCGCAGAATTCATGTCCGATCCAACTGCCGCCAAGCTACACAAAAGAGGCTTTTGTGTCAATGATTCCAGAGTTCCTTGAGTTCCTTTGATCGCACTCCGCGCACTCCGCGCATTTTTGCTTGGCTTCCCGCTTTGGCAATAGATAACGTCCAACTTCCGTAATCCGTCAGGCGGGTGGAGCGCAGGCGGTGCAGAACTGGAGTCTGCGCTCAACAGCATCCGCTCGCGGAAGCGATTGAATGAAAGCAAATCATCACCCATGACCTGGATTCGCTGCTTTGGCTTTGCCATTTATGCTTTGGCACTCGCCGCGCCGGCAGTCGGATTCGGGGATGATTTTTTCCATGCCGGTCCATTGTTCGATGAATTCGATCTGACGCTCACGCCGGGTCACCGAGCGGAAGCCGCCGGGCCATTCTATTACTCGCAAACCAAAGATACAGAACGGGTCTGGGGAATCCCGCCCTTCGGCTCCTTAACCCGAGATCCGGGAACAGAATCGATGGAATTCGATTTTCTTTACCCTGTTCTCACTTATGATCGTTATGGTGAACAATATCGCTGGCAATTTTTTCAACTCCTGAGCTTCGCGGGTGGACCGACGCAAGTCGAGTCGGCCAGAAACCGGTTCACGATTTTCCCGATTTATTTCCAGCAGCGCTCGTCGATTCCAGAGGAAAATTATACCGCTGTCGGGCCTTTTTATGGCCATCTCAAGAACCGGCTTTTCCACGATGATATTTTCTTTGTCATGTTTCCGTTCTACGCCAAGACCCGCAAAAAGGACCTGATAACAGACAACTACGTGTATCCTTTTTTCCATTTACGCCATGGCGACCAATTGCACGGCTGGCAGTTCCTGCCTTTGGCCGGCTACGAACATAAAGGCATGACGTTTCGAACAAACAACTTCGACGAGATCGAGACCATCGGGGGCCATGAAAAACTCTTCGCGCTCTGGCCATTTTTCGCCAGCCAGACCACTGGCATTGGCACGACGAACCAGATGTGGCAGCAGCAATTCCTCCCCTTGTACAGCGTGGAACGATCTCCCGCCCGCGACCAAACCACCATCGGTTGGCCTTTTTTTTCATGGATCAACGAGCGAGAGAAGAAGTACCACGAATGGGAAGGGCCCTGGCCATTCGTCGTGGTCGCACGGGGCGAAGGCAAGACTGTGACACGCTTTTGGCCGCTGTTCAGTCAGGCGCACAGCCCCACGTTGGAAAGCGATTTCTATTTATGGCCGGTCTATAAATATAATCATCTCCATGCTGACCCGGTGGACCGCCAGCGCACCCGCATTATGTTTTTTCTCTATTCCGATACTCTCACGAAGAACACTGAAACTGGAGCCTCGATGCGTCGGGTCGATTTCTGGCCTTTTTTTACTCGCCGCCGCGAATTTGACGGCAACACCCGTTTGCAAGTGCTGGCCCTACTGGAGCCCTATTTACCCGGCAGCCATAAAGTCGAGAGAGACTACTCGCCCGTCTGGTCTATTTGGCGGGCAGAGAAAAATGCCCGTAGCGGCGCCTCCAGCCAATCGTTGCTGTGGAACCTATATCGGCACGAGAGCGCCACGGGCTCCAAAAAGTACTCGCTCCTGTTCGGGGCTTTCCAGTATCAATCCAATGCCCAAGGCAAACGGATGAAGTTGTTTTATATTCCGGTGAATCACGGCAAGGCGAGCACGGCGAAACCTGCAGGTTCGGGCAAGAACTGACGGACGGGCACAACGGACTATGTTTCAAAACATCGGCGAAATGGTGGTTCTGTTCTGGCAGACGCTGCTCTCACTGCCATTGACCTTTCGGCAGCGTTTGAAGATTTTCGAACAGTTCTTCGAGATTGGCAACGCAAGCTTGCTCATGGTGTGCATTCTCTCTTTCTTCATTGGCGGCGTCATCACCCTGCACACGGGTCCATTGCTGGTCGAGCGCGGTTTGGCCAATGCGGTCGGCGGCCTGGTGGGGATTGCCATCTGCAAGGAATTGGCGCCGGTGATGATGTCCATCCTCATCGCTGGCAGGATCGGCTCGGCCATGGCCGCGGAGATTGGGTCGATGCAGGTATATCAGGAGATTGATGCGTTGCGCACGATGAATATAAACCCCATTCACTATTTGGTGCTGCCTCGGTTGGTCGCCATTGCTGTCGCTCTGCCTTTATTGGTGATTTTTGCCATTCTGGTGGGTTGGCTCGGCGGGGCTTTTGTTTCGGTGGCCAACAAGCGTATTGATATCGCGTTCGTGGCGTTCTTTAGCACGTTGCGTGATGTGGTGCAGATCAAAGACGTAGCCAATGGCGTTTTCAAGAGCTTTATTTTCGCCCTGGTGATCGGCGTCGTCTCCTGCCACCAGGGCCTGATCACGCGCGGGGGGCCGCGCGGCATCGGCCGCTCGGTAACCAAAGCCGTCGTCAACTCTATCATTTTGATCGTGATTCTGGATTACATTCTCACGCGCGCGCTGCTGAAATGAATAATCACCCTGCCAACCAGCAAGGCGTCAGCGTCCAGGTCCGCGGCTTGCGCAAGAGCTTCAATGGCCAGGAAGTGTTGAAAGGTCTGGATTTCGAGGTTAAATCCGGCGAGGTGTTCGTCATCATGGGGCCGAGTGGGAGCGGCAAAAGTGTGCTGCTCAAACATATCATCGGCCTGGAGATGCCCGATGCCGGTGAAATCCTCATTGAAGGCGAACCGATTCAGGGCGCGGAGGTGATGAACAAATATCGCCTGGCAATGGTCTTTCAATCCGGGGCGCTGCTCAACTCCCTTACTGTGGGCGAAAATGTCGGACTGTACCTGAGCGAGCATCGGCTCAAGCCACCCGGCGAAATTGCACGCATCGTCGCCGAAAAACTAGAAGTCGTTGACCTTAAACACACCGAAGATAAAATGCCCAACGAGCTTTCCGGTGGCATGAAAAAACGCGTTGCTATAGCCCGCGCTCTGGTCATCGAGCCGCAACTTATATTGTATGACGAGCCGACGAGTGAGCTCGATCCCTTATCGGCAGTGACCATTGCTGAAGAAATCCTTCGTCTCAAGGCGCGTATCCATGTCACTTCACTGGTGGTGTCGCATGATCGCGACCTGGCGTTTGGCGTGGCCGATCACATCGCGATGATCAACGATGGGCGAATCCTGGCCGTCGGCACGCCTGACGAGGTCAAACGCAACCCAGACCCTTTAATACAAAAATTTCTGAACGCAGAAGTGAAACACCTATGATCCTTTCGGATTCTATACTTGAAATGCAACTCTCACCGTGAAAGGTTCCCTTTATGAGAAATACCCTCGAAACTAGACTTGGAATTTTCGTTGCGCTGGCCGTCATTGCCGCAGTGCTGATCCTCGAGACGGTTGGAGGCGTCGAACGCTTCCGCCGAGGCTATCGGGTCAATGGGCTGTTTAATAATATCCAGGAACTCAAAGTCGGTGACCGCGTCAAGATGGCTGGGGTCGAAATTGGCCGAGTCCAAAGCCTCGCGTTGACGAACAATAAAGTGCTGGTGACGATGAAAGTCGTGGTCGCGCGCCGCAACGACGTGAAGACCGACAGCATCGCCTCGGTTAAGTTCACCGGATTGCTGGGTCAGAATTATGTCGCTATCGATTTTGGCACGCCCGGCGCGCCCCCCGCGAGCGAAGACGCCTACCTGAACACCGAGGAGCAAGCGGACGTGAGTGCAATTATGCAGAAAATTGACAACGTGGCTACCGGTGTCGAGAACCTGACCAAGAGCTTTACAGGGTTCAAAATCGATGATCTCCTTGGCCCGCTGATCAATCTCATCGATGCCAATCAGGTCCCGCTCACGACCACGATTTCCAATGTGCAGTCCATTACCACGCAAATCGCCCAGGGCAAAGGAACCGTGGGCAAGTTGCTTTATGATGAAACTCTCTACAATTCTGCGCTCTCCTCAGTCACAAAACTGGAGGATGCCGCTTCCCAGATAAAATTTACGATTAACGACGCCCGGCGGATTATCGATCAAGTCAATTCCGGCCAGGGCACGATGGGAAAACTGCTCAAGGATGAAGCGCTCTACCGCGAAACTACTGAATCGATGACCAACCTGAAGGAGATCTTGCAAAAGATCAATCAAGGCCAGGGCACAGTCGGCAAACTGCTGAACGATCAGGAGATGTACCGAAACGCCAAGCTGTCGCTGCAGAAATTGGATAAAGCGACAGAAGGTCTGGAGGATCAGGGGCCTTTGAGCGTGATGGGGATCCTTATCAACAATCTGTTTTGATTCAGACTGTCCTTAAGCTAAGGGGCAGCGGACTGCGGCAGAGGTGGCAGATCGCTGTCCTGCGGCAATGGTGGCAGCGAGCTCAAATCTTCGACCAGATCCTTCCATTTCTGGCGCTCGGAGGCAGTCATAAGTTTCCAGCGCTCGGCGTTGTTCAGGAATTGTTGGCGCTCTTCGAGACTCATTCTGGTGAATTTCTCGAAGGACTGAATGCACGATTCGCGCTGGGAAGGAGACAAGCCATCAAACTTCCTGAGTGTGTTCTCGATTTGCTGCCGCTCGGGCTCGGAGAGAGTGTTCAGAATCTTTAGCCTTTGAGCGGGCTTGAATTCGAAGAACATGTTAAACTGATCCAAAAGTCTTTGACGTTGCGCGGGGGGCATGGCGTTTAATTCGGCAATCCCGTCCAGCAGCTTTTTCTTATCCTCGGGCGAGATGCTCGCGAGGTAATTGGTTTTCTGTTCCGGCCGCATTGCAAAGTAGGTGATCGCTGCCTCATTCGTCTGCAACTGCCTTTTCGCCTCAGGGGGCAATCTGTCCCAAAGCCGCAACCGCGCTTCGACCAACTTCCGGTCATTGGCAGGCACCAGTGCCAGCAGCGGGGCACGGTTTGGCGCGGGGACGCTCATCAGCCGGCGCAGATGCCAGCGCAACTCAGTAGCTTTGAGTTTCAGTTCGCATTGATTTGTATTCAGTGCTTGGTACTCCTGGACTTTGTCGAGGATCTCCTTGCGGTTCTCGGGGGCGCGGTTCGCCAGCAATTTCTCCTGTGCTTCACGGTTCGTCACCATCAACTGACGAAAAAGTTCAACGGGGCTTGGCGGCATTTCGACCACCGCATCAGCATTAGCAGCAATCACTCCAGCGGTCGAATCGCTGCTGACATTCTGTCCCAAAAGCGGCAGAGCCGATAGTTGGCCCGCGCCGATCATGGCAATCAAGTGGAAGATCCTGGACCGCGTCAGGTTCATTGCAGCAAGCTGAGTAACTTCTCATCGGCAGCCGGCGTTCCGCTCAGACGAATAGCCTCGAAGTTTTCCAGGATTTCTGCGCTGGGCAGCGATGAAACCGCCGAAATCGCGACGATGCTCTGCCTAACTTCTGCGCGCAAGTGTGCTGCGTGATATTGCGCCAAGCAGAAGAAACCGGCGGCGCCGATAATGCCGGCCAAGCCAAGTCGCCACACGAGCCTCCGCCACCAGACTATCCGCCCTCGGCGGCTGCGCCTCGTTTCCGCAGCCTGTTCCCGTTCGATTCCTTGCAATACCCGCGAAGTGAAATTGCTGGAGAGCGGCGCATCGGGTAGCCGGCGCAAGGTTTCGTTTAATGCAGCCTCGCCCTCCCAATCTGCCTGTGCCTCAGGATGTTTTGCCAGCCAATCGCGCAGGGCTGCCTCCTCGGCAGCGGTCAATTCACGGCGCCAGCTTTGCTCGCGCAGTTGATTAAAAAGTGGATCAGTCGCCATAAGACATCAGATAAATAAAAACCTGTCTTCCAGAAAAGTTGCGCTCATTTTTGACGCTCCCATGCGCCCGTCCGCAAATACGGTTTTAGCTTCTCTTTGAGTGTCTCACGCCCCCGATGAATGAGTGATTTTGTCGCCGAGAGCGAGCATCCGAGGGTGTTGGCAATATCTTCGTAGCTCAAGTCGTTCTGGCGGCAGAGCAGGATGGCAATCCGCTGGTTTTCGGGCAATTCGCTCATCGCTTCCTGGATTTTTTCTTCCAATTCGCCGTGGAGCAGCCTTTCCGGGGGCGAAAAAGTCCTGGTGTCCTCGAATTGATGCCATGGGTGGTCCTCCTGCTCCGGGTGGGGCACGTCCATCGAATCGGCCGGGTGCCGTGAGCGGCGGCGGATTTCATTCAGGCAAAGGTTTCGGGCAATCGTAAACAGCCAGGTGGAGAATTTCGAGGCCACCTGATACCGGTGCGCCGAGCGATGGACCTGAACAAATACGTTCTGGGCCAGGTCCTCGGATTCGGTTGCGTCGCGCAACATCCGATAAGCCAAATTCATCACTGGCTGCTTGTACTTATCAACCAGATCGGCAAAAGCACCCATATCGCCCTGTTTGACACGCAACATCAGGGCGGCATCCGGGTCGTGCTCGGAGGGCATGCTTTATTGGGCAATCAGCGATGCACCGCATCTCTTTTTCGGACGCAATGACACGCGATTTCCGCATTCCGAGTCTAACAAACACCGAGACCGCCACAAGGTTCGATGAAATCAGACATTTTTTCACTTGACGATTGATTTCATTATGATATCATACTGATAACGTTAGGTAAACTCTTAGAAAGGCAATTCAAAATGAGTACTGAACTATCGACCTCTAATCGCGAACGGATCGTTAAAACCTTCAACGGCTGGGTCCTGCTTCCCCCCGTCATTCTTCTTCTTTTTGGGGCGCTCGCATTATTTATTTATTCAATTGTGGCGGGCATCAAGGGCGAGGGCCACCCCATCTGGAGTCTGTTCGTCGTGTCTTTGTTATTGGAAGCCGCGAGCATCGTCATGCTCGTCGGGTTCTTTACCCTGCAACCTAACGAGGCGCGCGTTTTAATCCTGTTTGGCGCGTACAAAGGCACAGTTCGCGACGCAGGGTTTCATTGGGGAAATCCCTTTTATTCGAACGGCCCGAGCCAGCTCGGTGCGCTGGTCCGAACGATGGAAGCACGTAAACGGGGAGGAGCGGACAACGCCGCGCTCGACATGGGGCACTCCAGGCGACTCTCTCGCTTCAAATTGTCACTGCGCACCCGCAACTTCAACAGCGACAAACTCAAGGTGAACGACAAGCGCGGCAATCCCATCGAGATCGGGGCGGTGGTTGTTTGGCGCGTTCAAGATACCGCGCAAGCCATTTTCGATGTGGAAGATTTTCAGAACTATGTCCGGGTCCAGAGCGAGTCGGCCTTGCGCCACCTGGCCAGCGCCTATGCGTATGACCACGGCGAAGAAAATGAAGTAACGCTGCGCAGCGGGGTTGATGAGGTCTCCCAAGCCTTGAAAGAGGAACTCCAGGCGCGTCTGGAGAAGGCTGGTGTCCAGGTCGAAGAAGCGCGGCTTACTCATTTGGCCTATGCGCCCGAGATCGCTCAGACGATGCTCCGCCGGCAACAAGCCGAAGCGGTGATCGCAGCTCGACGGAAAATTGTCCATGGAGCCGTGAGCATGGTCGATATGGCGCTCAAAGAATTAGCCGAGAAGGAGGTTGTGCACCTGGACGATGAGCGCCGTGCTGCCATGGTCAGCAATTTGATGGTCGTCCTCTGCGGCGAGGCCGAAGTGCATCCGGTGGTCAATACTGGAACGCTCTACACCTGAGTTCTGCCGCATGGCCGTACGGAAACCTTTCTTATTGCGGATCAATCCTGAACTCTGGGCGGAGTTGGAGGCCTGGGCCAGCGACGAACTGCGCAGTGTCAACGGCCAGATCGAATACCTCCTCAAACAGGCGGTGATGAAACGCAGGGGCGCGCGGCAACCTCAGCCAGGTACGGGCCAAGACCAGACGGATTGAATCGAAGCCACATGCACTCCGGGGTGTTAAGGCCGTTAGTGCGCACTCAGACCAGCAAGCGGGTTCAGCGCCGGCACGCCAAGGGCCTTAAAATGTTCCGCATCCACTGTTAGCACCGTCAAGCCTTCGATCTCGGCCACGGCACCATGCAATGCGTCGCCCAAAGGAACGGTCTGCCGTTTCGTTCGAGCCAGCAATAACAGAGCGCCGGCGCGTTCACACACCGCCCGGTCCAAGGGAAACGAAGGAAGCTGACTGCCGACCGTGTCCCAAAACTCGCGGAAGCGCTTGCGTTTGCCCCCGTCCTTGATCGGCTCGCCTGCCAGGAACTCGGCGACTGTGGCATCGCAGATCACGACCTCTGCCTGATGCTGCTCAACCCATTGAGCCAAATCGAAGTCGCGACGCTCTGCCTCGATCAGCACGCTGGTATCAAGCAGCGCCCTCATTGAGCCGCATCCAATGCCTTGAGAGCCGCCGCCACTTCGTCTGCCGCATCCTTCCCCAAAGGACGACGGGAGCGCCAGAGCCGGGCAAATTCGCCAGCAGACATCGGCTGCGGTCTGGGACGGATTTCGGCCACAGCCTTGCCGTGCTGAGTAAGTCTTACGGTCTTGTTGCGGTGCAGAACAGCGGACAGCACTTTGCCCGCTTCACGTCGAAGTTGCGTCAGAGTCGCATTCACAATCTAAAAGTGCATACTTTTCACACATAATGGAACACCCATTATGCAGGTCAATCCGACAAGGTAAGAGATTGTGACAACAGCCCATTACAAATCGATTAGCCGGCCGCAGACTCCCGGCTGTTCGCTTGCGTTCGATTTCATTTGGAACCAGAGTGTCCGGCGAAATGCAGGG
>WNFR01004613.1_pt1 | contig 14146 bp, 11 predicted proteins | sample 5400221 | NCBI WGS metagenome assembly WNFR01 (sample SAMN13153357, study PRJNA577476) | soil metagenome | isolation source: 40 cm soil under Madrone tree | place: USA:California | collected 2016-06-14 | reverse complement strand
TGACTCATATAGCCGATACCTCGCTCCATCACCGCCTTCCGCCCATCGACATCCGTGTAGTTGTAGTCCTCTTTTGGCGAGAGGATGGTGCCCATCTGCTTCCAATACCCAGGCGGCGCTCCAATCGCGAGTGCGGTGAACGCCGCCACCATCACCACGAGCCGTCTGGAAACCGACACGCCGTTCACGAGTATAAGCGCAGCCGCCCCCACTGCAATGAAGCCGAGAAAACCGCCTCGGGAGCCTGAACGAGCCATCGTCGCCGAAATACCGATGAGGATGAGCAGCAACAACACCCGCCTTGTCCCACGCGCTACGCTCAGCAGCAGCAGAGTCAGTGGGAAACCCACCATCATCACGACGCCAAGATCGTTCGAATCGTAGGTATAGAGGTTATTCAGTCGGGTGACATAGCTACCGCTTCCCCTCGAGATTCCGAAGATGAACAGCGAAAAGAAAGCAAGGATGCCGCAACTGACGACGTATGCCCAGACGAATGTGAACAGGTCCCGGACGTGTCGGATGCTCACCGCGATCAAGAAGGCATACGCCAGCGTCTTCGCGTAAGAGTTGAGGATGAATGACGCAGACCCGCCGAGTGAAATGCCGAACGCAGCGGAGCAACAGGCCAGGACTCCGAGAATGGCGACGATGCGCATCGGCCAGAGCCTAAGCACGTTGGCACGTGTGAGGTAGCGCGGATTCAGGTAAGCGTACCCAATCGACGCAATGACGAGGATGACTGCCGGTCGAACTTTCTCGAGCACTGGATAGTGCTGGTGCACGCGACTGATCGTAATGACCGTGAGTACGAACAGCACGGTGCGCAGCGGATCCCACACCAGTGAAAGGGTTGTTGCGACTGTACGCACTCGCGACGTGGAGGCACCTGAAGCCACGCCGGATCTGGTGAGGCTCGAAGCTCTCGCTACTCCGCTCATCGGGCAGCCTCGATGACATCGGAGAGCACGTCGAGGAGCGTCTCCGCGGCGGCCCTTTGGCATCGCGCGTTGAAGTGGCTGCCATCATCCGTGTTGTCTGGCGCGAGCGTCTCGATCATGCACCCACCAGCAGCGAACCCGGCAAGCGTCCCGTCAAGCTGCGTTGCTTCGACCCTCGCGAGATCAAAAATGGGCTCCGTGTCGGTGAATTCAGCGCGAACAAGCTCGTTGTAGCGGTGTCGCGCGATCGCCGCCTCGCGTCGCGTTGGACGCCCGGCAAACTGCATTGCCCCCGATTTGAACGTACCCTCAACCGTAGTGAGTGGAATGGTCGAATGCACGACGGTGACATCCGGATGCTCGAACTGAATCGCTTCCACTGTGTCGCAATACGCCTCGAACATCGTGGGCGCATCGGCGGGAGAGTAAAGGTCCACGAAGCAATATTTCAGCAAGACTACCGGCCTCTGCGCGCGCGCTCGCGATTCGACCAATCGTAACACCGCGGCATTCTTCGAGGCGTAGTCGCGATTCTGCCCCGCGAGGAAGTGCACGAACGCGGGACCCGTAATTGCTGCCGGGTCCCATGTCTGCACGACGCGAAGTGGCAACACGTATTCTCGTGCCAGCTCTTCCACCCCGGCGACAACAGCGTTCCCAATTGACTGGTGTCCGAAGTACACAGTGCGCGCTGCGATTACCGACCAGCGCGAGGCGGCACCGTTTCCGCATTGTTCGGGGTTAAGCTCTCGAAGGGGCAAGGCGGTCATCGAAGCGTTAGACACTGGGAATCGGCTCGCGTCGACGCGCTAGGCGGCGAGGGCAGACCGCTTCTCCATGACAAAACGCGCGATTCCGGCAAGCGACCCGAAATTCGCGTCACTGATCTCTTCTTCCATCGCATTTACGCCAAACTCGCGTTCGACGAAGGAGATCATCTCCACAATGCTCATTGAATCGATAACGCCTTTATCGAGGAGGCGGTCCTCATCGGCCAACTGGAAGTTGGTGTGCATGTACAGGAAGTTTTCCTGAACGAAGTCCCGCACCCGTGTAATTATTTCTGCTTGGGAGGTCTGCATCTATTCGAAGGTGAGAAGAGAGCTAAGTGAAAGCCGGAGTCGTTTCGGTCAGCAGCACCGACGCGCCTCGAACCGGGAGCGGTTGCGGGAACACAGCGCGCTCTACGAACTGGTGGTGCCACAGCTGCGTTGACAACACACCTACCATCGCCTGATTTTCGCGGAACCCGGTAGCAAGTCCGGCGCGACAACGCCGGACAAGGCCGTCGACCGAAGTCGGAGAAAATGCACCGACGCGACGAAGCGCATCCGAAGTGAGGTGATCGCCGACCCACTCTGGAGCGTTTGGACCAAAAAAGCTTATGGCATCCGGCGCACGGTAGGGCTGTTTGCGGCGTTCCTTGATCCGCGGAGGAAGAATACGTGATGCCCAGCGGCGCAGTATTTCCTTCTCCCGGAGGCCGCGCAGTCGCGACCCGGTGGGAAGCGCTGCAGCGAACTCGAACAGGCGGTGATCGAGAAACGGGAATCGCCCCTCGACGCCGTGAGCCATCGCCATCCGGTCTCCCTGTGAGCTGAGGAGGTACGGGGAGAGCAGCGTCGTCATTTCAAGGTACGCCGCCTGGTTCAGCGACGACCAGCCGAAGTAGCGCACAGGGAGCGAGCCGCGAAGCTCGCCGAGCACGTCGATCTCGCCCAAACCTGATTTGAACTCGGGCGCATAAAATTCCTTGACACGCGCGCTAAGAAGAAAACGCGGTAGATGTGAGAACAGCGGATCACCCGGCGCGCCCGCTTCGAGAAAGAAGCGTCGCCAGAATTCTCCGCCGCGTCCCTGCGCCATCAGCTCCGGGTAAAGGCGATCAAGCAACTTCTGCCGCCCCACCGACGTCGGCTGCCGAAGGCAGAATCGTCGCACCGAAACTTCCTTGAAGAGGTCGTAGCCAAGAAAGAGCTCGTCGGCTCCTTCACCAGTCAAAACGACCTTGATTCCGGAATCCTTAGTCAGCTTTGCGAGGTGGTACATGGGCACCGGTGCCGTTCGCAGCAACGGAGTCTCGGTGTGCCACAGCACCTCGGGAAAACTGTCCGCGATTCTTCCCTGCGAAATCGCGGCAATCGCGTGTATGCTCCCCACATCCGCGGCGACCTCACGCTGAAAGTCACTCTCGTCGAACCGCGGATCGTCGAAGGTGATCGAAAAACTTCGCAGCGTATGAGGCGAGGCGCTCGCCGCAAGCGACGCTGTTATCGATGAGTCGAGTCCGCCGCTTACGTAGGCACCGACCGGCACATCAGCCCGCATGCGCATCCCAACGCTGCGCAGCATTAACTCGTCGAGTTGCTCGACGACGTCGACGGGTTCCGCACCGGCTTCCGGATAGTCGAGCTCGTAGTATCGATGCAGCCAGAGAGCGCCATCCTTCAGAATTCCATAGGTGCCTGGTTCTAGCGAAGCGATTCCCGCGAATGCCGTTCGAGGTGGGCGAGGGGCCCAGAATGTGAATGTTTCATCGAGTCCGCGGCGGTCCAATGACGCCTCGACTTCGCCACTGGCGAGAATGGCCTTGATTTCGGAGCCGAAATAGAGCGTCCCCTTGCGCTGGGCATAGAAAAGCGGGCGAACGCCGAAGCGGTCCCGGGCGATAAAAACGGTCTCGGTGTTACGGTCGTAGATTGCGAAGGCGAACTGCCCGTTCAGCCTGTCAAGCAGATTCACTCCCCATTCCTCGTAGCCATGCACGAGGACTTCGGTGTCGCAGCGCGTCCTGAAGACGTGGCCCTTCTCTTCCAGCTCGCGGCGGAGCTCGGGGTGGTTGTAGATCTCGCCGTTGTACGTGACAACGACTTGCCCGTCTTCATTCGCCAACGGTTGCGCTCCGCCGGCGATATCCACGACGCTCAGGCGGACATGCGCGAAGCCGACCCGCTGTCCGACATAGAATCCGTATCCATCGGGCCCCCGATGGCGAATAGAAGCGGCCATCCTGCCGAGTGAGTCGACGGAGACTCCAGTCGGCACGCGCCGCACGATTCCGGCAATTCCGCACATCAGACTTTTTCCATCGAAGGTGTGAGTAGCACTGGTTCGACCAGCTGCGCTCCGAGATGGAGATACCGCGTGGTCATGCGCTTCTGGTCGATATCGCCATACGCGCGCTCAACTTGATCCACTGTGAAACCGACTTCCTCCGCCACGTCGCTCGCGGGGCGCCCATCATTCCGCGCGTGGAGCACAACGTCGAGCGTGCTCGTGGGCATGTTGTAGTAGAACTCCTCCTGCGATTGCGGGAGGGAGAATGTGTCGGTCGTTGGCGGACGCGATGTGATCGAGGAGGGGACCCCGAGGTAATCCGCGAGCTGATAGACCTGCGTCTTGTAGAGGTGGGCAATCGGCTTCACGTCGGCCAGCCCATCACCGCCCTTCACGAAAAAGCCCTGATCATACTCGAGCCGGTTCGGTGTCCCGACCACTGCGTAGTGAAGACGATCGGCGTGGTAATACTCCAGCATCGTCCGCACACGCTGCTTGAAATTCGAGGCGGCGACGATCTGCCGATATTCAGGCGCAGGCAACCGAACCCGCCGACTTTCTCCGCGCGGCGGCAGAACGACTAGGTACGTGATGTTGAGACGATCAGCGTCGAGGCGGTCGGGCGGCAATACGAGCTTGCATCCCCATTCGTCGGTGAACTCCGGCACGACTCGGCGGATCGCCTCGTTGCGGCGGCGATAGCAACCGGCTCCGTTCAGCACGGGTGCGATATCCTCGGTGACGCTCTCGATCCCGAGCTGTTCGGCAAAAGACTTCGCGAGTGTCAGGCTCTCCGGATCGCTCTCCCTCTCGGGCATGAAGAGGCCGAGAACATGCTTCGGGCCCACTGCCTCGACCGCGAGAGCGGCGCAGACCGAACTGTCCACTCCGCCGCTCATGCCGACAACCAGGCCCCTACGCTTGAGGGTAGTCGCGAGCTGCTCCCTCAGCACATCGCGAATTCGCGATACAACTGCGGCGGGGTCGATCTCCAGAGCGGCAAGCGTCGCATTCATTGTGAGGATAGTCCCGGTAAGGGATTGAACTTGGGGCCGGCCCGTGGATGGGTTCGGACAGACGACTGGTTTGCAAGCTTGGCACCCCGCGAGAGCAGCGAATAGCGGGCGCCTCTGTTGGAGGGTAAGTCCCTTGCATCAAAGGACTTGCACCATAAGGTGCGGACGTGATTCCCTTCACCGCGAGCCCAATGTGTGGCACGTTCGCAACAGCGATGATGGGAGGCGGACGGGCGGCACGCGCACTATCATTGCGCGTGCTTTCTCTCGCCAAATGATGGACGAATCCTATTCCCGCGCGCTATTTCGCTCGAGCTTCGCCAATCTGTTGCGACGCGCTGGCGAAGAGTTCGGGGATCGCATCGCACTCGTTCACGGCCGGGAGCAAACCAGCTTTGCCGATTTGAATCGGCGCGCCGGGCAGATTGCCCAGGCGCTTCGCGATATCGGTGTCGGACCAGGCGATGTTTGCGCTGTGCTCGCCAAGGGCCCGCGCGATTCTGCCGCCGCGTTCTTCGCCTCAGTGGGCACAGGCGCGACGGGAATCAATTTGAACGAGCTGTATCGGCCACGACAGATCGAATTCGTCCTCACCAACTCGGGTGCGCGCGCCTTCGTTGTGAGTCGTGAGGTGCTCGACAGTCTCCCGCGGCCAGTCATCACCAATTCTCACATCATCGTGCTGGAGGACGTTGCGAGCGACGACTCAGAGTTCTCACCGTTGGCCTGCGACGCAGCGGCGCCAGCGCAGATCACCTATACGTCTGGATCGACAGGACAGCCAAAAGGCGTTTTGATGAGCCACGAGAACCTGTGGGCTGGTGTGCGGGTAGTCGCGAGCTATCTGGGTCTGCACGCGGACGACCGAATCGCGGGACTCCTCCCGTTCAGTTTCGTCTACGGATTCAATCAGCTCACCACCGCCCTCTTCGTGGGCGCTACGTTGATTGTTGAACGATCTACTCTAGCGCAGGACATCGTAGCGACGCTCCGCCGCGAGCGTGTGACGGTGCTTGCCGCCGTTCCGCCGCTTTGGCAACAGCTTCTTGGCGTGGCCGCGTTTCGCGATCACCCGCTTGACCATCTCCGCATTGTGACGAACGCCGGAGGGCGCTTGCCGCCATCAAGCGTGCGGGATCTTCGGCGTGCACAGCCGCAGGCGAAGCTTTTCCTGATGTACGGGCTCACAGAAGTCTTCCGCAGCACGTACCTCCCCCCGGAAGAGGTCGACAGTCATCCTGATTCGATGGGGTGGGCCGTCCCCGAATCAACGGTCTATGTGTTGAACGACGAGGGACAGTTGGCGAAGCCGGGGGAGGTGGGCGAGTTGCTCCACGGAGGACCATCCGTAGCGATCGGCTACGTGGAAGATCCGGAAGCAACAGCCAGGGTGTTCCGCCCCAACCCGTTTTTTCGTCCGGGTGAACCATCGCGGGTTGTATTCAGTGGCGACCTGGTTCGTTCTGACGAGGAGGGGCGGCTGTATTACGTCGGCCGCCGAGACAGGATGATCAAGACGCTTGGATTCCGGGTAAGCCCCGACGAGATCTGCGATGTGATCCAGGCGTCGGGACTGGTTGCTGACGCTGGCGTGGTCACAGAACCCGATTCCCAGAGGGGAGAACGCATCGTCGCCTGCATCGTTCTCCGCCCTGAAGCGACCCTAGATCAGGTGCGTCGTTTCTGCGGAATCGAGCTGCCCAGATATATGCAGCCGGCCCGTTACGCATGTCTGACCGCCATTCCCAGGAATGCCAGCGGGAAGCACGATCTTCTCAAGCTGATGGCTGTGGTGGCTAGGGATCAGTCTTCAATCGTCACCGGTTGACCGCTTGAATCGGGTCGGGTGCCGCCTCAAAGCAAGCTGACAAGCGTAGCGCCACAGCTGTCCAGTCGATCGAATGTTGATTTAAATGCGTCGACTGACTGGTTCCAGGGATCTCGAATGGCGCGACTTTTCTCGAACATCGGTTCCAGATCGCCAGCGATTACAATTCGTTCTCGTTTTACCCGGAACATTCTCGCGACTTGCCGTGCCTGCTCGGCATCCATCACTATCACGAGATCAGCCTCGCTCACTTTCGATTGTGTGATGGGCTGTGAGCGATAGCGCGACAGGTCGAGGCCTCGCTGCGCGCTCAGTGCCACTGAAATCTGTGGAACAGCGCGACCGCTGCCGACAAATCCGGCCGACGTTACCACAACCTCCGGAAGGCTGCGTTTTAGTACTGCCTGAAGGTACGGACTTCGGCACAGGTTGCCGTGACACACCACGAGTATTCGCCTCGGACGTTGCACATTCGACAGTCGCCGAAGCACTGCCCGATGACGCCGGGGATAGAGGACGCGATCGAGCAAGCCGCACGTTGCAGCATAAAGGCGCTTCAAGGCGCTACGCGCAGCGACTGGACGACCGCTCACACCGTTCACGCGCTTGGCGACAGGATCAGCGACCGTCACGACGTTCACGGTGCTTAGGTCAGCCACTTTTCGAGCCGAGTCAGATCCGAGCGATTTACCCGCGAATGGGTCGGCAGGGTGAATAGCCTGTCCCGCAAGATCTCCGAGCCCTTCCCGGCTCGCTCGCCCGGGATGAGTAACGGCCGCAGCTGCGGATGCTCCTCGAGTGTCATCGGGTAGCCGCGAACTGCACCGATAGTCGCGCGCGGCACCTTTTGGCCGCCAACATCAAGCAACACAAGCCTAAGGAAGCCGGATTCTCCTCCCGCGATTGGATGCATGGGTACCACGGCATTCGACTCGGTGACGAGAGATAGCAGGTCTTTCGCGCGGGCGCGTCGATACTCCACTTCACGCGCGTCCATTCTTAGCGCGGAGGGCAGAATCGCCGCGGCAGCCGCGGCCATAGGGCGCGGTTGAGTCGGTGGATGGTATACCATCTCCCCGAGCTTGAGAGCCGGAATCGACGCCGGGAGTCTGTACATAGACGGATGCGCGAGCAACGACTGAGCAGCCAGTGCCATCATTTCCAGACCCCCGCCCGACGCTGCGCCCAGCTCCGCATGCATCCGTCTCGTCCAGCTAGCGAGCTCGAGCGTCCGTACGAGCACGGCACCGCCGGATCCGCTCGTCATTCCCTTCCCTCGACCAAAGCTCAAGATGGAAACGTCACTGAAAGTGCCGAGCAGATTGTCGTGCAACGTACCGCCCGCACCCTGGGCGGCATCCTCGATAACGGGTATTCCATGTTCCGCCGCGATCTTCTCGACGCCGAGAACGTCGGCCGGATACCCGTAGAGATGCGCGACGAGAATGGCATCAACTCCGCGCGCAACTGCTTTTCTCACCGAATCGAGGTCCGGACTCAACGTCGAGGGCTCGATGTCGTAGAGCCGCACGCGCAATCCCGCTCCGAGCGCGGCCGTTGTAAGGTCTATGCACGCGTAGCCCGGGAACGCGACCGTGCCTCCGGGAGGAAGAACTTTGCGAAGCGCGAGAATGAGCGCTGAAGTTCCGGTGTCGGTCAGAAGCGCATCGTCAGCGGAATAGCGCCCGCAGAGAGCCGCGACGGCGGTCTGGCAGTGGCCAGATCGCAAGCCCATCGCCGCGCCTATGCCGTGGACAAGCGCGCGTGAAGAAACCGGGGATAGCACAGGAGGCTGCCAGCGCCAAGTCATGGGATATAGCGCACGATCGAGGGGCCGAACGCCGTTGCTATCGAAGCCGGCAGCCGACGCCAGATGCGTGGTCCCCAGCGGAATGCTCCCTCCTTGGGAGAGGGCGTAATCACCTCATCCGACGCGGCGAGACGATACCACCAGAGCGGCTGTTCACGCCCACCCCATTGCATCTTGAAGCGATGGGTTCCCGTGCCGGGCGTGCATCGCCCGAAGTTGAATTGGGTGATGCCGTCGCCAATCGCACGTTCCATGAACGCCCAATAGAGCAACATGTTTGGTGATTCACGGTTATACTCGCGCAACGACGACGCCCAAGTCATCTCGAACTCATCCCGAAAGCGAAAACCGCAGCCGCCAGCCACGGGCTGTCCCGCCAGGTAGGCGGTCGCGAACCAACAGTCGTGGGGAAACTCGTTGGCAATCTGGCGAAAAAAATTGAGCGACTGCGTCGGCGTCCCCAGGTCGCGCATGTGCCGGGAAAAAACCGCGTAAAAAGGCTCGACCTGGTCGCGGCCGAACACGACGGAGACTCCTTCCTTCTGGGGCCGGCGGATCTGGCTCCGCAGCTTTGCGCCAAAGCGTTGGAGCAGCACTTCCGGCGTGCGCGGCAGATCGAGGAACACCGTGATCTTCCGGTGCGATACTGGGAGCCCGATTCGAAGAGGGATGTTGCTCCGCATCTCGAGGAGCCTCACCCGATCGCGTCCGGCTAAGTCGATGGCTTCATCAACCAGCGCGCAAATTCCTGCATCGGTTCCGAGCGGCCCACCATAGTTCAGGAAGGGCATCGACACGAGATAGTGTCCGAACACAACGCTGCGGACCCGGACGAGCGGTAAAACTCCCACGAGTTCGCCTTCGGCATTGCGCGCCGCAAGGTAAACGCACTCGTGACCGAATGTACGCTCGATGACGGCCCGCCACCCCAACCGGTGAAAATGGGTATATCCGCCTTGCGCAGCGGCGAACGTATCCCACTCCTCTTTGCGTCCGGTGAATTTCTCAACCCGGATCATCAGGCAACGCCTTTTGCGACGGGTGTCGATGCGCGGGTTTCGAGTTGCGGTAGGTGTGAGGCGATGGTTCCGAACCTGAACTCTTCGAGAAGACGCTCCACACGCACGAGTGCTCCATCCAGGCCACGATATTGCCGAATTCGGTTCAGACTGGAGACCGGTAACCGCGGCTGGCCCGGGTCAATCTCCCATGGGTGGATGTAAAAGGTTGCTGGCTCACCGCGGTCGGTGGCCTCCTGAAATGCGCGGCGGATCACCGCGTACGGAAATTGACGGAGGTAGCCACCGCCCGCCGCCGGTACGCGATAAGCCAGAATGCTGGTTGTCGCCAACGGAAACTCGGCGAGCCGACCCTGCTGGCGCTGGATGACATGCGGGACACGCCGCGCGGCTGGATATCCGTATCCTGGTCGGCGGATCGGAAAGAGGCTCGAATCATATTGGTAGCCTTCCTCGATCAGAACATCAAAGGCCCACTCGCATCCTGGAATAATCGAGAAGTTTGGCGCGCGATAACCAACGACCGATGCGCCGGCCAAATCTTCGAGCGCCGCCTTGGACGAACGGATATCTTCGCGAAAAGCAGCCCGGTCGAGGGTCGTAACGCGCTCGTGCCAAAAGCCGTGCGAACCAATCTCATGACCGGCGTCGGCGATCGCGAGCACAACCTCGGGACGGTGCTTCGCGAGCCATCCAAGAACGAAGAAGGTTCCTCTGGTTCCGCTCCGCTCGAGGCTGCCGAGGAGAGCATCGATGCTATGCGCGACCCGGCTCGGACGGGACAGCCACTCATCCCGTCGTACGACCGACTCCAACGCTTTGACCTGAAAATATTCCTCGACGTCTACGGTGAAGAAGTGCGAGGTCGGGAGCTGTACTGTGTGCATGGCGAGGGAAAGAGGCGGGCGGGCGGCGCTGAACGTGCGCTACGCGGATCGAGCGCACTTCAAATGCCAGTTGCTGCGCTGCTCCGAAACGATGGCTGCCATGCGCTATCTCCTTACGCCACAAGGAGAAATCTCACCTTCCCATTCATTTGGCCCGATATCTTGACTCTTCCGCATGCAGGGTAGTGTTGCCTCGACGCCACACCTCCGGAGGATCGGGAGTGTCATCGCGGTTGCGAGCGTTGCGGCCATACTGGTCGCGACGCTGCTTCCAGATGCTGGGAAGCCTGTGGATTCGCATCTGTGCCTCGTCTGCGGCACGCTCGGGGGGGTCGATTCCATCCTCAACGTCCTCCTCTTTTTCCCGCTCGGCATCGGTCTCGCGCTTTCGGGGATCCCCTGGAAGCGGGCGGTTCTGACGGCGTGCACCCTCTCGCTGACCGTAGAGACTGCGCAGTTCCTCTTCGTTCCCGGGCGCGACGCAACTCTGGGGGACGTGGTGACCAACACTGTCGGCGGTGCGCTTGGCTTCGCGGTCGCCAGGAGCACCGGGATTTGGCTGCGGCCGGCTCCCCGAACAGCCACAGTCCTCGGCTTGGCGTGGTGCACCATCTGGCTCACGATTCAGGCAGTCTCGAGCTTCGCACTGGCACCATCGATCCCCGATTCAAGATATTACGGACAGATTGCGCCAAAGCTCGGGGATTTTGTGGTATTCCCGGGACGTGTAGTCGCGGCGAGGATTGACGATGTCGCAATCACCGACGCCCAGCTCAATGAAACTGATAGCGTCGGACGCCGGCTTCTTGGCGGAGCCACCGTTGCCGCGACGGTAGTACCGGCGGAACTTACTAACGACATCGCTCCCATTCTGCGGGTGGCGGACGACGAACAAAGGGAAATCGTCCTACTCGCCCAGGATGGACAAAGCCTTCTTTTCGGAGTTCGCACACGTGCGGCGATCCTCCGTCTTCGTCCCCCGCTTTTCGCAATGGCGGGTGTGTTCACAGATAGCGTTTCAAGAAAATATTCCGCGACTGATCCGCTCAGTTTTAGCGGAAGCTATGACGGGCGGGAGGCGCGATTGATGATGCGAGCTGATGCAGTGAGCGGCGAACGTCGCGTCTCGGTCAGTTCCTCTCTTGGATGGACTCTGGCGTTGCCTTTTCAGTGGTCGATAGAGGGCACGAGGACCGAGCTCGCAGTCTCGTGGATTTGGATGGCGTGTCTTTTGGTGCCAGTCGGGTATTGCGGCGTGCGTGTCGCGCGGCCTTCTGATCAGCATGGGGACGCCAAACTGGTCGTGCTATGTTTGTTGGCCGGCGTTGCGATACTGATCGCCGGATTGGCTCTCGTGCAGCAAGCGTTCGGATTGCCAGCGGCACCGACACGTGATTGGCTTGCCTCGATGTCCGGAATCGTCGCCGGTACCGCGTTCGCCCTGCGTGCGGAGAACGTTTGGGCGCGTGGGGGGAAGCCGATCACTCGGCGGCGCGCAGGTTTCGTCTAGGAGGTAACGTTGCTCCACCACGACGGATTCGATTTGCGAGTCCCAAGAGGTTTCCGAGCAAGCTGGGCTGTCGTAACTTCGTAAACTGCGCGCCGATCACGAGCGCCGCTGTCCGGGCTTCTCTTCAACTCGATGTTTAGATGATTCTTGCCGAAAAGATGAATCGATCGACCCGACCGATTATTGTGTCAGGTTACCGCGAACCCGGTTTGTCTGCGACACCGATGACCGTGAACGCCGGCCCACGGTGACTGGGCAGTTGGCAGCTCCCATCACTCACGAGAAGCGGGAGTCGCGTCCGACGCTTCTCGCGGTTTCCCCTGTCCCTCCATGGCCGCCGTTGGATGGGATGGCTTTACGCGTGTCTCGGCTTCTTCAGGAGCTTTCCCCTCGGTGGTCAATCGTACTTATTTGTCCAGTGGGAGGTGAATCAGCGGCCGAGAATGGTGTCGCGGTCCGTGCCGAGATCAACGTCGATCGATCCGGCCGATGGATGTACCTGCCGGCGCAATACGACGTTCGGCCTTTCGTGAAAACAGTAGCGGAAACTATCCGTGTCCACCGCCCGAGCGTCGCGCTTTTTTGGGGAGGCATGGAGTATCTCCGCGGAGCAATCCCGGAAATGCCCATTTCGGTGAGCGACCGCACAGACTGCATGACGCTCGCCGCCTGGAGGGCTCTGCTTCACGCTCGTGGCTATGCCGAGTTGCGTGGGCGCCTCAGCCATTTCGTTCACGTGGCACGATACGAGTTTCAAATGCGCCGCGCTTCCGTAGCTACGGTCGTGGTCGGCGATGCGGACGCCCGGGTTCTTAGTCGAATAATCGGTGTCCGTAACGTCCTGGTGATCCCGAACGGAGTGGATGTCCCTGACGTCCGGGCAGTCAAGCGGTCGTTGCGCCCACTAGTGATGTTCACTGGAGTCATGGCATATCAGCCGAATGTAGATGCTGCGCTATACTTCGCCGACGAGGTCTGGCCGGCTGTTCTTGAGCGCCTCCCCGACGCGGTATTCCAGATCGTCGGCCGGAGTCCGACACCAGCAATCGCAGAGCTGGCCTCGCGCGCTGGTATCGAGGTTGTCCCCGACGTCGAGAGTGTGCAGGCTCATCTCGCTCGGGCATGGCTGGCCGTTGCCCCAATGCGCACTGGCGCGGGAATCAAGAACAAGATCCTGGAGGCGTGGTCGGTGGGCACACCGGCAGTCATGACTCCGATTGCCACAAACGGTCTCAATCAGGCTCCCCCCGAATTGTTGCTCGCCGCGGAAGGAGTCGAGCTCTCAAAGCTGGTAGGCGATCTATTGCTCGACGCAAAGCGCCGGACCGAGTTGGGCGATCTGGCGCGCGATACGGCGAAGATGGCTTTCTCCTGGCGCTCCAGCGGAGTCGTGCTCGATCAATTGTTGCGAGATGTCTCTCGAGAATTTGCGCCGGCCGGATAAACGGGCCTGGCTGTGTCAGCCGGCCATCCCGGCTTGCAGCCGCCTACACTTCAACCCTCCGTCGCTAGTGGGCGGAGGTAGGGTATGACCGCAGATAGGCGATGATGGCGCTACGGGTCGCGCGGTCCGAAACTCCGTCAAATCGCATCGCCGTTCCGGGAGCCACTGAGTCGGGATGCGTCAGGAAGCCGTTGAGTCGCTCAGCCGTCCATTTCCCGCCAAGTCGACGGAGGGCGTTCGAGTATTCGTACTCCGGTGCGGACGCGACCGAACGGCCGACCACCCCGTCGAGGCTTGGACCGACGCCATTGAACTGCATGCCGTGGCAGCTGCCACAGTTTAGCACAAACGCCTCGGCTCCCCTATCAAGTCCCCGCGCCGGCGTTATCCGAATGATGGTCTCCTGATCCGTCCAGAGGACGAACTCGCCCCTTCCTCCCGTCGTGATATCACGGATGCGCTCGCCGATGAGGATCGGCTCGGCATATACGACACGTCCCTCCTCCACCCTTACTCGCCAGAGCTCTTTCCCCCTCAGGGACGCGATGAGTAAATCGTTCCGCCATCGCTCGAATGCCGAGTCTCGCACGGCTACGAGATTGGAGATGCCGATGGACGGCACCCAGGCGTAAAT
>WNFR01011466.1_pt1 | contig 14150 bp, 17 predicted proteins | sample 5400221 | NCBI WGS metagenome assembly WNFR01 (sample SAMN13153357, study PRJNA577476) | soil metagenome | isolation source: 40 cm soil under Madrone tree | place: USA:California | collected 2016-06-14 | reverse complement strand
TACAGACCGTGCTGTCATCAAAATTCGGATGAAATACCGGCGTCAGCATGCGGCACTGCGGCGCGCGCCGGGGATAGCCCAGAGTCAGGTTGACTTCCAGCAGATGCTCGTTGCGCTCCAGTATCGCGCCATTGGCTCCCACGTAGAGCCCGCGCAGGTTGTACTGGAAACGATAAATCTCCGGCGGCAGGCCGGCGGTCCCGGCAATCCGAATTATTTGCGATCCGGCAAAACGTTGCAAGAGAGATTCGTGGTCGACCTTGAGCCGCCGAATTCGAGGTGAGAGCATGGCCTGTTCAGTAGATCTAAGTAATGTTTCTTGCTACCGCAAATAATACGGCAATTGCGCCAAAACAGATTGTCGCCGCACGCGGAACCCTGAAGTCCGGAGCACGATCATACCGCATTACCGAGTAGTACCAGAAGACGAACCATAGCAATGCAAGCGGCGCCAGCAAGGTAACCAGCCCATTCAGACGCAACGCCTCGGTCCAGTGCAGATGGAGCAATTGATACAAAGCGCGAGTGCCGCCGCATCCGGGACATTGCAGTCCGGTGAGCGCGTGAAACTGACACACCGGATAAAATCCATGCTCCGTAGGAGAAAAACTGAACAACACCAGGGAGCCAGCGGCGAGGCCGCTCAGCATCAGGTTGGCGCGCTGGCGTAAGGTCAACTTCATTGTGGTTGGAGGTATCCTGTCTTCTTCCACTCATTGATGCGAGAAAAATGGTGTTGGAAATAGAAGACTGCGAAGAAGAATGTCATCACCCCATTCACCCGCAAATTGATTGGTTCGACCGTGTTGTAATAGTTTTCAAGGTCGCTGCGCATCTGGAACACTGCAACGATGACCAGGACGAGCCCAGCCAGCCAAAGTATGCCGGCTAATCCTTGCAATCCTGCCTCCAGCCCGGAAGCGTTATTGATCCCCCTAACAATCCCACTTCCGAACGAAGCGGCCAGTGCCAGAATCACCAAGAGAAGCCCTTTGCTCTCCGGCTTGATCTTTCGTACCCATGCGGCCTCTACGATGAGCCAAGCCCACCAAAAAAGCCCGCAGGAAAAAATGCCAAAGAGAAGCACCAGCGCCCAGTGCAAATTAGGCGGATTGGGGACAGCGCTGGGCGCATAGGCCGGCGCAGGCGCCACGCCATACGGCTGTCCCGAATAAGCGGTGGATCCGGGAATGGCCTGGGGTTGGACTGGCACCGGGATATTTCCGATCACCTGGGAGACTGGCACCCAGTCCGTCATGCCTTCACTCCGCGTCAGGTCGGTCATGAGAATGTTGCCCTGCGCAAGATAGCGCTGCAGCTCGGGCAGCGTATACGGGCCATATTCGGTCGATTGGCGTTGAATGTAATACTTCACTGGCACACCTTCCTGAGGTTTAGTGTGAACTGTACACTGCATGGTCCATGCCGGCGGAGCTACGGGAATGCTCGGGATGATTTGTGACACCGGCACCCACTCGGTCATGCCTTCGCTGCGCGCAAGGTCTGTCAAGACCACGCTGCCTTGGGCGACGCAACGCTGCAGTTCGGCCAAAGTGTATGGTCCATAGTCGTTAAGCTGCCTCCGGATGAAATATTTCAATCCAGCTCCTGTCAGCTAAAAGGCACACCGCTGCTGTCTTTATCGATCACGCAAACTTCAACGATGGCCCAAATCCATGAAATCAGCGCGCCGTATCCAAGGGTCAGAACGGAAAGACACAATTGTCCAACTCCCTTTCCGACGTATCCTGCATAGAAATTGTGAATTCCCAACGCACCAAGAAATATCCCCAATAGAACAAAGCCAATCCGCGCTTTAGGCGCGCGCGCATAAACGTAAGGGACCTGTGGACTCGCAGCATATCCAGCGGCCGGGGCACTGGTTGCCACCGCCGAAGTCGCCGTTCCAGCTTGTGGACTGGCCGCAGACTGAGAGAGCCCCAGCGGCCCGCTATACAGCGACGGCTGATATTGCACTGGGGTCGCAACTACGGGCTGCGGCTGGGCTGTCTGGACCAACGGCACTGTCTGAAGTTCGCTGTAAGAGACCTGCAGCTTGGGATCGTCCGCGGGAGCGCACCGGCAGCCAAACACCGTGCAGCCGCCGTTCTCGTTGTAGCAGTCCTGGTGATGTGGAGTGCCGCATCCGTTGCAGAAGACTTTGTTAGCGTCCGGGCCGTCTGGCAGGCTCGTGCGGCAATACGGACAAACCGCTGCGCTCATCTCTGCTTCTCCCGGAAGTGAAAGGCGTACCGGCCAATCTGAATGAGATCACCACTGGTCAGGACGCGGCTCCTGATGGGCTGTCCGGAAACAAAGATCGGTCCAATGGCGCGAAGAATGGTCTGCGCGCCGCGGACCTCAATGCTGCCGTGCTGGGGAAGAATCGACGTATCTTTGAAAAGGTAAATGTCGTTCTGCTGGTTGCTGCCGATCGTGGTAACGGGCTTGTAGAGAATGAATTGTTTCCCTGCCAGTGGTCCGCCGGCCACGTAGATCCAGCGATCTTTCAACGCGCTCTCTACGATACCGATGGCCAAGCCGGTTGCCAGTCCGATAAGGGCAAATCCTATCGCACGGCTCGGACCGCCTCTTGCAGTGAACAGACTGATTGGATCAAAGAGAAAACCGCCGATTCCGCCTCCGATAATCGCTCCTAACACTCCGTACTTCCCTTTGCGAAAGGAACGGTCCACTACGCCGTACACGAATCCAGCTGCGGAAGCGAACACCATCCAGGCAAAGCTACGAGCAACCCACAGTGCGGGATTTTTATAAGCAGCAGGGTTTCGCGGATCGATACCCAAATCGAAACATATCTTCTTGCCAACACCGTAGACGATGCCACCAAGAATCATGGAACCTACCGAAAGAGCTAATCCCAGAGGCAGACTCAATCCAGCCCGCTGAAATGCCTTTTTCATTGACCGCTCGACTATGCTCTCTGCAATGCTGAAAGCCAGACAGAGAAAAACAAGAACCAAGGGTATGACCATCAAGACCCCAAACAGCTCTGTCAGTGTCTGCGGTCCTTCATCTTTGAAAAAGGGCTCTCCGATACCCCAGCCAATCAGCGCACCGAGCAGTCCGGCAACACCCAGATAAAACCACCCTTGCAACAGGATGTTGGTCTTGCCTTTCTCTTCACTGGCAATCGCAGCATCAGTTTCGCCAGTAATGTTCCCGTATTGCTTGGATCCGGCAGCAGCTCCTCCCGGCCCACCCATAACCGGCTGCTGTGGCAGAACGACTTTCTCCAGGTCTTCAAGCGTTATCTTCAGCGTGGGTTTGTCGTCAGTGTTTCCCATCTTGTCCTTTTGTTGTCTTGGCGCCGTCTGCCTGTCCGGCGGCCAGAGGTGGGTTCTTGCTTTCGGTCTTTGATTGCGGTCCGGCAGGCTGTACCGTTGCCGGAGGGGACGGCTTTGCACCAGGAGTTTGCGCGTCCGTTCCCGGCGGTTGCAGACCAAGACCCTGTCTTTGCAATTCTTCCCTGAATTGTGGGTCGTACTCGTATCTGAGCTGGATCTCCAGACGCCGCAGTTCATTCAGGCCTTGCTGCATTTGCTGTTCAAACTGGCGCTCCATCTGGTGGCGCAGGAAGAAGAAGGCCAGCACGCCGCCCAGGATCGCCGCCGAAAGATAGCCCAGGATTCTGCTCGTCCAAACAATCCACGCCGGGTCTTGTGACTTTGACCGGGATTTTGGGACGGTCACGAAATCCTCGTCTGCGTCTTCGTTATAGTCAGAAGTCTCGGCCGCGGTGACCTTGATATTTTGCGAATATCCAAAGCGGATCCCGGAGAGCTTTTCAATCGCGCCGCCGATCCAGCCAAAGCAGCCTTCTTCATCGGTATGCGGATCGAAGACCCAGGCGACCTGCTGCGGACTGGAGAAGAAATTCTCCTGAATAAACAGATCGTGCTCGGAGAGGAAGACGCCGAATCCCGGATGCGAGTGATACCAGCCGACAATCTTCTCGTCGGGATATTCCTTATCTTTAATCTTGTAGATGTGCTCCCAGGCGTCCTGCGTGAAAGTCACGTGGGCGCCGCCTTGCGCGGCATTCACTCCGGCAATGCAGGCTTCGATCACGGTGCGGTCGTCATTGATGCTGCCGATCAGAACGCCGCAGACCTCGGCTTTCATGGAAGTGCGGCAATGCTGGCGGATCTGGCGCGCTACCTCGGCCTCCATCACCACCGACGGCTGCGCTTTGCTTTTGCTCCTGGCGGCTTTTGACATCAGCGAGATGCTCCCTTGGCCAACTGGCCCAGCACTGCGGCTTCGTCCCCTGCCATTACGTAGGCGATTTCGCGCTGCGACGAGCGGGCCACAAAAACGTCAAACCGGGGAAGCCCGAGTTGATCGAGTGTCCTGCCGGCGAGCGCTCCGCTTCCTTCAAAGCTGTGCGCGGTGATGACCGCGCGCATGGTCCCATCCGCGGGGCACGCGCCACGTGAGTACGGCAGCGAGCCCACAGCGGCAAAAACTTTCTCTTCCGCTTTGCAGGACGGGCAGACAAGTTTATGAACAATGTCGCGGCTGAACTCGATGACAACGTCGTCAGAATCGAGTTGCCGCTTTGCTCTTGTATGCAACTGCTCCAGCGTGACTTCATGCGAAGCATCGGGCAGGCGAACGACCTCGGAGAACGTGTAATGGCTCATGCAGTCCGGGTTCTCTGTGTACTCGACGGCGTACGACGTATGGTTCAGCCCTTCAAAGATGAAAGCCTTTCCCGCCAGCACGGGCAAACCATGCAGCAGCTTCACCGCTTCCTGTACTTGCAGACCCGCAATAATGGAGGAGATAGTCGGCGTAGTTGGGACCTTCCCTTCCGTATCGTTTTCGAGAGCCAGCAGATTACAGGACATGCGTTTGTTCAGGATGGCCCAATCGGTTTCGCCCAGCGTGCACTCGTAACAGGGTGGCATTCCCGGCATGAAGACGCGCGCCACGCCGTTGATGCCTTCGATTGCGCCGTCAATCCAGGGCTTGTTCATCTTCCACGCAGAACGGTTAATCCAGAGCCGGGCTTCGCGGTTGTCGAGGCCGGCCAACACAAGATCGGCCCAGCCAAACAAACCGAGTCCCAAACCAGTGACGACGTTTGCGGTAATCGGATGGACGGAAGCTTCAGGGAAAATTTCTCGTACCGCTTCGGCGGCAACATCAGCTTTGCGGCGGCCGATGTCTTTGGCGCGATAGAGAATGCTGCGGGAGAGATTGGAAGACTCAATCGAGTCCAGGTCCACGACCACGATATTCGAAAAGCCGAGCAGCGCCAGGTTTTTCAGGATCTCATTTCCCAGCGCACCTGCGCCGATGACCAACACGCGTGCCGCGCGAATTTTTTCCTGGTCCCACCATCCAATAAGACGGAAACGGCTGAAGCGGTCTTCAGCCATCGCGGCCACGGCTGAGTCGCTCATTTGGCTCCTGCGGTGATCTCTGGCTGTATGCGAAGAATGTCTCCGTCTTTGACGGCGGCGTCCAACAGCGTCTGCGCGTCCTGTATCTGGCGTCCGGAATTCTTGTGATGAAATTTGTAGCTCAGAGGAGCGCCGTCAGGACCGTTCTTGGGAAGACGCAGCTTCTCGACCAGCACGGCAATGATCTTGTTGGCGGGAGCGTCATCAGGAAGTTCGACCGGCACTCGCTTGTTCTCGGTGGAGTCGTATACAGTGACTGTGATATTTGCCATTTCTGTCCTATCGTTTCTCTTGGCTATCTTGGCTATTAATGTTGCGCTGTTTTTTCGTTTGCGGCTCCGCGTACCTTGGCATTGCGGACAAACTCATCCAGAAAGTCCGCAGGCACCTTGTCTTCCTTCACCAGGTTCCAATCCGCTTTATGCAGCAGGGCATCTGTGCTGATGGCGAAATTCAGGTTTTCCGCTTCCGGCTCGCGCGATCTTGCCACTTTGGAAGTGACAACCGCCAGCAGGTTACCGAACTCGTCATACACTGGTCCTCCGCTGTTGCCCGGACTGATCGGCGCAGAGAGTTGGAGCACGTCTTGCCCCGGGGTGCGTGAAACAATCCCGTTGCTGACGGTGAAGTTCAGTCCCTCCGGATGGCCAATGACATAGATTTTTTCGCCGGCCTGAACGCTGCTGTAGGTCGCAATGGACTGGCGGAAATCAGCCTCTCCCGATGCGCGATCCAGCCAAAGCAGTGCCAGGTCAAAGTGTTTGTGCCGGCCCACTACGCGCGCGGTCGCCCATCCATTCATGCCGTCAGACACCATGACTTTTTGCGATCCAGTCCTGGTCTGCCAGCCTTCGCCATCCGCCACGTGGCGCGCAGTCGCCAGCAGATAGCCATGAGAGTTCGTTTCCAGGATCATGGCCGCGCCCAGCAGTCCGGATGGTCCAGCCGAATGCTGGAACCAGCGCTTCTCCGTTGGCGACGCCAGCAGGACCAGCGGCTTCAAAGTCGAACTCAGTTCCACACCAGACATTATTTTGCCTGCGGGCAGCTCCGGAAACGCGCTGCGCTCGTCCAGGTTCGAAAGCGCGGCGCCCAGGGCGTCAGGCGCAGGCGCCCAGGAAAACGAGATGCTCAACACACTCAGCACCGTGGAGAGCAGGCCGCTGACGATCAGCATGGTCAGCAGGTATGAAATCCAGGCTTGCTGGGCGCGAGGCGTCTTGCGGCCTATCGAGAGGCGAATGATCAGCGCCGCCAGGCACAAAAGAGGCAGGATCAGAACTAGCGGCGACATCAGCAAGATCACCCATATGGGCACGGCCCGGGGCAGGCGCGGATGGAGTTGTTGCGAACCTTGAGGAGTAGGGGCCGGTATTACAGTCTTATCGACTTCCTGGGTAGTGATTACGATGCGGTCCATTTAAAAGCTTTCGCGCCTTTACGGGGCAATTAGGGCAGTTGGGTGTCCAGTTCGGCTTGGAATCGTCCTTTGTATAACGGCTGCTGCTGCAAATCAAGCAAAACCGCTGAGGATGGCCTTAAATCACGGGTTTTTGGGGGAAATTCCACTCTTTTCAGTAGCGAAAGCTGATTTCTTCGCCCTATCCGCCGACCTGCAAAGGTTCAGAACAGAGAAATTTTTCTAGTCAGAGCTGCCGCAAGGTGGTAATGTATGGGGAAATCTGTATAACTTCTGAAAAAATAAAGAGTAGAGTCCCAGTTACCGCAGAGAATCAGGACAATCGATGGATCCTATCTTAAAAAATGAAAAGCTTTTGGACCAGATTGGCTGGAAGCTTCTTCACGAACTCCAAATTAACGGACGCCTCTCCTACGCCGAACTTGGACGCCGGGTCGGCCTGACCACGCCCGCCGTAGTCGAGCGAGTCAAGCGCATGGAGGAAGCAGGCATCATCACCAGTTATCACGCGGACATCGATCCCATGAAAGTGGGAATGCCCATCACTGCGTTCATTCGCATGTCGGTCGTCGGCGACGTGTTCACGCGCATTACAGGGGTGGTGAAGGCGTCGCCTGAGGTCGTGGAGTGCCACCGGGGGACCGGCGCGGATTCCTTCATCATGAAGGTACACGTGCGCTCGGTAGAGCACCTGGAATCTCTCATTGACCGGCTCACGCCGTTTGGCACAACTTCGACCTCGATCGTCCTTTCTTCTCCCGTAGCGAAGCAGGAGATCAGCAAGCCGGATGAATCTGCAGCCACAGGTGCGCTCGCGCAAAGCTACCGCGGCTAGTACCTGCCCGGCGGTCGCCGGAGCCCGGACGAGGCTGTAAAAAAAATTGGGCCGCACGCGTAACGATCGGGTTAATGTTGCTTTATGGAAGAGAAGCTCCCGCCTAAGAAAACTTATAAAGACGAGTGGGGCACGGGTACGCGCGAGGGATATGAAGACCGTCCACAAGTCCAACTCCGAAAGGATCCTAAGCCACGGGGCAGTGGTCTGCTACGGTCCATCGGCGGGATGATGATTGTCGGCAGCCTGTTTTGGGGCGCATATGTGTTCGCAGCCAACGGCGCCGCTTTGGCAGCCCTGGAGCAGAACCACGGCCCTGCTTTCCTTTGCGGCGCAGGCGTAGTGGTTTCCCTGCTCGGTAAATATATCCGCTTCTAAATCCTTCAAAAACCGCCTTTCCAGCTCCGCTAAATTTTTTGTGAACACGTTCAAATTTCGCTTGACACCGCCGCGCAACCGCTTTATCTTTATTTTGAACGCGTTCAATTAGGAGGATCTATGCCGAACAACATCATTCTCATTAGCTACGCCGCATATCTCGTGGTCAGCATTATCCTGACTATCTGGGTGGCCCGTACCCTGCACAAACGCGGCGTCATTTTCCTGGTGGACGCTTTCCAGGGCAACGCCGAACTCGCGGCTTCTGTGAACCATTTGCTGGTGGTGGGTTTTTATCTCATCAATATTGGCTTCGTGGCGCTGGCACTGAAGAGTCAGGCCATCATCCAGGACTGGCGCAGCGGCGTGGAGTTACTGAGTGACAAGATGGGCTTTGTGCTGCTGGTCCTGGGCGCCATGCACTTCTTCAACCTGTTCATTTTCTCGCGCATTCGCCATCGCAGAGTGCCTCCGCCGCCGCGGTATTACCAGCCGCCAGCGGGGATACCCTCAGCGCCGCCAGCTTACCAACCACCTGTTGCGCCCGACGCGGTGTTGAAAGTCCAGGTCCAGCGCTAGCGACCCCAGGAGGAGACAATGCAAAAACTCTATGTGTTGTACGATCCGAAGTGCGGGATTAGGCAATGTCTATCTGAATAATCGTGCCTGGATCATGGTGCTGTACGCGCTCGAAGACTATCGTGACTGGGCACGCCGGCTTACGCATCCGTTGCTCATGCCTATGGTGCGGCAGGCTTGGACAATGATCTCCAACAACCGTCACACCATTTCCCGCTGGCTAACGATGGGCAGCCCGGAAATGCTTGCTGGCGAGCTTCGCAACGTGAGGCTGGAACCATGCGTTCTGCCGGAAGGAACGGTGTCAGAATATCTACGATGAATACCGCCATGAAAATCCGCCCTACACCGCGTGCGGAAGGCACGCGCCGGCGCATCTATCAATCAGCGCTCGAGCTTTTTCGCGAAAAAGGGTTTGAGCAGACCACCATGCGCGATATCGCCCAGAAAGCCGGCGTCGCGCTGGGCGCGGCCTACTACTACTTCGCGTCCAAAGAAGCGTTTGTGCTGGCGTTCTACCAGGACATGCAGGAGAGCAATCACGATTCCCTGCTGCAAGCCATGGAGGGTCACAAGAAACTCAAGGACCGCGTGCGCTGCATTCTGGAGCACCGCATCGCCTTGCTTGTTCCCAACCGCAAGTTCTGCGATGCGCTGTTCCGCCATGCTCCCAACCCGCAAGATCCGCTCTCGCCTTTCAGCGAAGCGACGCGGCCCATCCGCGAGGGCGCTATTGAATACTTTCGTATTGCTCTCGCAGGCGGAGACGTGAAGGTCTCTTCTGACCTTAAACCCCGCCTTCCGTTTCTGCTCTGGCTCTACCAGTTGGGCGTGATTCTGTTCTGGCTCTACGACCGCTCACCGCGCCAGCAGCGTACGACGGTGTTGATAGACAAGAGTCTCGGTCTGTTGATCAACCTGCTGCGGCTCTCCGGACTGCCGCTGATGAAACCCTTGCGCAAGACGATGTTGGAGTTGGTGGAAACGGTGGGCCTGTAAATCCAGTTGATCTGGGCGGCGCCAGGCGGAAGAGTAGGATTTCTTGACTATTCTTTATCATTCTTATGCTGCTTATTTTTTTCTGGCGCATAATCTTCTTAACGGTGATGGCCTCCAACTCGCAAGGAGTCGAAGTATGCGTAATGTATTCGGAGCGTCTCTGGTTGTTCTGCTCGCCGTGTCCGGCATTGAACTGGCATTTTGCCAGGACCAAAACAAAGACCAGGACACAAGCCAGAGTGGCATCATCCGCAGCCACGTGGAGGTGGTCTCAGTTTATTTCGCCGTCCGAGACCACAAGAAACAGCTTGCCAGCCAGCTCGATCAACAACAGTTCCGCGTATTCGAAGACGGCAAAGAACAGCCCATTAAATTCTTCTCCCACCACAGCGACGTGGTGCTGAACGTGGGAGTGCTGCTGGACACAGGCACCAACATGGCATGGATCCTGAATGAAGAGGCCCAGGCCACCAGCATGTTTCTGAAAAAAGTGGTGCGGCCTACCGATCTCGGCTTCATCGTGAGCTATTCCGCGCGCACCGAGACGATCCAGGTCCCGACGTCGGATACCGCGTTGCTTCAGGAAAAAGTTGACGGCATTCGCAGTTGGGGGACGGCCATGGGAAGCCCGAATAGTGTTCCGCGGTCGCCGCTTCCGGGCATGCCGCCGATCGGTCCCACCGGACAGCCCTATAACCAGCATCGCGAGGCGCGGCTCTATGACTCCATTCGTGTTTCCATTCACCGCTATCTGCAACGTGAGGTGGGGCGCAAGGCTGTGGTGATCGTCGCCATGTCGGGGGATTCCAAAAGCGAGTCAACGCTGGAAGATGCCCTGGAGGTGCTCCTGCAAAACGACGTGATTGCCTACGTGCTCCAGATCTATGATCCACCGCGCGAGCGCCGGGACCGCTGTGACGTGATTCACACTTATGAGCACGACGAGCACGGCGAGGAAGTGTTGAAGAAGCTGGCCGAGGCCACTGGCGGCCGCATGCTTGAGGTCAGGGGCATGGACAAACTCAATGCCGCGCTGGACGATATCTCCGAAGAGCTGCATCACCAATACAGCCTGGGCTATTACCCTGACAACCAGAAGTGGGACGGAAAATTCCGCAAGATACAGATCGTGGCCCAGGAACACGGCTACAAAATCTTCGCCCGCAAAGGCTATTACGGCATTCCCCGTGACGCCCGCTGAGCAAAGGCGACACCAACACATTACGTTTTTCGTTGCCGCCTGGGTTGGGCGTATCGAAAATACACCGGGCAGGAGTGCAGCCTCTCCATGATCGCCAGGATCTTCCTGGAAGGGCTCGCCGCAACCAGCAATCCGCAGCCGGAACAATACAACTCGACGAGTTTTCCCTCGCCGGCTTTGCGAGTCGTCGTTGGCTGGACCGTTTTAGGAGCCACGGAGTTTCAGATGCTGAGACTTATGCGGCCGTTCTTTTCTTTTTCCTTGCTGCTGCCGGGAAGTCGGTCAGGCCTAGAGCTACGTTTGCAAGTTCGAGCAGCCGGGCCGAGGTGGTCGGTACGGGTACAGGGTGGTCCCAGGCGCGATTACCCCGGGGTCCTTTGAAAGTCGAGTTTGGGTTTATCCAAACCTGTGGCGCGGTTTCTTTCTTCTTTTCCATGGGATTCTGAGGGTCTTTCTTGTCCTTTGTCTTTACGTCGTTCGGGATGAAGTTCCAGTCCGTCCATTCGAGCGGCCTTGATGGACAGACCGAGGTATCTGCGTTCCTGAGGCGTGAGTTCGCGTCCCAGCGCTTTGCGGAACTTCTCCGCGACCCGGCGTAACTGTTCATCCGACAGAGTTCTCGGCATTGCGGTGTGCGATGAGAGTTGCTGAAGAAGGGTTTGCTGTTTTTAAATTGACCGCGCCAACTGCGGCTCTGCGAGTGGCGCTACATTCTCAGGGAATGCGGAACCGTTCTAACAGGGTGTTGAGAGTGCGGGTCTTGGTGCTGGCTTCCGCGCGGGGTTCCGCCGGCCGTTCTTCGAGAAGAGCGCGGGTTTCGCGGTAATGAAGAATCATCTGGGCCAGAACGGCAGGATCGGGAAATTCTCCGCTGACTTGAATTTCGTAACACAGCAGAAAAAGCTCTTCGCACGCTCTCTGGTGGACGCTGCGGGCAAACTGCAACTGCTCCGTTGCGTTCTGCGTTTCACTCTGGGATGTTGTCTTCGCGGCATTCTCTGCCGGCACGAAAACCATATTCAGTTCTCACTCCAACAATAGGCTTTGAAAGGGCTTAGCCTGTCCTGAGCTGCGGGTGAAGGAGCTTCCAAGCCGTACCGCAACGTCTTCCCAATTTAACCAGCAGCTTTGCACTTCGCCTTCACCACGGGAAAGTCCTCCATGATCTCATTCTCCCTGAATGGCAGGATGCTGCCTTTCACAGGATGGACCAGAGAGAATTGCACTTTGGACTTACAGGTGCGACATTGAGGGAAGCGGGTATCTTTTTCCAGCGTCGCCTCATGCATGAGCCGGTGCTGATGGTGGTAGACGCGATAAACACCAGACTTTGGAACCCTGTCTCCCGGTTTATAAACGAAATCCGTCACCCTGATCCTAAGGCACACTACAATATTGAGTTTTGATGCCTTGCGCAGGAATTCAGGTTGCTTTACGGACCGCGCAGGCGCCACAGCGAGATGTCGTCACCTAAGGCCCAGGATCGGGAGGATTAAGATGGCCCAATCGAAAACAGACTTGAGCAATGCCGACCCGAGGCCGGGAGCAGATAAACAACCTCTGACCCGGCGCGACCTGCTCCGCGGTGCGGCAACCGGAATCGTCGCGCTGGCTATCGGCAGCGGACTGAAAGGCACGCAGCCGGCAAAGGCGCCTAATATCGTCTTCTTTCTAGCCGACGATCTTGGCTACGCCGACGTCGCCTGCTATGGCCGCCCTGACATCAGCACGCCCAATATCGACCGCATCGCGCGGCACGGAATGCGCTTTCTTCAGGCGTACGCGAATTCGGCCGTGTGCACGGCCACGCGCACGGCGCTGATTACCGGCCGCTATCAATACCGGTTGCGGCTCGGACTGGAAGAGCCGTTGGCGAACAACGCGGATGTGGGTCTTCCGCCGGAACATCCAACCTTGCCCTCTCTGCTCAAGAAGGCCGGATATAGTTCAACATTGGTAGGCAAGTGGCACATGGGTGTTCCGCCAAAGTTCGGTCCTCTACAGAGCGGTTACGACCATTTCTACGGATTTCGCGGCGGAGCAGTCGATTACTTCTCCCACTCCTCAGGCCGAGGCAAGGAAGATTTTTGGCAGGATGACGTTCCCATTCATCATGCGGGCTACCTGACTGACTTACTCGGCAGCCGCGCGGTCGAAGTGGTGAACGGATACGCGAAATCGCGCCAGCCATTCATGATCAGTCTGCACTTCAACGCACCGCATTGGCCTTGGGAAGCTCCCGGCGACCAGGCGGAGTCCGAGCGTCTGCGGCAGCCGGGCACTACCGATCTTTTTGATTTCGATGGCGGCTCGCAGAAGACCTACCAGAAAATGATCGAAGCCATGGACCTTCAGATCGGCCGCGTCTTGCAGGCGCTCGACGCGCATGGGCTCACGGAAAACACCATCGTCATTTTCACCAGTGACAACGGCGGTGAGCGCTTCTCTGATACCTGGCCCTTTACCGGCAAGAAGACGGAACTGCTGGAAGGCGGATTGCGGATTCCCGCCATCATCTCGTGGCCGGGACACATTCGCCCAGGCGTCACCACCGACCAGGTCGCAATCAGCATGGACTGGGTGCCAACGCTTCTAGCAGCCGCAGGCGGTCAACCCGATCCAGCCTACCCCACTGACGGAATGAATCTGCTGCCGGTCGTCACAGGGAAAACCACGCCCATCTCCCGCAAACTCTTCTGGCGCTACAAGGCAAACGCGCAACGCGCCATGCGCGACGGCGATTACAAATTCCTCAAGATTCTCGACAACACATTCCTCTTCAACGTCGTGAACGACCCACTGGAGCGCGCGAACTTAAAGGACCGGCAAAAGGATGTCTATCACCGGCTTGTCCGCGAGTGGTACGACTGGAACAGCGCCATGCTGCCGGAGATCAAGGAAAGCTTCACTCACAGCTTCACCGGCAAAGACCTGGCCGACCACTTCGGCGCCCAACCACCAGACCAGAAACCGGACATTCCCAGCCCGAACGATGACTAGATGCCGGCACGTAGTGTGAAGAGTGGACTCGTGGCTTCACGGGTGAACGTATCAGGGCTTCAGCCTGTCCTGAGCTTATCAGTGAAGGAAGTTCCAGTCGTGCCGTCGAACGCAAAAACAGGTGCGGCTCTGGCGCTGCCATCTCTTTTGTCGCTACGGTTGCGCTCCTGCCTGCGGAAGGCGGCGTTAGTCAGGCGAGTAGGACAGCGGGTCCGAAAAATATCAGTTGACACTTATTTACTGTCCACTTATAGTATTCAATAGTGAGGGCACAGCCCGTCTTTAGCTGTATTCTGGTATGGCGTT
>WNFR01004610.1_pt1 | contig 14150 bp, 11 predicted proteins | sample 5400221 | NCBI WGS metagenome assembly WNFR01 (sample SAMN13153357, study PRJNA577476) | soil metagenome | isolation source: 40 cm soil under Madrone tree | place: USA:California | collected 2016-06-14 | reverse complement strand
TTGACTTCGTGGGCCACGGAGCGAACGCCGGAATCACTTCCTTTGGATACCGCGAAACCGCCGAGCTAAAAGCGGCCATGAACGCGATTGCGCAACGTAACGACGTGGATCCCGAACGTTTCGGAGTCTGGGGCTACAATCTGGGCGCTTATGTGGCATTGCGCGATGCGGAATTCGATAAGCGCATTCGCGCGGTGGTTCTCGATTCGGTGTATGACAAGCCGGAACAGATGGTGAAAGTGGAAGTCGGCAAAACCGGGCTGGGCGGATTTCCGTTCATGGCGCGTGCCGCGGAACTGAGTTTTGATTGGCTGAACTACGAACACCGCCAGGATGCGCCGCTCTCGGCCAATCTGAATGCGCTGGCCGGTGTGCCTAAACTTTTTCTACAGCCCTCTGACGAACGCGAACTTGGCGACAGCACCCGGCAACTGTTTACAAAATCACCAGAACCGCGCGAAATCGCCATGTTGCCGCACGGCAACTACGTTTCGCTCGACGAAGACGAGAAGCGCATGTACGAGAACCACGTGGTTTCGTTCTTCTTACTTCGGCTCCCGCCCTCCGCCAAGCCGGCCAAGTAATTTCACGTTTTCGCAAGGAAACGCGGCAGGAAACACAATGTAGTGCGGGCATCTAAATCCCTGTCTCTCAACTAGTGCTGTCCCTCGATAGGGCGTAAAAACCCATTTGGCTGTTGCGTCGCCCGGAGACCAGTCCCACGTTTCGCGACGCAGGTAATAATTTAGACCGAATTGGATTCCTCTCGGCACTTGGTATACAGCCGCGTAGGAAGAATCGAAGACCGGATAAAGCACGGAAGCGTCGTGCGCACTCTGTCGCGCTGAATACAGTCTGTCCAGCCAGTGGAGCCCTCCATACAAACCCGCGAGTGCCAGCAGGAGCGTAGCTGTGCAGCAAACCAAAGCAGCGTCAGCGCCCTTTTTCCAAACGATCAAGATGGAGATGATCCCGCCGAGAAGAAGAGGGACCCAAATGGACTCGTGCCACGGCGCTGGAATGATGTCTTGACCGCTTGCAATCCTTTTCTCAAAACTCCAGAAGGCCACAGCTGCGGCTACTAGCGTCGCTCCGGCTGTTATTGCGAATGTTCGGAAGTATGTGGCCGATCTGTGCCTCCTGCAAAACAGTGCTTGAACAGAAAGCAAAATTCCTGGAGGAATCGCGGGCAGTATATATCCCGGAAGTTTCGACTGAGATAGGGAGAAAAAGAGCAGTGGCCAGAGAAACCAGCAAAGCGTCAGTATGCCCTGCGATCGCGCGACCGGATTGCTTTTGTCTCCTAGAATATTTCTTGCGACGACAAGCGCGGAGAGCGCCCAAGGAAAGAGGGCAATGAGCAGAATCGGTAGGTAAAACCAGAATGGTTGAATGTGCTGGAATTCCGGCGTGAGGTAGCGCTTAAAATTGTGCTCGATGATGAAGATGCGGAAGAAATCTGGATTGCGGCGGGCGCATAGGATGTACCAGGGGAGAGCAGTGATCGAGAAAGATGCCAGCACGGCGGGGTGAAGGAGCCGGAAAGCGTCGCGCCAGCGCTTGGTGAAAACAGCCCAGAAAAAGACTGCGCCTCCTGACAAAATGATCGCAGCAGGACCTTTTGCGAGTACTGCGAGTCCCAGAAAGAAACCGAAGAGTAATAACGCGAGCCAGGGCGTACGCGGGAGGATCGGCGTGTTTTCGCTTTGCGTCAACCCGAGCAAGACGGCAGCGCAGACCATCGCAACCGTCAGCATTCCGGCGAAAGGCATGTCCGTTGCGGCCGCGTGCGAGAAGCCAATCATTCCCACACTTGTCGGCAAGAGCAGCAGCAGCCAGCGCGCACATTCTTCGCCGTAAGTGCGCCAGACCAGCCACGCGAGCGCAAGTGTCGCGAGCAGCGCAGAAATTCCGCTGGGCAATCGCGCTGCCGCTTCGCTGACGCCAAATAATTTAAAGCTTAGCGCCGCGCCCCAGTAGAAGAGCGGCGGTTTTTCAAACCACGGCTTTCCGTATAGCCGCGGCGTGATCCAGTCGCCAGTTTCCGCCATGTCGCGTGCGATCCACGCGTAACGCGGCTCGTCGGGACCGACGAATCCAATGACGCCGAGATGGCTGAAATAGCAGACATAAAGCGTGACCAGGATCAGAACGACCCAGCCTATGCGCTGCGCGGATGTCGCAGTGGTTGCGCCGGACGGTTGGGAAGTCATAGACAGTCGGTTATCTCTAGCAGCCGCGAAAGGTAAGTTCTAGCATAATGTCCAGCGATGAAGGAATGGCTGGCGTACGCCGTTGTGTGGAGTGTAGTGAAATTTACGGCCGCGTTGCCGCGCCCGCTGGCGCGCGCGCTGGCTGTGGCAGTTGCGCGAACCTTGTTCGCAGTCACGCCCAAGCTGCGTAAGACCGCCGAATTTAACCTGAAGCTGGCGTTCCCTCAGTGGACCGATACGCAGCGCGCGGCGGCGACTCGCGGCATGGTGCGCAGCCTCGGCTGGATGGCAGCAGAGTTTGCGCGCATGCCTCGCTACAGGCGAGAAAATATCGCGGAGGTGATTGTCCTCGATGGCCAGGAAAATTTTCTGGAAGGGCAGCGTCGTGGTAAGGGGGTGCTTTTTCTCACGGCGCACATGGGCGCGTGGGAGTTGTCGTCGTTCGCGCATGCCCTGTACGGCTATTCTCTGCATTATATGGCCAGGCCGCTTGATAATGCGCGGCTCGATGCGCTGGTGAATCGTTACCGAGGACTTTCCGGCAACGCTCCAATTTTTAAAAATGAGTCGGCACGCAGGATGCTCAAAATTTTAAAAGATGCCGGCACGATCGGAATCCTTGCCGACCAGAACACCATGCGCGAGGAAGGCGTATTCGTGGATTTTTTTGGTGTGCCGGCTTGCACAACTACCGGCATCGCGCGCGTCGCTCTCCACACCGGAGCTGCGGTGGTCCCGGGCTACGCGGTGTGGGATGAATCGCTGCAGAAATACCGGCTACGCTTCGAGCCACCGCTGGAGTTGGTTCGCACCGGCGACGCTGAGCGCGACATTCTCGAAAACACCCAACAATTTGCGAGGATCACCGAAGAAATCATTCGAAAATATCCACAACAGTGGGTTTGGGTGCACGCGCGCTGGAAAACCCGGCCGGCAGGCGAGCCGCCCATTTACGATTTCTTGTGATGCAACACTGGTACCGGTCCTCATGGATGAGCAGTTTGGGAGGGGTCATGAAACACACCGCGAAAGATTTGGCCGTGCGGATCGATGCAACTCTGGAAGGCGACCCTTCGGTCGCAGTGACGGCAGTCGCCGCACCTGAGCGGGCCTCGTCTAGCGATTTGATTTTCGCGGACTCGCCGAAACATACAGCCCGCGCGGAAGCGTCCGCCGCGAAATGCGTTGTCCTTGCTCCCGGGCTGACCGTTGCTGGCAAGACCGTGCTTCGCGCCGAAAACGCAAAGGTCGCATTCGCAAAGGCCGCAGCGCTTTTGCGTGAACCATCCATCATTGCGAATGGGATCCATCCGACAGCAGTCATCGCCCCGCTCGCGAAAATTGCGCCAAGCGCGAGCATCGGCCCTTACGCCGTAATCGGCGAGGATGCGCACGTTGGCGAACACACACAAATCGGCGCGCATTGCTTCATCGGCGCTGCAAGCTGGGTCGGCGACAACTGTCGCATTCATCCTCGCGTGACGCTCTATGCGAATATGCGCATCGGCAATCGTGTTGAAATTCACGCCGGAGCCGTCGTGGGCGCGGATGGCTTTGGCTACGCGTATGGCGAAGGCCGGCACTGGAAATTTCCGCAGGTGGGAATCGTGGAGATTGCCGATGACGTGGAGATTGGCGCGAACGCCACAATTGATCGCGGTTCGCTCGACGATACGCGCATCGCTGACGGCGTGAAGGTGGATAATCTTGTCCATATCGGCCACAACGTACAGATCGGCGCGCACACCGTGATCGCAGCGCAGACCGGCATCTCCGGCTCCAGTGTTCTAGGACATCATGTAATCGTCGGCGGGCAAGTTGGCATTGCGGACCACTGTACGCTCGAAGAAAACTCCATCGCCGGCGCGCAAGCCGGCATCCCGTCGGGAAAAACGATCCGCAGCGGCCAAGTCGTTTGGGGCACGCCGGCGCGGCCGCTCGATAAGTTCAAAGAGCAATACGCGTGGTTTGCGCGTCTCCCGGAGCTCGGCGCGCGCATCAAAAAGTTAGAAGGGGAACTGGAGGCTCAGCTTGGCAAGTCCTGAACCATCGCGCAAATCCGCGCCGTGCCGCCTGATCGTCGTGGGCGGCCACACGCGCAGCATCGGCAAAACGCAACTGGTGTGCGAGCTGATCGCAGCGCTACCGCAGGGGAAGTGGCTTGCCGGGAAAATCACGCAATACGGGCACGGCGTCTGCGCAACAAACGGACACGATTGCGATTGCGCCCCGACCGAACATATTGTCGCCCTGGATTGGGAATCTAGCCCCCAAGGTAGCAGCGACAGCGCTCGTTTCTTGCAGGCCGGTGCCGCCCGTTCGTTTTGGTTACGCACCAAACAAGGCTATCTGGCCGAAGGCATGGCGCCCCTCAGGCAAGCTCTTGCCGAAGGCACACAAACTAATGCCGGCGATGGCCTCAATGTCATCATCGAAAGTAATTCACTCCTGCAGTTTGTAAAGCCGTCGCTGTACGTCACAGTGCTCGATACCGCGCGTGACGACTTCAAGGATTCTGCCCGCCACATGCTGGACCGTGCCGATGTTTTCCTACTTCGGCGCGGTCTCGAAGCGGACGCAATCGGTCAGCCACCGTGGATGCAAGTCCCGACGCAATTGTTGCGACAAAAACCGTCGCTACTGCAGCGCCAAGGCGAGCCGCTTCCCGATCCGCTTTTCCAGTTGGTGAAGCGAATCCTGGAATCGCCAGCCAGCGTTTTAGTGTGATGACGAATCAAAAAAACGAGACATCTTGGGCGTTGACCCAAGAAGTCAAATAAGGCGATACTTAGGTAGTACTTGGGGAACGCCTGCAAGTTGTCCGTTTTGGCTCTGGAACTATATGTAAATCAAGGAGTTAACGGATGCTCGAGGCGATTCAGGATTTACGGCCGACAAAATACTGCGAATCATTGCTCTGGGGGAGCATCGATGGCCTCACTCGTCAGAATGGGTGATGAGCGTTCGACTACTGCGGCGCCGGTGCCAGCGCGCCGCCAGGATTGGGCGCAAGAACTTCCAGAATCGATTGAGCGCGGCGCGGAGCAGCTGCTTTCTCTGCAGCTCGCCGACGGCTATTGGCAGGGCGAACTCGAAGCAGATTCGACCCTCGAATCAGATTATATCTATTATCTATTTGTTCTCGGCAAAGCCGATCCTGTTCGCATCGCCAAGCTCGCTAACTATGTTCGTAGCAAGCAGCTCGAAGACGGCGGCTGGAACATTTATCCCGGCGGCCCGTCCGAGCTAAACGCAACTTGCAAAGCCTATTTCGCGCTAAAGCTTGCTGGCGACGATCCGAATTCTCCGCAACTGACCGCTGCCCGCGAAACGATTCACCGCCTCGGGGGCCTGGAACACACTAATTCTTATGTCCGCTTTTATCTCGCGCTGGTCGGCGCCGTGGGCTGGGAGCTTGTGCCCGCGATTCCCCCGGAGCTGATGCTTCTGCCCAACTGGTTCTTCATCAACATTTACGAAATGTCTTCCTGGACACGCGGCATCGTGATTCCCATGGCGATTCTTTGCGCGATACGTCCCGATTGGCGTCTTCCCGAACACGCGCGCGTGGATGAACTTTTCAAGAATCCTATGCGCAAAGCGGCAGCGTTTGATTGGAGCGAGAAGCTCGTCTCCTGGAAAAATTTCTTTCTGGCACTTGACCGCGTCTTCAAGATTTACGAAAAGATTCCCTGGAAGCCGTTCCGGCAGCGCGCTTTGCGCGAAGCCAAGCACTGGGTTCTGGAGCACATCGAACGCACTGAGGGTCTTGCTGCCATCTATCCGGCGATGATGAATTCGATTTTTGCGCTGATGGCCATGGGCCTGGGACCGGACGATCCGCTGACCCGGCGCGAGATTCAGGAATTTTCGCGTTTCGAAATCGAAGAACCGGACACCATTCGCTTGCAGCCGTGCGTTTCTCCCGTGTGGGATAGCTGCATCGCCATGGTGGCGCTCGAAGAAGCCGGTGTCGCGCCTGATCACCCGGCTCTCGTAAAAGCCGCGGAGTGGATTTTGTCCAAGCAGATTCTTGGCCCGGGCGATTGGCAGGTAAAAAATAAGGACGCCGAACCAGGCGGATGGGCCTTCGAATTCCGCAATGATCATTATCCCGACGTGGATGACACTGCGTTTGTATTAATGGCGCTGCAGCGAGTGAAGATTCCCGACGAAAAGCGTATGGAAGCCGCGATTCGCCGGGGCATTCAATGGCTGCTCAGCATGCAGAATCGCGATGGCGGCTGGGGCGCGTTCGACCGTGACAACAGCCGGCGGTATATCTGCAACATTCCGTTCGCGGATCACAACGCCATGATCGATCCTTCGACCGCCGACGTCACCGCCCGCGTTCTCGAATGCCTGGGACGTTTCGGCTGGTCCGCGCAACATCCCGCCGTGCGGCGCGCCGTGAAATTTCTCTTGCAGGACCAGTGCCACGACGGATCGTGGTTCGGTCGCTGGGGCGTGAATTATGTTTACGGTACCAGCGGCGTGTTGCGCTCGTTCGAAACTGTTTCGCTGACCGCGCAGGAGTATTGCAAGCGCGCTGTCGATTGGCTCAAGTCCGTGCAAAAGCCCGACGGCAGTTTTGGCGAATCGCTGCACAGCTATCACGTCGAGTCCTCAAAAGGGCAGGGCCGCAGCACGCCTTCGCAAACCGCCTGGGGACTGATCGGGCTTCTGGCCGTGGCCGGACCCGGCGATCCGGCGAGCTCGAAAGCCGCCGAATATCTTGTCACGCAGCAAAACCAAGACGGCTCATGGGATGAAGAAGACTTCACCGGTACCGGTTTCCCGTGCGTTTTCTATTTGAAGTACCACCTCTATCGCAATTCTTTCCCCGTTTACGCCCTGGCTCGATACCACAATCAGTCCCGCCGGGCCGAAGAATTCTGCGCGTTCAAATTCCGTCCGGAAGAATTCCGGTTGCGCAGCGGCTTTTAGGACCGGAATGAAGTTCCCCTCACGGTTGAGCCTGGATCTTTTACGCGGCAGAATAGCTCGCGCACTTGCGAGTGGCCGCGACGATTCGACTATCTTCCATCTTTCCCCCTCGGCTTTCTCCTCTACCGATCAACAGGAAATTGCCGCCGAGTCCGATCCCAACGCCGCAGTGATGGAAATTCCCGCGACTATCGTCTCACAAACGTCGGCCCCCATTTTTTGGGTTGGCGGCGACGAGCCTTTGCAGCATCCCGTCATCGGACGCATCGCTGCCGCACTCAATAAGGCCGGCCGCAACGTTTTTCTTCATACCGGTGGCCTGCGGCTGCGTAAGCGCATCCACGAATTCCGTCCGGCCGCTCGCCTTTTTCTTACCGTCGAGTTCGCAGGCCGAGAGGAAATTCACGACCGTGCTATCGGGCAGCCCGGATCTTTCGCTCGTGTGATGGAGGGAATCCGCGCCGCGAAACTCTCCGGCTTTCATGTCTGCACGCACGTTACCGTAAACTTAGCAACCGATGTTTGCGAAATTGCCGAGTTGTTTGAGTATCTGGACGACTATGATGTCGATGGTTTCATAGTCTCTTCGGGCGGCGGACTCATCGAGTCTGCCGCACGCAAGGAATTACAGGAAAAGCTTCAGGACATTCGTTCGTTGGTCCGCTGCAGCCGCTGGGAATATTTCTCCTCGCTTCTCGAAGCTTCCTATGCCACGCCGCGCGCTGGAAAAGCAGCCGTGCCTGCGCCACAGGGTGACTCCGGTGCGTGCGAGGAAACGGCATGAGCGGCGCAAAGATTCTGGTCACCGGAGCCGCCGGATTTCTCGGCAGCCACTTGACGCGGCAACTCGCGGCTCGCGGCGCTGACGTGCGGGTTCTTTTGCGTCCATCGAGCAACAATCGCGCTATCGCCGATCTTGCGCTCGAATATGTCACTGGCGATTTGCGCGACGCAGCTTCGCTGGACCGCGCGCTGGCTGGCGTTCGACGCGTTTTTCACGTGGCCGCCGATTACCGGTTGTGGTCCAGGCGCTCGCAGGACATTTACGATTCGAATGTCGGCGGCACAAAAAATCTTCTAGAAGCCGCCAAGCGTGCAGGCGTCGAACAATTTATCTACACCAGCACGGTGGCCACCATTGCCGTTGATCGCACGGAACTGCCCAATGAATTGACGGACGCCAAGTTGGAAGAAATGGTCGGGCACTATAAGCGTTCGAAATGGCTGGCCGAAAGGGAAGTGCTGAATGCCGCGAAGGCCGGCTTTCCCGCGATTATCGCCATGCCCACTACCCCTGTCGGTCCGTGGGACTGGAAGCCGACACCAACCGGTAAAATTATTTTGGATTTTCTGAATGGAAAAATGCCGGGTTACGTCGAGACGGGTTTGAATTTTGTTGGCGTGGAAGAATGCGCCGCGGGCCACATTCTGGTTGCGGAAAAAGGTATGGTGGGCGAGCGCTATCTGCTCGGCTCCGAAAATCTGACCCTAAAGGCCGTTCTCGATCTGCTCGCGCAGATAACTGGTTTGCCCGCGCCCACGATGAAAATCCCGCATCGCGTCGCTCTAGGCGTGGCCTACGCAGAGACCGCGTTCTCGCGCCTGATCGGGCGCGAACCGCAGATTCCCGTCGAAGGCGTGAAAATCGCGCAGCACATGATGTTTGTGGACTGCAAACGAGCGGCACGCGAACTTGGTTTTCAGCCCGGCGCGGCTGCCCCGGCATTCCAACGCGCCGTGCGCTGGTACGAATCCAACGGTTACATCGCACCGCGCCGCGCGAAAAAAATTGCCCATGCTACGGCCGCGTAGTTCCATAAAGCGCTGCTGTACGCTGTCGTACCTTCGGGCAATATTTGCAGATTGTATCGCCGGGCTGTTGCCCAGCGTTTATTCTTGAAGATTCAAATGCGCATCCTGGTCACATTCGCCGTCGAAGCCGAATTCGCCCCCTGGCGATCCCGTCGAAAATTCGTCCGGCAGGTAGCAGACGGTCTCAGTCTGTGGCAGAGCTCGATTGACGACGCGGAAGTCTGCGTGCTGCTGACGGGTATCGGAGACGATAAGGCCAGCGTAATGGACCTAATGATGCGTGTCGCGAAAATAGGACAGTACTTCGATTTTTGCATTTCAAGTGGTTTGGCCGGGGCGTTGCGCTGTGACTACCGACTGGGCGAAATCGTCGTCGCGAAAGTTTTAAAGTCGGCACATATTCACAAAGACCTCGGTCGTGATTGGCTGGAGTTGGACAAACAGCTGGTCGAGATTGCGGTTTCCCAAGGTGCCAAGCCGGCTAGCGCGTTTTACACGGCTGCCACGGTGCTGACCACCGCCGAAGAGAAGTCCCGATTAGCCACGAGCGCGGACGTCGTGGAAATGGAAAGTTTTGACGTCGTGAAGCAAGGCTGCGCTTGGGGCGCGCGATGCATCGCCATACGGGCGATCAGCGATCGCTCGGGAGAAGACCTGCCTATCGATTTTAATAAGACAATTTCGTCCGACCATCAGGTTAGCATTCCCCGTGTTCTCGCGGAGCTCGCAAAGAATCCAGTAAGTCTCGGACCTCTAATCCGTTTTGGCAAACAAAGCCACAGCGCCGCCGAATCCCTCGCGCAATTCTTGGAAGCGTATTTGACCTCCATTGTTCGGAACGTCGTGACGGCGGCTCCTGTAAAGGTAGCCCTGCGATGAGTACCACCAAAGCCATGCCTGAAACGTCGCGCACGTTCGGGCCGATCCCCAAAATCATGCGTGCAGGCGTCTACCGCGACAAAGGCGTCGTTCGTGTAGAAGAAGTTCCCGTTCCCGAAGTCGGCCCCCACGAGGTCCTCATAAAAGTCGCCGCCTGCGGCATCTGTGGCACCGACATCAAGAAAATTTTCCAGCGCTACGTTGAACCCCCGCAAATTCTCGGCCACGAACTTGCCGGCACTGTTGTCACCTCCGGACCGGGCGTAACAAAATTTCAGCCCGGCGACCGCGTGATGAGCTTCCACCACATCCCCTGCGAAAAATGTTTCTACTGCGAACGCCGCCTCTTCTCGCAATGCAAACAATACAAAACCACTGGCCTCACCGCCGGCTTCATCCCAAACGGCGGTGGATTCGCTGAATATGTCAAAGCCATGCCGTGGGTTGCCGAACGCGGCATCATAAAACTTCCCGACAACGTCTCGTTCGAAGAAGCCACCTTCCTCGAGCCCATCAACACCATTCTGAAGGCGGTGCAAAAATCCCGCATCGCAAAAGGCGAAACCGTGCTCGTGGCCGGTTGCGGCCCCATCGGCTTGCAACTCTTGATGGTTGCCAATTTAATCGGCGCGCGCATCTATTCCAGTGACCCGATGCCCGAACGTCGCGCCAAAAGCCTGTCTCTCGGAGCCGTCGAGTCTTTTGACCCCACAAATGGTAAGCTTGTCACAGAGGTCAAGACGCGAACTGAGGGACGGGGTGCGGATGCGGTTCTGGTCGCGGTAGCGCATCCGGCAGTGGTGGAAGAAGCTCTCGCCGTGGTGCGTCCGGGTGGACGGGTCCTTCTTTTTGCCGCCAATGATCCCGTGACTAGGATTGGCTTTCCTGCCTCGGCCGTGGGAATCGATGAAAAGGAAATTCTAGGCAGCTACAGCGCCGCCGTGGACATCCAAGAAGAAGCGGCTGCACTGGTGCTGCAGAAGAAACTGCCGGTAATGCAAATCGTCACACACCGCTTTCCTTTGTCTAGAATCCAGGAAGGTCTGGAACTGGCTGCGAACCCGACGTCCGAGTCGCTCAAGGTCCTGATTACGCACCAATGAATACTTCTGCAAAAAAGACGATAGCCGCAGCAATAGATGAAGTCGTCGCGCTGGCGCGCCGCGTTGTCCCTCCCAAAATGACCGCCGCCGTGCTCTACGGCAGCGAAGATTTGCGTATTGAAGAAATTGACGTTCCATCGCTCGCCGCTGATGAAGTCTTGCTGCGCGTGCGCCTGGCGCTCACCGACGGCACCGACCTGAAAGTGTGGAAGCGCGGCTATCACGCAAAAATGATTCGTCCGCCCGCCGTCTTTGGCCACGAAGTCGTCGGCGAGGTTGTCGCCGTTGGCAAACGCGTTGATGCCCGTTGGCGCCTGGGCGTTCGCGTCGTCGCCGCGAACTCCGCTCCTTGTTTCCGCTGCTATCACTGCCGCCGCGGCCAGGAAAATCTTTGCGAAGATCTTTTGTTCAACAACGGTGCCTATGCCGAGTACATGCGCATCCCCGGCCGCATCGTTACTGAAAACATGCTGGAGGTTCCGCACTCGGTGGACGATCAAAGCGCGGCGCTCGTCGAACCGCTGGCTTGTGTGCTTCGCGGCATTCACGAAATGGAATTGCGCACCGGCGATACTGCTGTGGTCATAGGCTGCGGACCGATCGGCCTGAAATTTGTGCGCATGCTGTCGCGCCGCGGTATTCGTGTGATTGCGCTTGCCCGCCGCGATGCTCCGCTTGATGTCGCGCGCCGTCTCGGCGCTCACGCCATCATTAATGTCAACGATGTTCCCGATGCAATCGAAGCGGTCCGTGCCCACACCGAAGACAAACGCGGTCCCGACGCGGTTGTCGAGGCCGCCGGTAATCCTGCCGCATGGCAAACCGCGCTAAGCCTGGTCCGCCGCGGTGGCGTCGTCAATTTTTTCAGCGGCCTGCCGTCTGGCACCAAAGTGGAAATTGAGCCCGCCACCATTCACTATTCCGAAATTAAAATTATTTCAACATTTCATCACACGCCGCGCTTTATCCGTGAAGCGCTCGAAGCCGTTCGCCGCGGCGAGATCTCCGCGCAGGATTTCGTTACCGAAGAAATTCGCCTGGCCGATCTTCCCCAGGCCTTCGAACGCATGAAGTCCCGCAGCGGCGAAATCAAACTAGCCGTCCGCCCGTAAGCTTTTGCGAAGCCAACTGCGCTAAACTTAAATGGCAGTTTGTCGTTCTAATGGTCATTCCGAGCGGAGCGAGGAATCTCTCTTCTGATGTTACGCCCAGGCGAACTTGAAATCGCGCAGAACGCCCCGCCCGCTGGCTGCACTCCGGAATCCGCACAGCAGTACACGCGCTGGCTAGCCACCCACCACTACGAAAATTTCAACGTGGCAAGCTGGTTGCTCCCCAAGGATTTGCACCAGCACTTCTACAATCTCTATGCCTACTGCCGATGGGCCGACGACCTCGGCGACGAAGTCCCGGTCCCACAACGCGCGTTGGAACTTCTGGATTGGTGGGAACGGGAACTCAGCGCCTGCTATGAAGGCCAGCCGTCGCATCCGGTCTTTATCGCGCTGCGCGAAACCATAGTCGCAAAAAATATTCCCAAACAGCCCTTCGCCGACCTGCTAAAGGCCTTTCGCCATGACCAAACTGTCAAACGCTATCCCACCTGGGATTCCGTGCTCGACTACTGCATCTACTCCGCGAATCCAGTCGGCCGTTTGGTCCTCTACCTCTGCGGCTACCGTGATGAATTCCGCCAAAAACTTTCCGACGCCACCTGCACCGCGCTGCAACTAGCAAATTTTTGGCAGGACGTCTCGCGTGACCTGGAAAAAGGCCGCATCTACATTCCGTTGGATATCGCCGCGCAACACAGCGTCAGCGAGGACGACATCATCTCCCGCCGCTTTTCGCCGAATTACGTTGCATTAATGAAAGATCTGATCGCTCGCACGTACGCCCTCTTCGACGAAGGTCTTCCGCTCGCGCAACAAGTCGAAGGCAAACTCCGCATCGACCTGGAAATGTTCAGCCGCGGCGGCATCGCCGTACTCAACGCCATCGAATCGCAAGGCTACGACACTCTTCATCACCGCCCAGCTATCAGCAAAGCAAAACAAGTCACGCTGCTAGGCCGCGTTCTAGTCGGCCAATTATTTCCTGTAGGGGCCCGGCATAACGTGGTCGCTACGGAAGCCCCTCGCGTTTTGCACGGAACGGCCGATCCCGACTGCGGCTCCATCGCTCAATCCTACGAAAACTGTCACCACATCGCCCGCGCCGCCCGCAGCAATTTTTATTACGCCTTCTATCTTCTTCCGAAACCCAAGCGCGATGGTCTAGCCGCTCTCTACGCCTTCATGCGTCTGGTCGACGACGTCGCCGACGAAGGCGACTTCATCTCCGACAAACAGCGCGGCCTCGCCAGGTGGCGCGCTGCATTCGACGAAGCTGTCACAGGTCACTCCCAGCTTTTTGACGGCACCGCAGCAAAGCCCCTGCCAGACGAACCTCTTTTTGGCGAGGCGGAAGTCCTTCCCGCCCTCATCGATACCATGCGCCGCTTCCACATGCCCGCGCGCTACCTGCACGACCTGATCTCCGGCGCCGAAATGGATTTGACGATCAAGACCTATCCCACCTTCGACCGCCTGAAAGAATATTGCTACCGCGTCGCAGGTACCGTCGGCCTCACCTGCACCCACGTTTTCGGTTTCAGCGATCCCCGCGCTCTCGATCTCGCGGAAAAACTCGGCTTGGCCTTCCAGCTCACCAACATCATTCGCGATGTGTGCGAAGACGCGGCGCTGGGCCGCATTTACATTCCCGATGAAGACCTCGCGCGCTACAAGGTCTCTCCCGACGACTTCGCCAAAAATGAAGCCACTCTCGGCGTCCGCGAACTTCTTCGTTTCGAAGCCGACCGCGCCTGGCAAATGTATGAAGAAGGCGCCGAGCTTCTCGACCTCGTCGATGCCGATAGTCGCGGCACGCTCTGGCTACTGGTGCATACTTACAACGCGCTGCTCGCCCGCATCGAGTCGCTTGATTTCGCGGTGTTTGGCGAACGTGTCCGCCTCAGCAAGGCGGAAAAAATGCTCTTCATCGCCCGCGCAAAATTCGGGCAGCACAGTCGGAATAATGTCCTCGAAAAACGTGATCGTGATTGGCGGCGGGTTGGCGGGGCTGGCGGCCGGCGTCGCGCTGGCTGACTCAGGCTGCCGCGTACGCCTCTTCGAACAGCGGCCCTACCTCGGCG